>OIXH01000788.1_pt1 | contig 38157 bp, 34 predicted proteins | sample 1587741 | NCBI WGS metagenome assembly OIXH01 (sample SAMEA3888916, study PRJEB22519) | human gut metagenome | biome: human gut; feature: human-associated habitat; material: faeces | place: Denmark | collected 2011 | reverse complement strand
AGCTTCAGCTGACTGATAGCAATGTCAAAAATATCGCAGAGGTCTATATGCTGACGTCCAGACACATAACAATCTTGTAGGAATAATAAAACAATATATATGGATGCCACTAGGATTCTAAGTAAGGATAAAGATGATCTGGGTATGCATTTGTGATTGATTATAAGATTAATTCTTGGTATGTAATTCAATACAATACACAAGCATCGTTATTGAAATTTGACTATTTTTTAAGCATCAGTAGAATGTTTAGTTTTGACTGCACTGCTGGATAGATGCAATATCTCTAAGTCAAAGACTGCCATCTCAAAATAACAAAAACTCTATAGCATTGAATAAGAATACTGGTTCGTGCATCCAGCTGTAATTAAACATTTCATGAGATACCCGTCTCAGCTAAAAGTTGTCAAACTGCTGCTGTCTAACGGCATGTGCATAAGAAACGGCAGAGTATACAGCGGGGAAGTTGAGATCGCAGACACAGCGATTGCCCGTGTTGTAGATGTGGACAGAAGAATTGTACGGACTGCAATTGAAACCATTGAACAGGACGATGAGCTCAATAAGATATTTTCTTCAATACTGCCGACAACCATGCTGAAAGATGTTGCTTCCGTAATGGGCTGGGGCTGCATTGAAATCGTTCCTTCAGATGCTAATGAGCCTGGAATTCTGGCATCTGTAGCATCCATTATAGCAGAAACCGGCATCAGCATAAGGCAGGCCATGGTAGATGATCCGGACCTGACTGAATCTCCAAAGCTGTATGTCATTACAGATGAGCCTGTGCCATCTAAGATCATTCCTGCACTCATGGACTGCAAAGGAGTCAAAAGCCTGACAATCCACTGATTGACCGATTAAATTCAAAGAGGCTGCAGATGAATAAAGTAAAGATAACAGTTCTAAAAACCACGCTGGACAAAGAACTCGCTTCTGAATATGGAGCAGAAGGTCTGACAGAATGCCCGATGATGAAATCCGGGCAGATTTTCTATGCAGATTATGCAAAGCCTGAAAGTTTCTGCGATGAAGCATGGAAAGCAATTTACCAATACGTTTTCGCTCTGGCACACGGAGCAGAAAAAGATCTATTTTACTACGGTGACTGGGTAAAGATTCCGGGAGTCGCTATCTGCAGCTGCAATGACGGCCTGAGGCCTGTGATATTTAAGGTCGAAGCCACTGATGAAAAATCAGAAGTCAGCTACACGCCGGTAAGATGAATACCAAAAAGAAATGAGGATGCCAGCGATTCATTGTTGTCTGCTCAATTCACGAAATGATAAAGAACGCATAATTCAAACTCAAATTCATCTCCGCTGACATCTAAGTCGCTTACTTTCATTGTTCTTATCTCAACTGATTCAGCTTTAGCAACTTTACCAGGCTGCCACTGCCTAATGTACCATACCTCTCCCTGCATATCCACAATGTCCTGAAGATAAACGAGGAGCTTTTTCACATAACTTCTTCTCTTTTCCATATCTCCGCTGTTCCCGTATGGGTAAAATGAAGGATTCAACCCTGATATGTAGAGATTAGGCGGAAGTATGCTTGGCAGATCTGAGAGACTGTTGACATATTCAGCATACCGATCATCCAGACCCATCTGCTCCTGATCCGGCTCTAGCTTATGCTGTCCAAAGTAAGGGGTGCTCACTCCTCCTGGAAATTCTAAACCGTGCTCTTTAGAGAAGCCTTCTGGAAGTTCCTCATTGCAGCCCAGTAAAGTTACGCAGCAGGGAAAATCACCCCACTTATACCGGGGAAACTTTTCTACTTCGCTTAATGAAGGAGCAGCATCTCTGCTGACAAATCGATAGATCATTGGACAGTATAGCTCAAATTCATCAACATTAAGATCCAGATCGTCAACACACATGGTAATCGTACGATTCTCTTCCACACACATCAGCATGATTGGCAGATACTGATATACCAGACAGCATTCACCCATTGTTTCTACTACGTGTCTGATATATGCTCTGACTTTTTTCATCTCCAATTTTTCAGATTCATAAATGTCGCCTTGTGTAAGATGAAATCCTGTCATGTCTTCATACAGATAGATGTACCGTGGAAGAATCTTTGGTAAATTGGCCAGTGCATCATATTCTGGTTGACTTTCTCCATCAATGTATTCTCCGCTCATCAAATATATTCTGAACCGATCAGACAAGTCTTTGCAAGGACCATATTCGAATGGTTCTCCATCATTAATATCTGGATCAGTCAGTGTTGCTCTAAGCGGCAGAGGCAGTGGTGATGCTATGTAGACATGACTCATATAACGCCGTATACTCATCAGAATACGCATCATAAAGCTTAGCAGAATATTCCATCAACAGAATTTGTTTATAAAAATAACATAACTAAATCATTCAAACTGATTAAGAATATAAAAGAAACATTTACCCTGCAGCACATGTGCAGGGTTTAGATTATAATCAGTTTTTATTTAATCCGCAGTATGTCCTCAGATCGATGACGTCAAGAGGACCTGCTGCGGCGCGTTTCATTGCCATTACAGTAGCACGGGCGGCCTGCACTGTCGTCAGGAATGGAATCTCAAGCTCCACAGCCAGACGGCGCATCATATACCCGTCCCTTCTTGCTCCGGAACTCTCTGTCGGTGTATTGATGATCAGCTGAATCTTACCGCCGCGCATCAGGCCGAGAGCATCAGGATCCATGTTCTGAGATATTGTGTAAGCTGTAGTTGTCTGCAGCCCGTGCTCTCTCAGATACGTCGATGTGCCTTTGGTTGCATAAATCTCAAATCCCATTGCAGACAGATCTTTGGCAATAGCAAGAACTTCCGGCTTATCGTTGTCATTGACAGTAATATAGACGCCGCCTGAAGACGGAAGGTTCATGCCTGAAGAGACCAAAGCTTTGTAACAGGACTCATCAAACGTCGGAGCGATACCCATGACTTCTCCGGTGGACTTCATTTCCGGACCCAGGATCGAATCAACTCCCGGAAGTTTCAGGAACGGGAACACTGAAGACTTGACTACCACATTTTTATGATCTGCAGAACCGACATAACCGAGTTCTTTCAGGCTGCGGCCGAGCATGACTTTGGTTGTAATCTTAGCTAAGGGGACGCCGATGGCTTTGGACACTAAGGGAACTGTCCTCGAAGCACGCGGATTTGCCTCAATCATGTATACTTCGCCGTTTTTGACAGCCAGCTGCAGATTGAGCAGACCAATGATGTTCAGAGCCTTGGCAACTTTCATGGCGATCTCTTCAATCTTAGCGATTATTGCCGGAGACATTGTCTGAGGCGGCAGAGACATTGTGGCGTCTCCGGAGTGAACTCCTGCTTCCTCAATGTGTTCAAGAATTCCGCCGATGAAGATGTCTTTGCCGTCTGACACCACATCCACATCAATTTCAACTGCATGTGAGAGGTACTTATCTACCAAGATCGGGTGGGCTTTGGAAGCCTTCACTGCCGACTCCATATAAGTTCTCAGTTCATTTTCATTGTAGACTATTTCCATCGCCCTTCCACCGATAACGTAGGAAGGTCTGACGAGAACGGGATAGCCGATCTCTGAAGCAAGAGCGCGTACATCTTCAAAGGAATATCCAGTGCCGGACTTCGGCTGTAAAATTCCCAGTTTGTCCATCAGGGCAGAGAATAACTTTCTGTCTTCTGCCACATCGACATCGTTTGGAGAAGTTCCGAGAATCTTAGTCTTCTTTCCTTTAAGAGCGTTCTGAAGAGACATTGCCAGATTGATGGCTGTCTGTCCGCCGAACTGCAGGATGATGCCGTCTGCATTTTCATTCTCAACAATATTCAGAACATCTTCCAGAGTCAAAGGTTCAAAGTACAGACGGTCAGAAATATCATAGTCGGTAGAAACAGTCTCGGGGTTGTTGTTGATGATGATTGCCTCGACGCCTTCTTCCTGAAGAGCCATCACGCCGTGTACGCAGGCATAGTCAAATTCAATACCCTGGCCGATCCTGATCGGTCCTGCACCAACAATAATGACTTTTTTATTGCTGGTAGGAACTGCCTCATTGACAGTTTCATACGTTGAATAGAAATAAGGAGTCTCGGCTTCAAATTCAGCAGCGCAGGTGTCTACCATCTTGTAAGTCGGAATCAGGCCTTTTGATTTTCTCATATTCCTGATTTCTTCTTCTGCTGATGATGTAAGTTCAGCAATGACTTCGTCGGAAAAGCCAATTTTCTTTGCACGCTTGAGAAGATCATCGCTGAGACCTGTTTTCAGCTCGTTTTCCATTTCAATAATATTCTTGACTTTGCTAACAAAGTAAACGTCCCATTTTGTAAGATCTGCGATCTTATTGACATCCATACCGCGACGCACTGCATCGGCGATGGCCCACAGCCTCTGATCGGTAGCTACCTTCAGCTCCTCTTCCAGCTGTTCGTCGGTCCAGCTGCCTGGATCAAGATATGCCTTGTCAATTTCCAGAGATCTCAAAGCTTTCAGCAGTCCTTCTTCAATAGTCCTGCCGATAGCCATTACCTCTCCAGTAGACTTCATCTGCGTTCCCAGAGTTCTGTCTACAGTGCGGAACTTGTCAAACGGCCAGCGAGGGACCTTGATGACTACATAATCGATTGAAGGTTCAAAAGCAGCGTAAGTCTTGCCGGTGATTCTGTTTGGAATTTCATCCAGAGTGTAACCGACCGCAATCTTCGTTGCAACCCTGGCAATCGGATACCCAGTGGCTTTGGAAGCTAGAGCGGATGATCTTGAAACTCTTGGGTTTACCTCAATTACACGATACTCTCTTGTTGCCGGGTCGAAAGCAAACTGAATGTTGCAGCCGCCTTCAATCTCCAGAGCCCTGATGATCTTAATAGTTGCATTTCTGAGACGCTGGTGGTCTTCGTCGCTTAAAGTCTGCACAGGAGCAACGACAATGCTTTCACCGGTGTGAATACCCATAGCATCGAAGTTTTCCATGTTGCAGATGATGATGCAGTTATCATTGGCATCACGCATTACTTCGTACTCGAATTCCTTCCATCCCAGTACACTTTCTTCAATCAGCACCTGGTGGATACGTGAATAAATCAAACCGCGGCCGGCAATAGTTTCCAGCTCTTCCTCATTGTGAGCGATTCCGCCTCCTGTACCTCCAAGAGTATATGCAGGTCTGATCAGAACAGGATACTTTCCCAGTTCTCTTGCGGCTTCCTTGGCTTCCTCAATGCTGCAGACAGTCTTGCTTTTAGGGATCGGCTCACCGATCTTGAGCATAATTTCCCTGAACAGCTCACGGTCTTCAGACCAGGCAATAGCTTCCGGCTGTGTTCCCAGAAGCTGGATTCCCAGTCTTTCCAGTGTGCCATTTTCCGCCAGTTCGGAACAGATGTTCAGCGCAGTCTGCCCTCCCATACCAGAGAGGATACCGTCAACATGTTCCTTTTCTGCAATCTTGGCGACTGTCTCGGCTGAAAGAGGCTCGATGTAAACAACATCGGCTGTGTCCATATCAGTCTGAATAGTAGCTGGATTAGAATTCACCAGAACTGTTTTGTAACCCTCTTCCCTCAATGAACGGCAGGCCTGTGTTCCCGAGAAGTCAAACTCGGCTGCCTGGCCGATCACGATCGGGCCTGAGCCGATTACTAAAATTTTCTTAAGATCTGTGCGTTTCATCGGGATTCCTCCAGCTTCTTCTTGAATTCGTCAAAGAGAAACATCGTGTCATGCGGTCCTGCAGATGCTTCCGGGTGATACTGCACAGCAAAAACCGGCAGTTCCTTATGAGTTATTCCTTCGACAGTTCCGTCATTGACGTTGATGTGGTCTGCCACAAAACCAGTATCTTCCAGCGACTCTTCATCAACTGCATAACCATGATTCTGAGAAGTAATGTAGACCTTTCCATTGTGCTTTATCGGCTGGTTTGAGCCGCGGTGCCCAAACTTCATTTTGTAAGTAGTGCCCCCAAAGGCCCTTGCTAGAAGCTGGGTTCCATAACAGATTCCCATAATCGGATAATCATCCCTGATGGCCTTGACTGTCTGAATTGTGGTTTCCTGAATTGCCGGATGAGCCGGGTCTCCAGGACCGTTTGACAAGAAGACGCCGTCAATCTCTTCATTCCTGAAGAATGATTTGTCGACATTGTAGGGCACCATTATGACTTCAAATCTCTTCTTCAGCTCAGAAAGAATGCTGCCTTTTACACCGCAGTCAATCAGCGCTAGTTTTTTGGCGCCTTTGTTTTCATAACGCACGACCTCTTTTGTACTTACTTCTCCCACCCAGTTTTTGCCGGCATATGCAGGCATCTTGCAAACTTCATCCAGAATTTTCTCAGGGTCATCGTCAAAAGTTATGGCGCCTTTAAGAACTCCGCGCGAACGGATGTCAAGAATAATAGATCTGGTATCGATTTCGCTGATACCTGGAACTTGATTTTCTTTAAGATACTCATCCAGAGATTTTCCGCCGTACATTTTGGAAGGGTCTTTGCACGCTTCGCGTACTACATAACCCGCTACCTGTACTGAATCTGACTCTGAGTATCTTGGATTAATACCATAATCTCCAATCAATGGGTGGGACATCACTAGTATCTGGCCTTTGTACGACGGGTCTGTCAAGCTCTCTTGATAGCCGGACATTCCAGTATTGAATACGACCTCTCCAAAGATGGTCTTTTCAAAACCAAAGCCAGTGCCCTCTGCGATTGTCCCGTTTTCAAGGATGAGGAAGCACCGTGCCATCAGAAGACTGGAGTATACTGGTACGATACTTAAGGCTTATCCTTTTAGGATGACACGCATCCTCTATTTTGTCGGAATGGAGACAACTAGTTATTAATGATAAAATGTATTGGCCCGCTCAATAGACAGATTGGAGATATCATCAGTATCAATAACCTGCTCTCACAACGGCGGCAATGGCATGTATCTGAAAGAAAATGTTCGTCCTCAAATAAGAGCTATGATGCGTCCTAAACACGGCGGGGATGTCTGGGGAAAAGGAAAGGTTTTGGACTACAGTTCTAATGTCAATCCCCTCGGCCACCCTGAAAGACTGAATGAATATATTGAAAAAGCCTCTCAGGAACTCATAAATTATCCTGATGATTCTTCTTTAATCATAAGGGAAGCCATCGCTGAAAGGTATGACGTCGGCTTAAACAACGTCATTGTCGGCGCCGGCTCTGCCGAGATCATCAGACTGTTTCCTGAAGTGTTTGTTTCTCCCGGCGACAAAGTGCTTATGCCGCATCCGATTTTTTCAGAGTATGGATTCGGCTGCAGGCTGATGGGCGCCGAGATAAATGATGTGCCTCTGCCGGAAGAGAATGATTTTAGACCTGATATCGGCAGCATCATAAATTCTCTCGATCATGCCAAAGCGATATACTTCTGCAATCCTAACAACCCAACCGGCAAGATTACTCCCAGAAAAGATGTCCTGGAGCTTGTTTCGGCAGCTGAGAAGAAGAATACCATGGTGTTTCTGGATGAGACTCTTCTTGAACTGTCTAAGTCAGACAGTGATGTTTCTTGCGTAGACAGTATAGATTCGCATCAGAACCTGTTTATCATCCGCTCGTTCACCAAGTCCTTTGCAATGCCCGGCCTGAGAATCGGCTACGGATTCGGCAATGAAGAACTGATTAAGTACATGAACGCCGGCCGTTTGACCTGGAACTTAGGAACCATAGAGCAGCGTGTAGGAGCCATGCTGATGAGAAACGAACAGGGGCATGTGAAGAAAGCTGTGGATCTTCTGGAATCTGAGAAGGTCAGAATGTATTCTGAAATGAGCAGGATATTTCCCTATGCTATTCCTGATACCGATTCATACTTCTTCTTCTGTCCGCTGTACCAGCTGGGGGTAAAAAGCCCCGAATTCAGGAAATCCATGCTGGAAAGGGGCATCTTAGTAAGAGACTGTTCATCATTCGGCAGCCCGTGCGAGAATTACAGCCGCTTCTGTGTAAAGACGCCTGAAATGAATGATGTATTTCTCAAGTCTCTGAAGGAGACTGTTGAGTCCTTGCGGGGCTGCTGACTTGATGCTGGCGGCGGTTGTACTGCTGATTCCGATCGGTGCTCTCCTCATCGATCTGATTTTCGGAGAACCGCCGAACAGATTTCATCCTGTTGTCTGGATGGGAAAGGTCATAGGATTTCTGGATGAACGCGTGCAGAGAAAATCCCAGAAGCATGACCGCATCTGCGGAGTTTTCGTTTCGATCATTCCTATCCTGCTCTTTACACTGGCATTTATTTTGATCTTGGGCGCGATAAGAATCTACGGCGGCGATTTGGGACTAATAGTCTGGGGAATCCTCAGTGCTGTGCTATTCTCCACTCTTTTTGCCATCAAGTCCCTCGGTACACACACGCTTCCGATGATGAACGACCTTAAGAACAATGATCTTGAAGCTGCAAGGAGAAAAGCCGCTATGGTGGTGTCCAGAGACGTTAACAAACTGGATGAAAAACACATCATTTCCTGTGCTTCCGAGACTGTAGCTGAGAATTTGGTTGATTCTGTGATCTCGCCGATGTTCTACTTTGGAATTGCCGGGATACCTGGTGCTACTATACTGAGAGTCACCAACACCGAAGACGGAATGATCGGATACCTCAGTGAGAAACACAAGAATGTTGGCAGATTCGCCGCCAGACTGGATGATGTTCTGCATTACATCACAGCCAGGCTTTCCGTGCCGTTCATTATGTTAGCCTCAGCAGTCTTAGGATATGATTGGAGAAATGCCTGGAAAGTTGCCAAGAGAGATCATGTGCAGACCTCCAGCCCCAACAAGGGATGGCCGATGTCAGCCATCGCCGGAGCTTTAGGAATAAAAATGGAGAAAGAAGGTTGTTATTCCTTAGGAGACGGGGAGCTGCAGAACGACCCAGAAATCATTGCTAGGACTGTACGCCTGATGAAAGTTACTTCGATATTATTTTTCATAATTGTCCTCATCCCATTGTATTTAATTATTGGAATAACAGTGCAGATATTCCTTGAAAACGCTTTATTTGGATTACTTTGAGGGGAAGATCGTTTGCTAGATTACAAGTTAGAAATTTTAGATTATAAAGACAGACCGGTTGCCATTGTGAGACTGCCTTTCAGACACAAGAGCCTGTCTTCCGCAATAACCGGCGGGGGAGTCAGCGAGACTGACACTGTTTTCATAATGGAAGTCCCGATGGGTTATGACGGGGCATGTCCTGAAGAAGATCTTGAAAACGTCCGCAGACATTTCGGACTGCCGGAAGACAGCATCGGTCTGATGACTGCAGCGGACGTTCGCAGGGTTATAACAACAGAAGCATGCAGAGAAGGCAGCTCTGAAGCTGCTGCAATCGTGACCGCCGGCACCACCAATGCAGTTACAGCCGGAGAACGCCTCTCTCAAAGCGTAATCGATACTCTTCCCGTTCATAAAGCCGGAACGATTAACATAATTGTAATTCTCTCAGAAGCCATGCAGGACTGCGGCCTGGTAAACGCTGCAGCCACAATTGCAGAATCCAAAGCGGCAGGAATGAATGACGCCGGCGTCAGCGGAACCGGAACTACGAGTGATGCTCTCGCTGTCTTGTGTCCTCAGGGAGGCAGCGGAAAATATGCCGGCACCGCCTCAGAAACAGGAATGGCTGCTGCCAAAGCTGTGAGGTCTGCTGTTGCCCAGTCAACGAGAAAATGGAATAAACAGTCAGGCAAGGCAAAAACCGCTTTCGAGAAGTTAGACGAACTGGGTATTGGAGAAGCGCAGATGTGGGAAGCTGCTCTAGGCTTATATTCTCCTGCACCAAGCTGGGAACTGGAAACCGTCCACTCAATGTTCAGAAGGCATCTGAAAAATCTTGAAAAGGATGTCAATGTCAATGCCATGCTATACGCAGCCATCAAGCTTGAAGAGCAGGGTGAAGCAATGAAACTTCCAGGGCTGGAAGACATATATCAAGATGACCCTGTGCATCTGGTCGCTGATGAGCTCCTAGGAATTGCATTGTCTCAGTACATAGCCGGCACCAAAGGACTTTTTGAGTATATCAGATATGATAAGAGCAAGCCCGGTATTCTGGGAATTTTAGGACCATTTTTAGATGATATCGTAGGATCACTGATCGGCTCGGTAATGTCTAACATTTATACGGAGTTGCTGGAGGAAAAAGATGACTGAGGAGCCGGAGAAAAAAGGCAGCAACAACGTGTTGAAAACTCAGCTGTCCATGTTCAGTATCATTCCGATTGACAGTACTCAGGAAGATGTGGAAAAGTTCTGCAGCAAATTCTGGACTATCCCGCTCTTCGGCCTGGTATTCGGGTTGATCTTAGGATTTATTTTTCTGATCTCAACTTACTTGTTTTCAATGGGCCCCGCAGCAGTGATTACCATTCTCATGGGCCATGTGCTCAACAGATTCCTTCACTTCGACGGACTGATGGACTTCGGAGACGGAATGGTAGCTCACGGCGACAGGGAAAAGAAAACCAGAGCTCTCAAAGATTCTAATGTGGGAGCAGGCGGTGTGGGAATAGGCATACTGATTGCTTTTCTGACCATTTCTGCTCTCAGTACATGTGCTGGATTCGGAACAGGCAGCAAACATTGGCAGCTGGCAGTCATATTCTTCCCGATAGCTGCAGAGATCATGGCAAAAAACAGCCTCTATATCACGGCAGCCTACGGCAAAGCTGCCGGCAGCGGTTTAGGCAACATGTTTGTCAATAGTGCAAACACAAACGATGTGCTGAAATCTGTTCTGATTTCTGCTGTGATTGTAATTCCTCTTGCCATCATTATGCTCACTGGACCATTCTTTTCCATAGTTGAGAGTCTGCTTGTCGGAGTCTTCATGCTGCTAATAAGCATGATAGCCGGGTTCTCTGTGTGCAATGTAGCTATGAAATCATTCGGATATGTCAACGGCGACGTGCTTGGGGCATCAAACGAGTTGGGTAAAGTAGGCGCTCTTCTGGGTGCTTTAATCGTGTTGTGTCTTCTATGAAGATAGATGCTTTGATTACTGCAGGCGGCAAAGGCAGCAGAATAAAAGAAATCGGCACTGAAAAGCCGATAATTGATCTTCTAGGCAGACCGATTATAGATTATGTTATCGATGCCCTGAAAGCGGCCAGCCACATCAGAGATGTTTACATTTCTGTAAGCCCCAACACACCGCTTACCAAACAGCACCTCAAAGGCATGGATGTGAATGTTATCGACACCTCCGGCGAGGAGTACTGTGTCGACTTGAATTATTCGATGAACCAGATGACTACCGAAGAAGTCTTCATCTGTCCTGCCGATATGCCTCTGCTCAGCTCTTCCGGGGTTGATTTTGTTGTTGAAGGATACTATCGGTCCGGAGTGCACTCGTATTCGGTAGCTACGCCGTATTCTCTTCTTGTTTCACTCGGCATCAAGCCGACATACAGCCTGCCTGTAAACGGCGTGCAATCAGTCTTCTGCGGAGTCTCTGTTCTTGACAGACTCGACATGCTTTCCATGAAAAGTCTGACTGAAGGTTATGTGCTTACTGAAAACATAGACCTGATACTCAATGTAAACACAATACATGAGTTAAAAATAGCCGAGGAGGTTTTATCCTCCTCTGATAGATCAGCGTCTGGATACTAACCTGACGTAGTTCTTTTCAATTTCGTCTAATAAGTTGCGGGCGTTGATTTTCCCATCAGACATCAGCATAGCAGCGATTGATGACCCTCCGGCACCGACTCCCTCTTTTACCAGTCCTTTTTCATAGACGTTGAGTCCGTCATATTTGGAAGTAGAGAAGTTGAGGTCTGCTGCCAGAACCGGAACTTTTGCAATCTGCGAGACCAGATCAATGAGATCTGAAGATTCATCTTCCACAATCCATCTGGTTGTCCCCAGAGCAACGTTGTCCAATACAGAGTCGTCCATACCTTTGATTACTGAAAGCACAGCGGCCATCTGAGTTCCACCGGCTAGAAGTACAGGAACTGATTCTGCAGCTCCCACGGCAAGTCCTGCAGCGGCAACGATCATCGGATCACCCAGAGCTTCAACAGCCATCATTGGATCTTTCTTCAGAATTGACTCGCTGATACCGCAGTTTCTCAGGCCTTCCTGAACGATGTTTTCCTTTAAGGATGCGGGGTTATCAATCATGCTGCTTGAGACTTTTCCTTTTGCGTCATAGCCTAAAGCAGTCAGAACTCCGTAAGCAGTGGTTGTACCGCCTGCGATTGATTCTCCGATTACCAAGTAGTTGCTGATTTTGGCGAGCGCCTTTCCAGCGATAACTGCTCTGTCAAATGTCCTTTCAGCATTTTTAACGGCTTTTCCAGTGCGTATGTCTTCACCCGGAGATCCATCAAGTTCAATATAAGGAACATGAGGCTTTACACGAGTTCCCGCGTTAACTACAAAAATAGGCATTTTTGACATCTTTGTAGCACTCATGGTGATGATTCCGGGAGTTGGTACACCCGTAGGTGTCACTGGTACACCGTCAATGCACTTGCATCTGCCGTAATGCAACAATTCCATATCTGCTGCCGGTGTAGTGTCTGTAATGTCTGGATTAGCTCCTGCCGCTGAGACCCCAGGAATTTTAGCTGTCTCAGTGTTACCGATAACGCATACATACGTTGGAGTTTTGCCGATCACGCGTTCGATAAATTCCTTGCCTAAATCCTCTTCTAAACAGAGTCTGATATTTTCTGGGATCTTACACGACATATGTGCTCACTTCCATTTTGCATTGGATGCGTCTACCCAAATAAACCACACGGGATATATAAGAGAAACGGGCAGACAAATCATATGGATAATAGTTCCATCCAATTTCTCAATCAGTGTGCTGCATTATAGAACAGAAAAGGTTTTCAATCGGGTAATGCACCGAAGTATTTTCACAGAAGTTGATTCCTGATTTCATTGAGTTTGTGATTTTAGAAACTGCACAGGGAACAGGCATCGGCATATGCTGGCCGTTTAAAGAAGAAGTGCCGTGGTCGATTATGAGTGCAACTCTATGACCGTCTAAAAAGTCAATGTTATTGCAGAAAAATTCATCGATCTCGGCAAGCATGTTTCTCTTGCTGTCTGGTTCTGTGCGGTGGGAGACGTCATCTGTCTCATCAACATGCAGGAAAACGTCATTGTGTTGAAGCATTTCGAGAGACTCATCCATTCCTACGCGAAAATCATCCACCCGTTTGCAGCTGATTCCCAAAAGTCTTCCTACGCCGAGAGCAGAGGGGCTGCTCGAAAGAATAGTAAGATCCTTGGACTTAGCGAATGCGCTTTTATGTGCAGAATTCTTGATTGATCCTCCTCCCCAAGGGAGGAATGTAAGCCCATTCAGCTCATCGGCGACGGCTTCAATGCATTCACGAAACGGATTATAGTCTGGATTCTCAGGCAGCGGATAAGGGGGCATAGGAAAATCATACTGGCCGTTTTCGACGGTTATGACGCCTCTGCCGTCGCTGCCGTGGAAATAAAGATTCGGCTCCAGATCATTCAGGAGGCTTATTGAATCAATCATGCACTCCTGCAGTTTGAGATACATGTCTGCATTCACCCTGTAAGCCCACTCAAATTTTCCATCCCTGAAGCAGGCTGGAGAAAAACGATATGCTACAGAGCTTTCAGTCAAAGGTATATCCATGCCGTGAGCTTCAATGAGTCCTCTCGGCACATCGCATACTTTACCGGTAAAGAATCCTAATAAAAACAGATGGGTGTACTTTTGGCCTTCTGTCCATCCGAATAAACCGCTAGAAGCCACGCCGTCCATGAATTTTTTATCCAGAGACTCTAGAGGTGTCTTGTAATCAAAAGCAGGTATCTTCTCATCTGCTGCACCATCTAGCATTATTATCAGCGTGTTCACGGTTATCCTCTGCGTCGGAAATGGCATTAAAATATTAAAGCAATGCTCATTCGATTTGAGAGAAGATACACAAGGATATTATATCATGTAGTGAATACCAAGAGCTGACGGGGATACGAATCGGCGGAAAGAATTAGCTGCGGCTGTTCTTGTCCGCCGAACACTATACTTCTTGCTAGCAAGGGTCGGCAGGGCAGCGTATCCCCTTGTCACAGTTATGAAATACTGCCCTACTGACCCCTAGATACTTTTGAGATGCCATTCTAATTCATTTGGCTGCTGTTGTAAATAAATGCGGTCTTCCATCACAAACAGACGATAATTTGTATTCATTCTGTAAATTTATTCTTCAATATATGGCGTGCTAAAAATAAGAACAAATTAAAATACTTTGTTTTTATTTTGAGAATGGAAAGGAGCTAAAATGCCAAAAGTCGGATACACTGAGGCTGAACGTGAAGAGATCAGAGAAGCTTTGATTAACGCAGGGCTTGAATTAATGGCAAAACAAGGCATTCAGCATACGACGGTTGAACAGATATACAATCAAGTTGGTATCTCACGCACATTTTTTTACTCATTTTTTCCAACCAAAGAAGATCTGATTGTCGAGGCATTTTATCATCAGCAGCCCCTTATAATCAAATATATGCAAAATCTGAAAAATAATCCAGATTTGAATTTGCATGATTGCATAAGGCGGTTTATTTATGACTGTTGTTATGGAAAAGAAAACCGTTTTGCAGTTATGACTGTAGAAGATCAACAGGCTATTTTCAAACATTTATCATCAAAGAATAACTATGTATTTCGAAAAAAGCAGATTGATACGTTCACTAAAATTTTAGGAGTGTTTGACATACACACGGATGAGTCAAAAGTCAAGCTGATTTGCAATCAGATATTATCGATAATAATCGTCCGCAAAGCAATTCCAGATACACTGCCTTTTCTTTTCCCAGACTCTGCCGATGAAATGGTAGATTTTCAAATTGACGTTTTAGTAGACTTTATGAGAACATTACAAAAGAAGCATGATTGACTTTTGTCTCTAATGAAATTTAATAATTAATGGAGAAATAAATATGGTCGATGTTGATGAGATCATGAGACGCGCCAAAGAAGCTTCTGACAGGGCTTCAAAATCGCTCAATGAATCAATGGAAAAGAGCAAAAAGCTCGCTGAACAAATGCATACAGAAACTCAGGAGGATAAAACTGAGGAAGAGCGGGAAGCAGAGCAGACAGCTGCCAACACACAGCGCCAGGTTGAGATTATGGGACAGATGTTTAGTCCTGAAGATCTAGCACAGATAGCGGCTAATGAAGAAATGATCCAGCGCATGGTAGACGAACGAGTATCTGAAGCCACTGCTCTGGGAGTGGATGGAATGATGGAGCAGTTATTCGGCGAGAAAATGGCAGTGATCGCGGCTGCAATGGAAACACTGGAAATGGAAGAAGATGATGAGGAGGAGGATCTGGAGTTCGACCCGGAACTGGAAGAAGAGCTTTATGGAATTTTAGATGAAAAAATGATTCAGATTGCATCTTTACAGGAATCTGAACCAGCTCCATATATGAAAGACTCACCGCAGTGGGAAAACTTCGGCATCCTTCTTTCTGGAATTATATCTAATCTTAACGGCCATGAATTAGATTCGATGGATGTAGAGGAACACATCCCGGTGCTGGAACAGCAGATAGTCTCCATAGTACGCCGGTCCTGGGGAATCAATGGACGCAGCGAGCTTCTGGATACTATCAGATATCTGGTGCAGGAAGGCTATACCCTGAGGTATGCAATGTATTGTGATGCTGCATCCCCGGAAGATCTGATGAATGAAGATCTCGATGAAGATGAGCGGGAGTCCGTTCGCCGCGGATGGCGGTTTGCGCAACACTACAAAACACAATTCACGCCAGGCTTTCTTGCCGGCTGGGACATCGGCCGGGCAGCCATGCTGACCAGATGGGGTTACTACCTCGGCTGGATTACACCCGGAGAAGCATCCGGTATACTATGGGACCTTTCCCAGTTAGCAAGAGAGAGATTACACAGCTGGAGAGAGTTTGCACAGTCATACCTGTTTGGCGGACTGATGTGGAAGCTGCTCTGCGGAGACAGTGATGCAGAGAGTTATCTTGGATACCTGGCAGATGCTGCAACTGACTTACTTACTGACCAAGATGAAGACGACGGGCAATGGCGCAGATGCCCCTGGCCTACAATACCTAAAATGGGTTTCGCAGGATGATGTGAAAACTGGAGGATGAATTATGAGCATAGTTGATAAATTTCTAAATAAATACGTACCAGGCATAGAACTGCAGACACCGACTTCACAAACATTAGAGCAGTTTCAAGACATACTTCCAAAAGAATTGCTTGGCTTCTGGCAGGAATATGGATTCGGAGATTACGGCAACGGTCTGCTGAAAGTAATTAACCCTGATGAGTACAAAGATAGCCTTTACATATGGCTGGGTGAAGAAAATCCAAACAGAGTGCCGATTTTGATGACTGCCTTTGGAAATCTGTTCTACTATCGCAAACTTTCAGAAACAGAAAACGACGTATGTATGCTGGACATTCATTACCGCCGGATAATAAACTGCGGCAACAGCTTCAATGAGTTTTTTGAAGAATTCATAGTAAATTATGAAATTGAAGAGAAGCTGTTGAATAAAGAGTTGTTTGAAAGTGCAGTAAAAGAAAAAGGCACTCTGGATGAGGATGAAATTTTCTTATTTGCACCTGCCTTGGCTTTGGGAGGAAGCGAGAGTGTAGACTGCATTCAAAAAGGCAACGCTGTTATCCATCAGCAGTTATTGTTTGAAATGGGTGCAGATTACTCTGACGATGAGGAGGGAGATGCCTGGTCAAATGCCTATGAAGCAAATCCACAGATGTTTCAAAGAGAGGACGGTGCAGTGATGGTAAATTTCACGTTTACGGAGACAACAGATACGATTTTACCGATGGCACCGGAAACATTGTATGCAATTGAAGGAAAAGAAATCGGCTTATGGGCTCTTTCATTCTTCAGCCTGACTAAGAATGAAATGCTGGATGTACTGGAGTATCATGAAGCCCTGGAGCGTCTGCAGCCATATATTGTAGAAACTCGTGAAAACTATGTAATGATCCGGGGATTGAGCCTTGAAGAGATGGAGAGTGTCTTGTCAGAAGAATGAACTCTTCCGACAGACGTTATAAGAAAACAAGCACGAATACAGGCACGCATGAACTGTATTCATGCTTGTCACAAGGCAATCGTAAGAAATTACAACAGCCACAAAAACTTCTTGCTGGGTTGAAGTGGTTGTATCACTCTTCATTTTTATAAAAACAACAATTTAGGTCAGTTTACAAGAGACTACACGCAGACCGTGAAACGGGCTGCTGACAACAAACGGCGCTATGCGCCCCGGCAGGGGTAGCATAGCGCCGTTTGTTGTGGGGGAATCCAAAGGGGGCAAAGCCCCTTTTGGCACACGACTTTGCTTGCAAAGTGTAGTGTGTTATACGCTCTGTCGGCGTTGCCGTGAAAATGCCGTTGCCGCCGGGACGAGCAACGGCATTTGAAGCGGCAGGAAAACAGGCTGTGCTTGCGGGGCGGGAAGCCGCAAGCGCAGAACTGGTTTCATCAGCAGACAGGGCGTATATGAAGCCCCCGTCCCTCGTCCTCCGTCTGAACTTAGGGTCAACTTGGCCCGATGTTGTATATACACTCGGCAAAAATAGCAGAACGGACGGCAACCGTCAAGGCTGAAATGAACGGGCTTGCGCCCGGCCTTGACCGCCGCCGCCCGTCCCGCTGAATGGGTAGACAAGGCGGACAATCCCATACTGTACTTGTCCGCTGTCAAAGCTATTGTGGGGCTGTTTGTCCTCTCAAAATTGAAATGGGCGGGAAAGCCATTTTGAGGCTTTCCCGCCTTGATTGCCTATCAGCAAAGACGGGCGAGACTGTCAACGGCGGCGCTGTAAGCGCCGTTCATCTTGACCGTTGACTGGCTCGACTGGCTTTGCTATCTCCCCGGTTATGCGATTGCGGCTTATGCCAATAAAGCGTACTACACAATATTCTCACCCAATAAAATCTTGGGCATTGTGGTTAGGCAACGGTTCCACCTTTTATAAAATTGCTCCAATCCTAACTTTGAAACACGGGCATGAGTTTCTTCATCTTCAAGCGTCCAGTGCAAAATATAGGTGACTTTTCCTACCCATTTTGTTAAGCGGATAGGTGGTTTCCCGTCCTTTACGGCGTTGAAATCCTCTTGCCGGTGTGTGCGTTTGATATATTTCACATCAATTACTCCGGGTTGTGAAAGATAAAACTCGGCAACCTCTTTCATCAAAGTTTCAATTTCATCTTGTTTATCAATTTTCGCTTCATATATGCAAATTTCATTAAACACTTTAGTATCCCCTTTACTCCGCCTTTTCCGCCTAAGGCGTACTTGTTATTTTCTCTTTCCCCTCTGTGGCACATAACTTTTCGCCAGTTCGGATTTTTGAACAATCCGGGTCAGCCATTGTTTTTCTTCCTCTGTCAGCTTGCTATAACGCAGCTTCGTCTGCTTACAAAAAACCATCAGCAGTTGTTCCGCCCGGCTGCCCTTGAAGCTGGCCACTTCTTCCAAATCCCGCTTGAGTTCGTCCACGATGGTATTCTCCGGGGCGCTGTCGCTCCTGCCCCTGTGGGCTTCCCGTATGTCCTCCATGATAGCGTCTATGTCGTGATGTACCCGGCTGCTAAAATAGTCGCCCTGCAAGTAGAACTTGCCCATGTGGACGGCGAGATTGAAAAGCTGGTAGACAGCCTGACGGGGGCGAACAACGTCCTGCTCTCCTACGTGAATGTGAAGATAGCGGAACTGGACGGGCGCAAGCAGGAACTTGTGAAACGGATAGCGGACTTGACCGTGGAAGCCATCAGCCCGGAACAGGTCAGCCAGATTTCCGGCTACCTCGACACTTGGGACAGCGTATCCTTTGACGACAAGCGGTGGGTGGTGGATTTGATGATTACCACCATAGCCGCCACAAGCGAAGCCATCAACATTACATGGAAAATCTGACGGGCAGATTACTACCCGTCAGACCGTTACCCTGTGTAGTCCCTTGTAAACTGTACTTTATTTCGATATAAATATCAAATATGATAGCCAGTTCCAAAGCTAATTAAGAATCATAACCCAAAATGACAATTCGAGGTACTAAAATGTACATCAGCCTTAATGAGTTCTTGGCACTCGCTAAGAAATATCAAGCGCTAGGTGCGCCTACTCAGGCGCTGTTAGACGAAATGAGACGCGGAAACTTCAGAGTCTGTGATGAAGTCAGACTTGGAAAATTACTGGAGTTTCTTACTGACTTGAAGTACGTTCACGGATGCAGTGAAGAAGTTCACAACATGGCTGCTGCTGTAGAAAGAGTATTGATTCAATCCAGCAGTGAAGATGAGCAGATAGTTGTAGCAGAAAAATGGGTTCCGGAAAGAGGATTTCCAGGTGCAACCTTATGGATTCAGAGAGAAGACGGTAAATGGACCGTGTCCCCTGTACCGCGGGAAGGCATATGCATGGGAAAACGTGTTGGTGATATAGAGACCGGAAAATGGCTGGAGAGGCCTCTTGCACTTCTTGTTGAAAAGAAGTAATCAGGCCAGCTTCTGAAGCGCTACAGCACACTGCCCCGTGGAGATTCCTCCATCTCCATTCGGCACTCTGTTGTGACAGACGAAACGGAATCCCTTTGATTCTACCATATCTTTCACCATTGATGAAATCGGTCCGTTGTATGAAACCCCGCCTGTAAGCCCTATCGTCTTGACTCCAGATGAGTTTCCTTTATCTGCTGCAATATCCACCATAGCATTCAGCAGAGCATAGACAAATGAGTAAGATAGATCAGCAGGACTTCCTGATGCATCAATCAGGTCTCTGTAAAGTTCTGAAGTCAACAGAGTATCATTTTTAACTTTTACATCGAAATTAAATTTATTTCTTCCTGCGGCGAGAACTCTTTCCAGCTTCATCGCTGGTTCTCCATCATAAGTACGTTTTTGACAGATTCCGAAATAGCAGGATAATGCATCAAGTACTCTGCCGAATCCTGTGGAAGTCGGCGAGGCAGGCATCATTTTGCGCAGAACGGATGCTTCTGTTTCCGAAAAGTATGGATCAGCTCTGCCGATCATTTCATCAAGCGAAAATACCAGCCTCCGCGGATCATAGACTGCTTTTTCTCCACCCAGCAGAGGTATCGGTTCAATATGTGCCACTCTGTCAAATGATGAAAAATCTGCTCTGAGAACTTCTCCGCCCCAGGCCTGCCCGTCGAGTCCGTAACCGGTGCCGTCTATCGTCAGAACCATAGCTTCTTCAATATCATTGTCGACAAGCAGAGATGCTGCGTGTGCCCAGTGATGCTGTACTTCAATTAATTCTGCTCCAAATTCCTCTGCCATTGATTTTGCTAGCGGTCGGTTGTTGTATGCTGGATGAAGATCCATTGCAATTATCTGCGGAGTCAACCCTAGAAGCTTCAAGAAGTATCGGGTAGCATTTTCTAAAAATCTGATGACCCCCGGGCGCCCTCCGTCGCCTATGTACTGCGTGGTATACAGCCTGCCGTCTTTTGCTATTGCACCGCAGAGATTTTCCTGCCCACCTAAGGCAACTGCCTGTCCTTCTTTGCATTCCAGATATGAAGGTATGTGTCCTCTGGACCTTCTAATATACTGGGGGTGGCTGCCGAACATTCTCAAAACTGAATCGTCGCAGCGGTTGATTATTCTGCGGTTGTGCAGAAGATACAGATCCGCGCCTAATTCCAGAGCATCTTCGTCCCTAAGAACCATCGGCTCGCCGGGAGCATTTGCTGAAGTCATTACCAGTGCGTCATGATCAAGATGATGGAAGAGGATGTGATGCATAGCAGAATAAGGCAGAAACACCCCGATCGTGTCCAAACCAGGAGAGATTGCTTCGGTCAGTTCGCTGTCTTTCTTTTTAACGAGGACTATCGGTCTGTTGGGAGATGTTATCTCCTGTTCCTCATAGATTGTCGGAGTGCAGTATTTTTTCAGGACGTTTAGGTCTTTCATCATTACGGCAAATGGTTTCTCTGACCTTCTGTACCAGGACCTGAGATGTGTAAGCTCGTCCAGATTGGAACAGATGTGCATGCCTCCCCAGCTTTTCACCACTCCAATAGCGCCTTCGTCTATCTGCCTGGCAAACTCTTTGATTGGATCTTTATCGATTATCTCTCCCTTTGAGTCTAGCAAGTAATAACTGGGACCGCAGACAGGACAGGAAATGGTCTGGTGATGAAATCTTCTGTCTAAGGGGCTGGCATATTCTTCAGAGCATGCTTCATCAGCAGGATACTCATCCATAGATGTGTTCGCTCTGTCGTATGGGAGATCGGAAATTATGGAAAATCTGGCTCCGCAGTCGGTGCAGTTTGTAAATGGATAAAGATAACGGCGGTTTGAAGGGTCAAAAAGATCGTGTCTGCAGTTGTCACATATTGCAGTATCATTAGGTATGCTGGCACCCTTCCCTCCGCTGGAGCTGTTTATAATTTTAAAACCGTCGTAATGACTGTTGTCTTCTTCCAGTTCAATACTGTCGATTTTAGCAAGCGGAGGCAGTTCAGACTTCAGCTTGTCTATGAAAACATTCTCATCGCCGTCTATGGCAACAACCACGTTTGAACCGTTGTTCTGCACATAGCCATTATAGCCTAACTTAACCGCGGACCTGTATACTGCAGGACGAAACCCAACACCTTGAACTATGCCGCGGAAAATCAGCTTCATTGACCATACTAAGAACTGGGTGCTATTTTACAATTTCTTTTCTGCACAACAGCAGGTGGCAGCAAATCCTAAAATCACTTTTTTTATAGCTCGTGTTTGAAGTGCATCGCCTGAGTTATTTCCTAAGTATTTTATGAGATATATCAGGTTGAAATAAAAAAAGAAAAAAAAAGGTTTGATACTTCACTTCTTTTTGTGAAGGAAGTATGCTGCTGCAGCTAAGACAATGATGATTGTCACTGCGGCGAGTACGTAGTACAGCGTGTTGTCGCTCTTTTCTTCATCTGCGACTGAAGTGTCTTCTGCTATGAAGTAGAATGAGAAGTGATCAGTTTCGAAAACTAATGATTTCAGTTCTGGATCATATACAGAATTCTTTTTGACAATGTTTCCCAGATCGTCCACATACCAGACGGTGATTTTCTCAGGATTTTCTCCTGCTTTCAGCTCATAAGGTACTGTGATCTTGACTGTACCTCCCAGCTCATGAATGTCCTGCTCTCCTGCTTTTGAAGAAAGGGTAAAGATAGGGGAGTCGCCGACTGCCTTTTTCTGTTTGTCATTAAGCTGTTCCTTGTCTGCTTTGCCGATTGACAGGGAGACTGCTTCTTCACCTTTTGAAGCTAAATTCTTCGCTACTTCCGGCGGGAGCTCAATGTCACCGACATCTGTTTTCACCTTGACGTTTACTTCTGCATCTGCCAGCTTCGCCAAGGATTCAGCAGGTAATTCTGTTTCAGCTTCAGGGCCGGAAGAAGATGCTTCAATCTCTAAAGTAGGTGTTACAGCAGCACCTTTCTCTTCGGCGATCTTTTTGACTTCCTCTGCATGCTGGACTGCTGCATCCACAACTTCTTTTGATACGAAAGCTTTGCCTTCTTCTGAGTTTACTTTAATCTTAGAAACAGTCTCTGCCGTAACACTGCCGTCAGCATCCTTTTTTATTTCTGCAGTTGTGGTGATTCCTGCGGTTTTGTCTTCAAGCGATACGGATGTTTTCTCTTCAAGAGTGTTTCCTTTACTGTCTTTGACAGTCGTTTCAGATGTCTTGTTGACAGTACCGTCTGTACTTACTTTTTCACTAACCTTTTCTTCCTTTACAGACTGAACGCTGCCATTCTCATCTTTTACTTCTTCCTTCTTTTCTACAACTGTCTCTTTAGAACCGTCTTTGTTTTCAGTAGTCTTTGACGTTTCTTCAATCACCGACTGAACTTTTCCGTTTTCATCTTTGACCTCTTCCTTCTTTTCGACTGTGGTCTCTTTAGAACCGTCAGCGTTTTCTTTCTTTGTTGTTGTTTCAGTAATTGAAGAAGTCGTTCCATTTTCATTCTTTACTTCATCTTCTTTGACTACAGGTTTTTCATCAGGAACCGTTGGTGTTGTAGGAACGCTAGGTGTGTCTCCTCCGCTTGATATCTTTGTTAGATTAACATACAAGGTGGTGTCCTTGTTTATTGTTACATCAGAAGTAACTTTATTTGTTAACTCTAGGTCTGTATACCAGCCTTCCAGATTGTATCCATCAAGTTTCATGTTTTCCAGAGCTGTATGTGGTAGAATAACCCCACTTTGAACGTATGAAACTACGATAGCATCTGGAATGAACTTACTCATGTCCAATGTTAAACAGCGTGTATCATTGAGCTCGATGGTGCAATTCTCTGTTATCTCAACAATTTTTTCATCAAGTCCAGATAATATGTATGGTTCAGATCCAACATAAATGCTGTACCTACCAGTGGGCACATTGGTACTGCCGTAAGTTCCGTTTCCTAAGTCTGTGAAGTTTATCTGATGTAGAAGAACATATTCCTCATTGTACTGTCTTAATGATACTTCAAGATCATTTATAGGTCCAGAAACATCACTAAGTGATATTGTCACTTCATGAATTGTCGAGTCATCTGTATTTGATTCGAATGCTTTGACATAAAATCGTATTTGTGCAGGAATTTCTTCATCAATGGATTCATATGAATTCAGATATCCTGGATCTTTGTACACTCCCTTATATACATAGCCTGATGGAACCAGTTCTTCAAATATTTCCTGTGCCTCTGCATGCAGAATATATCTGAGAGCCGTCCTGTCAAAGAACACAGACAACGTGCCCTCTTCAAGAATCCCTTGATAGAATTTATTAAATGCGCTCGGATCTATCGAAGAAACATCAACAATCATCAAGCAAATGTCGTTAAATGTTTCTGTAAAATGCTCATTGGTTATGTTTAGAGGCGTCATTGATGTATACTGTGCCCCATTTAAGTAAATAAAATACACACCAGAAGGAACGTTAGAAGCTGTGTAAGTTCCAGGGGTGCTGGTAGATTCTATTAGAGAATAGGGTGTGTCATCTCCATAATCCTTGATAATAACTACATCAAGTCCTTCCAGTGGCATGTTATTTGCATCAATAAATGTAAATGACACATCGCAGAGAATATTTTCTAAATTAGCATAAAATATTTTGTCTCCGGTTTCACCAGATGATATATTTTCTACATTTTTAGAAAATTCTGAATCCTCATACCAACCTAAAAATATGTAGCCAGGAACATTGAGTTCTGGAAGTGTTGCACCTGCTGCGGAAATATAGCTTGAAGGAGCAAGCGTACTGGGAGAAACATGTTCATTATACCTACATACATATTCGATATTATATATCTCTGACTCTACTTCTTGCGCATCTATCACTTTGAGATATAAAGTAGTTATATCCTTTTCAGGTTGCGCGTTGTAATATTCATATGGTGTAGTGTATCCATTGTCGGTATACCACCCGTCAATGTAGATTCCTAATTCTTTGAGAGCGTCTTTAAGTGCTATTGTGACGTCTATTATGGCACTCTGCGAGTCATAGTCGAAGTATAATTTTTCAGTATCGCTTTCGGCCGAAAGTCTTGGTATAGCCGGAAGAATAAGATCAAACTTACAGAGATTTGTGAGATAATATATGGAGCTGTGCTCATCAACCTGCAAAGGTTCTGCATATTGTCTGTCACCGATTGACAAGTAGTATTTACTATACGGTAGTGGTTCGGAAGAAATGTAGGATCCAGGAATTGATGAGACATTCAATGGAATCCGTGTGGTATCATCGTCGACTGGACTCAGGTAAACTATAGATGATGCGTCCAGAGGTTGATTATCTATTTCTAGAAGTATTAACTCTAAAGAGTCTAATACTCTTAGCCATTTGGCATAAAGAGTCGTGTTTGAATTAACAGTGTCTTTTTCAAAATCCCAAGGCGTCTGGAAATCTGCGTCTTTGTACCATCCAACAAGCACATAATTGTCTTTGACTAGATTTTTAGGTTCATCAACTTTCTCACCAGCATTTATAATTTTGTAAGAGATGTTCGAATTGATGTTTGATTTGAATGCAACGATATGTGGAGAAACATTTTCAACCTTTGCATTGGAAACATCAATTATGTATTCAGACCCATGGTATGCTGAACCAGCGGGTATCAGGATTAATAGATTAAAAGTGTCGTGTGAACCAACATCAACAACTATTGTAACACATTCATCCTCGAAACCATGTTTATTTGATTTTTGATCATCGATAAATACTATAATATCCTCAGGCGTTGCCGAATCTGGAACTTTGAATGCTAATTTAATCCAATATCCCCATTCACCATCAGAATTTCTGCAGTATGGAATGTTTTTTGAATTCACTGTTATGTTGTAATTGGAGTCCCAGTCTGTTATTACAGATATGTCGTGTATTGCACCGCTTGTATCAATCGGAGTTTCTCCACTTGGCGGATTATCTTGAAACTGTCTTACTTCTATTCCATCAGGTGAGTCGATTAACCGAGTAACATTCGAAAAATCAAGTATATATGATGTTCGCAAATAGCTTCCATGATCATCTGAATAAGAGAAATCAATATAAGCACAGTGAGGAAAATCAGCTAAATTATCCACATCTATATATACAGTAAGATATGTGTGTTCTGAATTATAGCTAGGATTTTTACAGATTAATGGATCACCTGGTGAACGGTATATCTCGTATTGCAGATTTTTCGTATTTATATCTGTAGGAACTGACACATTTATTCCAATCCAATATCCATCACTTCCATTAAGCTGATATTGTTTTATATTCGATGCATTGATGAATATTCTATACTGATAATTACTGTCAAAAGTCGTCCCAATATCTAGCGAATAATTATCAGGTTTTACATCATCCTCGTATTCCACTATAGACGCAATAGAATTACCATTATTCATTAAACCAAGGCTGATTTCAGAAAGATCTAAGTCATATTTGGATTTTAAATATTTACTGCCATCTCCATCCCAGTCAACTTCAATAGATATGTTTGTTTTATCCGTCACTCTTATCGTGTTCACAAGATATATTGGATCATATTCTTTGTCAGGTATCACCATAGAGTCAATTATTTGTGAATAGTCGTAAGATCTTAATTCATCATCAACAAGAATGTATACAATAGGCCCAGAAACAGTGGATAAATCAAAGATTGTCAGATCATTTGGGAGTTTTAATGCATATGTGAGATAATGTCCACTCTGATTTATATCGCTCGTGTGATATTCTCTAAATTCAGTAACATATGGTAAAAATCCATGGAAATAAATATGTTCTCCAAAGGATAGATCGGTTATACCTAATTCTGCGATATCCATTCCATATATCTCTGTAACACCGCTGTCTTCAAGTGATGTGAAGGATGCGACAGAAGGTACAGATCTATCAGGAGTTACAAATTGAGAATCGTTTTCTGTGAAAAGCAGAATACGTTCGTCTGATTCATTTATGAAATAATTGTAATAGCAAGTTAACGAAGATATCGTAGTATTTGAGATTTTTAAAATGTTTCCATCAGCATATGTATTTTTAGAGGATACTGAGGTATTGGAATCTATGAAAACTGGATTATCTCCATAACTTTTATCAAAATTATTAAAGACTGTATTGACCATTAGATTTGTACAATCTTGTATGTCGATCGCTCTCCCTGCTGGTGCGAGCATGGATGTAAAATGATCATTGTCACAGTCCCAGTTTTTAAAATCATTAAAGGCTAGAATCAAGCTAAGTGCATTGGATATTTGGATGGCATTGTATGATGCATCCGAGATTTGGCAATAATAGATACGCACATCGCCAGATACACCATTAATTGATATTCCCTGTAACCAAGGGATACTAATCGAAGAATTAATTGTGCAGAACTCTATATTTATATCGCCTTGAGCATTAGTTATTTGTATAGCGTTTAGACTATTTTCAGCAGGATTTGCGAAATTACAGCTCAGTATATGAATATTTTTTGAATTGTAACTAGTTATGCCCTTACCTTGGAAAGTAACATCATGAATGTATGCATCAGCATTATCGCCGATACTCAATCCACCATTCAAATGTGTATTATTACCATCTAACGTCACGGGCAGATCCGATATACTAGAACTAGAAATAGAGATATTTTTATTGAATTGGATATTGTCAGCTAACTGGATATATGTATTTGATTCGCTATTTGCAACAATTTTTATGGGAACGTTGAATTCAACAGTTTGACTCTCAGCACGCAGTGATATGTTTGCATTGATATTAATTTCATTTTCCTCATCAGAAGCATATTCACTTCCCAGAATAGTTATATCGTAATGTGATTGTTTCAGGGCATATGTTATAGATTTATAAGGCGCATTGGAGGTGCCGTGACTCTCGAGATCAACACCCTTCCCAGAATCTACATACGCGGTATAATTTCCTTCGCTTAATGATAAGTTAGAATATTCATTTTCCTGTACCCCCCCCCCCAGGCATGTTTGCCTGAGATGAGGGTACAAGAAGCATCAAAGCCACAAGCAACATGGCTGACGCAAACAACAATATGTGTTTTTTCTTCATGTATTCACCCTTTTTGTGAATGTATAGATCGATGCGTAGCCGCCTCGACCGTATATCTATGCAGGAATAATACTAGATCTATATATGTTACATAGTAGAATTTTACACAGGGATAATGTATACATAATATGTATTCAAGATGCCGGATATGAAGAACGGTGCAGAACCGATGAACTTATTGTCAAATGAATATCTCATCCAGCTTGTGTTTTCTCAAGATTTATCAAATAATCAAAACAACAGAAGAAATATAGATACGGCAAATTTTTCAAAAATAATTAACCAAACCGCTGCAATTATTACCCATGTAACATGGTCTTTGATTTTCCAAGCGTAGCCCTGTACCTAAACATCTAAAAACAGCTTCTGCTTTGCGGCATTTGAGCATATGACAGACGGCAACGAAGTAAGAGACGGCCTGTATTATTCAAAGACCCACGAATGGATACAGATAGAGGGAAAAACTGCAAAAATTGGAATGACTGACTATGCACAAGAGCAGATGTCGGAACTGGTGTATGCAGAGCTGCCTGTTGTAGGAAAAAAGTACCAACAGGGAGATTTGTTCGGACAGGTAGAGAGTATCAAGACCGTTGCCGCTGTCAGCTGCCCTGTAGACTGCGAAGTTCTGGAAGTTAATTCAGAGATACTTAATGACCCGCTGATTATCAATCAATCCCCTTACGACAAGGGATGGTTCGCAGTCGTAAAACTTGATAACTGCGATCTTTCGATCCTTTTGAGTTCTGATGAATACAAGGAATTAATTGGTTTATGAATGTAAATGCAGACTTGAGAAATCAGAGCAGATGTCAAAATTAAATTTTGAATACATGTCTGATTGAATTCAAGAATGAGATTTGAGGCTCTCTGCCTTCTTTCTCACAAATGAACATTTTGAGATCAGATCATAGTCAAGCGAAATGAATGAACTGCTTACATTCATAAGTGCATCAGAGTACGACTTTCCGCCGTTCTTTCTGTATTTGGTTGAGCAGCACAAAACTATGTTTTTTCCTCTTGACACTGAGTACCTTACTGCCGGTTCAAAGTCCGCATCACCTGCAATGAGAATCATGTTGTCCACTTCCGTTTCAGGATCAAGAGTGTGAACAATCATATCCACAGCCAGCATGACATCGACCCCTTTCTGTCTGGTTACCATTCTGCCTGTCTCGTGATCGATAAATTCTGTGAGCCTGCCCAGCTTTACTTCAAACTGAGGCGTTTTCCTGATGTCATCGAAGAACCTCATCCTGTTGGCGTAAGTTTTCCTTCTCTTGGCATTATCTGTGGGCTTGTTTATCGGCGGGGCATCATACAGGTATGCTCTGGACATATCACAGGAAATCATGCTGCAGAGCTCATGTGCAAAAGCGGAGTAATCCAAACGGGTCCTGCCAAAATCGTTCTCCAGCGTCTTTGCAAGATAACCGTTGTCAATGAGTACGACAGCTTGGCTTTCCATGGTTGGCAATACATCTCAAGAAATATGTATGTTACTAAAAACAGAGCTGCTTTTTATGAATACATGAAATTATATCAGAGATAGAGTGATACGCGCTTCTGTTAGTTAAAAGTTCAAAATAGAGTGAAGGTTGATTTAAGTGAACAATGTGGAAGATTGCAAAAATTCCCCAGATGCAAAGGATGAGGCGGAAAAGAAAGACTTCTCCGAGTTGGGAAGCGCTCTCGTCGAAACTTTTCTTAATCTGGGAATGACGGAAGAAGAGCTGCGCATATTTATTCTTAAAGAAAAGGGATTGGAAGATTTTGATATCGCCTACACGCTCAGAATTCCCTCGAGGGATATTGAAAAGCTGATCTATGCAACATACAAACAGTTTCACAGCATCTTCAAAGCTGTAAACAACAGTGAGAAAGAATTCCTTGTTACTCTGCCCTCAACACTGGTCAAATGGATGGATGAAGAAATAGAAATGAGGGGATATGAGTCAAGAGATGATCTTATACGCTGGGTAATGCATCATCACTATCAGGAACTAAGGTACGGATTGAATTTTGAATATAATGATCCATTGTACCAACAATAAAACTTCAAAAATAACATAATCTGACGTTCCTGAGCGACGTACCGATAACGTCCCCAAAGGCTCAGTCCCAGGAACCTCAGTGTTACGCTTATACTATGCACAGTCATGATATTTAAAACATTCTGCATCAATCATCGGAAGGCATATTTTACTGCAAAGAGTATTCACCGCAATGAGATGTAAACTTGTGAGAGACAACATACCTGAAATAACAGCAGCACAAGGCAAGGAATTTAGATTTACCACGGCCAGTAAAGAAGAAATGCTGAGTCTTCTGACTAATAAATTACAGGAAGAAACTTTTGAATTCACAGAAGATAACAGTGCTGAAGAGCTTGCAGACATTCTTGAGGTCGTGCTGAACCTGGCGGCTGAGATTGGAATAGATGAAAATGAACTTTTTGAGATTGTGAAGAAAAAGAGGGAAAGGAACGGAGGATTCAGCAGAAGAGTTGTAATGGAGCTTACTCCGTAATCCTGCTGATGTCGACGTTCTCCTTTACCGCATTTGTTATTTTGAGAATTTTACTCTCATCTTTAGGAGAGATGTACGCCAGGTGTCTGTTGACTGTCTCCACTGCACCCATGGTGTCCATGGAAGTAAGCAGAACTGTAACACCTTGCTCATATGCCAATGAGAGAACTGCATTTGACGGCTGGAATCCTCCCGTCAGGACGAGACATGCCAGATCAGTTGACAAGGCTGCGTTCTGAATATCTGCTCTGTCTCCTCCGGTTATGAGGGCTTTTGCCGGCATCCGTCTCATCTGAGCAACGGCAGACTCAGAATTCATGGCGCCGATCATCACATTCTCAATTACTGTATCTCTGCCTTCCACCAAAACTTCAGCAGACAGCAGCGAAGCGATCTCAGAAACCCTGAATCTTTTGAGCTCATTCATGGAAGGAACTGCACCGAGCACGCTGATGCCGCGGCTCTCCAGCAGGTCGATATATCTCTTATCCTCGATTTGATTCAGGATCACTCCTTTAAACAATCCAGGCGTCTGCTTCATGAATGAATTCAGCATGCATATTTTGTCTATTGCCGGAGAGGTTGCGGGCGATACTAGAATTATTTCTGCACCCAGATCCCTGGCGATAGCCATTCCTGAAAGATTTCCCGTCCAGCCTGTGATGATATCTCTGGTACCTTCGATGATCATTTTTTCCTTAGATACTTGCTTGTAAGCTGCACAGACTTCATCGAATGACGGCGGAGAAAAGACGTCGTAAACAAAAGGAGAGAGTTCTTCAGGAGAATAAGGAAGATCAAGTGCTGAAGCCATCAGCAGGGCGTCTCTGTCGACAGCGCTGCCGTTGAACTCTACCGAAGACTCTTTGAACGGTTTGAAGTACCCGGCGCCTCCCAGACTTTTAGCCAGCCCTAAGGCGATTGCACTTTTACCAGACCTTTCCATAACTGAACCAATGTACAATGGTTTCATTTTTTCTCCCTCCTGATTACAACTAAAGCATCCACGGCACAGCAGCCGACTTCTCCAGCCATGACTGGATTCATTTCAAGTTCCGATATTTCAGGAAAATCCACTGAAAGCTGAGATATTTTCAAAATTAAAGATTTCAAAGCTGCAATATCTGCAGGCTTTTTGCCTCTGGCTCCGGCAAGTATAGGATATGATTTTATTGATTTTATCATCCTGTCAGCCATCTGCACGGTGACGGGAACGACTCCCCTGCTTACATCTTTCATAATCTCAACGAAAATTCCGCCCAGTCCGAATGTGATCACCGGGCCGAACTGCTTGTCTCTTACCATTCCCACGATCAGCTCTCTGCCGCTGAACATCTCTTCAATGAGAACTCCGTCGATTCTTGCCTCCGGAACTGCCGTTTTTATCTTCTCCATCATTGCCGAGTAGGCCGTCCTGATGTCCTGTTCATTCTGAAGATTTAACGAAACTCCTCCCACATCTGTTTTGTGTGCAATGTCAGGAGATGAGATTTTCATAACCACAGGATAGCCGATGGCATCAGCAACTTTCACTGCCTCGTCCGCAGAGGACGCCAGTTCTTTTCTGGGAGTTTTTATATCATATGCCTGGAGGATTGTTTTTCCCTCTGATTCCGTAAGAGAGATCCGGCCTTCCTCCGCAGCTGTTCTGAGGATGTTTTGGATTTTATCACTGTCGATGACAAATCTGTCTGGAATATCCTCTTCAGATGAGCTTTTAATGTCAAGATATGAGGCCATCGCGCCTAAGGCCCTTACCGCCCTTTCCGGAGACGGATAAATGGGAATGCCGGCATCTCTGAGGATCAAAGAACCTTTATTGACTTCCTCTCCTCCAACCATCGCCGCTACGATGGGAATCTCAGCCTCTCTGAATTCAGCAACCGCTTTCGCAGCTGAAGGAATGTCGATAGTGTCTGTAGGAGCCATCATGATCATCAGCATATTTACGGCAGGATCGCTGAGAACGGCATTCAATGCCGCAGTGAATCTCTCTGCCGGTGCATCTCCCAGAATGTCAATCGGATTGTAGACTCCTGCGGCTTTCGGCAGTTTTTCATGCAGCGTGTCAATCGTTTCTTTTGAGAGCTTTGCCAGCAAGAGGCTGTAATCAGAAACTGCATCGGCAGCCATAACTCCCATTCCGCCTGCGTTTGTTACAATAGCGATATTTTTTCCATGCGGAACAGGCATAGATGAGAATATCTGCAGATAATCAGTAAGCTCTTCCAAGTTTTGAGCCCGGATCATACCGGCCTGCTTGAGGGCCGCATCATACACGCTGTCGCTTCCCGACATTGCTCCCGTATGTGAAGAGGCCGCCTTAGCACCTGAGTCCGTCCTTCCGGATTTTAAGACAATTATCGGTTTCTTTTTAGAGGTCTTCAAAGCCTCATTCATGAACTCTCGGCCTCTGTTCATCCCCTCGATATACATGCCGATTACAGAAGTATCGTCATCGTCTGCAAGGTACTGCAGAAGATCTGCCTCGTCGATGTCCAGTTTATTTCCCATCGATAGGAACTTAGAAAAGCCGACATCATACTCTTCAGCCCAGTCGAGCATTGCGGAGCACACTGCACCAGACTGCGACGTCAACGCAATGTTTCCTTCCTTTGGATATGTAGCGGTGAATGAAGCGTTCATTTTGTTGGCAGTGTTGAGCAGACCTAAGCAGTTTGGACCGAGAACTCTTATGCCGTAGTCTCTGGCAATTTTTCCTACTCTGAGTTCAAGTTCTGTTCCCTCGGCCCCTGTTTCTCTGAATCCTGCAGAAATAACTACTGCCGCCGGAACACCTTTCTTTCCTAGATCTTCCATCACAGCCGGCACTGCTACAGAAGGAATAGTGATTACAGCCATGTCAACTTTGTCTTTTATTTCCAGTATTGACTTGAAAAATGAATATCCCAAGGCTTCGCCGCCTTTAGAATTCACCGCATAAATGCTGCCGGAATATCCAGATGCAAGAAGGTTTCTGAGCACCATGTTGCCTATCTTTGACGGATCTGAAGACGCGCCTATGATTGCTATTGACTTGGGATTGAAAAGTTCCTCTGCACCTAGCATCAAAGTAGTATACGCGTTCCATAAGTTTAAGCTTCTGCATCCAGAAAAAGGGAGAGTTTAGATATTAGGTTAGGGTTGATGCTTAATAACATTCGGTGAACATCCATGTCAAAAAAAGACTTGTTAAAGAAGACGGTTAAGCACGTGGACGCGACCAAGTACGATTCCACACCAATCATCGACAGCATGAGGGAAATGTCATTCAGCTCAAGAGACACTGCCAGGGCTGCAGATATATTAGTAAAAATGCTGAAAAACAAAGACTGCACAGTCATACTCACCCTTGCAGGAAGTAGCAGTGCAGCAGGCTGTATGCAGGTCTATGCTGACATGATCAAATACAATATGGTAGACGCTGTCGTATCTACCGGCGCTTCAATAGTCGATATGGATTTCTTTGAAGCCCTGGGATTCAAGCACTACCACGGTACACAGTTCATCGATGACAATATGCTGCGCAGCAACTACGTTGACCGCATATATGACACGTTCATAGACGAAAAGCAGCTGCAAGTCTGCGACAATACAATCAAGAAGATTGCTGACAGCCTCGAACCCCGCCCATACTCTTCTCGTGAATTCATCAGAGAGATGGGAAAGTATCTGACAAAGAACGCCAAAAAGAAGGATTCGCTTGTGCAACTTGCCTATGAACATAATGTTCCAGTGTTCTGCCCGGCATTTTCAGACTGCAGCGCGGGTTTCGGACTTACGATGCACCAGCACGAGCATCCTGAGAGCCATGTATCTATTGATTCGGTGAAAGACTTCTACGAACTCACCCAGATAAAGATGGCTGCCAAGACCTCCGGTTTATTTATGATCGGCGGAGGAGTTCCCAAGAACTTTGCACAGGACACAGTCGTCTGCGCAGAATGCTTAGGAAAGGAAGTCCCCATGCATCAGTATGCGGTACAGATTACGGTGGCAGATGTTCGTGACGGCGCCTGTTCTTCTTCCACACTGAAAGAGGCATCATCCTGGGGAAAGGTAAACACCACCTACGAACAGATGGTTTATGCTGAAGCTACCACAGTAGTTCCTCTGATTTTCAGTTACGCATATCACAATGTAAACCTTGCTACACGTAAGAAATACGAGTGGACTAAGTATCTTGATTCTGAAAAGCCTGTGGCAAAGGCGCCTCAGAAAGCCAAGAAGAGTCCCGCCAAGAAAAAACCTGCAGCCAAGAAAACTACTTCGCGATGATCCGGGGTGCTTCGGCATCCTTCATTTCTTTTACCCTGTGCGGAATCTGCATGATGTCCATCAGGCGCAGGGCGTCATAGACGCTTCTTGCCGTAGCACTGTTTTCAAAATAGACTCTTATCTGTTTACAGTTTTTCGCTGCATCGTCAAGCATTCCCTTAAGCCATGCCAGTTCTGAATCTGAATACTGATGCTGATTGTCGCTAGGATTTTCAGACCTGCCTTTTCCCCTCAGTCTGATGTAGACATTATCACCTCTGCAGTCCATCGGCAGCGAGAACTCGTCAGAGATTATGCAGCCTACATTGTAATCGTCCAAGAGCTCTTTAGAAGATTTTAAAAGTCCGTTCTCGTCAAACCACGAGGGGTTTCTGAACTCTACAATGTAACTATACTTCTCTGTATCAAGCAGATCAAGAATGCCGCGCATATTTTCCCTGTTTGAAAGATTGTTCTGGTAATCTGGAGGAGTCTGAATCACTGCCGAACCAAGAACACCGCCTTCATTCAGTGTGTGCAGGCACCACTCCTCGAACTGCAGGGCTCTGTCTGCGTCTTTGAATATTTTTGACGGCAGAGTTATAGAATAATCAAATGTCTTGAGAGTCTTTCCTCTGCTCACCCAGCCGTTGATCAAATACTCATTCGGTTCTCTGTCGAACGTTGTATTTATCTCTACGGTATCAAAAAACGAAGCGTAGTATCTCAACCATTCTTCTTTCCTGCGTGCAACATCCAGAGGATAGAATCGTCCAGCCCAGTCTCCGTATGCCCAGCCACTACATCCAATAAGAACAGTCACACTCTAGTTTTAATGTCAGGCAGACGGTTATAACATTTTTCCGTTTTAAAAACGGAAACGTGACTATGCATTTTTGTTCCCTTAGAGGCAACGCACTTGCAAAAGGATATATACCAAACAATATTTACTTCGCCCGGTTAAATATGGCATCTAAAAAGAAAGGACAGGGATTTCAGTCAGCTGCTGGTTTGATCCGCTATTTTGATAACGAAACTTCTAAAGGTCCCGTTCTTAAACCTTGGGCTGTAGTAGGCATTATCATTGTAGTGATAGCCATAGTCTGCATTGCAGGATTCGTTTGGCCTGCAAACTGAGCCGAATGCCCTGTTTTTGCACTAAATAGACGTCATTCTCACTGTTAGTGAGATTATTTTTTATTATCTTTAGAGTAACCTTCACGGAACCCGTCGCTCAGCTCTCTTGCTGCGGTTTTGGCACGGCTGAATATCGATCCCAGTGTGCTGCCTGCTTTGTGAGCTGAATGTTCTACGACGTGGGCCTGATCCATTTCTCTAGCTTTGTTTTCCATCATATTTCCCATGTCTTTAGCACGCTGCATAGTTTTGCCGCCTACATCGCGGGCTTTCTGAGCCATGTTGTTGTTGCCGTTTGAAGAGTCTGAGTCTGAATCCATGATTTTGACTTTATGAGACTGCGAAGGTTTGCTTTTCATTTCATCAGAGTAAACGCTGTGCTGCTCCCTTGAGTCATCCCCCACCGCCCTCATACCCTGAGGAGTTGGTGCGTAAGCTTCCCCGACAATGCGGTATTTTGGATCATGGGCTGCCGGAGTGCGGGAAAGGGTCTCTTCCCTCAGCTGAAGCTCTTCCTCAGAGTATTTTCTCAAGTCTTCTTTTGATGAGTTGTTGTGTCCCCATGAAGCCATCATCGCTCTCTGATCCTCTCCGTATCCGCGATAGGGGTCTGATTTAGCGTCTTGAAAATTACTTCTGAGTTCCTCTTCCCTGCGGCTCATGAAGCCGTCTTCAGAAGTGTTTCCTCTTTGGATTTCTTGACTGGCAAGAGTAGCTCTCATATCTTCTCCACCATTTTTCATGCGTTCTACACGTTCTCTTGATTCAAGCTTCATTCTAATTTGCTCTCTGTCATCACTCATAATAGCTCCTCGATGCCGATTTAATCTGTGGCTACGTTCAAACGGATGATATATGACATTATCCCGATTCTACTGCGGACGAGCAAAAGAATATTATCGTCTGGAGTGATATTCTGAACGTGTCTCGGGCCCTAATTGAAATGAGTGGTGTTTTCGTAAAAAAAGAAGACAAGAACATTCTGCACAACATAAACCTGAAAATAGAATGCGGTGAAAGAATTGCTATCCTTGGGCAGAATGGCTCCGGCAAATCATCTCTAGTAAAAACAATGATCGGAGAGTACCGCTGCGACAGTTCCACCAATGGAAGCGTGAAAATCTATGGCAAGACCCTATGGAATATTTTTGACATCAGAAAGGCTTTCGGCATCGTTTCCAACGAAATACAGACAGACTTCAGAAAAGACATGACTGCTGAAGATGCTGTCCTTTCGGGATTTTTTGGATCTGTTGGTACCAATAGATCCCAACACATCGATGATGAAATGAGACAGAAGGCAGACTCTGCATTAGAGAATGTCTGCGCCCTTCAGCTTAAAGGAAGGCGCTTGAAGGCATTTTCAAGCGGCGAGATGAGGCGCATCATCATGGCTAGAGCTCTAGTAAATGATCCTGAAGCCTTGATTTTGGATGAACCGATGAATTCTCTGGACATAAGCGGAAAGTACCTGGTGAGAAGATCGATAGAAGGCTTGGTGAAGACCGGACACACGATAATCATGGTTACGCACGACCCGGTAGACATCGGCCCGGAGTTTGAAAGAATAATTATGATAAAAGACGGCACGATTATCAGAGATGGCGGGGTTGATATACTGACAAGCAAAAATCTCAGTGAGCTCTACGGTGTTTCCGTGAATGTTCACAAAATTAATGAAAGGACTATCGCTGAGTACTGAACATACGAAATGTTTTTGTTCTTGTCACATACTGAAGGCGTTTGATGAAGATCGGCATTATCTCACTGCAGGGGGCTGTCCCGGAACATATAAACATGGTATCTCAGGCCCTTGAAAATCTCGGACTGAAAGGCGAAGCTGTTGCTGTACGCCACCCTGAAGAGTTGAAACAGTCTTCTGCGCTGATACTACCCGGCGGCGAAAGCACCACTATCTCAAAACTCCTCAAAAGGTTTGATCTGCATGACCCTCTGATAAAAGCTGCTGAAGACGGCGTCCCGATCATGGGAACCTGCGCCGGATGCATTTTAATGGCAAAGGAAGGAGATGAGGAGGTAGCAAAGACTAAAACCGAGCTTCTTAAGATCATGGACATGAGAGTCAACCGTAATGCTTTCGGCAGACAAAGAGAAAGCTTTGAGGTTCCGCTTGAGATTAAGGGGTTTGATTCCCCGTTTCCCGGGATCTTCATCAGGGGTCCGCTGATTGAAGAAGTATATGGGAAATGCGAAGTTCTGTCACAATACGATGATAAAATAGTCATGGCAAAACAAGATAATCTGATAGGTTTGAGCTTCCATCCCGAGCTGTCTAGAGACACGAGAATCCATGAAATGTTTCTCAAAATGATTTGATCAAGAGTGGATGAAATAATCTTTACAAGATGGAGGTTAGAACAACTTTTTCATCTTATATCTGAATTGCTAAGCGACGGATTGAGAAGATTTTTAGACCAAATAAGGGTAAAATTATCTTGATTTTAGAGTTCAATTTACTGCATTTTTGAAGTCTTAAAATGTACTTTTTATCATATGGTCTAAATGTAAAATGATGGAATAAAAAAGGATAGACGCGCATAGTTAGCTTTAAATACTTAAATCTTGGAGAATTGTTAAAA
>OIXH01000782.1_pt1 | contig 38317 bp, 32 predicted proteins | sample 1587741 | NCBI WGS metagenome assembly OIXH01 (sample SAMEA3888916, study PRJEB22519) | human gut metagenome | biome: human gut; feature: human-associated habitat; material: faeces | place: Denmark | collected 2011 | reverse complement strand
GGGGAGCTGTCGCCGCAGGCGACTGAGGGGGCTCATAAACTATAATTTTTATTACAAAACAAGAACTGCTGCGATTAACGCAGCAGTCCAGTTTTATTTATTACATATTACTTAAGGCGCAGTAACGGTTCGCCCTGCTTCACATCGCTTCCGGGAGCCGGTATGCTTTCTATATCAGAATAGTTGTCTGCATTACTGATTATTATTGGTGTGATAACCGGATAGCCCTCCGACTTGATTGCTTCCATGTCAAATTCGATAAGTGTGTCACCTATCTTAACCTCGCTGTCCTTTTCAAGATTGCAGGTATAGTGCTTTCCGTTCAGCTTAACGGTATCAATACCTACATGAATAAACAGCTCAGCACCGTTATCGGCAATCAAACCAATGGCATGCTTTGTATCAAAAACCGCACCGACCTTGCCGTTTACCGGTGACAGGACTTTGCCGTCTGTTGGTTCAATGGCAACTCCCTTGCCGAGGATTTCACCGGCGAAAACATCGTCCGGAACATCACCGAGCTTTACAACCTTACCGTTTTCAGGTGCTAAAATTACAATACCCTCAGCATCACTGCCGGAATCTGATTTATTCTCGGACGCTGCCGAATCTTGCGGCAGAGGACCCTGCGGTTGCTGTGAAGCCTCAGCATCGAATATCTCATCGACATTTTGTGCAAGAGGACTGCCCAGGAAGTCATCAAGATTTGACTTTACTACAGTAACGGTCGGTCCGTAAATTACCTGTACTCCGTTGCCTTTTATAATAACGCCTGCGGCGCCGCTCTGCTTCAATGCAGATTCTTTTACCAGCTTGCCGTTATAAACCGTAACACGAAGTCTTGTTGCACAGCAGTCAACATCGCTTATATTCACTGCACCGCCGAGACCATATGTGATAAGCGCACTCTTTTTGTCATCATCACTTAAGCCTTGAACCATCGCATTTGCCATGTTCTTGGAATTCATATCAGCGCGTGTATAGAGCTTCGGCTCCTCAAAGTCGCTTTCACGTCCCGGCGTCTTAAGATTAAGCTTTACAATCACGAACTTGAATACAAAGTAGTAGATTGCGAAGTAAAATACTCCAACAAGCGGTATCAGATACCAATTTGTCTTTGTTCCCTGCAAAACGCCGAACAAAATCAAGTCAATAAGACCGCCGGAGAATGTCATGCCGACCGTGACATTGAGCAGATGCATGAGCATGAATGAGATACCGGCAAGTACACAGTGAATAACATAAAGCAGCGGAGCAACAAACAAAAATGTAAACTCAAGCGGCTCAGTTATGCCGGTAACAATTGCTGTAAGAGAAGCCGACAAAAGCAAACCGCCTACAACCTTTTTCTTGTTTGGTTTTGCGCACTTGTACATTGCCAGAGCCGCACCAGGCAGTCCGAAAATCATAAACGGGAACTTTCCTGTCATGAAACGCGTTGCTTCAACACTGAAGTTCGTAGTACTCGGGTCTCCGAGCTGAGCGAAGAAAATATTCTGCGCTCCGGCAACCACCTGTCCTCCGATTTGCATAGTCCCTCCAAGATCGGTCTGCCAGAACGGCATGTAGAAAACATGATGAAGTCCGAACGGGATAAGCGCACGCTCAATCGTTCCGTAAATAAATGTACCGATATATCCCGAAACTCTGACCAGATTGCCTATTGTGCTGATAGCGATTTGTATATACGGCCATACGAAAAACATCAGTATTCCGACAAACAGATATACTACCGAAGAAACAATAGGAACAAATCTTGTTCCGCCGAAGAACGAAAGCATCTGCGGCAGCTGAATCTTATAGAACTTATTATGCAGAGCCGCAACACCCAGTCCGACTATTATACCGCCGAAAACACCCATCTGAAGCGATGTAATACCTAAAACCGAAGCGGTTGCTCCCTGGAGCGAGGTATCCATACCTGAGGCGTCGATAAGCGCGCCGATAGTCGCGTGCATAATCAAAAACGCGACTGTAGCGGACAGCGCTGCCACGGATTTCTCTTTTTTTGCCATACCGATAGCTACACCCATTGCGAAAAGCAGAGGCAGATTATCAAATACTACCTGACCTGCTGCGTTCAATACCTTAAAGAAAGTATAGATCCACGTACCTTCACCCATCATTTCCCACAAGCCATATGCTCTGAGCATGGTTTCATTACTGAATGAAGCACCAATGCCGAGGAACAGTCCTGCGACGGGTAAAATCGCAATAGGCAGCATAAATGAACGTCCAACACGCTGTAATACACCGAAAATCTTGTCTTTCATGATATAACCCTCCGATGTTTATTTTGTATTTATTATATTTTATTTTTTTAAAATAATACAGCATATGCCGAGTTCACAACTTAGCATGCAACAACTGACTAACTGATTTTTCCAAACTTAACAACTTTTTCTGCAATCAAGAATTACAAATAAACTTACGGATTAATCCTTCCCATATCTCTCGGGAAAGCGGTAACGGTTCTTATATTATCAACGCCGAGAAGCTTCATTGCAAGCCTCTCAAGACCGATACCAAGTCCGCCATGCGGCGGCATTCCGTATTTGTGCATCATAAGGAAGTCACTGAATTCTTCAGGATCCATACCTCTTGCATTAATCTTATCGAGCTGCATTTGATAGTCATGGATTCTCTGACCGCCGGTTGTGACTTCTGCTCCGTTCAAAAGCAAGTCAAAGCTCAGCGTATACTTCGGATTTTCAGGATCATCCATCGCATAGAACGGACGCTTTTTAGACGGGTAATGCGTTACAAATACAAGCGGAGAACCATACTCCTCCATTACATATTCGCCAATCAGACGCTCCTCTTCTGGGTCTAAATCGTTCGGGTTTCTGAACTCACGGTTATACTTCTTCGCAATAATCTCTTTGATTTCCATGAACTTAAACTGCGGTATATCCTTGATTTCAGGCAGTTCAACTCCAAGCTCATTAAGCTCAGGTGCATAGTTTTGGTTTAAGTATTCAAACATAAACTTCATGAACCTTGCCTCAACAGCCATTATATCCTCAAAGGATTCAATAAATCCCATCTCAAGGTCAAGACCCTCAAACTCGTTAATATGACGTGTAGTGCTGTGCTTTTCGGCTCTGAACACCGGAGCAACGGTAAATACCTTCTTAAATACGCCAACCATCATCTGCTTATACATCTGCGGACTTTGGTTAAGCAAAGCCTTTTCACCGAAATAATCAACCTCAAACATATCCGCACCGCCCTCTGCACCGGCAGAAACGATTTTCGGCGGAACAAACTCGGTAAAGCCCTCACCGTGAAGGAAAATTCTGAAAGAATTTATAATTCCGTCCACAATCTTAAGCGCTGCACGCTCATGCGGATTTCTGAGCGAAACAGGACGGTAGTCCAGCTTAATATCAACATTACAATCAAGCTTCTTCTTGTTTATGACAATCGGAAGTGTATCTGCAGGCGAAGAAAGCACCTGAATTTCTGTAATGTGTATTTCAAAACCGAGTGCGCTTCTTTCATCCTTAACGAGCTTACCCTTAAGACGAACACTGTCCTCCTGATGGAACTCGCTTATCGGCTTATCGCCCTCTGCAGGCTCATATACGCACTGAACAAGATTTCTCGGGGTTCTGAGTACAAAAAATGCAAACTTCTTCATTGCACGAATACGATGAATCATACCTTCGATTTCGACAATATCCCCGTCATTAATCTCGCCGCTCTCAAATCCGGCAATAACGCCCTCTATATCATATTTCCCGGTATATCGGGTCAAATCCAGCATTTCCATAAAACGCAACCTTCCCATCTTCTGTTTTTATAATAAATATTTTATCATACAAGACAATTTATGTCAACCGCTAAATATATTAGTACATTTATCATATTTTGTCAAGGTTTGGCAGCTCCTGAACAAGACACATGTCATTTTAAGCATATTATTTTCATTTACAATATACGACTATTTGATGAATATTGTCGGTTGAACACAGGCATAATTTGTCTTATAATAACTAATAGAAGATAGTACATTATCTCTCAAAATTATATAAATTGGGGTGATTTTGGTGAATAGTATCGCTTGCGATAAGTTTGACATCAACGACTTTTACAGCGGAAAATCGTTTTGCGATTATGAGTTTTTCGGTTGTCACAAACACGAAAACGGCTATATTTTCAGATTATACGCTCCTAAAGCGGAAAGGGTTGCCGTTATCGGCGATTTCAGCGGCTGGGAGGAATATTGGCTAAACAGAGATCCTTTTACCAATGTCTTTGAAGGCGTGTTTTCCGGAGTAAAGCCCGGAATGAGGTATAAATACCGGATATATTCAAGGCAAGGCGGCCCAGCGCAGGAGGTTGTATCGGAACACGCAGATCCTTACGGCTTCGGCATGGAGCTTCGTCCCGAATGGGCGTCTATAGTCAGGGATATTGATGAGTTTAAGTTCACTGACAGCGAGTGGATAAGCAATCGTGACGTAGGATATAACCGGCCTGTGAGCATATATGAAATCCATGCCGGCTCCTGGAAAAAGCCGGACGATGACTCATGGTATACATATACCGAGCTTGGCAGAATGCTTGCGCCATATCTTAAAGAAAACGGCTATACTCATGTTGAACTGATGCCCATTACAGAACATCCCGTTGATGTGTCGTGGGGGTATCAATGCACCGGATTTTTTAGTCCTACATCGAGATACGGTTCATCAGATGAGCTGATGGAAATGATTAACCATCTGCACCAAAACGGTATCGGTGTCATTCTTGATTTTGTACCTATTCACTTCGCAGTTGACGGTTACGGACTCGGTCGATTTGACGGCAGTGCTCTCTATGAATATCCTGATGACCATGTCGGCAAAAGCGAATGGGGCAGCTATAACTTCAACTTCGGCAAAGGCGAGGTATGGAGTCTGCTTCAGTCGGCGGCGAACTACTGGATTACAAAATATCACTTTGACGGACTCAGAATTGACGCTGTTTCAAGAGCTATATTCTGGATGGGCGAGCCTGAGAGGGGCGTCAACAAGCGTGCCGTTGAGTTTATTCAAAGCATGAACAGCGGTCTGAAGCTGCGGCACAAGGGGATTATGCTTATTGCTGAGGACAGCACGAACTATCTTAAGGTGACAGCGCCCGTTGAATATGACGGTCTCGGCTTTGACTATAAATGGGATATGGGTTGGATGAACGATACGCTCGACTTTTTCAGGCTTCACCCTATGGAGCGTACGAACAACGTAGACAGACTGACGTTCTCGATGCTGTACTTCTACAATGAGCTGTATATGCTGTCGCTCTCACACGATGAAGTTGTACACGGCAAGGCAACCATAATCCAGAAAATGTGGGGCGATTATGAGCAAAAGTTCCCGCAGGCACGTTTGTTATACATGTATATGTATACACACCCCGGAAAGAAACTCAACTTTATGGGAAACGAGATAGGACAGTTCCGCGAATGGGACGAAACAAGGGAACAGGACTGGTTCCTGCAAAAATATCCTATGCACGATTCGTTCCAAAGATATATTCGTGATTTAAACCGGGTGTACTTATATAACGAACCGCTATATAACGGCGAGTACAACAGCGCCAACTTCAAATGGTACTGTCTCGGCACAAGTGACAGAGCGCTTTTTGTATATGAACGCGGCAATGATACAACCGGAAAATGTCTTGTTATGCTGAACTTTTCAGACTGCCCGGTTGAAAACTATTCGTTCAGAATGGACAGTGAGATTAAGCCGGAGCTTTTGATTAACAGTGACTTTGATATATACAGCGGCAGCACAGAATGCGGACACACTGATGTATATTTTGAGACAGAAAACACTGATACAGATACTCCCGAAACAGTAGTTCATGTGAACCTGCCGCCGTTCAGCGGACAAATATTTCTGATATAAAACAAACACCGCAGAATTTTCAGTCTGCGGTGTTTTAATTTTATTTACTTGCTTCCAAAGCCTGATCAAGCCAGAACATGCCAATATCAAACGCTCTGTAAAGTCCGTCGCGCTCTGCCTGACGCATGAGCTTTGACCTTTTGCCCTCGTTCGTCTTAAGCTCGATTATAACACGCTTAGACAGCGTAATGTCTTTAAGCTCCTCATTGTCTTCAAGGCGGAAGGTGACTATATACGGATCCTCAGCATTGCCGTAGTAAATCTCATTACCGACCCTGACCAGCTTTTTATCCTTATAGTTCAAAAACTCATTACCGGTTTCCTGAACCTTTTTGCGCGTGGTTTTCTTTTTCGGCTTGTTTTCTGTATCTGTTTTCTTAGCCTCAGCCATACACGATCCTACCTTTCTATATTCTGGTCTCTGCCCGGACCGACACCGATTGAAGAAATTCTACATCCAATCAGTTCTTCAACTCTTAAGATATACTTCTTAGCGGCTTCGGGCAGCTTATCAAACTCTTTAATATCACTGATATCTTCTTTCCAGCCGTCCATTTCTTCATAGACCGGCTTACACTTTGCAAGTTCTTCAAGGGTTGGCGGAAAATCGGTTGTGATTTCGCCGTCCTTGTCATATGCAACACAAAGCTTAATCTTGTCAAGACCTCCGAGCGGGTCAATCTTGTTAAAGACAACAGACGTAAGTGAGCTTGTGCGAACAGCATACTTTGCAATAACAGCGTCAAACCAGCCTGTACGGCGCGGACGTCCGGTTGTTGTTCCAAACTCAAAGCCCTTTTGACGAATAGCCTCACCAACCTCGTCATCAAGCTCGGTCGGGAAGGGACCGTTGCCGACACGTGTTGTGTAGCCCTTGAGAATACCAATACACTCGTCAATCGCCTTAGGACCGATACCGCTGCCTACGCACACACCGCCGGAAATAGGATGAGATGAAGTGACATAAGGATATGTTCCGATATCAATATCTAAAAGTATACCTTGTGCGCCCTCAAACAATACCTCTTTATCCTGCTCAACTGCTTCATAGAGCATCGGAATTGTGTCGCATACATACTTGCTGAGTCTTTCGGCATAGCCGTTGTACTCCTCGATAATTGCGTCAGCGTCAAGCGGCTTGCCGCCGTAAACCAACTCAATCATCTTGTTTTTAATTTTCAGGTTCTCTCTGACCTTTGCTTCAAAAATATCTTTATCGATAAGGTCGCACATACGAATACCGCTGCGTTCCGCCTTATCCATATAACAAGGACCAATGCCTTTCTTTGTGGTACCTATATCGCCCTTGCCTCTTGCGATTTCCGAAAGGCCGTCAAGCTCGATATGATACGGCATAATGACATGGGCTCTTGAATCAATCTTAAGGTTCTTGGTGCTGATACCTTTTGATTCAAAGCCGTCGATTTCCTCAAGCAAAACCTTTGGGTCAACAACAACTCCGCAGCCTATTATATTAAGTGTATCGGGGTAAAGTATACCCGACGGCATAACGTGAAGTTTGTATGTAACATCGTCAACCTTAAGGGTGTGTCCTGCATTATTTCCGCCTGACGTTCTGACAACGACATCTGCCTTTCCTGCCAGAATATCAATGGTCTTGCCTTTGCCTTCGTCACCCCACTGGGCGCCAATTACAACTTTTGTCGGCATTTTGTTATCACTCCTTGTTTAATTTTAATTCTGCAAAAATTACAAACATATTAATAATATCAGATAATGCTGATAAATGCAAGTAATTTTTAATATATAATACTAAAATCCGTTATTTGAAATTTATTTTTCAAACAGCTTATTAATAAGCGTATATCCATGCTCAACAAATACGCCTGTCTTTTTGGCTTCTGCCTCGGTGTATGTAGTATATCCGCTGTCGCTTACGCTGTTCTTGCTTGAATAAAGCAAATACGGTATCGGATCCGAGGTATGAGTCCTTATTGCAAGTGGGGTCGGGTGGTCAGGCATAACGAGTATGCTGTAATCCTCACCGCTGTTTTTGAGATACTCGATAATCGGTGCAGCGATCTTGCTGTCAATCAGTTCGATTGCCTTGACCTTATTATCTATCTCGTGTCTGTGACCTGCCTCATCAGGAGCTTCAAGATGAACATATACAAAATCATCGCCGTTTTTGAGCGCCTGTACAGCGGCTTCTGCCTTGCCGTCAAAATTGGTGTTTACATTACCTGTTGCACCCTCGACATCGATTACATTAAGTCCGGCACAATAGCCTATGCCCTTAATCAGGTCAACTGCCGAAACAACCGAACCCTTAATACCGAATCTGTCGGCGTATGTATCAAGATTCGGCTTGGTTCCGTTGCCCCAAATCCAGATTGAGTTTGCGGGGTTGAGACCTCTCTCAACACGAGCCTTGTTAATCGGATGGTCCTTAAGCAAATCATAGCTCTTTATCATCAAATTACGCAGCGTCTCGTCCTCCGGAAGATACTCGCCGACAACACGGTCAGAAATATCATGCGGAGGTGTGAGCTTAAAGTTGTTTTCTTTATTATGCCATACCAGGAGGTGTCTGTAGCTGAATCCGCCAAAGAACTCATACTCATCTGTACCGAGATTATCGTTGACATACTTAATCAGTTCTCTTGCTTCTTCTGTGGTAATCTCGTCCGAGCTGTAATCGACCATTGTTTTGTCAGCGTAGTTCGGCTCATCCGACAGAGTAACCACATTTGTTCTGAAGGTCGTATCGGTCAGCTTAAGCGGAACCTCCATAGACACCGCCTCAAGCGGAGAACGACCTGTGTAATATTTCTGCGGGTCATATCCGAACACCGCAAGATTAGCAACATCACTTCCCGGCGGAAGATTATCCGGAACGGTTCTTACAAGACCCATTTCGCCGTGCTTTGCGAGTTCATCAATATTCGGCTTGTTTGCCGCTTCAAGCGGAGTCTTTCCGCCGAGCTCCTCAACCTGAGTATCCGCAGCTCCGTCAGCCAGTATTACAACATATTTCATGATTTCACCTCATATTATATTTTGTTATTTATACACACTTATATAAATTATAACCTTAGTTACAGATTATGTCAATGATTGATTTTATAAGCCCCTCTCAGTCCGCTTCGAGACAACTCCCCCGGAGGGGGAGCCAAAAAACCTCTTTCAAACAAACGGAGATATGATGCCAAAAGCATCGGATAGGACGAATCACTGTCAATCCCTATTCATCAATCGTTTCTTGGCGACATCCTCCCACTCCGTTCCGGGCATTCCGTAATTTGCATACGGGTGTATTGAAATTCCGCCTCTTGGTGTAAACTCGCCGAGAACCTCAATGTATTTCGGCTCCATGAGCTTAATCAGATCCTTCATAATTTTATTCACGCAATCCTCATGGAAGTCGCCGTGGTTTCTGAAGCTGAAAAGATACAGCTTAAGCGACTTGCTCTCCACCATTTTCACATTTGGAACATATGAAATAGTAATATTCGCAAAATCCGGCTGACCTGTTATCGGACACAATGATGTGAATTCAGGGCAGTTGAATCTGACCCAGTAATCGTTTTTCTTATGCTTGTTTTCAAAGGTTTCAAGCACTGTCGGGTCATAATCCGACTTATATTCCGTATGCTTGCTTCCGAGCAGAGTTAAGCCCTCACGCTCTCTGTTATCTGTTGTTTGCATAATACTCCTCCAAAATATTGTTTTGCATTATATAATATCAAGACCGTTGGCTTCAAAAGCCGCGCGTCTGTCACGGCAGGTTCCGCACACACCGCACGGCTTATCTTTGCCCTCGTAGCAGCTCCATGTAAGCTCATACGGCACACCGAGACGAACCCCCTCAGCCACCACCTGCTTTTTGCTTAAGCTGACAAACGGCGCTTCGATTTTAAGCTTCTTTCCGCTCCCCTCGTAGATTGCGGTATTCATTGCATCATTAAATACACTGCTGCAGTCGGGATAAGCGTTGCCTGCTGCATCGTCGCTGTGCGCGCCGTAATATATCACTTCTGCCCCCAGCGAAAGGGCAATGCTTGCCGCAGACGCCAGAAACAGGCCGTTGCGGAACGGTACATAAGTAGACACCGGATCACCGTCCGTTTCGCTGAGCTGCTCGGCATAGCTCTTTTTGGGTATTTCCTTATCGGTATTGCGGCTCAGTAATGAGCAGTCGCTGTACTTAAACATAGGCGACAAATCCAGGTCAATCCTGCGCACATTATAATACTTTGCGATTTGCTCTGCCGCCTCAATCTCCTTTGAATGCTTCTGTCCGTAGGATACGGACAGTGCGGCAACCTTATCACTGCCGTATTTTTCGATCGCGATTGCAAGAGCAGTCGTGCTGTCAACGCCGCCGCTGAACAGAACTACTGCTTTATACTTTGAATTACTCATATTTTCATCTCCAAAACTGTCATAAGCATAAATTAAAACCTGTCCAAAAGCTGAACCATAAGTTCAGAATCGGTACTGAACTTACCTCTGAGCGTTCTCGTTTCGGTTTTTGCCGATGGCTTTTGTATTCCCCTTGCCGTCATACAGCTGTGGCTTGCTTCAATAAATACAGCTACGTCAGGACTGCCTGTGATTTCAGTCATGATTTCTGCAATATCCGAGCCAATGCGCTCCTGGATTTGCAAACGTCTGCATACCATGTCTGCAATACGTGCAATCTTACTCAGTCCTATAACGCGTCCGGCGGGAATATATGCAACCGACACTTTCATATTATACATCAGAGCCATATGGTGTTCACAATAACTGAACACCTCAATATCTTTAACAACAACCATATCGTTTGTAGTGTTAATTACATCAGGGTCGTCCTCAAATGTCTTATTATACATCTCGGCAATCTCATGGTTCGTGTAATTTATACCCTCAAACACCTCTTTATACATGTTTGCGACGCGTTTTGGAGTATCGATTAGCCCCTCGCGGTTCGGATCCTCGCCGAGAGCCTCTATAATCCCGCGCACATGCGCTTCTATTGCTTTAACATCTATAACGTTTTTTTCATCAGTTTTTATATTTAAATTATCCATTTAAACACCTCTCTTATCAGGATCCCATATTACCTTATGCATTTGTATTTGCATATTCACATCGTTAAGGTTATGCTCTGTCATAAACTCAACTATCGTCACCGGTTCAATCGCGCCGAATACAGGACTTAAATACACACCGCACTTTTTGGTTAAACTATACTCGTCAATAATTTGCTTTGCACGGTATAAATCAGCGATTGAACCTGAAACAAACTTTACACAGTCATCACTTCTGAGCAAATCGAAATTACTCAGCACCATACTATCCTCCATGCCGCTTGACGGAAGCTTATAGTCCATCGTGAAGCACGGACGGCAATCGGCATTACAAAACGGTTTTAAGTCAACCGCTCCGTTTGTTTCAACCTCAACTCTGAGCCGTGTATCACCCTTTAACAGTCTCAAAAGCTCTGCGATACCTTCACGCAAAAGCGGCTCTCCGCCTGTGAGAGTAACGTTTTGGACACCGCTTCCGGTTATATAGTCATAAATCTCCTGCGCTGTCATAACTTCAAACGGAGCTTCTGCTTCATTTGCCCACATTGTATCACAGTATGAACACTTGAGATTACACCCCTTGAACCTGATGAACACAGCAAGCTGACCGGCTCTTCTTCCCTCACCGTTTATGCTGACAAACTTTTCACACACCTGAAATTCATTCATTAATTATCACCCAAATTAAATATGATTAATCCTCAAAATACTCTGCACAGTTATCCGGAGTCTCAAATACTTTAACAGATGAAACAGGAAAGTCCATTGCCTTTAATTCATCATAAAAATACCTTGCAATGTTTTCGGCGGTAGGTCTGAAGCTGACTTCAGAAAGCTCAAACTCCTCTTCTTCAAGCATCAAGAGCGTTGTGCTGCGCAAAGTGTCCCTTTCATATATCAGCTTATGGTCAAATCTGTCGGCAATCTCTTTAAGTCCCGGCTTTACAATACCGAAGTCTATTACCATACCGCGGCTTGATCCGGACTCTTCAAGTTCTTTTGCGTAAAATTCAGCAACAACAGTCCATCTATGACCGTGTATGTTTTTACAGCCGCCGTTATGATGCGCCAAAAAGTGCGCCGCATCGAAATTTGTTCTGCATGAAATTTTATAACCCATAATATTGTCTCCTTAAATATATTAATCCAATTATTTATTAACTCATTAAACAACAAAGACGCCAACCAAAAGGCGGGCGTCTGTCGTATGCTTTAATCATTTTTTATGATTTGAGTATCGCCCTAGTTTTTATTATAGACAGGATGGTGCAAACGAACTGTCTTAAAAATCTGTATCTATTATACTTCCATGATAATCGGCAAAATCATAGGTCTGCGCTTTGTCTTTGTATACAGGAAGTTGCCGACGTCATTCTTAACTCTCGTCTTAACGGTTGTCCAATCGAAGTTCCTACCGCTGAGACAATCGTCAACCACATCTATTGTCTGATTCCTGATATCCTCCATGAGATCCTCGGATTCTCTGACATAGACAAAGCCCCTTGATATGATATCCGGTCCCGAAACACATTCACCGGTTTCTTTTTCTATTGTCATGACAACAATTATGATACCGTCCTCAGCAAGGTGCTTTCTGTCTCTAAGCACAATATTGCCGACATCACCTACGCCGAGTCCGTCAACCAAAACCTTGCCCGCCGGAACAGTTCCTACAACCCTTGCTGACGAATTTGAAATCTCAAGAACCTTTCCTATATCAAGTACAAATATATTTTTTCTGTCAATTCCTGTCATCTCGGCAAGCTCTCTGTGCTTGCAAAGGTGGCGGTATTCGCCGTGAACAGGTATGAAATACTTCGGCTTTACTAAAGATAAAATCATCTTGAGCTCTTCCTGACAGGCATGACCGGAAACATGAACATCTGCCTGCTTTTCATATACAACCTCAGCGCCGTGCTTTAACAGCTCATTGACCACGTTTGCCACGGACTTCTCGTTGCCGGGAATCGGACTTGCCGAAATAATAACCAAGTCGTCCGGCTCAATGTTTATCTTCTTATGGCTGGTAAAAGCCATTCTGGTCAATGCCGCCATGGATTCGCCCTGACTGCCGGTTGTGATAACAACAAGCTGTTCTTTAGGGTAACGATTAATCTCATCAATGCTTATTATTGTCTTGTCCGGAACGTGCATATATTCAAGCTCTATTGCCGCTTCGATTACATTTTCCATGCTGCGGCCTGACACAGCAACCTTTCGGTTACTCTTGACGGCTGCGTCAATAATCTGCTGCACCCTATGTACATTGGATGCAAAGGTGGCAACAATGATTCGCTGCTTATTCTGGTCAGCCTTTTCAAAAAGATTATAAAACGTTTTGCCGATAGAGCTTTCACTGTATGTTATGCCCGGTCTGTCAGCATTTGTGCTGTCAGACATAAGTGCAAGAACCCCCTCGCAGCCAAGCTGACCAAACCTTGCAAGGTCAATCATGTCACTGTCAATCGGTGTAGAATCAATCTTAAAGTCACCGGTGTGCAGAATAACGCCACTCGGTGTATGCAGCGCAATGGCAACAGCGTCGGCAATCGAATGGTTGGTGTGAATGAACTCGGCAGTAAAAGCACCGAGCTTTACTCTGTCTCCGGCGTTTACCGTATTGAGTTTTGCATCATTTAAAATACCATGTTCTTTAAGCTTGTTCTTTAAAATGCCGAGCGTAAGGCGTGTTCCGTAAACCGGAACAGAAAACTCCTTAAGAACATAAGGCAATGCGCCGATATGATCCTCGTGACCGTGAGTTAATACTATACCGCGAATCTTATCCGCTATCTTATGCAGATATGTTATATCAGGTATAACAATATCAACGCCGAGCATTTCATCATCAGGGAACGCCATTCCGCAGTCAAGCAGTACTGCGTCATTTTCATATTCAAAAACCGTAATATTCTTTCCGATTTCGTTAAGTCCGCCGAGCGGAATAATTCTTATAGGCTTATCACTGACCTTCGGTGAGCTTTTTACATATACGTTATTACTGTTCTTATTGTTATGACCGTTATTATTATTTTTGTTTTTATTATAATTCGAATTTGTATTGTTATAGCCTGAATTATTATTTTTTGTATTTCCGCCAAACTTAACAAATTTATCTACGACCTTATGCGCCATTTTATTGGCGACATTTTGAGTCTGTTTTCCGGCACTCTGCCGTGTGTTATTATTGTTATTCTTCAAAACTTTCCTCCTATACTTCTTTTCCTTCTTTTCGTTAATTGTGTCCGTCTCAAAGCAGTTTTTAGTTTGAAAATGTTTAGTATTTTACGCACACAAATACAGCATTGTGGATTTGCACTGTAATTATATACTTCCTGTCGTCCGCATATATAATTAACACACTTCATTCACAAAACTTCTGCATTATATTCAAATACGCTTATAAAAATAAATTCGGGCTTTGTATGCCGGTCATACACACAAACGCCATAAATTAATAAAACTGCCCGTAATTCGGGTATTTCCGCACACAGAACAGGTAAACCTGCTCACAATTCTGCTTTATTATAGCACACAGTCTCAGTCATTGCAAGTATTTTTTACAAGCATTTTAATTCCGTCTTTAAACATTGCTGAAATCTCCTGTGCCGCCTCCATACTTTCAGCCTCGGTTATTATCTTTATTATATTACTCGAAGTCTTGGGAACTACAAGAGCAATACCGCCGTCCGTCTCAATTCTTATATTTCTTCCGTTTTCTGATTCACTTCCATGATATTTGCGTCTTATTCTCTTCATTATTTTATCAATATCATTATTTTTTTCGTCACTAAAGTCTATCTCCGCCTCGGCTTTAAACACATTCGGGAGATGTTCCACCAGCATATCAAATGAGATGTCAAATCTGTTTAAAAAGTCAAGAATTCTGACCGCTGCATATACGCCGTCAAATTCCATCATCAACTGCTCCTGATTGCCATATTCAATCATTTTTTCCATTCTCTGGCGTCTGCCTCCATCGGTTCTTATCACATTTCCGCCGAGTTTCAGAATTGCATCCTCTGCCGAGCGCGATATAGACTCAGGCAGCACAAACGTTCTTACATTACTGTCGCGCAGCAACACATATGTCATTACTGATATTGCCTGCTCTTCGCTGAGCCGTGTCCCGTCCGACTTTTCAAGAATTATTCTGTCACCCCCGTCGGTTATCTCACCGCCAAATTCATAATTTCCCGTACACTCAGGATTCATATATGAATAAAACTCGCCGAGTATCCCGTTTAATACCTCTGAAACAGGCTTCAAGCTTGTGGTTAAATGAAAATTGACTTTAAACTCACGGCTTTTCACATTGTTTATCATATGCCGGATATAATATGTTTTAAACTCTGACAGTTTTTTTTCGCTCCCTGCCTCAATCATTTTCATCACGCTTGAGGTCTCGGACGCTTTGCCGGAGTTCTCTGCTGCACATCCATGATTTATGAGCACCTCTGTCTGCTCGGAGGAAAGTTCAATACCATACTTATCCATAAGCACAATCTTAATTTCTTCTTTATCGATTGCACTGCTTTTGTGCACATATACCCCATAATCATTTCTGCAAAATCTGACAGCGCTGCGCATAATCGGCATATTTTGTTCGCCGTAATTATAAACCGTTCCGCCGCAGAAAATTATACCGATTTTGATTGCTTCGGCAAATAATCTTGACGCCTTTTCTCCGTCGAACGCTATACCAACGCCCTTCTCCTGCCTTGAGCCGAGAATCTTGCCGATTTTTATGCCGTATTCAAGCGTTGAGACAGTTGTTTCAAAGTCTTTCATTTTATTCATCTCGCTTTTATTAATTTTAAATTTGCACCTGCGGTCACATTTATTATTTACTTAAAATAAATTACTATACAAATCAGAAAATATTTGGTATAATATAAAAATAAAGCACACAGTGACAGCAAAAAAAGGAGATTTATCATGGTTAACATCGGAAACGACTGGGACGAATTGCTCGGCGGTGAATTTCAAAAGGAGTATTATCTGAGGCTCCGTGCATTTCTGGCTCATGAATATAAAACCGGAACAATATATCCTGACATGTACGACATATTCAATGCGCTTAAATTCACGCCCTACAGTGAAGTAAAGACGGTTATATTAGGTCAGGATCCGTATCACGGCGAAGGACAAGCTCACGGACTGTCATTTTCGGTTATGCCGCCCGTACCGCCGCCGCCGTCTCTTAAAAACATTTACAAAGAAATCGAATCTGAGCTCGGCACTCCGCCTCCGCAAAGCGGAGACCTCACTCGCTGGGCAAAGCAAGGCGTACTTTTACTCAACACTGTTCTGACCGTCAGAGCAGGCATGGCAAATTCCCACCGGGGTATGGGCTGGGAAATCTTCACCGATAAGGTTATTGAGCTTCTCAATGATCGTGAAAAGCCGGTCGTATTTATGCTTTGGGGCAGCAATGCAAAAGCAAAGAGCGCACTTATTACAAACCCAAAGCATCTTATACTGACGTCCGCACACCCAAGTCCGCTGTCTGCATACCATGGATTTTTCGGCTGCGGTCACTTCAAGGCATGCAATGACTTTTTGCTTCAAACAAATCAGAAACCGATTAAATGGTAAGCAACTACAAGATTAGTTATCCGAACTTATCATAAATATACATAAACTTAAATATTATAATAAAGAAAAATATAAAAGGAGAGCATAAAAATGAAATTTGAAAAAACAATTAAAATCACAGCTTTATCACTTGCTGCAATACTGAGTTCAATATCGCTTGCGTCATGTTCAATCCCCGGACTGAATAAAACCGGCAGTCAGAATTCAGCAGCGCCGACAGCAGCCGCAACCACACCTCTGACCGAACCGACAGTATCACCGGAGGAGGCGATTATCGGAAAATGGGAGGTTAAAGAAGTAACTGACAAGAACGGTAACCCGGTTAATCTGTCAGACGTAGACCTGAGCGGCACATCACTGTCTGAATTCTCAGGCGTAATCGGAATGATACTCAAAACCGGCGTCACCATCGAATTCAAAGCCGATAACACTATTCCTATGATTATAACAAACGGAAAATATGAAATCGACGGAAACCGGCTGAAAATCTCTGTTCCTGACTTGTCCTCACAGTCTATTACAGCAAAATTTGAAATAAGCGGAAGCTCCATGACGATTGAAATAAGCGGATATACAATCAGTCTTGCTAAAAAATAATTATTAATCCACAGCATCTTAAAAGGGCGGTTAAATTTTCATTTTACCGTCCTTTTAAGATGTTCTTACAGAGTTTTACAACTCGATTAATTTGGGAGATGTTATTTTGAGAATATATAAAAAATACTTTCCGAAATACAAATATCTGTTTTTCACGGCGATTCTGTGCGTTGCTCTTGAGGCGCTCTGCGATCTTATGGGTCCTACCATTATGTCCAGAATAATTAACGAAGGTATAGCGCAAAACTCTGTTTCCGCAGTGTATTACTGGGGAATAAGAATGTTATGTATTACTGCTCTCGGTGCGGTGTTTGCCGTATCAAGAAATATTATTGCAAGCCGCGTTTCTCAAAGCTTCGGAGCTGATCTCAGGTACGATTTGTTTTCAAAGGTTCTCGGGCTTTCGGAAGAAAGCGCCGACAAAATCGAAAGCGGTTCGCTCATCGTTCGCCTTACAAATGACGTAACTCAGATAACTCAGTTCACAAACGGAACCATGCGAATTTTCTTCAAAGCGCCGCTGACCTGCATCGGAGGAATTATACTGGCATCATTACTTAACCTGCGCCTGAGTATAATTATTTTCGTGGTGGTTGCCGTTGTCGGGTTTCTATTATTTGTCGGCATGAAAACGTCGTATCCGAGGTTTGGCGCTCTGCAAAGGGCAATGGACAAGCTGAACACAACCATTGAGGAATATCTAATCGGAATACGGCTTATTAAGGCGTTCGGTACATATGATGACGAGCTCAGGCGATTTAAAGCTGACAACACTGATTTAATGAAGAAAGGACTTCATGCCCAAATCATAATAACCTTTATTTCACCGATTTTAACACTGGTTGTGGGCTTTGGTTCGGCAGCGGCAATTTTGCTCGGCAGCCGTATGTTTGTAAACGGCTCAATACAGCCCGGACAGATTTCTGCATTTATCGTTTATCTGGCTCAGATTTTGAGTTCTCTGCTGATGATTACTAATATTTTTAATACATTTGTTAAAACAAAGGCTTCAATGTCACGTATTTCAGAGGTTATAGATTTAGACGATGACTTTAAGAACACAGATGCGTCTGAAAATATTTTGGGAGCGGTCGAGTTCAAAAATGTAACTTTTTCATATCCAAACGGCAGCGGAATTCCGGCACTCAGAAATATTTCATTCAGCGTCCCGCCGGGAAAAAGTCTTGCCGTTATCGGACCAACCGGTTCAGGTAAGTCAACTCTTGCGTGGCTAATGCTCAGACTGTATGATGTTGACGATGGCGAAATACGCTTTGATGATAAAGATATACGAAGCATGAGCATACAATCAGTCCGCAATAGCGTTGCAATAGTGCCGCAAAAGGCTATGCTGTTTTCCGGCACTGTACACGATAACATCACCTGGGGTAGAGAGGACGCAGATTCAGACACAGTAAATAATGCAATTAAAACCGCAGGTGCAGAATTTATATATGATATGCCTGACGGAACAGACAGCATGCTTGGCAGCGGCGGCGTTAATATATCCGGAGGTCAAAAACAAAGAATTTCAATAGCACGGGCACTTGTGAAAGACTCACCCATTCTTGTTCTTGACGACGCCACAAGCGCACTTGATTCGATTACCGAAGCAAAGGTTCGTTCCGCTCTCCTCAATAACGCAAACAAATCTACCGTTATTCTCATTACCCAGCGCTGTTCTACCGCAATGTTTGCCGATAATATTCTCGTGCTGTCAAACGGCGAAAGTGCCGGCTTCGGAACACACGATGAGCTTTTAAAAACCTGCGGAATATACCGTGATATTTATGACTCGCAGCTTGCAAGCCTGACTGACGGTATTTCTGTCGAAACTACCGAATAAAACTGAAAGGAGCAATACAGAATGGCACAAGATATCAAGCAAGTTAATATGCCGCGTATGGGCGGTCCTAAGGTCGGCGGTATAGCAAGATTCAGCAACAACGAACGCGCCAAAGACCAAAAGGGTACATTGATGCGCCTTATCAAAGTGTATATGCGGTTCAAGGGCACTATTATTTCTGCTGTGATTCTGACCGTTCTTGCCTCAACAATATCAGTTTTTATACCATATTTTGTCGGCAAAGCATTCAACGCATTTGATTCAAATACGCAGACAGTAAACGGTCACATGCTCTACATCGCTGTCGGAATTATTGCCGCGCTTTACATAACCAACTGGATAATCACCACTATAAGCGATGTAACGGTAATGGCTGTATCTCAGAAACTGGTTTCCGTACTGCGCCGTGAATTGTTCGTTAAACTCGAAAAGCTGCCGCTTTTATTCTTTGACACAACTCCAAGGGGCGACACAATGAGTAGAATAACAAACGACACCGACACAATCAGCACAACAATTGCACAATCCGCAACCCAGCTTGCCTCTGCACTATTTACACTGATAGGCTCACTTGCTGTTATGCTGTCGCTCAGTCCTCTGCTGACACTCGCGGTACTCACCTGTGTTCCGCTTGTCTTTTTGCTTACAAAAATTCTTGCAGGACACAGCAGAAAACACTTCTATCATCAGCAGCAAAATCTGGGTGCGCTTAACGGTGTTATTCAGGAAAGCATATACGGACTTAAAATGATAAAGGCATTTTCAAAAGAAGCATCGGTGCTGAGCCAATTCCGTGATATCAACAACGAACTGAAAAAGAGCGGAACCTCGGCACAGACATGGGCTGGATACATGATGCCGCTTATGAATATAATAAACAATCTGACATTTACAATTACCGCCATTGTCGGTGGAATTCTCTGTACCAAATACGGTTTGCTTATCGGCACGGCCGTAAGCTTTATGAGTTATTCAAAACAGTTTGCGACACCGCTTAACTCCGTTGCGGGATTATTTAATAATATTCAGTCCGCACTTGCCGGAGCCGAGCGTGTATTTGAAACAATAGACGAAATTGAAGAAGCTCCCGATAGATTGTCGGCGATTGAGCTTGAGAAGGTCAACGGACTGGTGGAATTTAAAAACGTCAGCTTCTCATATGACAAAAATACGCCGGTACTAAAAGACATATCATTCACCGTAAAACCGGGGCAAAGGACTGCACTCGTAGGTGAAACCGGTTCAGGCAAGACAACTATTGTCAATCTTTTAACCCGATTTTATGACGCAGACAGCGGTAGTATAACTATTGACGGCAACGACATCAGGAATATCAAAAGGCGCTGCCTGCAAAACTGCTTTTCTGTAGTTCTTCAGGAAACCTGTCTATTCTCCGGCACAATACTTGACAATATAAGATATTCAAAGCCCGATGCGACAGAAGCCGATGTAATAAAATCCGCAAAACTGGCGCATGCCCATGAATTCATAGAAAGGCTTCCCAAAGGATACATGACTTTAGTATCAGGCAGTCAGGATACGCTCAGCGAGGGTCAAAGACAGCTGATAGCAATTTCGCGTGCATTATTGTGCGACAGTCCCATACTTATTCTTGACGAGGCAACAAGCTCAGTAGACACAAAAACCGAAAAGGATATTCAAAGTGCACTGACACGGCTTATGGAAAACCGAACGAGTATCATAATTGCACACAGACTTTCAACCATACGCGACTCGGATAACATAATAGTTATAGACAAAGGAAATATTATTGAAAGCGGAACCCACAATGAGCTCATGAATAAAAAGGGACTGTATTATAAGATGATTATGTAATATATGTATCACTATAATAAAATTTTGACAAATAATTTGCAAAAAACTCTTGCCAAAACAAAAATGCTGTGATATAATAATTTTGTTATGTGCTTAACACACAATAAAATATGGAGAAGTATCGAAGTGGTCATAACGGACATGACTCGAAATCATGATGCCCCTTGAGGGACGTGGGTTCGAATCCCACCTTCTCCGCCACGTCACGGCGAATCCTTTGGGTTCGCCGTTTTCGTTTGAAAACGGCTTCACTGTGCGGATTGCTGCTCCTTTTTCCCGAAAAGCAAAGCTTTTTGGGATGCCCTGCTTGGCGGGTTTGCAGATCAGAATATGTATTCCATGTTATCTTAATCTTTGAATGTCCGATCATTATCATCTTTTTTAATTTCATTCATAAACCCAGCAGTTATTATTCCGGTCGGCAATGCAACAACCGCTATTCCGACAAAAGCGGAGAGCATACTAACAATCCGACCGGGCACAGTTACGGGATAAATATCTCCATATCCAACAGTCGTCAGTGTAACCATAGCCCAATAAAACGCATCGAAAACCGTATTAAAGCTGTCCGGCTCTATAGAAAAAACAACCAACGCAGAAACTGTTACATACGCTATTGCACATCCTCCAACGGTAACTAGCGCTGTTTTCTCTTTTTTAATAACATTAATCAGCATATTCAGATTTTTTGAATATCTGATAAATTTTAATAGTTTAAAAGCCTTATTTAATCTGGATACCCTCATTAGTTTAAATCCCGAGTGAAGCATCCTGACAGACGGAAGTATTGAAAGCAAATCTATTATTGCAAATCCCGAGAACGGATACAGTAAAAAAGACACTTTTCCCTTTTTCAGCTTATAATCTGCCGTGAACCACCGCAAAAGGTAGTCAAAAATAAAAACAGACACTGTTATTTTCTCGATAAAAATAAGCGGTTCGTACATGGTTTTAAAAAACAACGGTATTATGCTTACTATAACGGCAAACATCATTCCATAGTCATAAATACGACTGATTACACTTGCACCATCGTCAACCTCAATGATTTCAAAAATACGTTTTCTGAATACTTTCAATATACTTCCCTACTTTCCTGTTCATCTGCTTCTTAAATACGACATCATCGTCCGGTTATTACCGGAATATTAAACCAATTTTTTAATCTCAAAACCGAATCATCACTGTATCTTATCAAGTGAATCCTTTGTCAGTATTTTCTTTATATTTACAAAGAAAAGTATCATAGCGACTGCTGCGGAAGCAAAGTCTGAAATCGGCTCGGATATATACACACCCTCCGTACCAAAAAACACCGGCAAAATAACTGCAAGCGGAATCAGCAGGATGATTTTACGCAAAGCTGCAATAAACAATGATATTTTTGCTTGACCGAGTGCCATAAATGTCGGCTGAATTCCCATCTGAACGCCAAAAAGAAGCATACCGGATATAAACAACGGCATTCTGCGTCCGCAAAGAGCAATCAGCTCGGCAGAGTTTGTGAACATTCCGGCAAAAAATTGCGGGAACACCATAATTAATGCCGCTCCCACAAGCGAAAACACTGCGCAAATCGCAATCATACTGCGATAGGTTTTCTTAACTCTGTCAAACTTACCCGCGCCGAAATTGTAGCTGATAATCGGCTGAACACCTTGTGTAAATCCACCAAGAGGCGCCGAGAAGAACTGCATCACACTCTGCATAATGGTAATTGAGCCAACGTACAAATCGCCGCCGTATGTCTGCATACCGCTGTTGAGTGCAATGCTGACAAGACTTTCGGTTGAACGCATTACAAACGGCGAAACACCGAGAGCGGAAATTCGTTTCATAATCTTAAAATCCGGTTTTAAATTTTTCAATTTGATTTTAAGCACAGCCTTTTTGCTGACTAAAAAACCAACAACCCAAACCGCACTTACAAACTGAGAAATAATGGTTGCAACCGCTGCACCGGCAACACCCATATCAAAAACAAATATAAAAACCGGGTCAAGAGCAATGTTAATAGCCGCTCCTATAATAACCGAAACCATACCTGTTTTTGCTGCACCCTGCGAGATAATATATGGATTAAGTCCCAAAGCAAGCTCAACAAACAGTGTGCCGATAAGGTAAATTGATATATAAGTTACTCCGTATCCGATTGTGGCATCACTTGCTCCGAACATATAAAGCAGAGGTTTCATGAAGGCATAAAACACAAGCATAAGCACTGCTGTGAAAAATATCAGCATAGTTACTCCGTTGCCAAGAATTTTCTCGGCTTTATCCTTATCACCCTTGCCTTGCCATATCGCAGAAAGCGGAGCGCCGCCTGCGCCTACAAATGCAGAAAACGCAGAAATGAATGTTACGATTGGAAACGCAACACCCACGCCCGTCAGCGCATCTGCCGATGCATTCGGAATATGACCGATATAAATTCGGTCAACAATGTTATATAAAATATTTATTACTTGAGCAATGACCGACGGTATCGCCATTTTCGTCATTAAGACGGAGATTTTCTCCGTACCCATGATATCTTCTTTTAACGACAATTTTTAAACCTCTCTATTTTTTCAGTAATCTTATCTTATAAATAGTTCGATACTTTTCTCTCAATCCGCGTCCTCATCAAGAGCTTCTATGTAAAAGCTTACGGGTCTGAATCCGTCATTGCATGAAATCATGGCGGACTTCTTATTCTTCATCCAACCATCATACAAATTTTCGCCGCCGTGTGCCAATGTCATAACAAATGCAGACATGCTATCCCATGCACTGTCGCATAAGCCGTCCGGCTTTTCCCAGCCGTTTGCAATAAAGATCTGCCCCGTCTTTAAGTCACAAGCATGCTCGATTGGATTTTCGTACTTATCAATCAAATCATCATACCGCGCCATTTTCATCACGGTTATCCTGCACTTTTTCATTAAGTTCCTACCTCTTATCCTTTGTTTTTCGCTGTAATTAATTCTTAGCCCAAATTATAAAGCGGTTCTGTTTCACGACTGCGGTATTCGTGCTTTTCGTAATAACCGATTAAGCTGCCTTGTTCATCACGCAGTGCCACCATATAAACGTCCTTGTTCTCTTTCCCGTTGTGATATGTATATATTCTGTTATGTGATTTATCCGATTTAAACCACTCCACAACCTTTAAAATCATCTCATTTGAATTATCATTATGACATTCAAGCAGACTTTTTCCTGTGAGCAGCCCTCCGCCGTGTTTGCTGTATTTTTCACAGGCTGAAGGATTCATATAAATAATCCGATGACTCAAATCGCAGATTACCACCGCACATCTATCTTCATCGACTATACTTTTGAAATATTGAGATAATTCCATTTTATCGTTCCTTTCGATAAATTTTATAGAATATTATAGCACGTTATCGACAAAATATCAATATTTATCCTCATATATTCCTCTTTTCAAAACTTTTTTCATATTTAAATTATATAAAAGGCAAAAAGTGTGTGCTCTTTAATCTTTGCGTTATTTTAAATATATGTAAATTTATTTTAATTATCCTGTTTATTGTACACATGACAGATTAAACTGATAGTATTAAAATAAAAAAAGTGAGGAGTTTAAAAATGAAAACTTATTTAAAATCATTTGAAATCGCAAGTGATAATTACGAAGATTCTTTTTTAGGAAGACAAAGAATGACTTGTTTTAATTCGTACTATCCTTTTCGCATTTTTTATCAAAAAAGACTCCCAAAATTTGAATTTTCACCGATTACGATTTTTTACGGCGGTAACGGAAGCGGTAAGTCTACATTGCTAAATATTATAGCAGAAAAATTGAGAATAGACCGTCATACTCCGTTTAATACTACAAAGTTCATGGACGATTACGTTCATGGCTGCAAGGCTGAAATATCAGCATCAGGAATTCCTGACGAAAGCCTTATAATCGCAAGTGACGATATATTCAATTATCTTATAGACCTTCGATACATGAATAATGGCATAGATGCAAAAAGAGAAGACATGATGAAAGATTATTATGAAAAACGGAAGCCAATGCAATTACATTCAATGGATGATTATGAAAATTATAAAAAACATGTTCAAGCAGTGAGAAACACAGCATCCAAGTTTATAAAAAACAATCTTATAAATAATATTAAAATGGCATCTAACGGTGAAAGTGCAATAAAGTTTTTTACTACTCAGATAAACGAAAACGCACTATATTTACTTGACGAGCCTGAGAATAGCATGGCTCCTAAAATGCAGCTTATGTTAAAAGACTATATAGAAAGCTCAGTAAAAGGATATGATTGTCAATTTATTATTGCAACACATTCACCGTTTCTGTTGGCTCTGGAAGGTTCAAAAATATATGATTTGGATGATATAAACAATACCGAAAAGACGTGGACCGAAGTAGAGAATACAAAAATATATTATGAATTTTTCAAATCCCATTCAGATGAGTTTGAAAAATAAGGTTAAATATATACAAATATAAAATATACGCCAGATTTTCACATACTTCACGGTCTTATTCACATATTGTCATATTCCGACATATTATATTATAAAAACCAAAGGAGGGCTTTTTGTGAATAACGGCTGTCAAAATCTGTTTGTCTTGTCCGCAATCGCATATAAGCTGTCCGAGTGCCTGTCGAAAGAGGAATTGGAAGCATTGGCAGCCAGTCTTACGGCACTCGGAGATATGATTACAAGCTTAGTTGTAAATAAAGCTTTATGCGAAAAAGAATGAGAAATACATTATATGACTGAAGCACAGCAGCAGTCGATTATATCCGGTACTCATGCCGTAAAAATTTGAAAACTATTTTCGCTCCAGATATTCCTTGAGATATTTACCTGTATATGACCTCTCGCACTTCGCAACCTTCTCAGGAGTACCTTGAGCGACTATTTCGCCGCCGCCGTCTCCGCCCTCAGGACCTAAGTCGATTATATAATCAGCCGTTTTAATCACATCAAGATTATGCTCTATTACTACGACCGTATTTCCGGCATCGACGAGCTTCTGAAGCACTTCGATAAGCATATGAACATCTGCTGTATGCAGTCCCGTTGTCGGCTCGTCAAGAATGTAAATAGTCTTGCCGGTGCTGCGGCGGCTAAGCTCCGTCGCAAGCTTTACTCTCTGCGCCTCACCGCCGGACAGTGTTGTTGAAGGCTGTCCTATTTTGATATATCCAAGCCCCACATCATACAGGGTATCGAGCTTTCTCTTAATCTTCGGAACATTTTCAAAAAAGCTACAGCCCTCCTCAACTGTCATTTCAAGAACTTCGTGAATATTTTTGCCTTTATACTTCACTTCAAGAGTTTCTCTGTTATATCTCTTTCCGTCACACACCTCACACGGAACGTATACATCAGGGAGGAAGTGCATCTCAATTTTAATTATTCCGTCACCGGTACACGCCTCACAGCGTCCGCCCTTTATATTAAAGCTGAATCTTCCCGCTTTATAACCGCGTCTTTTGGCTTCAGAGGTTGCCGCAAACAATTCACGGATATCGGCAAACAAACCGGTATATGTCGCAGGATTGCTTCTCGGAGTTCTGCCTATCGGTGATTGGTCTATATCTATTACCTTATCAAGATTTTCTTCACCCTTTAAACTCTTAAACTTGCCCGGATGCTTTTTGGAATTATTCAGAACATTCGAAAGCTTCTTATATAATATCTCATTCACAAACGAGCTCTTCCCGCTTCCAGAAACGCCTGTGACGCAGGTGAAGGTTCCGAGAGGAATTTTGACGTTTATGTTTTTAAGATTATTCTCACAGCAGCCCTTAATCTCAAGCTTAAATCCATTGCCCTTTCTGCGCTTTTCAGGTACCGGTATCCTCTTTTCGCCCGACAAATACTGTCCGGTAATCGATTCCTTGCAGTTTATTATATCCTGAGGCGTGCCTTCGGCAACGACTTCGCCGCCGTGTATTCCCGCTCCGGGGCCTATATCGACAATATGGTCGGCGGCAAGCATAGTGTCCTCGTCATGTTCAACAACAATCAGTGTATTGCCCAAATCTCTCAGCCGCTTCAAGGTGGCAATCAGCTTGTCGTTGTCCCTCTGATGCAGTCCGATGCTCGGTTCATCCAATATATATACAACTCCCATAAGGCTCGAACCGATTTGCGTAGCAAGCCGAATTCTCTGCGCCTCACCGCCGCTGAGTGTGCCTGCGCTTCTTGACAGCGTCAGATATTCAAGGCCGACATTTTTGAGAAATGTAAGTCTCTCGTTTATCTCCTTCAGGATATGCTCTGAAATAATTTTGTCCTTATTTGACAAGTCAGGCTTGAGGTTTGAAAAAAACTCAAGTGCCTGTACGATAGACATATCCGAAACCTGGTTTATATTAAGTCCGCTTACAGTAACGGCAAGTGATTCTGGCTTTAAGCGGGCTCCGTGACAATCCGGACACGGCATATTAACCATATAGCTTTCAATCTCAGCCTTTCGCCACTCGGAATTTGTCTCATGATGACGGCGTGCAAGGTTGTTTATTACACCCTCAAACCTTGCGTACTGCTCACCTTTGGCAAACTTTCGGTTATATGTCAATCTTATTTTCTGATTTCCCGTCCCGTACAATATTTTATCAACTATTTCCTCAGGAAGCTCACAAACGGGCGTATCAAGACTAAACCCATAAAACTCCGCAAGCCCATTGTAGTACATATACGAAATGGAATTATCATCTGTACCGTTCCAGCCGCTTGCCACAATAGCGCCTTCGCTGATTGACAAATTCCTATTCGGAATAATCAAATCAGGGTCAATTTTCATAATATTTCCGAGTCCGCCGCATGACGGGCACGCACCGTAAGGCGTGTTGAACGAAAACATTCTCGGTGTGAGTTCTTCCATACTTATACCGCAGTCATCACAGGCGTAGTTTTGTGAAAACATGATTTCCTCGCCGTCGATAACATCAACAGTCACAAGTCCATGCGCCATGCTCAGAGCAGTTTCAATCGAATCCGCCAGACGTTTTTCCATACCCTCTTTTACCACAAGCCTGTCTACGATTATATCAATGCTGTGCTTCTTCTGCTTATCAAGACGGATTTCCATATCAGAGATTTCAACAGTCTTTCCGTCAATTCTTGCACGTACAAATCCGTTTTTCCTTGCGTCCTCGAAGGTCTTTACATATTCGCCCTTTCTTCCTCTCGCAACCGGAGCCATGATTTGGATTTTAGTTCTTTCCGGAAGCGCCTTAACTCTGTCCACTATCTGGTCAACGGACTGCGGAACTATCTCCTTGCCGCACTTTGGGCAGTGCGGAATTCCTATTCTTGCAAAAAGCAGACGGATATAATCATATACCTCAGTCACTGTTCCGACAGTAGACCTTGGGTTTCGTCCGGTCGTTTTCTGGTCGATTGAAATTGCCGGCGACAAGCCCTCGATTGATTCAACGTCCGGCTTGTCCATCTGACCTAAAAACATTCTGGCATACGCCGACAACGACTCCACATATCGTCTCTGTCCCTCTGCATATATGGTTTGGAACGCAAGGGAGGATTTTCCGGAGCCGCTGAGTCCCGTCAAAACAACAAGCCTGTCTCTCGGAATTTCAAGACTAATATTTTTTAGGTTATTCTCTTTTGCACCTTTAATTACTATATTCTTATTCATTTTCTATTCTCCGTATCTCATCTCTGATTTGTGCGGCAAGCTCAAACTGCAACAGTTCCGCCGCCTTCTTCATATCTATTGTAAGTTCAGCGATTATGCGTTCCTTATTTTCAATCCGCTCAGCATTCTTCTCAGCGCGTCTGCCCTTATCGGATTTTCCGAGTTCGGTCGTTGCCTCAATAACTTCATGAACTTGCTTCTTTATTGTCTTTGGAACTATATTATGCTCCTCATTAAACGCCTTTTGCATACTGCGTCTGCGGTTTGTCTCATCAATTGCGTAACGCATTGAACCGGTTATTGTATCGGCGTACATTATAACCTTGCCGTCTGCGTTCCTCGCAGCACGGCCTATCGTCTGCACAAGAGACGTCTCGCTTCTCAAAAAACCCTCTTTGTCGGCATCAAGAATTGCTACAAGTGATACCTCAGGTATATCAAGCCCCTCACGCAACAGGTTAATTCCGACAAGAACATCAAACTCACCGAGACGCAGGTCTCTTATTATTTCCATTCTTTCGATTGTCTTGACATCAGAATGTAAATAACGCACTCTGACACCCAAATCCTCAAAATACTCAGTCAGTCTTTCAGCCATCTTTTTTGTGAGCGTTGTCACAAGCACTCTCTCGTCACGCTTTGTGCGTTCAACAATCTCGGAGTATAAATCATCAACCTGTCCGTTAATCGGGCGAACCTCAACCTCCGGGTCGAGCAGTCCCGTCGGTCTGATGACCTGCTCAACAATCTTTGATGAGCGTTCCTTTTCAAATTCCGCCGGCGTTGCCGACACAAAAATCGCCTGATTCAGCTTGCCCCAGAACTCGTCAAAGTTAAGAGGTCTGTTATCAAAAGCCGACGGAAGTCGGAAGCCGTACTTTACAAGGTTTTCCTTCCTCGCCCTGTCTCCGGCATACATCGCTCTAACCTGAGGAAGCGTGACATGGCTCTCGTCAACAAACAGCAGAAAGTCCTTCGGCAGATAGTCAATCAGCGTAAACGGTGCGCTTCCGGGTGCTCTGCCGCTGATATGTCTTGAATAGTTCTCTATACCGCTACAAAAGCCCGTTTCCCTGAGCATTTCCATATCGTACTTAGTACGCTGCTCAAGACGCTGAGCCTCAACAAGCTTGTCCGCGTCACGAAGCTCCTTAAGTCTCTCCTCAAGCTCCTGCTCAATACTTATAATTGCCTTTTCTCTTTTCTCGGAGGTTGTAACATAGTGTGAAGCCGGATATATCGCAACATGCTTTCTCTCACCTATAACTTCGCCGGTCACTGCGTTTATCTCGGTAATCCGGTCAACCTCATCACCGAAAAATTCAACCCTTATCGCCGTGTTATACGCATCTGACGGATATATGTCAAGCACATCGCCGCGCACACGGAACTTGTTTCTTGAAAAGTCTATATCATTTCTTTCGTACTGTATCTCAATCAGCTTTGATACTACATCATCTCTGTCCTTAATCATTCCGGGACGTAAAGACACGACCATGTTATTATAGTCAATCGGGTCACCAAGACCGTATATACAGGACACGCTCGCCACGATTATTACGTCCTTGCGCTCAAACAGGGCAGCCGTGGCGCTGTGACGGAGCTTATCAATTTCCTCATTTGTCTGCGCGTCTTTTTCTATATAAATATCTGACTGAGGAATATACGCCTCAGGCTGATAATAGTCATAGTAACTTACAAAATACTCAACCGCATTTTCGGGAAATATCTCTTTAAACTCACTGCAAAGCTGCGCTGCGAGAGTCTTATTGTGAGCCAATACCAAAGTCGGTTTTTGTACTTTTTCTATAACATTTGCCATGGTAAATGTCTTACCGCTTCCGGTAACACCGAGAAGCGTCTGAAACTTTTCGCCGTTAATAACGCCGTTTGCAAGCTGCTCAATAGCCTTCGGCTGATCGCCTGCGGGAGCATATTTTGAAACCACCTTAAAATCCATATTGGCACCTCCGTTTTTTATGACATAAAACACTAAAGCTAAACTTTATTATAACACAACACGCATATATATTACAACAAAAATCTTGTCAAATTGCAAACTTTGTGTTAAAATTCAAAATAGATACAGCCATACAAAAAGGGGTTAAACTTTATGTTTAATAACATGTTACGATATATCAGGCTTTACAAAATTTTACTATGCGCTGCGGTATCCGTTTTGCTGCTTGGCAGCAGTTGTTTTTGCCATGCTGCAAATTATGACAGTCAATCCGGCATAACCGAGACAAGCAGCAGCCAAAGTACACAGCAGCTCATTGATTCACAGCAAATACACACTGAGCCCGCAGCCGCACCGAACGATAAACCTTCATTCAGAGAAAAATACGGCAAAACACTCTCTCTTTGCTCGATTGCGGTGCTTATAACTCTTGTTCTTTTGCAGCTGATAATAAAGTGGCTTGAATCAAGTGTTCAAGCCCGCAGACTCGAAAAAGCCTCTGCTGATTTAAGCACCGCGTTAAAGCTCTGCAAGGAAACTGAAGCGGCAAAATCAGAATACATAAGCTATGCCGCACAAGTGATACAAAAAACTGCCGCAAGCCTTGAAAATAAACTTGAATTAAATAAAGATGATAATATTAGTATTACAGAATATTCGGATTTAATTAAATCATTGCGTCATTTGCTCGACATATCCTACGCTGATGAAAAATCGCCGGGATTAAAGCATGGAGCTTTCAAACTCGGCGATATTATAAGTGATATTGACAGAACATACAGGAGTATCTGTGAAGTCAAAGGCATTGAATTCTCAGAGTTTAAACACGAATTTGAATATAATGACTTAATCGGCGATACGCACAAGCTTATGCAGATACTCACATCTATATTAAATAATTCAATAAACTTCACACCGCAAGGGAGATCAATTTCTTTGCACACTACGCAAAAGTACGATGGCGATGGGACAGTGTATATTGAGTTCAAAGTTATCGACACCGGAACCGGCATGAGCAAGGAAAAGGTCAATTCAATATTCCATTCAAACAATCACCTTTCGGATTCGTTCAGCGGAAGCGGTATAGGTCTGTCGATTGTTCGTGTATACACTGAGCTTATGAACGGTACTGTTGACGCGGAAAGTATCGAGGGCGAAGGCTGTACTGTAACCGTAACCATTCCGTTTGAAATTGTTCGCGATACATCAGAAAAGACATATGAGCTAAAGCCTGTTGAATACTATGATTATTCAGGATATACCGCTCTGATTGCCGAGGACAACGAACTAAACCTTGCTATCCTAAGCGAACTGCTCAAGGAAATAGGCTTTGATATAATCTCTGTTAGCGACGGCCGTCAGGCTGTGTACGCCTTTAACAAAGCAAAGCGTGACGAAATTGACGTTATTCTTCTTGATATCGACATGCCGGTCATGAACGGTTATGAAGCTGCAAATACAATCAGAAAAAGTAAGCATGCAAATTACGCCTCTGTTCCGATTATCGGCATGTCGTCGGAAATCTCGGCTTATGATTTCAAAAAACAGCATAAAAACGTATTTACGTCTTGTATATCAAAGCCTATTGATATTGATGAGTTATACTATGCCTTAGACAAATATATTGTTAAGCACAACAAAACAGCTGATTTATAAACAAAGCGCAGGTCTGTCAGCTGTTAAAGTCCTCCTCAAACGATGCAAGCTCCTCTTTTGTATTAAAGCGAATACCCTGCTTTAAGCTCACGACATCCTCAAAAGGAATATCCGGCACATAAACCGTGAATGAATACAAAAACTGCTCATTGCTGTTACTCTCCATGCTGCCGCCGCAGCTGTAAATCTCAATTCTGTCGTTATTCAGTTTAGCGAGATAATATCGTCCGCTTGCATCTGTCGGAGCAGGTGACGCTTCGGCATTGTTCGGTACGGCATCAGAAATCACAGCCTCAGCTGTATTTATGTTTTCATCTGAGTCCAGCATGGAACGGCTTATATAATTCATAGTTGTAAAATAAGTTACATAGCCGATAATAAGCGCGAAAAATACGACCGAAACGCAAACCAATACACCTTTAACTATCTTTTTATACATATTGATGCCCCCTATATATTGTATTTACAAGATTGGTGTAACACTAATTTAATAGATTATTAACAGTTTTATAGTTTAATATACATGTTGTTGTGATATAATTGTGTTATATATATTATTGAAATGTTTTCAGTTAGTGACAAATAAGGGGAAAAGAAAATGAGAAAATCTTTAGGTAAATTTATTTTGATTTTTGTTATAACTCTCATAATCGGGGGTGTGATTGCCGGCGGCGTGATACTTACCGCAGTTATGGGAATGTGGGGAAATACAGAAGGAATTGATATAAGCGTTCTGACAATGGATAAAAATTCAGATATCGTTTATCTTGACCCTGACACGGGAGAAGAAAAAATTCTGCTCACACTTAATTCCGGCGAAAACAGAATTTGGGTTGATCTTGACGCAACGCCCAAAAACCTTCAAAACGCTTTTATAGCGATTGAGGACGAACGTTTCAGGACTCACAAGGGAGTTGATATTAAGCGAACCGCAAAAGCTACTGTTACTTATTTTATAGATAAGCTGACCGGTAAAGGCGGTCAGGCATCACTCGGCGGAAGTACCATAACCCAGCAGCTTATCAAAAACATTACAGGCGACGCCGATCAGACAATTGCGCGTAAGATCTCTGAAATTTCCAAGGCAATTGACCTTGAGAAACAGATGTCAAAGGATCAGATTCTTGAGCTTTACATGAACTGTATATTCCTTGCCGAAAACTGTCACGGAGTTCAGACAGCCGCAAACCTCTATTTTGATAAGGACGTAAGCCAGCTTAATCTTGCCGAATGTGCATCAATTGCTTCCATTACTCAAAATCCGTCACTTTATGACCCGTTCATAAATCCGGATAAGAACAAAGAGCGTCAGGAGCTTGTGCTTGCAAAGATGCTGTCACTCGGCTTTATAACTCAGGAAGAATACGATGAAGCTGTGAACTATCCGATTAAGTTCAGCAAGGAAACCGCAAGCGCCAAGAAAGAAGAAATAACTACATCGTACTACGTAGACCAGGTTGTCCGCGACGCTATATCAAAGCTTCAGGAGAAGGGCTATTCAGAAACGCTTGCAACAAAAATGGTTTATTCGGGCGGATTGAAAATCTATTGTGCATACGAGCCTGAAATTCAGGCGATTGTCGAAAATTATTACTATAATGAAAATAATTTTCCGGATTCTGAAGCGCAGTCTTCAATAGTAATAATGGATCCGAGCGACGGCCGCGTTATGGCAATGGCTGGTGGAATTGGAGAAAAAACCTCAAGTTTTTCACTTAACCGTGCCGTTCAAAGTCCAAGGCAGCCCGGTTCAACTATTAAGCCGATTGCGGTATATGCACCCGCTCTTGATAACGGTACAATAGACACAAGCACTCGTGTTATGGATCAGAAAAAGTCTTATGACGGCTGGGTGCCGCGAAACTACAGCTACAAATACAGTAACTCAAAAGTCGGTTTGGATTATGCTATTCAGCAATCATTGAATACTATACCTGTAGAAATTATGTCTGAGATGGGGATAAGAACATCATACGACTTTATGACTCAAAAGCTCGGCTTTACCACACTTGTTGAAGCCGAAGAAATCAACGGTGAAATATACACTGATTTGGGTTACGCACAGCTTGCGCTCGGCGGTCTTACACACGGAGCAACCAACCTTGAAATGACGGCTGCATATTGTATTTTCCCGAATAAAGGCATATACAATAAGCCGTATACCTTCACAGAAATCAAAGATGAAAGCGGCGAAACAATTCTCTACGGCAGAGACAGCGAATCTTCATGGGAAGCTATCAAGCCTGAAACAGCGGCAATTATGAACAGATATCTGAATTCTGTTGTGACATCGGGTACCGGACGCGGAGCCGCGCTGTCGGACGGAACTTTCACTGCCGGAAAGACCGGTACAACATCAGAGAATTTTGACCGTTGGTTTATCGGATATACACCATATTATGTAGCCGCGGTATGGTATGGCTATGACACACCGAAATCCATTCAAATATCATCAAATCCGTGTATTCCGGTATGGAAATCTATTATGGATAAGGTGCACTCAACCATGAAGTCAAAAAGCAAATCTATTGATATAGACTACAGTGTAAGCGTATCCTCTAACGCCTCAAAAACATCGAGCAGTTCGCGCACAAATTCAGCTTCATCGAATTCAAGCTCAAACTCAGGAAATTCTGCTCAAACCAATTCAAGCAATAATAGCGACGATGACGATGATGAGGACTACAGCAGCAGAAATAACACCAACAATAATGATACCAATGACGACGAAGATGAACTTACTGATTAATTAAATTATAGTTTTTATGTACGGTTCGCCCACCTTTTTTTGCAAAGGCGGTGCCTAAGCAGACAGATACAATAATAAATCCCGGGACTTATATCCCGGGATATTTTCATATTTACACGCCTAAAAAGGCTTTTTCACTCTCGTGCTTCTTTTCTCTGCCCATCAGGTTTGCGACAGCTTCTTTGGCAGGCATACCTTCAAACAGGACTTTATACGCCTCGTTCACGATAGGCATTTCAACGCCCACCTTGTCCGACAGCTCCTTTGCGGCGCGGCAGGTTCTGACGCCCTCAACGACCATCTTAACCTCGTTTTGCGCCTCCTCCGCCGTCTTGCCCTGTCCGATAAGAATTCCGGCGCGGCGGTTGCGTGAGTGCATACTGGTGCAGGTCACGATTAAGTCACCGACTCCTGAAAGACCGTTAAAGGTTTCGGCGTGTGCGCCCATAGCAGCGCCAAGCCTTGACATCTCGACAAGACCTCTTGTCATCAGCGCAGCTTTTGTGTTATCGCCCAGGTTCATGCCGTCGATAATACCGGCGCAGAGTGCGATTACGTTTTTAAGCGAGCCGCCAAGCTCCACACCCAGAATGTCCGGGTTTGTATATACTCTGAAGTTCGGGTTCATGAACATGTCCTGCACCAATACGGCAGTTTCCTCGTTCTCTGCTGCAACGACATTTGTTGTCGGTATCCCTCTTGACACCTCCTCCGCATGGCTCGGACCCGACATAACCACGATTTCGCAGTTCGGGATTTCCTGCTTGATGACTTTTGACAGGGTCAGGTATGTTCCCTCCTCAATTCCCTTTGAGATGTTGACGATAATCTGGCCGTCCCTGATATACTGCGACATATTCCTTGCCGTTGTGCGGATTGCGTGCGACGGCGTTGCCGTCACGATTATATCACGTCCGCTGAGACAATCGGCAAGCTCACTTGTGAACTTAATACCATCAGGCAGCTTAACGCCCGGCAGGAACGGCTTGTTCTCATGATACTTTTTCAGGTTATCGCTCTCCTCTTTGAGGTATGACCAGAGCGTAACCTCGTGTCCGTTATCCGCAAGCATTATCGCAACGGCTGTTCCCCAGCCGCCGCTGCCTATTACACTGATTTTTGACATAGTTATTCCTCCGTATGATTATCAGTTGTCTTTTTTGCTCCGAGCTTATTCTCCGTACCGCTGAGCAGACGTTTGATATTTGCGTGATGTCTGATGATAAGCAATCCGCCGATAATAATCACGCAGACAAGCTCTGTCACATTAAACGAACCTGTGACGCACATTTTTATTATCTCGGCTATTATGTACGCAGCTCCGCCCAGAATAGAGCCGAGCGACACATAGCGCGTAACCGCCATTACTGCGATTGCGCACACGGCTATGATAAGTCCGGCCTTCCAGTCGAGCATAAGCACCACGCCAAGGCTTGTTGCAACGCCCTTGCCTCCCTTAAATCCAAAATACAGCGGAAAGTTATGGCCGAGAATAACACAAACACCGGCTATATACGGAATCGAAACAAGCGACAGTGCGCTTTGGTACATGGCAAGGTCGGCGCTTTCCCATACGGATGCGGCAGCCGCCGAGTGATAATAGTTCACAAACAGCACAGCCGCAAGAACGCACACTATGCCCTTAAGCACATCGAGCAGAAGCGTGATAACGCCCATCTTCTTGCCGTAGGTTCTCAGCATATTTGTCGCCCCGGCATTGCCCGAACCGCTCTTTCTGATGTCCTGACCGCCGATAGCCCTCGAAAGCAGTATTGAAAAGTTAACTGAGCCTATCAGATACGACGCTGCGCCGAACACAACAGACATAATCAAGGCACGGATAAAAAAAGTATCACTAAGCATTATTTCTTCGCTCCTTTTTCACGGATTATAAACTTAATCGGCGTTCCCTCAAAGCCGAACCTTGAACGGAACTGATTTTCGAGATACCTCACGTATGAATAGTGCGCCAGCTTTGCATCATTCACGAACAGTACAAATGTTGGCGGCTTTATATCCGCCTGAGTTGTATAGTAAATCTTGAGTCTTTTGCCCTTGTCGCTGGGCGGCTGAACCGCCGCAACAGCCTCGTTCAGCACATCGTTCAGCACGCCGGTCGATATGCGCTTTGTGTTCTGCTCAACCGCGGAATCCATCATGTCAAACAAATCGTCAATTCTGAGTCCGGTCTTTGCCGAAATAAACGCCGACGGAGCGTACATCATAAAGTTGAACCACTCCTTCGCCTTGTTTCGGAAATCCTTCATGGTATTGGTCTCCTTTTCGACCAGATCCCACTTGTTCATCACGATAATACTCGCCTTTCCCGCTTCGTGGACGTAACCGGCAATTTTGGTGTCCTGCTCGGTTATTCCCTCAGACGCGTCAACCATAATAAGGCACACGTCCGCCCTATCAACCGCGTTCAGCGCACGGGCGACACTGTAACGCTCAACATTCTCGTTTATTCTGCCGCGCTTTCGCATTCCGGCGGTGTCAATCAGCATGTATCTCCTGCCGTCACGCTCATAGAGTGTATCTATCGCGTCTCTTGTCGTGCCTGCAATATCGCTGACAATAACTCTGTCCTCGCCGAGGATTTTATTGACCAGAGACGACTTTCCGGCATTAGGCTTGCCGACAATCGCAACATGGATAATATCCGATTCGTCCTCTGCCTCCATCTCCTCGGGGAAGTATTTTACTATCTCATCGAGAAGGTCGCCCACACCGAGACCGTGAATTGACGAAACAGGCCACGGGTCGCCGATTCCGAGATTATAGAACTCATACATTTCAAGCGGCGGCTCGCCGGGGTTGTCCACCTTATTGGCAGCAAGAATGACCGGCTTTCCGCACTTCTGCAGCATGCCGGCAACGTCCTTATCCGCCGCGGTCATTCCCTCTTTGACGTTGACCATAAACACTATTACATCAGCCATGTCAATCGCAAGCTCTGCCTGCGACCTCATCTGGGAGAGGATAACATCGTTGTTATTCGGCTCGATACCTCCGGTATCAATCATAGTAAACTCACGTCCGCACCACTCGGCATCAACATATATTCTGTCACGGGTCACACCCGGTGTGTCTTCAATAATCGAAATCCGCCTTCCGGCAACCTTGTTAAAAAACGTGGATTTTCCCACATTCGGGCGTCCGACAACTGCAACAACAGGCTTCATCTTCTTCCTCCTTCGCCTCTTTGGCTAACCTTAATCATTCTAATCTTTAGTATAACACAAGACTTAAAATTCATCAAGGGCGAGTTTAATTTTAAAGAGCCGTATTATTAAGAATTATGGCTTTTTGTCGCCATCGAAACAGAAGGCGCCATCCAGCTCATGCCTCCTGACTGAGTATAAAGGCTCTCGCCCTTATCAAGAACAAACTCCGCAACCGGCATCGGCGTGCCGGAAATACTGTAACGCATAAAAATAACCCCCGAAGAATATATTTTATATAGTTAAATTATTGTATAATTAAATTAT
>OIXH01000781.1_pt1 | contig 38323 bp, 32 predicted proteins | sample 1587741 | NCBI WGS metagenome assembly OIXH01 (sample SAMEA3888916, study PRJEB22519) | human gut metagenome | biome: human gut; feature: human-associated habitat; material: faeces | place: Denmark | collected 2011 | reverse complement strand
GCGGCTACGCCATCGGCATCGCGCTTGAGGTCGATGCGCTCAGCCTGTTCTTCGGTCTGCTTATCTCAACGGCGGTGTTCGTCTCCTGCGTCTACTCCTTCAAGTACATGAGCCATGACGACAACGTCCCGCAGTATTATACCCTGTTCCTCATGCTCGCAGGCGGCGTTATGGGTCTTGTCCTCTCGGGTGATATCTTCAATATGTTCATCATGGTCGAGATACTCACCTTTGCCGCCGTCGCGCTCACCGCGTTTAGAAATACCGCGCACGGTGCGCTTGAGGCAGCGTTTAAGTACCTTGTCGTCGGTTGCATCGGTTCGACCTGCATACTGGTCGGCACGATAATGCTCTACGCTCAGGTGCATACCCTGAACTTCGCCCAGCTCTCCGCACTCATCCCCGGCAATCTCAATAATTCCACAAAGCTTGCCTTTGCCCTGCTCTTTGTCGGCTTCAGCACCAAGGCCTTTATCGTGCCCTTCCATCCGCTGGCGGCGGATGCGCACGGCGCGGCTCCGGCCTCCATCTCGGTGCTCATCTCCGGCGTGCTCACAAAGTCCGGTATCTACGGCATCATCCGTCTTACCTACTTCCTGTTCCAGAGCATGGGACTTGGCGCAATGCAGTTTTTGCTTGTGTTTGTCGGCAGCGTCAGTATGTTCGTCTGCGTCACTATGGCGCTGGCGCAGCATGACTTCAAGCGCCTGCTCGCGTTCCACAGTATCTCCCAGATCGGCTATGTGCTCACGGCAGCGGGACTGTCTACCGCGCTCGGAATGTCCGCAGGACTTTTCCACGCCATGAACCACACCATGTTCAAGGGTCTGCTGTTCCTCGCCGCCGGCGCCGTCCTGCACCAGACCGGCACCACCGACCTCGGCAAGCTCGGCGGACTTTCAAAGAAAATGCCGCATACCACGGTGCTGTTCCTGATCGGCGCAGCGTCGATAAGCGGCGTGCCGCCCTTCAACGGCTTCGCCTCCAAGTGGATGATCTACCAGGCGACCTATATGAAGGCGGTCGAAAGCGGCAACATCGGTTTCCTGCTCGTGACCGTTATCGCGCTCGTCACCTCCGTGCTGACGCTCGCGTCCTTCGTGAAGGTCACGCAGTCGGTGTTCTTCGGCCAGCTGCCCGCCGAGTATGAAAACGTCAAGGAAGTCCCCTTCGGGATGCGGCTTGCGATGGGGCTGTTTGCGGCAATCTGTGTCCTCAGCGGCATTTTCCCGAATTGGGTCACCACGAACCTCACCCAGCCTGCGGCTGAGGCGGTGTTCAACGTCGGAAACTACATCAACAACATGCTCGGCGCAGGCTATGCCGAGAGCGTCATGGGTGCGAACGCGCCTGTGGCTCAGGCGATAAGCTTCGCCGGAGTCGGCGCGTGGAACCCGATCCACTGGCTGCTCGTGCTGGCGATCGCGCTGCTGGCGGTCACGCTCGTTGCGATAATGGGCAAATACGATCAGGTCAGCGAGAAGAAGGCCGCGTCCGAGGACGGGAAATACGACCTCTTCTTCGGCGGCGAAAAGAGCGTGTATTCTCAGGTCGGCGGCGGAGACCTCTTCTGGGGCTTCAAGCATAACTGGCGGCATTACTTCAGCTTCATGCACGACCTGCACAGCGGCGTCGTCAACGACTATGCCCTCTGGGCGGTCGTGGCGCTGGCCTTGGCCACGCTGTTCATGCAGATAGCACTTTAAGGAGGTGGGATTATGAATATGGTTCTGAATTATCTCCAGTATCTCGGCTATATCCTTATCTTCCCCGGCTTCCTGTTCTGCTTCGTCGCGGGGCTGCTGCTCTGCGGCATCGACCGCAAGCTCGTCGCGCGGATGCAGAAGCGCGTCGGCCCACCGGTGCTTCAGCCGTTCTATGATTTCTTCAAGCTCTGCGGCAAGGAGACGATAATCCCCGCCGCGGCCTCCAAGACTACCTTCCTCGCCGCCCCGATAGTCGGCTTCGCGGCGCTGGTAGTCATCCAGCTGTTCATCCCCATCCGCGGCTTCACGCCGTTTGCAGTGCTCGGCGATATCGCGGACGTCATCGTCATCCTCTACCTGCTGCTCATCCCCGCCATTGCGACTATAATGGGCGGCGCGTCGTCCGGCTCGCCCTACGCCGGCGTCGGACTCAGCCGCGAGATGGTCACGATCATCTCCTGTGAGCTGCCGCTTGTGCTGATACTGCTTGCCATCGGCAAGACCGTCGGCAATGAGCTGGGCATCGGCCTGACCTTCTCCATGACGAAGATCACGGAGTACCAGATACATAACGGCAGCCTGATACTGCACCCCTCGATGATCCCCGCGGCCATCGCGTTCTTAATGATCATCCCCGGCGAGACCGGCAATCACCCCTTTGACGCCGCCGAGGCTGAGACCGAGATATGCGAAGGTCTGCTGGCCGAGTACAGCGGCGCGCCGCTGGGCGTGTTCAAGCTCAGCCATGCAGTCAAAATGCTGACTCTCACCTCGATGTTCGTCGCACTGTTCCTCGGCGGCGTCGGCACGGGACTGCTCGTCGTTGACGGCGTCATCGTGTTCGCGCTCTCCGTGGTTCTGACCGCCGTGTCGATCTCCTTTGTCCACGCCGTCACCGCGCGGCTCAAGATCGAGCAGATATTCAAATACTACTGGACCGTCGTCACCGGGCTTGCGCTGATAAGCCTTGTTCTCGCGTGGTACGGTCTGTAAGGAGGGGCGTATATGTTCAAAAAACTTATTGCGGAAAGCACCGCGAAATCTCCGTGGCTGTTCCATATCAACGCCGGCTCCTGCAACGGCTGTGACATAGAGCTTGTCTCCGTGCTGACCCCGCGCTATGACGCGGAGCGTCTAGGTTTCAAGCTCGCGGGGACGCCGCGCCATGCCGACATCGTTGTCGTCACCGGTCCCGTGACCAAGCAGTCCCTGCCCCGTGTCCTGCGCGCCATATCTCAGGTTCCGGAGCCGCGCTGCATCGTCACGATGGGTTCCTGCCCGCAGTCGGGCAATGTTTTCCGCGGCAGCTACTCCGTCGCAGGGCCGCTGAGCAAGTATGTGCCCGTCGATGTTGACATTGCGGGATGCGCCCCGAAGCCGGAGGCGATCATCGACGGACTCGCTCTTGCAACCAAAATTCTCAAGGAAAAGAGGGAGCAGAAATAATGGACTTTCCGTTTGTAAAAGAAGCCATAAGCCAGCTTTTCAGCAAACCGAGCTGCGCGATGTATCCCGCCGTACCCAGCGAGGCCGCGCCCAATTATCGCGGCAGAATAGTCTATCACGCCGACAGGTGCATTGCCTGCGGTATGTGTGAGCGCGTCTGCTCCGGCAACGCCATCACCCGCACCGTCGAGAAGACCGAGGAGGGCGACAAGATAACCCTGACCTTCAATCTCGGCTCCTGCACCTTCTGCGCCACCTGCGCCGACTTCTGCTCCCGCAAGGCGATAGAGCTCAGCGGCGACTATCACATGGTAGCGACCAAGGAGGAGGATCTGCTCGTCAGCGGCAGCTTTATAAAGAAGCCGCCCGTCAAAAAAGCAGCTCCCGCCCCTGCCGCGAAGCCTGCGACTCCGGCGACACCTTCCGAGACTCCCGCCGTGGAGGTCAAGCCCCGCGACGACGGTAAGCCCGTCAGTGACCCGTCAAGATGCGTGTACTGTACGCTCTGCGCGAAGAAGTGTCCCGCCGGGGCGATAGAGGTAGACCGTGCGAACAAGACGTGGAAGCTTGACGACGAGAAGTGCGTCGCCTGCGGAACATGCGCCGAGGCATGCCCCAAAAAGTGCATCATAATGTAAGACAACGCGAAAAGGGCGGCCGAAAGGCCGCCCTTTTCATAAAATCACAAAAAATTTTTCATCCCTGAAAGAAAACGCCCGCGCGCCGGATATTACATGTGAAAGGCTTTTCAAGAACAGGAGAGACAAACATGCTTACACGAGAACGCTTTGCCGCGCTGGTTGAGAAGTACATGGATATGGTGTTCAGGGTGGCCTACGGTTACATGCGCAGCCGCGATGACGCGGACGACGTCACGCAGGAGGTGCTGCTCAGGCTCTATCGCACGGATACATTGTTCGAGTCTGAGGAGCACGTGAAAAACTGGCTGCTCCGCGTGACGGTGAATCAGTGCAAAAAGGTTTTCCGCTCGCCATGGCGGCGCGTGGAGAGCATCGAGGACTACGCGTCAACGCTCCGGTTTGAGACTGCGGAGGATCGCGGGCTGTTCTGCGAGATAATGCGGCTGGAGCAGAAGTATCGCGTGGCGGTGCTGATGTATTACTACGAGGGCTACTCCACACCGGAGATCGCGGAGCTTCTGGGCGTGCCGCTCAATACCGTTACCACACGGCTGTCGCGCGCAAGGGCAAAACTGAAAAATTTTCTGACGGAGGATGATTGAATGAATAACAAAGAAAAGGTACGCCGTGCGTTTTCGCCGCTCGCGGCGAATCCGGAGACGGTGAACGCGGTCATGGCCGCGGCTTCAACACAGCCGCAGCGGCGGCCGGTGCGCCGCGCGCTGAGAACGGTGATGGTGGCGGCGATGATAGTCCTGCTGCTGACGGGCAGCGCCTATGCGGCGGTGCGCGTTGCAAGTCCGAATCAGGCTTGGAGCGTGGCGAAGCAGGAGTTGGCGCGTATGCAGGAGATTGGCCTGCTGCCCGCGCAGGTCGATCCGGGTGAGTCGGCGAACATGATATTGGAGTCGAACGCGCAGAACGAAGGCGAATACTGGTATGGCCGTATCTTCCCGCATTGCTATGTCATCGACTGCGGCGGTTCTGGGTATCATCTGAACCTGGACGTGGATATCCAGACCGGCAAAATAACCCGCCTCGCGGTGTCAACGAGAGGCGCAAATTATTCGGACATCGTTCCCGACGGCATGACGGTCGGCCGCTGCTGCGCGATGCTTGCGGAGTACTGGGGCTTCGGCGGGTATACCATCCTCGGCGACGACGGCACCATGCAGGATAAGCCGCTTACGGACTTCGCCAGCGTGGGCTATATCACGGTGTTCTTTGCCGGCGACCAGAGCGGCGTCCCCATGTATATTCAGATGGAAGGCTACACGGGCGAGGAAATTTCGCTCCACATCGGCACGAACCACCTCGTCGGCTGATAAGAAAGTCAAAGCCTCCGGCTTAGCCGGAGGCTTTTCAGTCTGTCAAAGAACATGTGTAGCAGGGCGCGGATAAGAGAGCAGCGGGGGAGCTTGAGGGGTAGCGCAGCGGCGGCGCGGTAGTGAATGACATGCCGGTGGCATGTCAGAGCCGCGCCGTGACCGAGCCGCAGCGAGAAAAGGCCCGCCTCAAATACAATAAACCGCCGTCCAAAAGTCTTGATACATCAACGAATTTTGGAGCAAAGCAGCATTTTGATAATATCAAAATGCTCGGAGGCTTTTATTATTCAAGCTCAAACGCGCCGGTATAGAGCTGATAGTACATGCCCTTTTCAGCGATGAGCTTTTCGTGGCTGCCGCGCTCGATTATGCGGCCGTGGTCGAGAACCATGATGACGTCGGAGTTCTTGACCGTGGAGAGCCTGTGCGCGATGACGAATACCGTACGCCCCTCCATGAGCTTATCCATGCCGCGCTGGACTATGGCCTCGGTGCGCGTGTCGATGGAGCTGGTCGCTTCGTCGAGGATCATAACCGGCGGGTCGGCGACCGCGGCGCGCGCGATTGCGATGAGCTGCCGCTGACCCTGCGAGAGATTCGCGCCATTATTGGTGAGCTGCGTGTTATATCCGTCAGGCAGACGCGTTATGAAATCGTCCGCGCCCGCGAGCTCCGCCGCCGCGACGCATTCCTCGTCCGCTGCGTCCAGCCGCCCGTAGCGGATGTTGTCAAGCACACTGCCGGTGAAGAGGTTCGTGTCCTGAAGCACAAGGCCGAGCGAACGGCGCAGGTCGGATTTCTTTATCTTGTTGATATTTATGCCGTCGTAGCGGATCTTGCCGTCGGCAATGTCATAGAAGCGGTTTATGAGGTTCGTGATCGTGGTCTTGCCCGCGCCGGTCGCGCCGACGAAAGCGACTTTCTGTCCCGGCTCGGCGTAAACGGACACGTCGTGCAGAACCTCTTTGCCCTCCTCGTAGCCGAAATCGACGTCTACCATGCGTACGTCGCCGCGCAGCTCGGTGTAGGTGAGACTGCCGTCGCTGTGCGGATGCCGCCACGCCCAGCGCCCGGTGCGCTCGGCACTCTCGGTGATCGTGCCGTCGGGGGCAATGTTCGCGTTGACAAGGGTGACGTAGCCGTTGTCGGCCTCAGGCTTTTCCTCTACAAGCGTGAAGATACGCTCTGCACCGGCACCGGCCATGACGATGGAGTTTATCTGCTGGGTGAGCTGGTTGACGTTGCCGGTGAACTGCTTGGACATGTTCAGGAACGGTATAAGGATGCTCACGCTGAACGCCGCGCCGGAGATACTGACATTCGGGACGTTGGCCAGCAGGAACACGCCGCCGACGAGCGCCAGAGTGACATACAGGACGTTGCCGATATTGCCGATGATGGGGCCGAGAATGTTCGCGTAGGCGTTGGCTCGGAAGCTGTCGTCACAGAGCGCGTCGTTTATCTCGTCAAAGCCCGCAAGGCACGCATCCTCGTGGCAGAACACCTTGACGACCTTCTGGCCGTTCATCATCTCCTGAATATAGCCCTCGGTCTTGGCGACGGACTTCTGCTGGCGCAGGAAGAAGCGCGCGGAGCCTCCGCCGACCTTCTTTGCAACAAAGATCATCGCCACTACGCCGAGCAGCAGCACCAGCGTCATCAGGACGCTGTAATACAGCATGATCGCAAGCACACACAGCACGATCGCGCCGGCCTGAATGAACGAGGGGATCGCCTGCGAGACGAGCTGACGGAGCGTGTCGATATCGTTGGTGTAGTAGCTCATAATGTCGCCGTGCTGATGCGTGTCGAAGTACTTTATCGGCAGATCCTGCATCCCGTCGAACATTTCGCGGCGGAGCTTGTCGAGAAAGCCCTGCGTCATATAGGCCATGAGCTGGCTGTACAGCGTCATGGACAGTATCGACAGCACGTACAGGACTATCAGCGCCGTGACCCACGGCATTATCTCGGCCTTGGCCGCCGACCAGTCGCCTAGCTTGTAGTATTTCTCGACGATGGACAGCACGTTCTGCATGAATATCGACGGGATGGAAGAGACAATGGCGGAGAACAGAATACACAGCGCCGTAAGCGGGGCGAGCACGGGGTAGTAGCCGACGAGCTTCTTTATTACGCGGCCGATGTTGCCCTTTTTCGCCATCGGGGGCGCGTTTTGGATCTTATCACTCATCGTCGTCACCTCCGTTCGCCTGCTGCTGGCAGACCTCGCGGTATATTTCGCTGGAGCGCAGCAGCTCGTCGTGAGTGCCGGTTGCGGCGATGCGGCCGTTGTCCATGATGATTATCATGTCGGCGTCCTGCACGGAGGCCACGCGCTGCGCGATGATTATCTTGGTGGTTTCGGGGATGTAGGTCTTGAAGCCCGCGCGGATGAGCGCGTCGGTGCGGGTATCGACGGCGCTGGTCGAGTCGTCGAGGATCAGCACCTTCGGCTTCTTGAGCAGTGCGCGCGCGATGCAAAGGCGCTGCTTCTGGCCGCCGGAGACGTTCGTGCCGCCCTGCTCGATCCATGTGTCGTAGCCGTCAGGGAAGGAGCGGACAAAATCATCCGCCTGCGCGAGCTTGCAGGCCGCGACAAGCTCCTCATCCGTCGCATCGGGGTTGCCCCAGCGGAGGTTATCCTTTATCGTGCCGGAGAACAGCAGATTTTTCTGAAGCACAACCGCGACGCTGTTTCGCAGCGTCTCCATGTCGTAATCGCGCACGTCCACGCCGCCGACGCGGACGCTGCCCTCGGTGGTGTCGTAAAGGCGGGATATAAGCTGGATGAGCGTGGTTTTGCTGGAGCCGGTGCCGCCGAGGATGCCGACGGTCATGCCGGAGGCGATGTGCAGGTCGATGTCGCGCAGGGCGAATTTCTTTGCCTTGGCGGCATACTTGAACGAGACACCGTCGAAGTCGACGGAGCCGTCCTTGACCTCGGTGACGGGGTTTTCGGGATTCCTGAGCGCAGGCTCCTCGGCCAGAACCTCGCAGATACGCTTCGCGGACTCCGCGGACATCGTGAGCATGACGTAGATCATGGAGATCATCATCAGCGACATGAGTATCTGGAAGCCGTAGGTCAGCATGGCGGACATCTGGCCGACGTCGATAGTCTGCCCGCCGCTCGTGATGACGAGCTTGGAGCCGACTATCATTATAAATACCATGTTGAAGTATACGCACAGCTGCATGAGCGGGGAGTTGAGCGCGACGATGCGCTCCGCGTGGGTGAAGTCGCCGCAGATATCCTTGGACGCCGCGCCGAACTTCTTCTTCTCATAGTCCTCGCGCGCGAAGCCCTTGACGACGCGCATTGCGCGGACGTTCTCCTCGATGGACTCGTTAAGCCTGTCATACTTGCGGAACACGGCGCGGAACGCGGGCATCGCCTTGCGCGCTATCATAATCAGACCGAAAATTAGCACCGGCACGACGACCACAAAGGTAAGCGCAAGCTTGCCGCCCATGATGAAGGCCATCACGATGCAGAATATGAACATCAGCGGGCTGCGGATCGCCATGCGGATTATCATCATAAACGACATCTGGACGTTACTGACGTCGGTGGTCATACGCGTTACGAGCGAGGCGGAGGAGAACTTGTCGATGTTCTCAAACGAGAAGCCCTGTACGCGCTCAAACATATCGTGGCGCAGGTTGCGCGCAAAGCCCGTGGACGCCTTGGCGCAGGTTGCGCCCGCGATACCGCCGCAGCAGAGCGACAGACAGGCCATCAGCACCAGAAACAGCCCGATGCGCACGACCTGCTCCATCGGAGCGCCGTATTTTATCAGGTTTACGAGCCTCGCGGTTATAAACGGGATAAATGTCTCGATAAACGCTTCGCCCACTATGAAGATCAGCGTGAGAATCGTGGGCTTTTTGTATTCTCTCAAGCATCCTGCAAGCTTTTTTATCATGTGCCGTCACATCCCTTCCCGCCGGAACACTGCGCGGGGTGCATGTCCATGGCGTTTTTAAGCATAGTATCAGTAATTTTCAGAAACTCGGAAATCTGCTCCGCGCTCAGCCCGCGGCACAGCTCGTCAAAGACCGTGCGGTCGAGGCTGTCCATGCAGCGGAACACCTCTCCGGCCATCGGCGCGGAGACGATGCACTTCGAACGCCGGTCACGTGTGCTCACGCGGCAGCTTACGAAGCCCTTGGCCTCAAGGCGCTTGATTATCTCGTTGAGCGTCGGGTGGCTGAGGTGCGTCGCGCGTTCAAGGTCGCGCTGGTTTATCTCCTCAAGCCCGGCCATCTCCATGCGGTGCAGCTCGCAGAGCACGAAGCCCTGAACCCCCGTGAGTCCCTGCTCGCCGATAAGCTCGTCGATGCGCCGCCGGAAGCTGCGGTGCAGTATCGAGAAGCGCGCGCCTATCGGTATTTTGCAATCCATTAAGCTCACCTCTTTAATAGGTAGTATACGACATATTCTAGCCATTTGGTTTTATAATGTCAATCAGCATCACAGACAAAAAGAACGGATATCCTGCGGACAGCTTTCGTCACAATGCTCTGAACTTTTTATGAAGCCTTGAAAAATCCGCGCGGCGCGGCTATTATTAAGGCATAAATACAATAGTAGGAGCATTGCCATGAAAAGAGCGTATATAAACGGCGTTATACTCGACGGCAACGAAAATATGCAGCCGCAGAAGGGCATGAGCATCATCACCGACGGCGAGAAGATCGTCGGCATCGTCCTCGCGGGCAGCGAGGGCGCGGACTGCGAGAAGGTCGATCTTGGCGGCAAATATATCATGCCGGGGCTTATAAACCTGCATCTGCATCTGCCCGCCTCCGGCCGTCCGAAGAAAAAGCAGGCCGACAATACCAAGCTTGTAAAGGCCGTCACGAGCACCGCGCTCATGCGGCGCGTGGTCGAGATCATCTGCGCCGCGAACGCCAAGACCCAGCTTATGAGCGGCGTTACCACGGTACGCACCGTCGGCGGCATCATGGAGTATGACGGCAAGATACGCGACGGGATAAAGGCCGGGAAGTACGTCGGCCCGCGCATCCTCGCGGCGAACATGGCGGTCTCCGTGCCCGGCGGGCATATGGCAGGCTCGCTTGCGTATGAGGCGCACAGCGCCGAGGAGGCAAAAAATCTTGTCACGAAGATCGCTTCCGGCAAGCCCGACCTTATAAAGCTGATGATAACCGGCGGCGTGCTGGACGCAACCGTGAAGGGCGAACCGGGCGCGCTGAAGATGCCGCCTGAGTACGTCAAGGCCGCGTGTGACGAGGCACACCGGCTGGGCTACAAGGTTGCCGCGCATGTGGAGAGTCCGGAGGGCGTGCGCGTCGCGCTTGAAAACGGCGTGGACACCATAGAGCACGGCGCGAAGCCCGACGAGCATATTATATCTCTTTTCAAGGAGCGGGGCGCGGCGCTGGTGACAACGATATCTCCCGCGCTGCCCTACGCGCTGTTTGACCGCGAGGTCAGCCACATCACCGAGACAGAGAAGTATAACGGCGAGGTCGTGTTCAACGGCATGATAGACTGCGCCCGCACCTGCCTTGCAGCCGACATCCCCGTCGGCCTCGGCACCGATACAGGCTGCCCGTACATCACGCATTACGACATGTGGCGCGAGCTGAACTATTTCCACAAATACTGCGGCGTGTCGAACGCCTTTGCGCTGCACACCGCGACGATGATAAACGCGGAGATAGCCGGACTTTCCGACGTCACCGGCAGCATCGCGCCGGGCAAGTGCGCCGACTTCGTCGTCACGGAGAAAAACCCGCTTGACAGCCTTGAGGCTCTGTGCACTCCCGCGATGGTCGTCGCCCGCGGCGAAGTGTTCAACGCGCCCAAGGTGAAGAAAATGGCGCAGGTAGAGCGCCAGCTCGATCTATATAAATAATGTAGGAACATCCGTCCCTCGGTTTTCGTCAAAACCGGGGGACGGCGTGTTATACGGCCTAAACTTACGGGCTGAAATGACTGATTTTTATGCAAAGTAACGCCCATGCGCAGAATTGAGATACTTTTGTTGTTGTCAAAGAAAAAGCAAAAATATATAATACTTAGAATGTAAGAATAATTGTCAGCGGGTACGGAGGAATTATGCGAAACATATTCAGAATTTTCGGGAGGGACGTCAAGTCTCTCAGCCGGCATTTCTTCGCTTTCGTCGTGGCGATAGCAATAATGATCCTGCCGAGTCTGTACGCATGGCTCAACATCTATTCAAACTGGGATCCCTACGGCAACACGGGCAACATCTCCATTGCCGTCGCGTCGATGGACAAGGGCTATGTGACCGATACCGGCGAGAAGGTCAACAAGGGCGACGATATCATCGAAGACCTGCGTGAGTCAACGGCCATCAACTGGGTCATCACAGACAGCGAGGAGCAGGCCGTCAACGGTGTGTACTCCGGCGAATACTACGCCGCCGTCGTCATTGACGAGAACTTCTCCTATAACATGTACAACATGCTTACCATGTGGAACGGCAAGCCTGAGATAACCTACTATGAAAACGCGAAGAAGAACGCCGTTGCGACCAAGATAACCGACACTGCGGTCGAATCGCTCAAGCGCTCGATAAACGAGAACTATCTTGAGGTTCTGATAAGCGGCATCATGGAGCAGGCGAACGTCATCTCCGCCGAGATTGCCGAGGATAACCCCAGAGAGGCGCTGCATGTCGTTTTACAGCAGGCGTTGAGCACTCTGAACGCGGCGCAGCGCGCGCTGGATAACTTCGCATCGGGCGGCAGCGGCAACATCAGCATCGACACCTCGGAGCTTGACAAGATAATCGCCGACATCAATTCCAAGCTCCCGGAGGGCAGCGAGATACGCGACAACGTGGCGCAGATAGACCTCGCCGTGTACGAGGCGCTTGAAAAGGTTCAGGCGTCGCTCGACCGGCTCCAGAACGCCATCGAGTCCGGCAATGCCGACGCGATAGCCGCGGCCAAGGAAGCGGTCGAGAAGGCCGCCGCCGACGCGATAGCCTGCGGCGACAAGGTGAGCGGCTGGGGCGATGCGATCCCCGGCGACACTCTGGTCGGGCAGGACGCGAAGGCTCTCGCGCAGAAGATAGCCGATAACTTCTACGACCTCGGGAAGTGGCTCAACGCCCTGCCGCACAGGGACGACATTCAGGAGGCCATCGGCGACTGCACGGACATCGTCGATACCATCTTCGGCCTGACGGACACCATCGTCCCCTCCGCTGAGGAGCTTACCAAGGCCGTCGAGGACATCTTCCTCAACGTTGCCACAACGCTTGACAGCGTGCGCAAGCTGAATAACGACGCGCTCGTCCTGCGCGACGCCGTCGAGAGCACAAAAGCCGCGCTGGACGATACGCTCCACGCGATGCAGCCCGCCGCTTCGCGCGTTATCACGTCCCTGACGGAGACGATACAGAAGCTCGACAGCATCACGACCGACGAGGATTACTTCGCCGCTCTTGTCGATCTGCTGGGCGGCAGCCCGGCGGTCTACGGCCAGTACCTCGCGCAGATAGTGCAGACCAGCGTCACCCCGATATACCCGATAGCGAACTACGGCTCCGCGATGGCTCCGTTCTACTCGGTGCTGGCGGTGTGGGTCGGCGGCGTTATCCTCGTTGCGATACTCAAGCCGCATGCAAGCCCTGAGGGACTTGTGAACCCCAAGCCCGTGCAGCTGTTCTTCGGCCGGTATCTGCTGTTCTTCGTGATGAGCCAGATACAGACCGCGATAATAATCACCGGCGACCTGCTGATCCTGAAGATACAATGTCTGGAACCGGGGCTGCTGTACCTGACGGGCTTCGTCACAAGCTTCACCTTCAGCCTGCTGATATATTCTCTGGCCGTGTCCTTCGGCGACGTCGGCAAGGCGATAGTCGTCGTCATCATGGTTCTCCAGATCGCAGGCTCCAGCGGCACCTTCCCGATAGAGCTGCTGCCGGAGGTGTACCAGAAGATATACCTGTTCTTCCCCTTCCCCTACGCTATCGACGCAATGCGCGAATGCATCTGCGGCCTGTACGGCAATATATATGTCACCAAGCTCATGCAACTGCTGATATTTGCCGTGGCGGCGCTGGGCATCGGCCTGTTTGTGCGTAAGCCGTTCATGGGAGTCAATCATTTCATGGAAGAGCGTCTCGAAGAGACCGGACTGTTCTAAGGAGGTGCAGTACAATGTCAGAGCATAGCTATCATAAGTTGTATGACCGCCTCGTTGACGAGGTCAAGACACTGTATTACGCGAATCAGGTTCGCATCCATAAGGGACTCTGGGCGCTGATAATTTCCACCGTGCTGTTTCTGACGATAATGTTCATCACGAACGGCTCGAAGGTCATCTTCCTGCTGATGTGGATCGCAACGATGTTCGCCGTGGCGGCGTACCTCATCGCGGTGGAGTACCTGAACTTTGAGCTGAAACGCAAGGTGGAGGAGATAACACGCCGCGAGCAGGACTTCGGCGAGGAGACGGCGGATATCGTAGTCCGCCAGCGCCGCCAGCGTCTTGCCGAGACGATAACCGAGCTGGAAGCCGCGACGGAGGCCGCCCGCACCGCTATGACACAGCGCAAGACGGTTGCCGTCCCCAACGATGAGGTAGACGAGATAATAGACGAGCTGCGCGCCGAGTACAATGATGAGTCCGGCAAGGACGGGGCAAAGGGCGCATCGGAGGATAAGGCATGAAAAAGATAGGTAAAATAATTCACCTTGATATGAAGCGCCTTGGCCAGAGCGTTGTGGCAGTTGTCGTCATCATGGGTCTGTGCCTTGTGCCCTCGCTTTACGCGTGGTTCAACATCCTCTCCAACTGGGATCCCTACGGCCCGGCCTCCACGTCGAACATCAAGGTCGCCGTTGCGAATGAGGACGACGGCGCGGAGCTGCTCGGCCTGACGCTCAACATCGGCGAGATGGTCATGGAGGGCTTGGAGTCCAACGATCAGATGGGCTGGGTCTTCCTCGACACGCGCGATGAGGCGCTGTCCGGCGTCTACTCCGGCAAGTATTACGCGGCACTGATCGTGCCGCCGGAGTTTACCGGAGACTTCCTCAGCATTATGAGCGGCGAGCTTCGCCATCCGCAGATAGAATACTACGAAAACGAGAAGAAAAACGCGATCGCGCCTAAGATAACCAACAAGGCCAAGACCGCCGTGCAGGAGCAGATAAACGCTACCATCGTTGAGAAAGCGGCGGACGCGGTGAACACCATAAGCTCCATGATCCGCGCCTTCGGCCTTGACGCGGACGACGTTGCGAACAGCCTCACGAACGCGCTGGACAACGCCTGCGAGCAGCTTCAGGAGCTGAACGTCATTCTCGGCTCGGTCAAGAACCTGTTGACGCAGACGGGGAACCTGATGGAGGTTTCCGCCGCGACGATAAACGACGCAGGCGAAGTGATAATCAATGCCGGCAACACTGTCGGCTCCGTGAGCAATGCCATCGGCACCGGCTCCAGCGTCGCGGGTGACCTGTCCAATAATATCGTCAAGGCGCTTGACGATATCGACAAGGATCTCGACTCCCTGCTCGGCATCGTCAGCTCTTGGGGCGGTACGCCGCTGCTCAAGGAAGCGATAAACCAGATACTCGACGACCTTGAAGCAAAGCTTGAAGCGCTCAAGGGACGCATCCCCGACCCGTCCGCAATACTCGACCGCGCAATCGCGCGCATTGAGAAGATAAAGTCGCTCATTGAGAGTATGGATGCCGAGGCCGTGCGCGACGATATGATCGCCGAGGTCAAGGCGCTGATAAGCGATATCGACGCGCTTGAAACGGAGCTTGTCTCGCGCAAGGATCGCGTCGGCGCGGCGTACACCACGATGGACGGCATAAATCAGGACATCAAGAACTTCGATTTCTCTCTCTCGAACGAGGAGATCGACGCGAAGCTCACCGAAATGGACAAGACCCTTGAGGACTTGGCCGCAGAGCTGACGTCGCTCAACGCGGCGGATCCGCTGATGAGCTTTGACGACGACCTGACGCATATTGCGAGCATCCGCAATGAGCTGAGCAACATCGGCGAGCCCACTTCGCAGCTCAAGATGATGGAGTGGAGCCTGAAGGTAATGAACGACCTGACCTTCAAGTACGATCAACTCTCTGCGGGCATCGATTCGCTGAACGTCGCAAAGGATGCGGCGAACCGCGCGATCGACAATATAAGCTCGTGGAACGGCGGCACCGCGGCACAGCAGAAGATACTGGAGCTGCTGAACAAGATCGAAGAGAAGCTCAAGGCCATCGAGGTCTCCACGCCGAGCCTGACCAAGTACATCGACGACGCCATAGCGAAGCTTGAGGAGATACGCCAGAAGGTCGACCAGATAGAGGATCCCGGCATCCGTCAGGAGATCATCGACAAGATAAACGAGATGCGCGACGTGATCCGCACCGCGATACTCACCTTCAACGAGAACGTCACCGACCATATCACAGGCGCGGCCAACAGCGCACAGACGGCGCTGAACGAGGTGCAGAACGTGCTGCTGGGCAGCGCGGGCAAGGTCAACGGCGTGGCCGATACGCTTCGCGGATACAGCTCCGCTCTCGGCGACGGCATGACCTCGATAGACGCGGCAATATCGCTTTCCAATACCGTATATGATTATCTGTCCGACTTCGCGGACGATGTCCGGCGCTTTGTTGACAGCGACGGCTTCAAACGCCTCATGGAGGTGCTTGAGGATAATCCCGACGGTCTGGCCGATTACCTCACATCTCCGGTCGATATGCGTACGGAGATTGTATACGAGATAAGCGATTACGGCTCCGCCATGTCCCCGTACTACATAATGCTGGCGCTGTTTGTCGGCTCGCTCCTTGCGGCGACGATGATAAAGGTGCCGGTGAATTACCCCGAACTCGGCCGCACACGCGGTATCCAGCGCTACTTCGGACGCTTTACGCTCTTCCTCGGCATCGGCATCCTTCAGGCGCTCGTCACCTCGCTCGGCTGCCTGTACTACGTCGGCATCCAGTGCGTCGCGCCCGGACGGTTCATTCTGGCCTGCATGATATGCTCGCTGAACTTCGTATTTATGAATTACAGCTTTGTCTATGCGCTTGATAACATCGGCATGGCGCTCTCCGTCATCATCATGGTCATTCAGGTCGCCGGTTCCGGCGGTTCCTATCCGTACCATGTCCTGCCGCAGTTCTTCCAAGATCTCTATGACTTCATGCCGTTCCACTACGGTATGGACATGATCCGCGAGACTATCGGCGGCTTCTACGACGGGACTTACGCCCGCTGCGCGATCATCCTGCTGCTGATGTGCGTGCTGTTCATGGTGCTGGGACTCGTCCTGTACTACCCGGCGCGCAAGCTCAACGCAGCGATAGCCAAGAGCAAGGAAGCCACCGGCGTTATGTGATAACTCAAAATAAAATAACGGAGAACTGCAAAAGCAGTTCTCCGTTATTCAGTCTGTCAAAAAACATGTGCAGCAGGGCACAGATAAGAGAGCAGCGGGGGAGCTTGAGGGGTAGCGCAGCGGCGGCGCGGTAGTGAATGACATGCCGGTGGCATGTCAGAGCCGCGCCGTGACCGAGCCGCAGCGAGAAAAGGCCCGCCTCAAATACAATAAACCGCCGTCCAAAAGTCTTGATACATCAACGACTTTTGGAGCAAAGCAGCATTTTGATAATATCAAAATGCTCGGCGGATGAAGCTTGTCAAAAAAAGTCCTCACAGGACTTTTTTGACAAGCTGAATAACGGAGAACTGCAAAAGCAGTTCTCCGTTATTTTTTGTGAATTTGATTATTTTTCGTGCCGTCCCTTATATCCGCCGGGAAGCCGCAGCGGAAGATCAAAATTCAGCACAAACGCGCATATCCCGGCGTCCTCGTGCTCCTCCAGCAGACGGAAGATGAGCCGCGTGATGTAATACGCGATGAATGCCGAGGCCACGCCGATGATCGCCGCGAACAGCACATCCGACGGGTAGTGCGCCATGAGGTAGTTGCGCGATATTGCCATCAGCAGGACAATTATCACCGACGGCACGACAAGCTTCCTGCCGCGCATCAGGCACAGCGCAGTCATTCCTGCCGCCGCGGCCGTCACATGCCCGGAGGGGAAGGAGCAGCCGTCCTCGGCGGGGGAACCCACGGCCTGCCACCATTGACGGTACAGCTCGACCGTTTCAAACGGGCGCGGCCTTGCGACCAAGTCCTTGAGGATGAAGTTCGTTATCAGCGCGCCGCAGCACACCGCGCCGAACACGCATACGCCCACGCGGCGTGTGCGCGCAAAGCACATCAGCACGAGCGACAGCAGCAGGAGCAGCAGCCCTTTCTCGCCGAGGAAGGTGATAAGCTTCATCAGCGGCGTCAGCACGGAGCCGAGCGCGCCGGAAAGGGAGTGCATTATTTTCAGAATCGCTTCGTCGTAACCGGCAAAGGCCGTGTTCAGCCATTGCGCGGCGGCGGTCATGGTCATATTATTCCTTCTCTCTGTGTAGTATTTCATAGTATAAGGCCGAGATTCCAAAAGTGCAAGGAAAATCGGATACGGCCGATTGTTATATCATGTAACATGAAAAATTTCATTACGTCAGATTAAAATAAGTGTCCAAAAATTGACGCTTTTTTGTAATTATATATTTGACATAATTGAAGCAATCTATTATAATTTCTTCTGCACAGTACACTTTTTATTGACTGTTAAGCACAAAGCTTGTAAAATATATACACATAAACCATACGCGGCCTACCTCTCGAATTGGGCAGGGCTTGGAATATTGCCGCTTCGCCGCGGCGGAACGGAGACGCTGCCATGAGAGAAGCTTCGCGGCTTTCCCAATCGTATATAATCGCCGCCCCTTCCGTGGACGACTGTGACGCGCAGGCGGCGCGTCTTGCCGCGCGCGCGGTGTGCAGCGGCGCGGAGCCGAAGCCCTGCGGCAAATGCCGGGACTGCCGGAAGGCGGCCGCGGGGATACATCCGGATATCATAAATGTCCGGCGCATGACGGACGATAAGGGCCGCCCAAAGCGCGAGATCATGGTCGATCAAGTGCGCGATATGGCGGCGGACGCCAGCATATTGCCGAACGAGGCCGAGCGCAAGGTGTACGTGATACACGAGGCGGAGCTGATGAACGAGAGCGCGCAGAACGCGGCGCTGAAGCTTCTGGAGGAGCCGCCCGCATGGGTCGTGTTTATCCTGTGCACCGTGAATTCCGAGCGGCTTTTGCCGACGGTGCGCTCCCGCTGCACGGAGATAAGCTCCGGCGGCGAAAAGCGGATGGACGCCGCAATGAAAAAGCTCGCATCGGATTATCTCAAGGCCGTCGCCGCGAGGGACAGGCTGCGCCTGTTCTGCTGGTGCACCGCGAACGAGGGCGTGGACGTGCGGGACGCTTCGGATTTCGTCGCCTGTGCGGGAGAGCTTCTCACGGAAATGCTGTGTATGCGCGAGAAGAACCCTGGCATAGATCGGGCGGAGATACTGCGTCTGGGCACGTTGCTTTCGCGTTGCGGCGCGATGCTTCAGGTCAATACGGGCGTAAAGCATATTTTTGGATTGCTGGCAGTGGAGTCACTGCCGACGGCATAGAACAGAGGAAAAATAATTGATTGATGTTGTAAGTATAAAGTTTAAAAACCGCGGGAAAAGCTACTTCTTCGATCCCGGCAAGCTGGATATCAAGACCGGGGACAAGGTCATAGTCGAGACCTCCAAGGGCTTGGAGATCGCCGACTGCACCCGCGGGAATCACGCGGTCATGGAGACCGCGGTCGTGCAGCCGCTTCGCCCGGTGGTGAGAATCGCCACGGCGGACGATCTGCGCGTGACCGAGATAAATAAGAAGCGCGAGAAGGAAGCCTTCGAGATATGCCAGCAGAAGATCGCCGAGCACGGGCTGGATATGAAGCTGGTGGACGTGGAGTGCAATTTTGAGGGGAACAAGACGATGTTCTTCTTCACGTCCGACGGGCGGGTCGACTTCCGCGAGCTGGTAAAGGATCTTGCGGGCATCTTCCGCAACCGCATCGAACTGCGCCAGATCGGCGTCAGGGACGAGGCGAAGATGATCGGTGGCATCGGCATCTGCGGCCGCCCGTACTGCTGCAGCCAGTTTCTGGACGATTTTCAGCCGGTGTCCACGAAAATGGCGAAGGTGCAGTCGCTTTCTCTTAACCCCACCAAGATATCCGGCAGCTGCGGCCGCCTGATGTGCTGCCTGCGCTATGAGCAGGAAGCGTACGAGGAACTGCTGAAGAAGGTTCCGAAGCAGGGCGCTTTCGTCGAAACGAAGGACGGCTACGGCACCGCCGTGCAGGTCAATCTCCTGCGCCAGACCGTCAAGGTCAAGCTGGACAACGACACGGACGATACCCTGCATTTGTTCAAGGCCAACGAGCTTGCCGCCGTTCCGGGCGGAAGGCCGAAGGAGGGCGAACCGCTTCCGAAGGTGCTGCACTATGTGCCGGAGCCTGAGGAGGAAGAGGAGGAGCCGATTGACGAGTGGGCGATACCGATGATGGTCGCACCCACGCCGGAGCCAGCGCCCGCCGAGGAAGAGAGAAAGAGAAGCGGCAATCGCCGCCGCCGTTCCGTCAGGCCGAAAGCCGAGGAGGCAAAGGCCGAAAAGGCGGAGAAAACGGAGAAAACGGAGAAGCCGGAGGGCGGCCAGAAGGCGTCCGGCAGCCGCAGGCAGAAGCCGGAGGGCGAAAAACAGCCCAAACCCGCGCATCAGGGCGAGAAGCCCAGTAAGCCGAACCGCCGCCGCGGTCACGGCAGGGGCGGCGCAAAGCCCGGCGCGGAGCAGAAATCCATTGAGCAGAAAGCAAAGCAGGTGCCTGCGCAGCAGTCTCCTGCAAAAGATACGGCGGCCAAGGAAAACGGCGCGCCTCGCGGCGGAAACCGCCGCCGCAATCCATATCGCAAACCGAGGCACAAAGGCACGGGAGAACCCAAAGCCGAATAATAGGTCGGAACATGTCCCGCTCCGGGGAGGGAGCATAGTTTGTAGATAGCACAGGCCAATAATCGGGGCATAATTTAATTATTTTCTTAATGTTCCGGAATATAATTTAATAAAGGTCTGTGTTCAGGGGAGGATAAACACAATGAAGAAAGTACTGCTCAGAATCTTCAGCGCAATTCTTGCACTGGTCTGTCTGTTTGGCGCTTGGGCCTGCGGCGTAAGCGTTAAGGACGAGCTTGACTGCAAGGAAATCTGGAAAGAGATTCGTGAAGAAGCTCTTGCCAACTTCGATCTGATGGATGCCGGTATCGCGGAGCTTGCCGCGAATTCCGACGTCTATGCCGACGGCGTCGGCACGTATAGAGCCGGCCTCGGCACCTACAATGCCGGCCGTGCGGAGCTTGCCGCCGGTAAGGCGAAGCTTGAAACGGGTCAGGCGGCCTATGATGCCAACTCCGCCAAGCTCTCTGAGGCTCACAAGGCATACGATGAGGGCGTCGCCGCCATCGCCGCCGGTAAGATAGAGCTTGAACAGGGCAAGAAGGAGCTTGAGGAAGGCAAGGCCACTCTTGCCGCCAACAAGGAGGCTTATGAGGAAGGCAAAGCGCAGCTGGCAAAGGTTCAGCCGATCTACGCCATTGTCAAGCCGCTTCACAACCAGTATGTAAATCTCCAGCAGCAGTATGAAAAGGCTGTTGCCGAGGGTGATAATGACAGAGCCGCAGTTCTCGCCATCGAGGTTGCCGCCGCGAAGCGCATCTTCGAAGCCGAGCTTGCCAACACCGGCTACTCTATGGATTCCCTCGTTGCCGAATATGAAGCCGGTCAGGCCAAGATAGCCGAGTACGAAGCCGGTCAGAAGAAGGTCGCCGAGGGTGAGAAGAAGATCGCCGAGGCCGAGGCTACCATTGCCGCCGGCGAGAAGAAGCTCGCGGAGTCCAAGATAGCGCTCGACGAGAACGACCTCAAGCTCGCCGAGGCGAAGAAGGCTCTTGACGCCGGATACGCCGATTACGCCGCCGGCCAGTCGAGACTCGCCGCGGGCGCAGCCCAGCTTGCCGCAGGCGCGGCTCAGCTCGCCGTGTTTGAAGGCGGCCAGCAGCAGATAGCCGAGGCGCTTGACCTCGTTATTGGCACCGAGACCTACCGCAACGCGGAGGGCAAGGCGCAGGTCAAGAGCATTGCCAGCAGACTTGGCAAGAACTTCACCTATTGGCTTCTTGACGAGAACGGCGAGATCGTGGTTCTCAACGACGAGCCGGTAGTTGACCTTGAGAAGGCCGCTCTTGTTGTTCAGGCCGGACGCGACTTCGTCGATGACACCACCGAGGTCGTCACCGCCGAGATCATCACCCGCGTTATTCTCACCGTCGTTGCGGCGCTTGCCTGCCTCGCCGGTGTTGCCGCCGCGATACTGGGCCTGTGCGCAGTTGCCGGCGCATCCGCCACGCTCGGCGTTATCGCCTTTGCGCTGTCCCTCGGCGGCATCATTGCCATCAACCTCTTTGGCGGCAATGAGTACCCGATGTCCCGCATCGTCGGCTCCGAGGTCACGGGTCTGGTTCTGCTCACCATGGCAGCTGTCGCCGTTGCGGCGGTCATAAATACCGTCATGGCGTTCATCTGTGACGATGACGCGCAGAAGCCCGCAGAGACTCCCGAAGCCCCGGCACAGGCGGAACAGTCCGAACCGGTCGCAGTCAACTGATATAAGTTACATAGAATGCCTCCGTATGCAAATACGGAGGCATTTTTCTATAAAAACGGCGCCGCGTATAGAGAGAATTGACACACCGCCATGTATTTGGTACTCTTGGAGTAGGAGAATATTTCGAAGCCCTATTGGCGATAGGAGGCAGAATGAGAAAGCAAGGCGTATAGTTTTTCGGATTCCTTGTCCTTACGCAACTGTTTTTCGGAATTGCAAGCTATTTCATCTTGAAGCTCAGTTCGGGCAATAAAGTTATGGCGGCGTATATGTGCTCTGCCGCTTGCGCTATATACGGAATCGCGGTATTAATATGGCATAAAAAGAAGCATACCGATGCACGGTTCTGGAAAAACGTGCGGATATTGGCGATTATAATGCTTGCGGCTGCCGTATTTTGCTTCCTTGTCGCTCCGTTTCCGGATCTGTATAGTGTTCGCGGAATAACATCCGCCGCGGTGATAGTGCCGTTTAAATGACCGGCGGCGCGAGGTAAAGAACGCGGGACGGCACAGCGGCCGTCCCCTACGAGAAAATTTCAGACCGTGCGCCGATTTTAAATCGCCGCGCCGCACTGTAACCCACGCCATTTCTGAACCGGAGGGAACATGCAGTATTTTACAAAAGAATTGTGGAGAGATATGAACGACGAGCGCGAATGGATTCGTGAGCGCGCGGCGAAGGAATGGGCGGCAAACAGTCGACGGTATTATGCGAAGTTCGAAACGATAAAAAAGCGCCTGCCGGAGAAATTTGTTGCTGAACTGCTTGCAAGAGACGGCTTCCATGACTATGACTTCCTTGAAATAAATTTTGTATCAAAGGAGAACATTATTTCGAAGAAGGTCACATATTCCTGCGAATTGAAACTGACGGACGGCAAGGACATCGTTCGGCTTGAATTGTTGTCGCTGACGGGGGTAAGTATTGCTGTTGATTCGTTCGCCGACGGTATCTTGGGCAGGCTGATGTGGGGATATGGCGAGTTTGACGTTGACTCGGACGGAAACCTCCAATTGAGTATTGTGTGCGACCTTGCGAATGAAATGCGGTTCAGCTTCAAAAAACTCCGGTTTACATGTAAAAAGCGGAAAGGATTGCTGCGCTGAGATGTGCCATATAAAGAGCAGTATATGCCTATAACCACGAATAATCCCGCTGGGAAGCACGTCCCAGCGGGATTTCGTTGATAGTGTTCAGAAAAAGAAAAAGAGGGGTGTAATGGCGTATACGGTAACTTTCTGCATCCCATGCAGTATAATCCGGCGTGCTCCGGAGCTGCCTCGGCAGGGCGGCGCGTTATTTCGCGGCCGCCTTTAGGACCTCCCCCGTCCCGGCGTCGATCATATAATCGTACTCCACCTCGGCAGTTTCAAACTGTACCTCGTACCAGCTGCGGCCGTACTTGTGCTCAAAGTCGACATCGACGTCAAATGTCTCCGCCGCGAGCACCCCGGCGTCATCCAACGCCGCGCCGAGCGCCGCGTCCGCGCCGATATAGAGCGCGTGGTGCCGCCAGATGAAATATCCGCCTATGGCCGCGCCGATTATGAGCAGAACTATGAGAATGATAAGAGCTGTTTTCAGAGCCTTTTTCATGCTGATTCCTCCATGACCGGTTATGATAGCGATATTTTCTGCTTCACTTTACGGTCTGAGTATAGTAAAATATTTTAAGAAAATAATTAAAACTTTTCAAAATTTTTTCTGTCAGAATACATTACATAATGGAACGCTGCCGCGCGGCGGAACGGAGGAAAATATGAGGGTACTTGTTGCGGAGGACGAAAAGCGTCTTAACAAGATCATATGCGAGGCGCTGGAGGACGAGGGGTACAGCGTGGACGCGTGCTTCGACGGAATGCAGGCGCTGGAACACGCCCGCTCCGCCGAATACGACGTGATGATAATGGACATAATGATGCCCCGCATGAGCGGGCTTGATGCCGTGCGGCAGATGCGCCGCGAGGGCAACGGCGCGCCGGTGCTGTTTCTCACCGCGCGCGACAGCATTGCCGACCGCGTGGAGGGGCTGGAGAGCGGCGGCGACTACTACCTTGTGAAGCCCTTCAACTTCCCGGAGCTGCTGGCCGTCGTGCGCGCGATCAGCCGCAAATACACCGGCAACCGCTCCAATATTTTCACCGCCGCCGACCTTACCGTCGATGTCTCGGCCAAGACGGTGACGCGCGCGGGGAAGAACATCGAGCTTACCTCGCGCGAGTTCGCGCTGCTGGAATACATGCTGCGCAACAAGGGCATCGTCCTCACGCGCGAGATGATCGAAAACAACCTCTGGAACTTCGACTACGAGGGTGGCTCGAACGTCGTGGACGTATACGTCGGCTACCTGCGCAAGAAGATGGACACCGGCTTTGACAAAAAGCTCATCCGCACCGTGTGGGGCAGCGGCTGGGTACTGCGGGAGGACTGAGGAATGTCTGCGAAACTGAGAATTACGGCGTGGATAACGCTGATGATGCTCCTGCTGGCGGCGCTGACTCTGGTGTTCGTGCTGGTCGTGAACCACAACGCCATCACGGACGACCCCGCGGGGCGGCTGGTGAAGGTCGTGCAGAAGAACGTTGACGATGTCGAATTCGACCGCGGCAAGTTCGAGTGGGACGATCTGTCGATGTACAGCCGCGGCGTGTACTGTATGTTCTACAACACGGACGGCGAGTTCATCCGCGGCGCGAAGCCGGAGAGCTTCGACGAGAACACGCCGCTCGACCCGAACGTGATAAACACGGCGGATATCGACGGCGAGAGCTACTATATCTATGACAGCTATGTGGACATGGACGTCACGGGGCTGTGGGTGCGCGGGATTATCTCCGCCGAGGATCGCTCCGGCCTGATGCATACCATCATAATCCTCACCGCGACGCTGCTGCCCATCCTGCTGGTCGTCACCATCGGCGGCGGCTGGCTCATTGCGTGGTCGGCGTTCCGCCCGATGGAAAAGATACTCACCGCCGCGGACAGCATATCCGCCGGTGAGGATCTGAGCGCGCGGCTGAACATAACGCGCGGGCCGAGCGAGATGCGGCGGCTCGGCGCGGCGTTCGACCGCATGTTCGGGCGGCTCGAAGCGTCGTTCGACGCCGAGCGACAGTTCACCTCGGACGCTTCGCACGAATTGCGCACCCCGATAACCGTCATCCTCGCCGAGTGCGACCGTGCGAAGCGCAAGGCGCGCACGCGGGATGACTTCCTAGAATCGCTGAATGTAATTGAAGAGCAGGGCTGCCACATGTCGCAGCTCGTGCAGGAGCTGCTCGGCCTGACCCGTATGCAGCACGGCACCGATAAATACCCGATGAAGCGGCTGGATCTGAGCGAGTTCGTCGGCTCCTGCTGTGAAGAGTGCCCCCCGCCGCCGGGCTCCAATGCGGAACTGACCACGGACATCCAGCCCGGAATCGAGGCGAGCTTCAACGCGGGGCTTATGTCGCGCGTGATAGTCAACCTCCTGCAAAACGCCTACAAGTACGGCGGCAGCAACGCGCATATCCGCGTCTCGCTGCATACGGATGACAGCGGAAAAGCCGTGCTCAGCGTCTCCGACGACGGCCCCGGCATCGCGCCGGAGTATCAGGACAAGGTCTGGCAGCGCTTCTGGCAGGCTGACCCGTCGCACGGGGAGGACGGCGGCTGCGGCCTTGGACTTGCGATGGTCAAGGAAATCGTGCAGTTCCACGGCGGCTCCGTCGCGCTCGACAGTACGCCGGGCAAGGGCAGCACATTTTCCGTAACGATATAAAAAGTTGCGAATCTGCGCAATTTTTCACAATTTCGTTTAATAATTCTTCAAATTTATCTAATTTTTTTCTTAAAATTATGCCGTATCCTATACTCGTAAGGTCAAGGAAAACAAATCCGTTTTTAAGAAAGGATGACGATAAATGAAAAATAACAATATAATCATCAACGCTGCCGAGGCTCTCAAGGCCGTTCTCAACGAGCTGCACCTGAATTCCGACGACGTCGAGTTCTACGATGTCAAGCTTGAGGACTCGCTCTACGAGATGGTCGTTTACACGACTTGGATGCGCTACGACTGCTATGTTGACACCGAAACCGGCGAGGTCGTCGGCCTCAGCTCCGAGCCGATGCTGTTGAACCCGACGGAGCAGTACGACACGAAGTTTGAGTTCCTGTACGGTTCGCTGAACTTCATCGCGTAAAATGCGAGATAATAAACCCGCCCCCGTCCACGATCATGGACGGGGGCGGGTTTGTTGAAGCTCTGCGGCTCAGCTGCCTTTGGCATCCCGTGCAAATTTCATATACATTGCTATTACGAAGATGAGCACAGGGAACATCGTGCGAAGCATATGTACTTGCAGATTCAAGTTGTATGCGATTATTGCCAGAATTATTCTGACTGCTTCCAGAATGGCTATTTTCAGCAGAACCTTTTTGCCCTGTTCAGGCTTGACCGTCTTTAGATTCTTGCATAGCTGTATTATATAGACGGCCTGAACGACGGTGATTATAGTCGAAGCCAGTGATAACAGCATTGCGAATTACCTCATTCGTGAGATTTGGCCGGCACTATCTGTCATCCAGTGTGAACGACAAGATTATTTTTGAATGTTCGGCGTACCATACGGTTCCATAGCATGTTCCGCAGAGATAACTCCCTAGTTCATACTGAACTTTTCTGGGCAAAACTTTTGCAGCTCCTGAATCCGCTCACTCGTGTAACTGATAGGGATGATCCGGTCACTGTTCAGCCAACAATGCTCAAAGTCCGGAAGGTCGTAGAATGTTGTAGGCGGTTTTTCGGAGAGAAAAATAAGAATGTAGTCTTTTGAAACATGTTTGCCGGTCAAAAGCGGGGTGCGGCGGCCACTGCATATTGAGTCCCAAGCAATGGAACGGCAGGTCAGGCATGTTTTTATAGTTATTCCTTCGGCATGAACGGAATATTTCCAGTTCATCCACAGCGTTCGCAGAATGCATATACTTGAGATGCATATCAGAACAAGCGTACAGCGTAGGAGCGGCAGGCTGAATCCTTCGGTGTGGATGACCTTATAGTTCAAATATATCATGCAACCGATAAACAAAAGCGCCGCGATGCAGTATGCAAGTCTTGCGCGGACAGATACGAGGGAGGCTTTACTGTCATCCCCGTGCATATACCTCATCATATCACACCTAAGGCGCTGTCGCCTTACTTGACTGTTTTCATGTAATTCAGTACAGTTCGTCCATTCTTGGCCTCGCTGATGGTTTTCCCTATTGACTCCGCGCCATATGCGGTGCTATAATATAACCACAAAGGGCGATGACGTTTTACGTCAGCTCTTAAGTTAAGTTCATTTTTTTAGAACCGTCACTTGCCGGAGTGGCGGTTCTGCTTTTTTATCCTTACTGTTACGGTGTATCCGAAGATATGTAGAGTAATGATAATCGGCATTTGCTCACCCCCTTTCGGGTGGTGTAGCTGACCGCCTCGCCCTTTGCTTAATGCGGAAATAGCATAAAATGCCGTATAATGTCAAGTCCTGTTTTTGCGTATGGAGATATGCACAAAGACAGGGCTTGTAATTCTACATTGTCAATATTCGTATATCCCGCCGCCGATGAACTCGCGGATCAGCGACTCTTTGGCGACGTACTTCTCGTCGATATCGCCGAAGAGCTGGAGCGCGGGCAGAACCTGCCGCAGTTCGTCAAAGCGCTCAATCCCCTCAGGGACGGAGCGGAACAGCTCGGTCGCCGTGCGGTTGAACACCGCCAGCTCGTAGGGCAGGGAGGTGTCAAACTGGAAGTTGGCCTTGTCCTTGAACGGGGAGATGTTGTTCTTCTCGCCGCGGCGGACGTTTGCCCACATGCTCATCGTCTCCGCCGGGTCGGAGCCGCGGAAGTTATAATCGCGCACCGTGCGCCGCACGAGACGGAACCATGTGCGCTTGAACACGATCTTGCCGCCGAACTCCACGTCACTGCGCGCGGAGATATAGAGCTTGAACGCCTCAGGGTGCACGTCGGTTATCATATTATTGAGCGCGTGGATGCCCTCAAAGATGACGATCTCGTCCTTGCCGAGCTTGATGGACTTCGACGGCGACTGGACGCGCATCTTGCGCGAGAACTCGTACTTCGGCACGAAGATGCGCTCGCCATTGGAGAGCATGGTGAAGTGCTTGTTCAGAAGCTCCATGTCCATGCAGCGCGGCGACTCCAGATCCATCTCGCCCTCAGGGGTGCGCGGCACGGTGGCGGGGTCGATGGTCTTGAAATAGTCGTCCATACCGACATAGTGAGTCTTGATGCCGATGCGTTCCAGCTCGTCGGCCAGCTTCATCGAGGTGGTGGTCTTGCCGGAGCCGGACGGGCCGGACAGCAGGACGATGGGGCTGTTCTTGCGGTTCTCCGCGATCAGCTGTGCCGCCTTGGAAACGCGCGCCTGATACGCCGCGTCGCCCTCTTCGACGAAGCCCTTCGGGTCGGCCACGGTCTTGAAATTGATCTCTTCAAGCTTATATGCCATGTTTATTCCTCACAATCTTTATAAAACTCAGATATCTTCGCCTTGTCGGCGCAGGTTTTCTCTATGCTCTCGATATATTCCAGCGGATATTTCGGCGCCATGAGCCGGATGTTCCGCCCGTCGCCATGGCGGAAAAGCTTCGTCGAGCCGCCTCCGCCCATTGCGATGATGCTGCACAGCTCCTCCATGATGCAGATGTTGTAGAGGTTCACGTAGCCCGGCTTTGCCCAGCCGACGTTTTCAAAGCCGCCGGACATGAACTTCTGCCGGTACAGATAGTAGGGCGCGTAGCCCTGCGCGGTCAGCCGGTCGTACGCGAGGTCGAGCATTTCCGACACCTCGGCCGGGGACGGCAGCGGCGAACCCTCCAGCGTGATGCGTGAGCCTTTTTTCAGCGACAGCGTGTGCACCGTGATATTCTCCGGCGCGAGCGCGAGAACTTTATCCAGCGTCTCGCGGAAGCCGTCCGCGCTGTCCGACGGAAGCCCCGCAATGAGATCCATGTTCACCGCAAAACCGCCGGCGGCGCGTACCTTTTCGAGCGCATCGACGATGTCGGCGGAGCTGTGCCGCCGTCCTATCGTCTCCAGCACGGAGTCGGACATCGTCTGCGGGTTGACACTGACGCGGTCGACGCCGTGGGCGCGCAGGACGTGCAGCTTATCCTCGGTTATCGTGTCTGGGCGTCCGGCCTCAACGGTGTATTCCCGTAGCGCACTAAGGTCAAATTCATGCTCCAGCGCGGTGCACAGCCTGTCGAGCTGTGCGGCGTTCAGCGTGGTGGGCGTGCCCCCGCCCATGTAAATTGACACAACTCGAAGCCCCAGCGCGCGCAGCTCCGCGCCGACCGCGGAGACTTCTTTTATGAGCGCGTCCATGAACGGCGGGATGAGCTTCATGCTCTTCTCGACCGACTGACTGACGAAGCTGCAATATGCACAGCGCGTCGGGCAGAAGGGGATGCCGACGTAAAGACAGACGTCCTTTTCGCCCAACTCCGACACCGCCTTCACCGTCTCGCGGCTCGTGTCGCGGCAGAGCGCCGCGCGCTTGGGCGTAACGTCGTATTCCTCGATGAAGCGGCGCGTCGCCTCGTCCTCGCTCAGCCCGGCGACGAGCAGGGAACAGAATATCTTCCCCGGCCTCACGCCGGTCAGCGCGCCCCATGCCGGACGGTGTACGCCGGAAGCGAGCGCGGCGCGGTACATCGCGTTTTTGATGAGCCGCTGGCAGTAGCGATCGGTCAATAGCTCGCTCGTGAGCAGCTCGCGGCGCACCGCGGCGCGGCCGTGATAGACCTTGCCGCCGAGCACCATGCGGCAGCTCGCGGTAGTGAATTTATCTCCGTGGCTGAGCTTCAGCTCGATCCGGTCGCTGTCGGGCTTACCCTCCGGATATTCCGGCCGCTGCTCCGGAAAGAGCGTCAGCAGCATCTGCTCGGCCGCGTATTTATAGTTGTGACCGGTAAAATATAATCTCATTTCTTGCCCTTTTTCTCAGCGCGCTTTTGCTCGATATAATCGCGCAGCTTGCGGAAGTTCTCGCCGTTGTGCTCGCCCTCGGACAGGTGCGGGTACGCCGCCGCGATACGCGCGTGGATGAAGTTCGTCTTCTTGAGCGAGTCGAGCTTTGCTTCCAGCTCGGTCTTCTTCGCGGCCAGTTCCTCGCGGCGCGCATCCTCGCGTTCCTTCACGGCCACGTTTATCTCGCTGCGCTTGGCGATGACGTCCTCGACGGCCTCGCGCTTCTTCTCCGCGAATTCGGGGTGCTTCTCGTCGAAGGCTTCGCGGCGCTCCTTGCCGCGCTCCATCGGCTCGTATATCAGCTTCTCACCCATCGCATCGGAGACGGAGTGGATCGCGCCCTCAAGCTCGGTGATAGCCTTGAAGCGCTTGTTGAGCTTGAGCATTTCAGCGAGCGTGAGTATCGCGTCGAATACCAGCAGCGCGAGCAGTGCGACCATGACCCAAATGCCGACCGGTGTGGAAAGCTTTTTGATGAGCGCGTATATCATCGGATGGATGACGTCCACGACCAGAACGCAGGCGATGCCCCAGATTATCGAGAACTCAAGGCAGACGTAGCCCTTGATGTTGAAGGGGTTGTTGCTGTAATCCCACCATTTGTCGTGGAAAAGCTGCTCCATGATGAAGCCGACCAGAAATTCGATCGCGGAGGTGAAAAACATACTGCCGAAAAACAGCAGCACGAGATTGCTTTTCACCGGCTCAAGGATCAGCAGTACGCACAGCACACCGTAGCCGTATATCGGGCAGACGGGGCCGTTCAGAAATCCACGGTTCACGAAGCGCCCGTGACGCACTGCGGCGAACGCAACCTCGGCGCACCAGCCGAGAAACGAATAAATAAGCACTATCCAGCCCATTTCGTACCATGTGTAGTTCATACTCTCTCTCCCTCCCCGGCAGATCCGGGATGATTTTAGCTTATTATAGCAAAGCCGCCGCAAGAACTCAATGCGCAAATTTGCGGCACTGCACATTCTCATAAAGTGTGCGTTAAGAAGCGGCCGAAAAATTTTAATTTTTCTTAATTTTCTATTGGAAATTCTGCGCGGAATGTTGTAATATATAGATATGAGTAATAAGATGGGAGATAGTTTGGATGTTTTCGGTTGGAGAAAAAATAATTTACGGAGAGAACGGAGTTTGTACGGTTGAATGTATCGCGCCGCTGGCCGGAGCCGCGGCAGGCAGCAAGCTTTATTATCACCTTCGCCCGTTTATCGGCAGCGGAACCTATTTCGCGCCGGTGGATTCCGGGGCATATATGCGCCCCGTGATGTCGCGCGACGAGGCGGAGGCGCTCATCGCCGCTATTCCGGGCATAGAGCCTGCCATCTGCAATGATACCCGCTTCAACCATGTCGATGCGTTCTATAAGCAGCTCTTCAAGCTGCACAGCTGTGAAGCGCTGGTGTCCATCGTGAAGGGACTGCGCTGCCGCATGACGGACAAGAAGACCAAGAGCAGCCGCGCGGAAGCGACGATGAAGCGCGCGAAGGATATCCTGCACGGAGAGCTTGCCGTCGCGCTGGACATGGACGTCAAAGAGGTCGAGCCGTACATAATCAACTGCATCGCTCAGGCCAAGGCTGAGAGCTGACCAAAAGGCATAGTGTTTGAACCATGCCTTTTTCGTCTATATGCACGAATCACACCTTGATAATTTGTAGATTATCACGAAATACGCCCTTTTGCGGCTTGACATATGATTTGCGCAAATCTATACTATATTGGATTTATGAAATATTGGAGGTTCAAGCGTGGCTTCGGTTTTGAAACGCAGGGACACGGATATGACTGAAGGCAGCATCCCCCGGCTGCTTATTTATTTTGCCCTGCCGCTGATGATAGGCAATGTCTTTCAGCAGCTGTACAATACGGTGGACTCCATTGTCGTCGGCAACTATGTCAGCAAGCAGGCTTTGGCCGCCGTTGGCTGCACGGGGCCGGTCATCAATGCGCTGTTCGGCCTGTTCGGCGGGCTGGCGGCGGGCGCGGGCGTCGTTATCTCGCAGTTTTACGGTGCGCACGACAAGGAGAAACTTCATAAGACCGTGCAGACGACGATAGCGATGTCGCTCATGATGTGCGTGGTGCTGACGGCGCTCGGCGTGTGGCTCACGCCTATAATGCTGGAGCTGATGAGCACGCCCGAAGACGTCATGGCGGACGCGACGGAGTACCTGCGCATATATTTCTGGGGCATCTCCGGCGTCATTATGTATTATATCGGGGCGGGCATCCTCCGCGCCGTGGGCGATTCCACGAGACCGCTGTATTTTCTCATATTCTCGGCGCTGACCAATACAGTGCTCGACGTCGTCTTTGTCAAGTATTTCAGCATGGGCATTGCCGGGGCGGCGATTGCGACGGTGATAGCGCAGGTGCTGTCGGCGGTGCTGGTGATGCTGCTGCTCATCCGCTGCAAGGCCGATTACCGCATAGACTGCCGCGACCTGCGCATAACGCCCAGCATCATGAGCAAGATATGCGCCATCGGCATCCCGTCCGCGCTCCAGCTTGCAATAACCGCGTTCTCGAATATGTTTGTCCAGTCGTATATCAACCGCTTTGAAAGCTCCTGCATGGCCGGGTGGACGGCGTGCAGCAAGGTTGACTCCTTCGCGCTGCTGCCGATGATGAGCCTGTCCGTCGCAATAACGACCTTTGTCGGGCAGAACCTCGGCGCGGGCAATTATGAGCGCGCGAGATCCGGAGCAAAGTCCGGCCTTGTGATCGGGCTTATCATCATGGCCATCGTGCTGGTGCCGCTGTATATCTTCGCCCCGCAGATCGTGACGCTGTTCAATAAAGAGACGGAGGTCGTGCAGTTCGGCGGGCTGTTTATCCGCATCGTTGCGCCGTTCTACTTGATGTTTGCAATAAATCAGGTCTATTCCGGCGCGCTTCGCGGCGCGGGCGATACGCGCTCCACAATGTTCATCATGCTCGGCTCCTTCGTCGTGTTCCGTCAGGTGTACCTCTTCGCGGTGTATAAGCTCGGCGGCGGCATCGACGCGATAGTGCTGGGTTACCCGGCGGGCTGGGTGCTTTGCAGCATACTCCTGCTTATATATTATTACCGCGGCGGGTGGTTCAAAAAGCTTCAGGCGGGTATAGTGTGATTAAATCGTTTCAAGTCTTTTATCTGAATCAGATAAAAGACTTGAAATTTATAAATCAATAGGATATAATAATCAAAAAAGGCCGGACGGGCGGCGGAAAGAGGACAGCATGTATACGGATATAGGCGCGCTCATTGCGGAGCGCCGCCGCGAAAAAGGGATGAATCAGGCGGAGCTTGCCGCCGCGCTGGATAAGCTGGGCTTCGGCGTGACGAATCAGGCCGTGTCCAAATGGGAGAAGGGCGCCACGCTGCCGAATGCGCGGCAGTTTCTCGCAATATGCGACGTGCTGGGGATAGAGGATATCCGCGGGACGTTTTCCGGCGCCGGGGGCGAGCTGCTGCATGGGCTGAACCGCGAGGGGCGCGGCCGCGCGCTGGAGTATATTCAGCTTCTGCGCGAGAGCCGGCGCTATTCGTATGAGGAGCCGCGCCCGGCGAAGCAGCCGCAGCCCGTGCGTCTGCGGACTCTGCCGCTGTATTCGCTGGCCGTGTCGGCAGGCACCGGGCAGTTCCTCGACGGCGAGGATTATGAGATGGTAGAGGTCGGGCAGGAGGTTCCGGAGGGGTCAAACTTCGGCGTCCGCGTCGCGGGAGACAGTATGGAGCCGGAGTTTCACGACGGGCAGACCGTCTGGGTGCGCCAGCAGCGCAGCCTGATGACCGGCGACATCGGCATCTTCCTGTATGACGGCAGCGCCTATCTCAAACAGCTCGTGGCGCTGAAGGATTCCATGGCGCTGCACTCGCTGAACCCAGCGTATGCGGACATCGTCATCTCGCCCGAACTGCCCCTGCGCGTGCTGGGCAAGGTGCTGAGATAATTCAGCCGCTGAACAGCACGAGGAGCAGCCCGTATATGACGCTTGAGGATATGCCGTAGACGATGACCGGCCCCGCGATGATGAACATTTTGGCCGCGGTGCCCGCGATGAAGCCCTCGGTCTTGAATTCGAGCGCCGGGGCGACGACGGAGTTTGCGAAGCCCGTTATCGGCACGAGTGTACCGGCTCCGGCGAGCTTGGCGATGTCGTCGTATACGCCGAGTCCCGTGAGCAGCGCGCCGAGGAACACGAGCGTGATCGACGTTGCGCTTGCGGCGGCCTCCTTGTCCAGCCCGCAGACGTTCCGGTACAGGTCGCCCGCCAGCTGGCCGAGGCAGCAGATGAAGCCGCCTATCAGAAATGCGAAAAGCATGTCCTTCAGCAGCGGCGAGCGTGGGGCGTGCCGGTCGGCGTATTTCTTGTATTCTTCGTTTGTCATTGAATCAGCTCCATAAATCAATAAAAATCTCCTGTGCGGCTTATTTTTTGCAGCACAGGAGATTTTTATTACTTTTAGATCAAAATAAGAAATATACCCTCACTTTATTTCAGGCAGGGAAGCCGCCACGGCAGACTGACCGACTCTGCGGAAGTATTCGTCCGGCAGCGCGAGCTGCATTTTTCCGTCAAGCTCCGGGTATTCGGAGTGCAGCACGTCCTCGCAGGCGGAGATTATCAGCTCGCCGCCCTTACCGGACATCACGCGCCCAAGCAGCAGCACACTCCCGCAGCCGTAGAGCGCGCGGTAATAGGCCAGCGTGTGCGCCAGATAGACGCCGATACTGCGGTATACCGCGGCGGCGCGGTCGTCGCCCGCCTCCATCAGCTTCTGCACGGCCTTCAGCTTCTCGGCGGGGGACAGCGACTCGTCAAGCTCAATCCCGGCTCTGGGCGCAAGCTTGTTCACGCCGTCCTGCGAAAAATATTTCACGCCGCAGCCGATATCGCCGCTCCACTCGTCGCGCATCGCGGCGGGATTTGCGTCGACCGGGACGAAGGCCAGTTCGTTGAGCCAGCCGGTTATGCGCCCCTCGGCGTCCACGAAGCCCGCCGCTTCGCTCGTGCCCATGGCAATACCGAGGATGTTGTTCTCCTTCAGACCCATCGCGCCCGCGAGCGCGGTCACGTCGCCGTCGTTCACGACGCTGTACGGCACGTTGCCGAAGGTGTCGGTTATGGCGCGGATGTAAATATCCTTGACCTTCGCGTCGAACTGCTCCTTGGGAACCTTCAGAAACAGCGACGCGTTCATAGTGCGGTTGTTGATGTATATCCCCGCGGAGGAAACGCCGACGGCGTCAACGCGCGGCATGTGCTCCGCCGCAGACTTGAGCGCGGCGACGATACCGGCGTAGTGGTAGTCCGGGTCGGAGTTGATCTTCGGGAACCAGACGACCTCCTCGGAATACACGGCCTCGCCGTTTATCACCGCCGAGACCTTCCGGTCGCTTCCCCCTGCGTCGAAGCCGATGCGGCAGCCGTCCATGTGCCCGCCGATGGCCTTCGGCGAATCCTTGGCCGCGGGCAGCGCGTCCGTCTGTACGACCTCGAACGGGCGCTCAAAGACGTTCGCCATGTAGTCCCAGTCGAACTCCCTCGCCCCGCCCGCGCAGTAGACGGAGCGGAGGTAGTCATATATCCGCGCGTCGCCGCGGATATAGATCTTGTATCCGCCCTTCATCCACAGCATGGTTTTCACAAGGCGGTCGATGTAATAGCAGTCGGCGGCGTACATCTCCGGCGTGCCGTGTATGCGTGTCTCAACCGCGGCCATCTCGCCGCCCGCGCGCTCCAGCGCGATGCCGACGGGCTTCTCCGCGCCGCGGAGAAACGCCTCGTTGAACCTGTGCAGCGGGATGAACTCCGGATCCAGCTCCGGCAGATTTTTGATATCCAGATTGACTCCGAGAAAATCCATGGCAGAACCTCCGTAATTATTCTGACCGTATTATACCATAAATTCCGCGGACTGCATTGCTTTTTTATGGCGAATTTATCATGTGCTTGTCCAAAATGTTTGCCTTGCAAAAGCGGCACGCACGATTTATAATATACTCAAATCAAAACGAACGGAGGCGCACGAGTGCACAATACTTCCTGCTGATTCATAAGGCGATGAAACAAAGTGACGGGGCATGAAATATGCTGCCCCATCTTTGCCGCGCCTTTTCGCAGGAAAGTGCATCAGCGCATCCGATTTATATCATGGCACATCCATGCCATATAAACTTTCGGCTGCGGGTCATTTCCTGCGGCCGAATTTTTATATGTACAGGGAGGGGCATATATGTCGCTTATTGATATAAAGAATCTCAGCTTTGCATACGATGGCAGCGCCGAAAAGGTGTTCGACAACGTGAGATTTCAGATAGACACCGGCTGGCGGCTCGGCTTCACCGGGCGCAATGGCCGCGGAAAAACGACGTTTCTGAAGCTGCTGATGGGTGAGCTTGAGTACACCGGCAGCATCTCTGCAAGCGTCAGCTTCGATTATTTTCCTATCGCGCTGCATGACACGGCGCGCCACGCGGCGGAAGCGCTCGCGGAGGTCGTGAGCGACGGTGAGGAGTGGCGTCTGCGGCGGGAGATGGCCATGCTGGGGCTTGACGAAGCGCTGCTCGACCGGCCGTTCGACTCGCTTTCCGGCGGCGAGCAGACAAAGCTCCAGCTGGCGGCGATGTTCACTAACGAGGACGACTTCCTGCTGATCGACGAGCCGACGAACCATCTCGACGAGGCGGGACGCGAGCGCGTCGCGCGGTATCTGCGGCGCAAGCGCGGCTTCATCCTCGTCTCGCACGACCGGGCGTTTCTCGACGGCTGTGTTGACCACATTCTCTCGATAAACCGCGCGGATATTGAAGTGACCCAAGGCGATTTTTCCACGTGGCTTGAAAATAAGGAGTGGCGGGACAGATATGAGCTGGCGGAAAATGACCGACTCAAGAAGGAGATAGGCCGCCTTGAAGCCGCCGCGCGCGAAAAGGCGCAGTGGGCGGACAGGGCGGAGCGCGCGAAAATCGGCTTCGACCCGACGAAAACCGAGAAGAGCATGGGGCGCAGGGCGTACGAGGGTGCGAAGAGCAAGAAGTCGATGAAGCGCGCCAAGGCGATAGACCGGCGGATTCAGGACAGCATCGAGCAGAAATCGGAGCTGCTGAAAAATCTTGAGACGGCGGACGATCTGAAGCTCAGCCCATTGCGGAACTATTCGGAGCGGCTGCTGGAACTGAGGGAGGTCGAGATAGATTACGGAGCAGGGGCGATAGCGCCGCCGCTGAGCTTCGAACTGCGGCAGGGACAGCGCATCGCCCTGCGCGGCGGCAACGGCTGTGGAAAATCGAGCATTCTCAAGCTCATAACGGGCGAAAGCATCCCCTATACGGGCGAGATTTGGCGTGCGGGAGGGTTGAAAATTTCGTACATCCCGCAGGACAGCTCGTTCCTGCGCGGCGATCTGCGCAGCTTTGCCCGCGAGCGGGGCATCGACGAGAGTCGGTTCAAAACCATCCTGCGCAAGCTGGACATGACGCGCGGGCACTTTGACCGCGACATGGCCGGTTTCAGCGCCGGGCAGCGGAAAAAGGTGCTCATCGCGGCGAGCCTCTGCGAGCAGGCGCACCTGTATGTCTGGGACGAGCCGTTGAACTATATCGACCTGCTCTCGCGTATGCAGATAGAGGAGCTGCTGCTGAATACGGAGTCCACGATGATATTTGTCGAGCATGACCGCGCCTTCTGTGACCATGTCGCAACCGACAGCATCTATATGTGACCGGAAGCGGCTTGCGGCGCGCCGCCGTGTGGTATAATGAAAACAAGGGAATGAAGTTCTCCCGCGGGGCGACCCGGAACCGTTGAAAACTAATGACTTCTGCCTGGATAGCACCAGAGCAGAAGTCATTTTTTGGAGGTATGAGTATGCTTAATTGTCTTGCCGTCGGAGTTGGCGGCTTTGTGGGCGCGGTACTGCGCTATCTCGTGTCGATGATACCGCTGGATAAAACGGGGTCGTTCCCGGTGAACACCCTGCTGATAAACGTCCTCGGCGCGTTCGCCATCGGCGCAATCACGGCGCTGGGCGCGAAGACTGCGGGGCTTTACCCACGGCTTACGCTGCTGCTCAAAACCGGCATATGCGGCGGCTTTACCACGTTTTCCACCTTCGCCCTTGAAACTGCGGGGCTTATCCAAAGCGGGCGTATCGGCGCCTCGGCGGCGTATATGCTGCTGAGCGTGACGCTGTCCGTCGCCGCGGTGCTTCTGGCCGAAGCGGTGGTGTGATGAGGAAAATGCCCGGCGTTTTGACAGATGCGGAATATATAGACGAGGAATAAACGTCCGTCAAAGAGGCAAAAAGTCCGCCCAATGCGAAAAATCTGCGCATTGGGCGGACTTTTTCGATTGTAATGCGGGACGGTATAGGGGGCGTTCTGTGCTCTTTATGTTGCCGTGCCTTTTCCCAAATGGCAATATCTCAAGACTGGCGACCCCTCAGTCGGCTAACGCCGACAGCGTCTCGCTGCGGCTCGGTCACGGCGCGGCTCTGACATGCCCCCGGC
>OIXH01000780.1_pt1 | contig 38405 bp, 31 predicted proteins | sample 1587741 | NCBI WGS metagenome assembly OIXH01 (sample SAMEA3888916, study PRJEB22519) | human gut metagenome | biome: human gut; feature: human-associated habitat; material: faeces | place: Denmark | collected 2011 | reverse complement strand
ATGCCCGTAAGCCCTTTTGGGCTAACGGGCACGGCTGCGCCGCCTCCGGTCGCTCCCTTGCACTTGGGCGTGGGTGCCCGCTCACGCGACCACTAGAGTAATTCACTCATTCAATCGAGAATTGCTCCAGGGCTTGTGTCTAGAGCATTCACACTTGAAATATTCGTTTACGGCGGCCAAGGGCCGTCTACTCGCATGTCGCGGCAAGGATTTTGTCTGCAAATCCTTGCAGAGCAATTAACGCATTTCATGCATGAACTGCTCCAATAAGGATTTTTGTTCTCTGCCCGGAAAGGCGAGCTTCGGGCAGAGGGGGTATCTTCAAATTGTTGACCTTCACACGGGTGAGCCTGTTGCAGGCAGAGGGCGAAAGGACAAATTTGAAACAGTTCCCGGCGAGTGCCGCGCGAACGCCGTTTGATTTCGGGATGCCTATACTTATGCCAAAGCGGCGCGGCTGACAAGCGCGCCCGGAACACGTACTTGCGGTCGCGGCCCTGATAACGTAAATTACCTGCTTATGCAAAATACAGTCTTCCGGCATGTACTTCTGGTCTGCAAGGCCCGCCACGAACGCGCCTGGGAGCTCGGTTGCGAAATCCTGCAATGGTTGCGCGCACAAGGGCACACAGCGGTGATGATTGAAGCGGGACATGAGGATTCCGCCTATGCCGCCGAACTCGATTTCGTGGTCGTGCTCGGCGGCGACGGCACCATGCTGGGCGTGGCCCGTCGCATGGTGGGGCGGTCTGTGCCCCTGTTCGGCATCAATTTCGGCCGGGTGGGTTTTTTGACCGACGCCCAGCCCGAGCACTGGGAAGAGCGGCTGGTGGCCTGCCTCAAGGGCGAACTGGCGGTGCGCACCTGTCTGGCCTTGAGCTGGAAGCTCACGCGCGGCGGCAGCCTGCAGGCCGGCGGCTCCGCCGTCAACGACGTGGTCTTGAGCCGGGGTTCCCTTTCCCGCCTGGTCTGCGTGAACATCACCGTGGACGGACAGCGTATGGGCCTGCTGCGCAGCGACGGGATAATTCTTTCCACGCCGGTGGGCAGCTCGGGCTACAGCGTTTCCGCCGGCGGCCCCTTGCTCTATTCCGGGATGAACGCCGTGGCTTTCACGCCCATCTGTCCTTTTTTGAATACTATTTCCCCCATGGTCTTTCCGGGCAAGACCGTGTTCAGCATGCGCATTGAAGCCGGTTCCACGGATTGCTACATCACCGTGGACGGACAGGAGGGCCAACGGCTGGAGATCGGCGATCTGGTGGAAGTCACCGGGCTGCCCGCGGCCGTGCGCTTCATGGGCGATGAAATTTCCTTTTTCGAGCGTCTGCGCACGCGGGGTTTTGTGCTTGAGCGGGCCTCCGGCGCCGGTGCGGAGAAAGCATGAAAAAATCCCGCGAGCCGTCCAGCGTGCGCGACATTCGCCTGGGCCGGGACGTCTGTTTTGACGCCTGGCTTTACAGCATGCTGATGGACAACAACTTGGCCTACCGGATGAACCCGGACATCATCGCGAGCCCGGAACAACTGGCGTTCATGATCCAGCTGGACGACAATCAGGTGTATCTGCCCTGTTCCGATGCCACTTTCGCCATGCTGCGCGCCGATAATCTGTTGCCGAAACTGCAGGCCCAGTATAACCGCGCCTGGCGCATCATCATGCGCCTGATCCGCTCCATGGTGCAGGACCGCGTGGAGCGGCGGCGCATCCTGCATTTCTGCCGCTACCGTTTTTTGCAGTATATTGCCCAGCGGACGCTGATTCCGTCGCGTCTGGTCAAGCGGATGACAGATCTGGTTCTGGCCCAGAGCTACAGCCTGGGCGATCCCTGGCGGGAACGCCGCAGCGCTTCCACATTGCGCCAGCAGGAAATGCTGGATATGCCCGAGATCAGAAACAACCTGGAAGCCATGCCGCGCGGCAAACTGCCCGCCGATATGTGTGAAACCCGGCAGTTGCTCGACAGCCTGGAACTGGTCCGCTTTTTCTGCCTTTCGGCCATGGCCAAGGAATGGCAGGAGCGCTTGCCTTCGGCCCAGGGCATCCATAGAGCCATGCGCGAGGCCGAACAGGCGGCCGCGCCGCTGCGCGGCTATTTTTCGCGCACCGCCGGGCGCTCGGCAACCGTGCTTTTTTTGTGCGACGCCGACGGCGGCATCCTTTTTGATCTGGCTATGTTGCAAAGCCTGATCCGCATGGGGCACCGGGTCATTTGCGCGGTCAAATCCGGTTTTTATTTTTTCGCGCCGACCATGGACGATATGGAAAGCGATCCCACGCTGGAGCGCTGGCTGCGCGGCGGCATTGTGCTGCGGGAAACCCAACTCGGCAAAAATGACCTTTTGCGGCATCTGCGCGAACACCGGCTGGTGGTTATTGACGACGGAGCGCCTGAATCTCTACCGGGTCTCCGTGACCTTTTCCCGGGCCTGGAAAGAGGCCGACGTGGTGCTGTGCAAAGGCTGGCGCGCGGCGGACATTTTTTTGGGCAGCAGCCATGAATTCACCCGCGACATTGTCTGCTATTGGCGGGACGAAAGCGGCTTTCGCATCGAATTGCGCAGGCACGCGGCCGCGGCGCGCAAATTCAGCGAGGAAGACATCGCCGCCCAGGCCGACGCCATTATCAAGGAGATGCGCGCGGCCCACAGTGAAGGCCGCTCGGTCATGTTCTACAGCTGCGTCATCGGCAGCATTCCCGGCCAGACGTCCGTGGCCGTGACCCTGGCGCGGACCTTTGTGGACAATCTGCGAAAAAAAATGGATAATATTTTAATTATCAACCCGGCGGAGCACTTCGTGGAAGGCATGGACGGGGACGACCTGATGTTCATGTGGGAGCGGGTGCAGCGCAGCGGCCTCATCGACGTCTGGCGCTTCCAGACCGTGGAGGACATTGAGGAAAGTTTCGCCTTGCTGGGACGCAAGGTGCCGCCGTCCTGGTCCGGTAAGGACGCCACCTATTCCACGGGTTGCACCAAGGAAATGCGCATCGCCCTAGACATGCAGGCCAAGAATCGCGAAATGCAGATCATCGGGCCTGAGCCCCGGCTCTTTTTCCGCCGGGGCGAGTACGGGGTGGGCAAATATTTTGACGCCAGCATCAGCCGGCCCACGGGCCGTTGAGGTTCGGCCGCAACACAAAGCATGCGGGTTCCAGCCCCCGCGACAGGGAGTGGATTGAGATCATGGCCGCCTATGAAGCCGTTATCGGCCTGGAAGTGCATGTGCAACTGGCAACGGCCTCCAAGCTGTTCTGTTCCTGTTCCACCAGATTCGGCCAGCCGCCCAACACCAATGTCTGCGAAGTCTGCGCGGGCATGCCCGGCGCGCTGCCCGTCCCCAACCGCCAGGCCGTGCATTACGCCGCGCTGGTGGGCCTGGCCACCAATTGCGCCATCAACCGCCGCTCCATCTTCGCCCGTAAAAACTATTTTTATCCGGACCTGCCCGCGGGTTACCAGATCTCGCAGTTTGATCTGCCCATCTGCGAGCACGGCCACCTGGATATCGTGGCGGAAGGCCAAAGCAAGCGCATCGGCATTACCCGCATCCACATGGAAAATGACGCGGGCAAAAACATCCACGCCCAGGGAGAGAACGCCAGCTACGTGGATCTGAACCGCGCGGGCACGCCCCTGGTGGAGATCGTTTCCGAGCCGGACATGCGTTCCGCCGCCGAAGCCGTGGCCTATCTCAAGACGCTCTACGGCATCGTGACCTATCTGGGCGTCTGCGACGGCAATATGGAGGAGGGCAGCTTTCGCTGCGACGCCAATGTTTCCCTCCGGCCGGTGGGCGCGACGGCCTTCGGCACGCGCACCGAGCTCAAAAATCTCAATTCCTTCCGCAACGTCCAGCGGGCCATTGAATACGAAATAGCCCGCCAGCAGGATGTGCTGGACGACGGCGACAGCGTGGTGCAGGAAACGCGCCTGTACGACGCGGTGAAAAATCTTACCGCCTCCATGCGCAGCAAGGAAGAGGCCCACGATTATCGTTACTTCCCGGACCCGGATCTGTTGCCCGTGGAAATAGAAGCCGCGGAACTGGAACGCTGGCGGGCCGAACTGCCCGAATTGCCTCAGCCCCGTGCCGGTCGTTTCATGGAGCTGACCGGCCTGCCCGAGGCGGAAGTGGAAGTGCTGGTGCAAAGCCGGGCTTTGGCCGACTTCTTTGAGGCCGCCGCGCAGAAGGCCGATCCCCGCAAGGTGGCCAATTACGTACTGGGACCGCTGTTGCGCGAATGCAACGCGCGCAACGTACCCACTGGCGACCCGGCCCGGTGGGCCATGAAGCCCGAAGCCCTGGCGGAGTTGGTGCGTATTGTGGATCAAGGGTTGATCAGCGCGAAGATCGCTAATGACATCTTCGGCGACCTGTTCAGCAACGGCGCCATGCCCGAAGCCTACGTCAGGGAAAAGGGCCTGGGACAGATTTCCGATTCCTCGGCCCTGGAAGCCGCCGTGGATGCGGTAATTGCCGCCAACCCGGCGGAAGTGGAGGCCTATAAAGGCGGCAAGACCAAGCTGATCAGCTTCTTTGTGGGCCAGATCATGCGCGCCACCAAGGGCAAGGCCAATCCCGCACTGGTCAACGAGCTGCTGAACAAAAAGCTGCAATAGAGCAGTTCACGCATGAAATGCGTCAATTGCTCTGCAAGGATTTGTCTGCAACTTCTTGCCGCGAAATGTGAGTAGCGTGTTAAATGCTCTGGCAAAACCGGGTTCAAGTGAATAAAAGACTCGGGCCTGTCGGCGATGTCGTCCGCAGGCCCGTTTTTTCGTCAGGGCGCTCTGTTGGTTTCGAGGTCGGAGAAAAGGCTAAACATTGAGGTTCAACCCGGACAGCAGGGAGAGATTACCGCCCGAGTAATTGCCGAAATAGGAACTGGCGCTGCCCGAATCCGCCCACCAGGCGGCCATGGATTCGATCTGGATGCGTTTGCGCATGGCCGTGGGCGAAACCTGCATGGCTTTGCGGGCGTCGTCAATGCCGGACAGGGTTTCGATCTGCCGGTATTTCTTGATCAGATCGGGGTTGTCGTCAAAAAACTGCTGTACCTTGTCGCGGTCGGCATGGTCGCTGATGACGGTCACGCTGCCGTCGTCATTGACCTGGATGGAAAACTTGATGTTCGGGTCAACGCCCAGGCTGTCCAGGCCGTCATGGAGTTTTTTGCCCGCCTCGCCCTGCTTGTCCAGCACGGCCTGGATATCATTGAGCCCGGCATTATTCACGCTGATCTGCACAGGGCCTTCGCTGTTCAGGCGCAGACTCACGGCCGAGGCGTCCACATCGCGTTTTTCCAATTGCGCCTTGACCGCGTCGGCCAGTTTGGGATTTTCCTTCAGCCATTGGTTGATGGCCTCGGCCTGCTCCACATCATTGCCGACAGCCAGATTGCCTTCGTCGTCTAATTTGAAGTTCAGGCCGTTGGTCATATCCACGCCCATTTTCTTAAGCGCCGCGCGCAGATCGTTGGTCAGGTCCGCATCGCTGTTCAGTGCCGACTGCATATTGTCGGCGGTAGTATTGATCACACTGAGCTTGCCGCCGGAACCGACGCGCAGATCCACCGCGCTTTCGGCGTCAATGCCGGCATCGGTCAGAGCTTTGCGCAGATCCTTGCCCAAGGCGGGATTGGCGTCCAGCCAGGCCTGCGCGGCCTTTCTGTCCGAGGCGTCGTCGCTCGCGGCGGTCAGCTTGCCGTTTTTATCCAGGCTGAAACTCAGGCCGTTGATGTCATCAATGCCTATCCCGGCCAAGCCGTTTTTAACGCTTGCGCTGAACTCGTTCTGCAACTGTTCGCGGTATTTGGTGATCTGGTTGAAGGTCACCCGGCTGTCGCTGGAAAGCCCCATGGCATCCATGGCATATTTGGTCAGCTCCACCATGCTGGAAAGCTGGTTGGTCATGGACGTGTTGCCGAAGAGGCTGTTCAGGCTGTTGGCGGAGGAGCTCTTGGAGCTGCCCGAGCCCGTGCTCTTCAATTGCTGGCCCTGCCACTGGAGCAGAATATTGTTATAGTTGCCGATGCCTGATATGCTCATGGTTCCTCCCGGCAGATTTTGCCTGTGCCCGGCGCGCGGGCCTGCCGCAGACAATTTTGCAAATATCGGGCCAGGAACGATGCGGGTCGGCTTCCCGGCATGCCGCCGACCGGGCCTGTCGTTTGAAAAGATGGACAGTCCCGCTGAAATAGGCTAGCTATGGCCTATGGCAGTACATTCCTCCATGCTGGAGACAGTGGAGTTTGACGACCCCGCCCTAGCCAACCAGCTTTTCGGTCCCCACAATGCGCATCTCGACCTCTTGGCGGCAGCCAGCGGCGCGCATATCGGCAATCGCGGGGCCAGCATCTTTATTGAGAGCCCGGATCCGGACGTGCGGCAGAGCCTGTGCAATGTCTTTGTGCAGCTCTACGATCTTCTGCGCGGCGGCCTTGCGTTGAGCCAACAGGACATGGCCCGTGCCTACGAGATGCTCAGGGCCGATCCCGGCTTGAACCTCGGCCAGGTCTTCCGTGACGCCGTCTTTGTGAATACGCCGCGCAAAACCGTCACCGCGCGCAATGTGGCGCAAAAGACCTATCTGGAACTTTTGCGGCGGCATGAGTTGGTTTTCGCCGTGGGGCCCGCGGGCACAGGCAAGACCTATCTGGCCGTGGCCATGGCCCTGTCCATGTTTCAGCAGCACCGGGTCAAACGTATCGTGTTGACCAGGCCGGCTGTGGAGGCGGGCGAACGCCTGGGCTTCCTGCCCGGCGACCTGGCTGATAAGGTGAACCCGTATCTGCGGCCCCTGTATGACGCCCTGCACGACATGATGCCCCAGGCCAAGGTGGCCTCCATGCTGGAAGTGGGCTCTATTGAAGTGGCCCCCCTGGCTTTTATGCGCGGGCGTACCCTCAACGACGCCTTCATCATTCTGGACGAGGCCCAGAACACCACCCAGGAGCAGATGAAGATGTTCCTAACCCGCATGGGCTTCGGCTCGCGCATGGTGGTCACCGGCGACACCACCCAGATCGACCTGCCCATGCAGCCCGGCGGCGCCCGGCCGCGCTCGGGCCTGATCCATGCCCTGAACGTCCTGCATAACGTGCCCGGCCTTGCCGTTCATCGTTTCAGCAAGGCCGACGTCGTGCGTCACCCCCTTGTAGGAGCCATTGTCAGCGCTTATGACCACGCAGAAAAAGACGGTGCGTCCGGCTAGCATCCTGGCGCTTATCCAAACGCTGAAAGTGCGGCATCACTGCGGTTGGGGCCTGTGGGCGCTGATCGGCACGCTGCTTTTTCTGGCCCTGCTGGCCGGGGCCAATTTCGAGGCCGTGCAGCGGATTTACGTGGCCGGTCAGGTGGCGGAAAACGACGTCATCGCGGACCGGGATATTTTGGTGGAGGACACCCAGGCTACCAAGGCCCGCCGCAAACAGGTGCTCTTGCTGCAACCTCCGGTCTATGACCTGAGCCTTGAGCCCTATACCCAGTTTCAGAGCCGGGTTCTGGAAATCCTGCGCAGCCTGAACAATGCGGGCGAGCAGAGGCCCGTGCCCGACGCCCCCTTGCAGCGCCTGGTGGAAGAGCTGACTCCCGCCGTGGCCGACGAAGTGCTGCCGGAACTGGCCCTGCCCGAAGTGCAGACCTATCTGCTCAAAAAACTGCTGCCTCAAATCCGCGAGCACATGGCCGAAGGCTTGGTGGGCGACATCCGCTCGGCGCGGGTGGGACGCTCCGGCGTGATCATCCGTAATCTTGACACCAATGCGGAAATTTTGCGCCCGGACGTCAACTCCCTGCCGGACGTGCAATCCTTCCTGGCCGAGATATCCTCGCAGATTCGGCAGGCTCCCAGCCTTAATCCGCAGTCCCGCCGGGCCATCAATATTTTGCTCTCAGCCACCTTGCCCGCTTCCCTGACCCTGAACCGCGAGGCTACCCAGAAACGCGGCGCGGCCGTGGTGGCGACGGTGGAGCCGGTTTATTATCAGATCCAGAAGGGTGAGCTGGTGCTGCGCAAGGGCGAGCGCGTGAGCCGCGAGCAGCAGATCAAATTGCAGACCCTGTACAAATCCGCCTCTGATCCCATGCGCTGGAGCACGGCGGGCGGCGCGTTTCTCTGCACTCTACTGCTTTCTGTGGGCTTTTTTGTGGCCCCCAGCGGCAAGCCCGGCACGCCGTTGCGCTGCAAGGACATGCTGCTCATCGCCCTTTTGCTCTTCCTGTTCGGCGTGGGCGCCAAGAGCGTCTATCTGCTGGGTCTGCGCATGGACAGCGTAAGTCTGCTCAATTCCTTTGCCGCAGCTTTTCCCGTGGCCGGGGCCGTGGGTCTGGTAGCCATGGTGTCCGCGGCCCGGCGCTACTGTACCATGGGCCTGTTGCTTTCTCTCCTCTGCATGCTCATGTTTCAGGCGGACTATCCGCTCTTCATTTACTATTTTCTGGGCGGCATGCTGGCGACCTGGCTGGTGACCAGCGCGCAGAGCCGCCAGGATGTGGTCTGGAGCGTGATTCCCCTGACCGTGGGCCAGATTTTGATCTGGTTCGGCACGACGCTGCTGGCCCAGACGCCCCCGGCGGAAATCCCCGTGCAGCTGACCGCCGTGGCTATCAACAGCCTGCTTTCCCTGATTCTGCTTTTCGCCGTGAGCCCGGTGCTGGAGCTGACCTTCGGCTACAGCACGCGCTTCCGCCTTATGGAGCTGATGAGCCTGGAACAGCCCCTGATGCAGGAACTGATGGTCACCATTCCCGGCACCTACCATCACTCCTTGGTGGTGGCCAATATGGTGGAGGCCGGGGCCAAGGCTATCGGCGCCAACAGCCTGCTCTGCAAGGTGGCGGCCCTGTATCACGATGTGGGCAAGCTCTCCTATCCGGAATATTTCATCGAGAATCAGTTCGGCGGCCCCAACAAGCATGACAAGCTGGCCCCGTCCATGAGCGCCCTGATTCTGCTCTCTCACGTCAAAAAAGGCACGGAGCTGGCCGAGCGCTATAAGTTGGGCCAGGAAATCACGGACATCATCCGCCAGCACCACGGCACGCGTCTGGTCCGTTTCTTCTATCAGAAGGCTCTGAACTTGGGCGAAAAGCCGCGCGAGTCGGATTACAGCTATCCCGGCCCGCGTCCGCAGACCAAGGAAGCGGCCATCCTGATGTTGGCGGATTCCGTGGAGGCCAGCAGCCGCACCCTGACCGATCCCACGCCCGCGCGGATCAAAAGCCATATCGACACTATTATCAAGGGCATTTTTTCGGAAGGGCAGTTGGACGAATCCGAACTGACCTTTAAGGATCTGCATTTCCTGAGCGAAAACTTTCAGCGTATCCTGACGGGTATTTTCCATCAGCGCATCGCCTATCCGGAAGCCAAGATCAAGGACGTGACTCAGGCCGACAAGAGCAGGACGGAAGCCAAGCCTTGCGACGGCAAGACCCAGCCCTGCGGCAAAAACGGCGCGCCGCTTGCTCGCCCCGGCGGGGAACCCCTTGGTCTGCCCGCTGCCAAGACGCGCAAAAACGAGACCGGCCGCCCGGGAACCCCGGCGACCGAGCCGCAGTCCGGCAGCGGAAATTGAGGCCATGGCCCTGGCGAAAGTCCATACGCAAGCCGCGCGATGCGCGGAGCGGGTGCGGATACTGCCCCATTACGCCGCTCATGCCTGGCTGTTGCCCCTGAACCGCCGCGAGCTGGCTTTGGCCCTGCGGATCATGTTGCGCGCCCTGGCCGATGCCGAAAGCGGCGCGCCTGACAGCGTGGAGCTGCATCTGTTGGACGACGCGGCCGTCAGCGCGGCCAACCGGCGTTTCATGAACTGCATGGGGCCCACCAATGTGCTTTCTTTTCCCGGCGGCGAGGACCTGCCGGGCATATTGCTGCTTTCTCTGGATACGCTGGCGCGGGAATGCCTGCTTTACGGACAGGAGCCGGCGGAGCACGCCTTGCGGCTGCTGGCCCACGGCATGGGCCACCTGGCGGGTTTGGACCACGGCCCGGCCATGGACCGGGTGTGCGCGGCCTGTTTTGATGCCGCGCGGCAGGCTCTGCGCGTCTAGAGCAGATTACCTTTGAAATGCTTTGCGTTTCAAAGGGGGCATTCCAGAAAAAAAGCGGTTATCGCTGCTGTCGATCCCCGTATGGTCCCGTTGTCGCCAACGGGGACAGCCTTCGGGCTGCCTTCGGTCGCTTTTCCGGAATCCATGCCGCATTGCTCTTGATGCCTGTACGCCCTTTGGGTTACAGGCACGGCCCTACGGGCCGCCCGTCGGGTCGGTCTTCGCGGTGCGCCTCATCGTGTTCGGCATTAGAGCATTTCAAAGTTGAAATGCTCTAATGCGTTGAGATATTTTCAATATCAAAACGCTCTAAGGCATCAGTGCGTTGAAGCGGGGTCAGCGGGCAATTCCGCCAGAGCCCGGCAGTGCAGTTCGCGCAGCTTGCGCGCGGACTGTTCGCCTTTGTTTCGCCAATCCGGCGGCAGGCTGACGGCCAGCAGGGCGGCCAACTGTCGGCGGGCTTCAATGCTGACGCGGCTGTTGTTGTCCGCGTCGGCCAGCCGCCAGAACGGCGCGCTCAGACCGGCCTGATGCACGCGCCAGAGCAGGTCGCGCCGGGTGCCGGGACGCAGGGTCGGGAACATCCCGGCTTTCATGTGCTCGGCGGCGGCCAGCGCGCCCGCCTTGCGAAAAAGCACGGGCAGGCGCAGGCGCTCGGCCAGGGCCAGTGCCGGAGCGACGCCGCGTCGCTCGTGGCCGTAATGGTGCGGGAGCAGGGACGGGTCCGTGCTGACTTTGCCCAGGTCATGGCACATCGCCATCCAGGCGGCCAGGGCGTCGCCTGCGGTGAGATTCATGATCCGTAGCGTATGGCCCAGGACGGAATTTTTATGCCAGCGCGCCGGTCCGGCCGGAATATCGCGGGCGGCCTCCAGCTCCGTGAACCAGGGAGACAGCGCGTTTCCCTTTGCCAGGATCTCAAAAAAACGCGCGGGTGCGGGCGCGGCCAAGGCTTTGCGCAGTTCGCGGCAGACCCGTTCCGCCGGGATGGCCGCCAGAGTGGCGGCGGGCAGGGCGCGCATCTGTCCGTAGGCAGCGTCGTCCACTTGCCAGTCCGGCCACTGGGCCGCGAAGCGGGCCAGACGGAAGACCCGCGCCGGGTCGTCGGCCAGGGCCGTGGACGAGGCGGGCCGCAGGCGGCGGGCGCGCAGATCGGCCAGGGCCTCGGGATGGAAGCGCAACAGGCCGCGGCTGTCCAGAGCCATGGCATTGACGGTGAGATCCCTGGCCAGAAGGTCCGCTTCCAGGCTGCCGCCGCGCAGGGGCATGCATTCCCGGCCGCGCCAGAGGCAGACACGCACGCTTTTGCCCACCGGCCGGGCGTCGGGATGGGCGGCCAGAAAATCGGCCATGTCGCCGGAAAAAGCGAAATCCAGCTCAACGGGCACGCGGCCCAGCAAGAGGTCGCGCACGGCCCCGCCCACGAGGTAAAGTTCCATGAGTTCAGTATGCCACAGCCCGGAGCGCGGGGAAAGCGCCTCCGTGCCCGCCGCGAACGGCGGCGGCTCTGTCCGGCCGCCTTTTGTCTGGCGTTTCGGCGAGGTCTCGTCCAGCCTGGACGTGGCTTTTTTGTTGTCCGGGCGCGGGTGGCTGGACGTCTGGGACAGCGTCCAAGCCGTCAGCCAGACGTCGGGACGCGGGCAGTTGCGGCGGCACTGGGTATCGCCGCCGGGCAATATCTATGCCGCCCTGCGTCTGCCCTCGCTGCCGCCCTTTGACGGCACGGCCGCAGCCCCGGCCACGGGCCTGCTGCTGGCCTGCGCCCTGCGCGCCGAAGGCTGGCCCGTGCTGCTCAAATGGCCTAATGACCTGGTGCTCTCCCTGCCTGAAGGCCCCCGCAAGCTGGCTGGCATTCTGTTGGAAGAGCGGGGCGGCGTGCTGCTGGCCGGCATCGGCGTCAATGTGTCCTTTGCGCCGCCCGACAATGCGTTGCGAGCCGACGCGGCCCTGCGCGCCGCCAGCTTGGACCGGCACCCTGTTCCGGGACGTCCAGCGCCTCTGGCCGAAGAACTGTGGCAGCGGCTTGTAAAGCATGTGCATTCGGCATATAACAACGGCCACTCTCTTTCCGAGCAGTGGAAAACACGGGCTGAACAATTGCTGCTCTGGCGCGGCAGGGACGTGGAGCTGATCGACGGAGGTCGCAGCGTCCACGGCAGACTGGAAGGTCTGACCCCGGCGGGGGGGCTGCGCCTGTTGCGCAACGGCCGCTGTGAGGAATGGTTAAGCGGAAGCCTCCGGCTTTCCGAAAGATTATCATAAAGGGCTGAAAAGGCATGGCCAACAAGACATTCGCGGAAGTGCAGGATTTTCTGAAGGGCAAGGTCATTCTGGTGGCGAACCGGGGCATTCCGGCCCGGCGCATTTGCCGTTCCATCCGGGAGCGCTTTGACGCGGTGGCGGCCATGACCGCCACAGACGTGGACAAGACCGCTCCTGCCGCCTCCACGGCCCAGGAATTGGTGCTGCTGGGCAGCGAGCCGCGCGCGTATCTGGACATCGACAGAATCATCGACATGGCCAAGCAGCGCGGCGTGGTGGGCATCCATCCCGGCTGGGGCTTCGCCTCCGAGGACACGCGCTTTCCTCAACGCTGCAAGGAAGCCGGTATTACCTTTATCGGTGCCACGGCCGAGGCCATGAACCTCTTGGGCAACAAGGTCCAGGCGCGCGAGGTGGCCCGTAAACTGGGCATTCCCGTGGTGCCCGGTTCCGACGGAGCGGTGGATATTTCCACGGCCCGCCGTCTGATCAGCGAGATCGGCCTGCCCATCATGCTCAAGGCCGAGGGCGGCGGCGGCGGCCGGGGCATTTTCGCCATTCATAACGAAGCCGAGCTGGAAGACGCCTTTTTCAAGGCCTCTTCCATGGCCCAGGCCTCGTTCGGCAACCCGCGTCTTTTTGTGGAAAAATTTCTGAGCGGCGTGCGCCACATTGAAATCCAGGTCATCGCCGACATGTACGGCAATGTCTTCGCCTTTGATGAACGCGACTGCACCGTGCAGCGCAACCATCAGAAGCTGATCGAAATCACGCCTTCGCCCTGGCCGGGTGTAACCCGCGAGCTGCGTGAGCGCCTTAAGGATTATTCCCGCCGCCTGGTGCGCGCCGTGGGATACCATTCTCTGGCCACGGTGGAATTTCTGGTTACGGCCGAGGGCACGCCGTATCTGATTGAAGTGAATACCCGTCTGCAGGTGGAACACGGCATCACCGAGTGCCGCTACGGCATCGACCTGGTGGAAGAGCAGATCGCCGTGGCTTTCGGCGCCGAGCTGCGCTACCGCGAGGAAAACCTGCGGCCTTCCTACTGCGCCATGCAGGTGCGTATCAATTGCGAAAATCCGCAGGACAACTTCGCGCCCAACTCCGGCCTGATCTCGCGTTATGTTTCGCCCGGCGGCCTGGGTGTGCGCCTGGACTCCAATATCAGCGCTGGCTATGAGTTCCCGGCCAACTATGATTCCGCGGGCGCGCTCCTGATCGCCTACGCCCATGACTGGGAAAAGACCCTGGGCATCATGGACCGCGCTCTGGGCGAATACGTCATCGGCGGCATCAAGACCACGATTCCTTTCTTCCGCAAGGTCATCAAGAATCCTTTGTTCCGCAAGGGCGACATCAATACCAATTTCATCGCCGACCATCCCGAGCTGATGCTCTATACGGATCTGGCCCCGGAAGGGGAGCGCCTGGCCCGGCTGGTGGCTGAAATTTCGGCCAAGGGCTTCAATCCCTATGTGCAGCTCGGGGAATACCGTTCTGCCACCACGCCCTGTCTCGGCCCCTTCGAGCCGGTGCTGCCGACCATCAGCACGGCCGCCCGGCGCCAGCCCTCGCCCTACCCGCAGGGCGACAGGCTGGCGACCCTGGATTTCATTCGGGATTCCGGCTACGTGCACTTTACGGACACCACGCCGCGCGACTTCACCCAGTCCAATTCCGGCAACCGCTTCCGCTTGGCCGAGGACAGGCTCATCGGTCCTTACCTGGACAATGTGGGCTATTTCTCCATTGAGAATGGCGGCGGCGCTCACTTCCATGTGGCCATGATGGCCAATATGACCTATCCCTTCACCGAAGCCCGCGAGTGGAACAGCTTCGCCCCCAAGACGCTCAAGCAGCTGCTGGTGCGCTCCACCAACGTGCTGGGCTATACGCCCCAGCCGCGCAACCTGATGCGCAAGACCGGGGAAATGATCTGCGATTACTACCAGGTGGTGCGCTGTTTCGACTTCCTCAACCATGTTGAAAACATGCGGCCCATCGCTGAAGTGGTCATGTCCCGCAAGGACGTCATCTTCCAGCCCGCTTTGTCCATGTCCTGGGCCAAGGGTTTTGACGTGGCCCATTACCTCAACGTCACCGAAGCAATTCTGCGCATGGTGGGCGACGTCATGGGCGTGGACCCCAAGGAGGCTTCACGCCATATCATCCTGGGGCTCAAGGATATGGGCGGCGTCTGCCCGCCGCGCTTCATGACCGCTTTGGTCGGCGCCCTGCGCAAGGCCTGGCCGGAACTGGTTCTGCATTACCATCGCCATTACACGGACGGTCTTTTCGTACCGGCCTGCGGCGCGGCGGCCAAGGCCGGAGCCCACATCCTTGATGTGGGCCTGGGCGCGGCGGTGCGTTCCTACGGGCAGGGTGACGTGCTCTCCACCATGGCATATCTTGAGGACGAACTGGGCCTCCAGTGCCACTTGAACAAAAATGCCCTCCGCGACGCCAACTTCGTCTGCAAGCAGATCATGCCCTACTATGACCGTTACTGCGCACCCTATTTCCAGGGCATCGACTATGACGTCACCCTGCACGGCATGCCCGGCGGGGCCACATCCTCCTCGCAGGAAGGGGCCATGAAGCAGGGCTACATCCATCTGCTGCCCTATATGCTCAAATTCCTGGAAGGCACCCGCCAGATCGTGCGCTACCATGATGTGACGCCCGGTTCGCAGATCACCTGGAATACGGCTTTTCTGGCCGTCACCGGAGCCTGGAAGCGCGGCGGCGAGGAAGAAGTGCGCTTTCTTCTCGAAGTGCTGGGCGAAGTGACCCGCACCCCCGAGGCGGAACTCTCGCCGGAAATGCACAAGGCCCGGCTTTCTATCTACCAGGACTGCAACGACGCCTTCCGCAATCTGCTGCTGGGCAAATTCGGTAAACTGCCTCTGGGGTTCCCGGCGGACTGGGTATATGAAAGCGCCTTTGGTTCCGATTGGAAGTCCGCCATTGCCAGGCGCACCGAAAACTCGCCTCTGGAAACGCTGCCGGACGCCAATCTGGCCGCGGAGGAAAAGGCCTGCACCGAAATTCTCAAGCGGCGGCCCAATGAGGAAGAGTTTGTGCTCTACCTCAACCATCCGGCCGACGCTCTGAAAACAGTCCAGTTCAAGGCCAAGTTCGGCGATCCCAACAATCTGCCGCTGCATGTCTGGTTCGAAGGGCTGAAAGTGGGACAGGATCTCTATTTCAACGATACCAGCGGCAAGCCGCACCATCTGGCTCTGCTGAGCATTTCCCGTCCCAACGAAGCGGGCATTTCCATCTGCCGCTACGTGCTGGATTCGGAATTCATGAGCTGCGAAGTGCAGGTCAGCCAGCCCTCCGCCCAGAAGGGCAAGGGCACGCTGATGGCCGATCCCTCCAACCGATACCATGTGGCCGCGCCCAGCAACGGCGACCTGTGGGTCATGTACGTCCATCCCGGCGAGGTGGTAAAGGCCGGCGAAGAACTCTTCAATGTCTCGATCATGAAGCAGGAAAAGGCTGTGCTGGCCCCGGTGGACGGCATCGTCAAACGCGTGCTCAAGACCGCCGACTTCAAGGAAAGCAAGCAGATGGTTTCTGTGCGCGAAGGCGAACTGATCGTGGAACTCGGGCCGGTGCCGCGCATGTGCAGCAATGAAGCCTGCGGACAGCCCATTCCCATGGAAAACGCGGCATTCTGTCCCTACTGCGGTTCTCGCGTGGGTTAGGAAGCTATGGACAGTTTTGCATTACTGGTATATGTCGCATAAAAGAGCGCTTTTTCTTTCCCGTCATACCGGAGGAAATCATGGCTAAAAGTCCCGCCGCTAAAACAGCGCAGGCCAAGCCCAAAACCAATTCTGCCGAATTGATTCAGAAGAAGCTAGTGCTGACCGGCGCGGACATCGTGAAGCTCGGGCCCGAGGCGGAATTGCTTGTCGGCGGCAAGAACTATAATACGGCCCTGATCAGCCAGATTGAGGGTATTCAGGCGCCGCATTTTCGTGCGGTCTCTTCGCTGGCCTTTCATCGTCTGCTGGATGAAACCAAGGTCAATGGCCGTGTAGTGCGCTCTGTGGTGGATAAAGAGTATGGTCGCATTGACTGGAACGATCCGGAAATAAATCAGGATCCCGATTTCCTGCAAAAATTTGTACGCCAGTTGGGCAAGCAGAGCCATGACGCCGCCAAGGCCGAGGGAGAGCAGTCGCATACCAAATTGCGAACTTTTATCAATAATATTGTGGAAGGTTTTGCCACATCTCCTGAGGGTATCGACCAGCTGCGCAAGCGCTCGGTGATGGTGCAGGCCGCCATTCTTTCCGTGGATATGCCCGCTGAAGTGGATGAGGCCGTGCGCGGGGCCTACAAAGCCATCTGTGAGGAAAACGGCGACGACATGACCCCTGTGGCCGTGCGTTCTTCCGCCGCCGGCGAAGATTCGCGCAAAAAAGCTTTTGCCGGTCTGCAAGATACTTATCTGAATATGGTAGGCGCGGATAAGGTGGTGGAAGCCTATCACTGGGACTGTTCCTCTGCTTACAATCTGCGCTCCATGACCTACCGGCGAGAAGCCATCTTGGACGCTCTGGCCCGTGCCGAAGAGACCGGCGACGAATCCATTGCCGAAATGGCAAAACAGGAATGGGCCATTGAACATACGTCTCTCTCCGTCTGCATGATGCAGATGATCAATCCCGTGATTTCTGGCACGGCCTTTTCCGCCGATACGGCCACAGGCTGCCGGGGCACGGATCGCAAGGATCTGGTGAGCATCGACGCCAGCTATGGCCTCGGCGAGGCCGTGGTGGGCGGCAAGGTGACGCCTGACAAGCTCTATGTCTTCCAGCGCGACGACGGCAGCGAGGTGGTTATCCGCCAGATGGGCTGCAAGGATATGAAAATCGTCTATGACGAAAAGGGCGGCACGCGCGAAGTGCCCGTGCCCGAGCTGGAAGCCCTGCGCTGGGCTTTGTCTCTGAGCCAGGCTGAACGGGTTGCCAAGGGCGTGCGCGCCGTGAGCAAGGCCTACGGCGGCATGATTATGGATACGGAATTCTGTATCGACGCCAATGACAAGCTCTGGTTCGTGCAGGCCCGGCCTGAAACTCGCTGGAACGAAGATCTGGAACTGCATCCCACCACCATTTTCATGCGTCGCCGCGAGGTGGACGCCAAGGCTGCGGCCGAAGCGGAAATTCTGGTGGAGGGCAACGGCGCTTCACGCGGGGCGGGTCAGGGCACGGTGCGTTTTCTGCGCTCCGCCCTTGAGCTGAATAAGATTGCCAAGGGCGACGTGCTGGCCGCTGAACGCACAGATCCGGACATGGTGCCGGGTATGCGCGTGGCCTCCGCCATCATGGCGGACGTGGGCGGCGACACCAGCCATGCCGCCATCACGTCGCGCGAACTGGGCATAGCGGCGGTCATCGGCATTCAGCGGGTGGACGTGCTGCGCGCCCTGGACGGCGCGGAAGTGACCGTGGACGGTACGCGAGGGCGGGTCTACCGCGGCTTGCTGCCCCTGCATCAGGTGGGCGGCGAAATGGATGTGGCGAAACTGCCGCCTACAAAGACCAAAGTGGGCTTGGTGCTGGCCGATGTGGGCCAGGCGCTCTTCCTTTCGCGTCTGCGCAACCATCCCCAGTTTGAAGTGGGTCTGTTGCGGGCGGAATTCATGCTGGGCAACATCAGCATCCATCCCCAGGCGCTGGAGGCCTTTGACAACGGCGAACTTGACGGTGTTGTCCAGGCCAAGGTCAAGGAGCTGGAGAATCGTCTTTCCAAGGTGTTGCGCGAGCAGATGGCCGCCGGTCTGATTGTCTTTAATTTCAATCTGCGCGAATACGTGGGTGAAATCACCGGCCTGTCCGCTGAGGTCAGCGCTCTGGCCGATGCCGACAAGAGCCTGAGCGCCGAGGAAGTCCTGCTGCAGCATCGCAAAATGCGCGAGCTGGACCACAAGATTGACCAGCACATGGAGATGGCCTCGCGCCGTATCGAGGTGCTGAAGACTTCGCCCGATCTGGCGGATCATGTGCGGATCATCATGGGCTACGACGACGAGCTGGCCCTGCTGCCGTCCGCTGATCCGGAATCAGCCAAGCGCGCTGCTGAAATCGAAGCCAGCGTGGAAGCGCATGTGCAGCGGATTCAGGATCTGCCCGCTGTGGTCAAGCTGCTGGAAAACATCCTCCATCTGCGCGAGGAGATTGGCCTGCGTACCGGGCTTAAAAAGGAAATGGACGATGTGCGCAACCTGCCGGAAAAAATCCGCGGCCTTATCAAGGCGCGCGGTTTCCGCACCGGCAAGGAGCACTATGTCCAGACCCTGGCCCAGAATCTGGCCCTTTTTGCCATGGCCTTCTACGGCAAACCCATTACCTACCGCACCACGGACTTCAAGAGCAACGAATACCGCAACCTTCTGGGCGGCAATCTTTTCGAGCATCAGGAAGCCAATCCCATGCTGGGTTATCGTGGCGTTTCGCGGAATATCCATGACTGGGAAATAGAGGCCTTCAAGTTGGCGCGCGGCGTTTACGGCGGCAACAATCTGCGTATGATGCTGCCCTTTGTGCGTACCCTTGAGGAAGCCCGCTCCATGCGCTGCTATCTGGATCAGGTGCACAAGCTCAAGAGCGGCCACGACGGCCTGAAGATCATCCTCATGTCCGAACTGCCCTCCAACGCCATTCTGGCGAAGCAGTTCGTCAGCGAGTTTGACGGCTTCTCCATCGGCTCCAACGACATGACCCAGATGGTGCTGGCCACGGACCGTGACAACGCGCGCCTTGCCCATATTTATGATGAAGAGGACCCGGCGGTGGTCTGGGCCATCCTGGTCAGCATCTTTACCGGCCAGAAGTACGGCAAGAAGGTGGGCTTCTGCGGTCAGGGCGTTTCCAACAGCGTCATTCTGCGCGGCTTGGTGGCTATTGCCGGGATTACCTCGGCCTCGGTGGTGCCGGACACCTATTACCAGACCGTCTTTGACATCGCGGCTGTGGAAAAGGAAAACATTCCCACTTCCCAGCTCGGCAAATGGCTTGGACAGCAGCACCATAAGCGGCTGGCGGAGCTTATGGAAACCGCCGGTTACGGGCATATTCTCAAGAAATACACGGAACCGCAGGACATTCAGGAATGGTACGAAGGCGAGCTGCAGCGGCGGCATGAACAGTTGCGCGAGCATCTGGACACGCCGAAGGAAGGCTTCTACCGCGCCGAGTTGCAGAGTTTCCGTTCCACCTTCCACAAGCCGGTGATCTACGCCACCTGGAATTGGGACGATACCGTGCTGGATGCCCTGCATCAGTCTGGTTTTGAGAACTTCGATGAGCAGGCCAAGGCGTTGGAGATCTCCCGCGAGCTGAATGCCTAACCTTAGAGCAAATTGACTTTCAAAGTTAACCTTTTCTAAAAAAGAAATATACTGAAAGAGGCCTGGATCCTGTGGGGTCCGGGCCTCTTTTCTTTAGGAAGGTGGTTGGCTTGTTCGCGTCCGGCGATCATGGAAAAACGTGTAAGCACCCGCGCCTGTCATGCTATGCGCGAGCGGCTCGAATTTCTGCTGCCGCAGGGGAGGAATGAGAGGGGCGACAGATGAAAAGGGGAGCTTGAGCTCCCCTTCATTGTTATTGCTTTGCCGTGGCGGCAAATTGTTGCTGCTGTTTGCCCTGGTCTCCGCCAGGCCCCATACTCACGGCCTTGGAGGTGGACATGAGGTAGATCTCATGCGGGTCAAGGATCAGAATCACGGAGCCGTCGCCCATGATAGTGGCCCCGGAAATGCCTTTGAGATCGCCAAGATACGCACCCAGGGGCTTGATGACGATTTCCTGGCGTTCCAGAAGTTGATCCACGACCAGACCCAGACGGCGTTCATTATCATGGATGACCACCACGGACAGGACATCGGGCAGAGGGTCGGTACGCGGCAGGCCGAGCATTTCCGAAAGTTCCACAATGCCCAGCACTTCGCCGCGCAGGGTGACGGCCTTACGTCCCTTGACGTCGGTGAGACGTTCAAATTCTATCTTGGTGGTTTCCGACACGGCGTCCAGCGGAATGGCGTACATCTGGCCGGACACATTGACCATCAGAGCGTCGATGATCGCCAGGGTCAACGGCAGGCTCAAGGTGAAGCGCGTGCCCTTGCCCACTTCGGAATAGGTGTTGACGCTGCCTTTGAGATTTTTGATGTTGGTGCGCACCACGTCCATGCCCACGCCGCGCCCGGAAATATCCGTGATTTTTTCGGCGGAGGAGAAGCCCGGCGCGAAAATCAGTTCCATGGCCTCACGGTCATCCAGCTGCGCCGCTTCCTCGGGCGTGATGACGCCCTTGCGGATAGCCACTTCGCGCATTTTATCCGGGTCAATGCCCTTGCCGTCGTCTTCAATCTCAATGGCGACGGAATTGCCCTTGTGAAAGGCGCGCAGGGTGACCTTGCCCTTGGGCGCCTTGCCCGCAGCAACTCGCACGTCTTCCGATTCAATGCCGTGGTCCACGGAGTTGCGGATCAGATGGACCAGAGGATCGCCGATAACCTCCACCACGCTCTTGTCCAGTTCCGTTTCTTCGCCTTCCATGATCAGATCGACTTCCTTGCCGCTTTTGCGCGAAAGGTCGCGGACCAGGCGGGGGAAGCGCGAAAAGACCGAAGAAACGGGCACCATGCGGACTTTCATGATGGTGTCCTGCAAATCGTCGGAAATACGGGCCATGGCGTAGGTGGTTTCCGAAAGGCTCTGGGCCACTTCCGAAATATTCACGTTCTCGCCGCCGCCTTCAAGGGAGCGGGCAATAAGGGTGTAACGGTTGCGGTTGATGATCAGCTCGCCGATCAGATTCATCAAATGATCAAGGCGCTCGTGATCTACGCGGATAGTGGAGGAACTCTTGTGCGCTTCACCCGCCGGAGCGGCAGCCGACGCTGCCTTTGCGGCGGAAGTCATGGGTTTGGGCTTGGCGGCGGCCGACGCGGGGGCGGGAGCCGTTTGGGCGGCTGGGGCCGGAGCGGAGGGAGCTGATGGGTTTGGTCGCGCCGAAGTTTTAGGCGTGGGCTCGGTTTTGACTTCCCCGGCAGGCGAGGGAGCGGATTGCTGCTTGGCCGCCTCCGGCTTGGGTGGTGCCGTTGCGGCGGAAGTCGCCCGGGCTTCGGGAGTCTTGGAAGAAACCTCGGGTGCGGAAGAGGTTTCGGGAGCCTGGGCGGATGAACCCACGTCAGGGCCGATTTTACCTTCGTCCAGCGCCTTTTGCACCATATCGTCGATAATGCTTACTTCCTGGCTCAGCAGGTCAACCATCAGTCCGAAATCAATGCCGCTGATGCGGCCCTGATCCACGATGCCCGCCGTGCGTTCAGCGTAGACCTTGATTTCCGTCTGGCCCACAAAGCTGCAGGCGTTTCTGACGGCGACAAGACAACGGTATACAGCGTCTATGGATTCCTTGTGACTGCCGTCTTTTTGGAGCGTTGCTAGGGCGGCGCGGATGATTTCGATCTGCTGGCGCACCGTCACGCGAAAGACTTCGGCGTCGTCGCCCTCGGAACCTACGGGAATAATGGTGGGATTGACCACTTCCACAGGCGCGGCCTCTTTTTCCGGGACCTCGTCCTGCGTGTCGCTGCCGTTGTCCGCCATGCCGGGCGTCCCGTTCTGGGCAGCCAGCAATTCTTCGGGCAGAGAAATAGCGCCCCCGGCCAGAACCTGCTGTAACTGTTTGATGACCGGGCTGGTGTCGAAAGGCGTGGCTTGGCCGCTGGCGACCTCGATTTTTTGCACCAGGCCTTCCATCACGTCCGCAACCAGCAGGAGCAGGTCAATAAGCTCATGGCTGGGCGTGATTTTGCCCTGGCGCACATTGTTGAGCAGCGTTTCGGCTTCATGGGTCAGGGCATTGAGCTCATTGTAGCCGATAATGCCGCTGTTGCCCTTCATGTTGTGGAAAAAACGGAAGAGATCGTTGACCAGATCGTCCCGGCCGGTGGGGTTTTCTTCCAGTTCCAGCAACCCGTCATTCAGGCTCGCGATAATTTCATAGGATTCGTCGATGAAATCCTTGAGATGGCCTTCGCCAAAAGCGGTAAGCGCGTAGGACTCGCGACAGGGCAGAGCGGCGACCCATTCCTTGGTGCTCAGACCCGGGCTGTCATTGTCTTCAGCCGGGCTTCCTGCAGACTGTGCCGATGCCTCGGCTTTCGCCACCGGTTCGAGAGCTTCGGCGGCAAGCGGAGCGTCTCCCATCGGAGGCGCGGCCTCTTGCGGCGCGGCGGGTTCCGGTTGGGGCGTGCTGTCGCCGGCCATAATGGCTTCGATCTGCGCCATGATGTGCTCGATTTCCACATCGCCTTCGGCATTGGTGACTTCGAGATTGTCGATCATCTGGCGCAGGGCGTCCGTGGAGGCCAGGATTACATCCATGATCTCCGAGGTCACCACCATGCTGCCTTTGCGCAGTTCATCCAGAATATTTTCGGATTTGTGAGCCAGCTGGTTGATACGGTTCAAGCCCAGAAAGCCGGAAGCTCCCTTGAGAGAGTGCATGGGCCGGAAAATATCGTTGAGCAAGGCCAAGTTGTCCGGAGTTTTTTCAAGCTCCAGCAGATTCGGCTCGATGGTTTCGAGGTGTTCCTTGGCTTCAGCGATAAAATCCGCGAAAAGTTCCGGATCAAAAAATTCCTGGCTCATACCCATACCTTCGTTTGGCTGAAAGAGCAGAAGTGCTCCAGGTGGGGCACATACTGCTTTTCTTATCGGCTAGCCAAGAAGCATCTTTATGTTCCGGACCATTTTTTCCGGCTGGGCGGGTTTAACCATGTACAGGTTGGCTCCCAGGCTCATGCCGGTCTGGATGTCCTGTTCCTGGCCTTCGGTGGAAAGCACGATGATGGGGATATCCTTATAGGCGTCCTGCGTGCGAATGGTCTTGATGAAGGTGAAACCGTCCATACGCGGCATATTGACGTCTGAGACGATCAAATCCACCGGCTCAAGGCTGTACAGCTTTTCAATGGCGTCCAGCCCGTCTTCGGCGGTACTGACTTTGAAGCCTTCGGACTTGAGCACAAAAGCCACCAGATTGCGGATGGTCTTGGAGTCATCAACGACCATAATGTGTTTAGGCATAATTCGTTCCTGTCCGTCATATGTGGGACTGTCATGGATTCCGGAATATATCTGGACACGTTAGTCAGTCTTTGTCACTTTTGCAAGCAGGTCTTTCTGAAAAAATTATTTGTAATGATGCAAAAACACGGCATATCAGGTTGCAAGAAGTTTTTGCACAATCATGTCAGGAGCAAGAATGCCGCATACATGATCATTTATATCGGCTATCCCGCATAAAAAATCCGCACTGGTGCCCAGCTGAACTTCTGCATTCCAGGTTATTTTATCTTGTTCAACAGTATGCATAGTTTGCACTTTGTCGATAATCAGACCTAGTTGCATTTGTTCAGCGGTGCAGACAATGATGAAACTCTGCGGCGTGTAGCGATAGTCCCGCTCCAGGGTGAGCAGGGCGTCCAGATGGAGCAGGGGAGTTACGCGCCCGCGCAAGTTAACGACCCCGGCCACAAACTGCGGGGCCAAGGGTAGCCTGACCAGTGGCATATGCCGCAATACTTCCTGAATGGCCGTCACGGGCAACAGAAAGGTCTGCTCCCGCACAAAAAATGAAACCATCTGAACGCGGGCTTCGTTGCGCAACCTTTGCTTCAGTGAAAGCTGTTGCGTCGTCGCCGCTGTCTCTCCGGCGACCGGCAACGCCGCGTCCGGTTCCAACACGGGCAGACCGGCCAGAGCGTCATTGCCGAGATACTTCTGGACGAAAGCCTGCTCAGCGTCGCTCAACCCGTCGTGCGTGCAACGAGAATCCAGTGCCTCAAAGCACTGGTCGGAAAAATATTCTTCCGGCGTCTTTACCATAAACCGAGCACTTCCTCAGCCAGGGCGTCATAACTCAGCGCGCCCCTGGATTGCGCGTTAATATCGTAAATAGTGCAGCCCAAGGCGCTGGCTTCGCGAAAATGCGTGTCCACGCCGATGATTGTTGTGAAGAGGGCATGTCCCATTTTGCGCCGCATCAATTCCAGCACTCTGGTGCAGGCCTTGGCCCTTTTATCATACATGGTGGGCACCGCCCGATAACGGACGGGAGTCGGCAGCACCTTGTTCAACGTGTGCAATGTGTCAAACAGTAATTTAAGGCCGTGCAGAGCCAGAAAATCCGTCTGAATGGGGATAATCAGCAGGTCGGCCGCCACCAGGGCGTTGACCAGCAAAATGCCCACATGCGGCGGACAATCCAGCACCACAAAGTCATAGCCGGCCGTGAGGCTGCATAAGCTGCGGGCCAGTACGCTGCCCTTGGCGCTGCGCTCCCGGAAATCCACTTCCAGCTCCGAAAGACGGATGCTTCCCGGCGCGATATCCATCCCCTGCAAGACCGCCGGGCGGATGAGCTCCGGCCAGATTTCAGGCCAAGCGCCGTCCCGCGCCAGAAAAATATCATACAGGCTGGTGCGCAGTTCCTCCGGATAAATCTTGGCGTGCAGCGTAGCGCAGGCATGCGGGTCAAGATCCAGTAGCAGGATCTTTTTACCGCGGCGTGCCAGCGCGCTGCCCAGCGTCAAGGATGTGGTGGTTTTGCCCACCCCACCTTTCTGATTAGCTATGGCCAGAATTTTCGCGCCCATGACGGCATGGCATCAACCCAGTTTGCGGTAGACGATGGTACCCTTGTGATGCTCAAGCTGGAACGCTCGGCTGATATTGTGCAGCGATTCCGAATGGCCGATGAGCAGCGCGCCGCTGGGTTCCAGATTATCGTAAAAGGCATTGATGACCTTCCGCTTCATTTCGTCGTCAAAGTAGATGATGACGTTGCGGCAGAATACGATCTGCGATTTCTCCACCCGCCGGAGCTGTTCCTTGTCGCTCAGGTTGATCTGCCCGAAGGAGATGAGCCGCTTGAGCATGGGGTCCACTTTGTAAAGATTGCCTTCCTTCCCGAAGTAGGTGGAGACAATTTCCTTGGGCGTGGTGCGCAGGGCGTATTCATTGTACACGCCGCGCCGGGCCGCGGCGAGCACGGCTTCCGAAAGGTCGTTGGCCGTGATCTTGATGTCCCAAGTGCGGATGTCGCTCTTAAGCACCTCATGCAGGATGATAGCCAGCGTGTAGGGCTCTTCGCCCGTGGAACAGCCGGCGGACCAGATTCTCAGCTTCTTCTGGCCGGACTTTCTGCATTGCTCCAGGGTTTCAGCCAGCACGGACTTCTGGAAGACCTCCAGTTGCGGTGGATTGCGGAAAAAACTGGTTTCATTGGTGGTGACCACCTCAAAGAGTTTGTTCAGCTCCTTGCGCCGATTGGCGTCGAAACGCAGAAAATTGTAATATTCATTATAACTTTTGAGGTTCAGTTCCTTGATCCGGTTGGAGAGCCGGTTTTCCACAAGATATTTGCGGTTTTCGGCAATAAAGATGCCGCATTGCAGATAGATGAAATCGCGCAGCAGCACGAATTCCTCGTCGGAAATCTGCAAATCCTTGCGAAAGGGCGAGGTGGCCCGGAACGCGGGAACCGTCTGCCCCTGTGGCCGGAAGGCCGAACCGGGCTGCAGCGTCGGGCGCTGGGGTTCGGCGGTCTGCTGACGGAGCAGGGAAGGACGCGCGGTGCCGGTCGTGCCGAAAGCGGATGCCGGCGCTGTTCCGTCCGCCCTGGCGGCAGGCTTGGCAAGGGAACGCAACGGAGACGTCGTCTGGCTCTGCCTGTCCGCTGGCGTCTGACCGGCGGGTCGGAAAGTGGAAAACGGGCGCGTGCCGGTCTGGGGAGCGGCGGGTGTACTTTGCGCGGATCCGAACGGCGAGCTCGCGGGTGCGTCAGCGGCCGGGGCAGGCGTTCTGAAAGCCGATCCGGGCTGGTTTTGTCCGGCGCCGGAAAACGCGGATGGCTGTCTGGGCTTGTACAGCGAGGTGGGCCGCTCCGTAGCGCCCGTGGCGGCGGGTTGAGCGCCGGGCTTATTCTCGGAGGCCTCTGCCTTGGAGTCCGATTCGCCGTTTTTGAATAAGGACGTTTTGGGAAAAAGCGTGGGAGGGGTAGCCATAATTACTCCTGTTCCGCCTGAATGGCGGCCACGGCATCAGCCGCCGCATGCTGGATTTCGAGATCTTCGTGATCCATCATGCCCAGCAATACGCTGAAGGCGACATTGCCGCCGATCCTGCCCAGCGCTTCAATGATCTTAAAAGCGATCATGGGACTCGCGTGTTCCAGCATCTGCGCCAGGGTGGGCACGGCTTCGGTATTTTTATTCACGCCCAAGGCTTCAATGGCGCGGATACGTACCCAGTCGTTCTCATCCCTGAGGGCGGTGACCAGATGCGGCATGACCGCCGATGTGCCGATTTGCCCCAGAAGATCCACCAGTGCCACGCGCACATCTTTGTCTTCGTCAAACAACCGGGGCAGCAGGCGAGGCAGATAGCGCTCCGCCGCGCCGCCCATGTTCAGAAAGGACTCCACCGCCACCCGGCGGATGGCGGGATCCGCGTCCTCCAAAGCTTCCGTGATTTCCGAAAGGTTCTCGGACACGCTGTAACGCCCCAGAGCATACACGGCCATCATGCGCTGCATGGCATCGTCGCTGCGGAAGCGCTCTTTGAAGCGCTCGTTCAACTTGGAACTGTGCAGGTTGATGCAAGCCTCCAGGGCCATTTCCTTCACGTCCACATAGCGGTGTTCGAGCTGGCTGAAGACCACGTCCTCCACGTCCGGACAGGTATGCTGATTGCCGAAAAAGACCAACGCGCTTTTAAGCACTTCTGCATCTTCGCATTCGTCGATGATGGAGAGGAAGAAGGGCATATCGTCGCAACTGCCCAACTGCGCCACTTCCGCCACGGCGGCTCGTTGCAGTTCGCGGCTCACGCGCCAGAAGAGGTTCTTGATTTCCTCCACCGGGCGGTGGTCATCCATGAGCTGGCAGGCTTCCATGGCGATCATGATCCGATTTTCGTCCGCGCTACGCAAGGCGTCGCGCACAATATCGTTGTAGCCGATGGAAGCCAGGGCCCTGATGGCGGCCTCATACAGCTCGGCCTTACGTTCCGGGTCCAGCTCGGATGCCAAGTCGAGGATGGCGCTGCTGGCCTCTTCCTTGCCGATGGCGCTGAGGCCCTGCAGGGCGGCCATCTGAATATCCTCGTCATTGTCGGAAAGCGCATCCAGGAGGTAGGCGCGCAGGCGCTCCTGGGATTTGGCGGCCAGGAGGGAGAGCGAGCGCCCGCTCAGAATCTGGACAATGGCCTTGACGATCTTGTGGCGCAGAATCACGCTGACGTTTTCCAGAGAATTAAACAGCAGAGGGATGGTTTTGATGTCGCCCAGACCGCCCAACGCGTCAATGATGGCCGAGCTGACCAGCATGGAAGATTGCGGCAGCAGTTGCACCAGAGCGTTGATGGCTGACGGATCCTTGATTTTGGCCAGGGCCTCCACCACGGCAAACTGCACCCATTCCTCATCGTGCATGGCCTGGCAGAGGTCGCCCACGGACTCGGGGAAGGCCAGGTTGCCCAGACTGACGGCCGCCTGGTAGCGCACATTGACTTCCGGATCCTTGAGCAGCGCGTCGCCGAGCAGCAGCGCGGACTGGTGGCTGCGGCAATAACCTAGAATATCGGCGATGAAGATGCGCAGGTCGGGATCGTCGTCGCGGAGGTAGGGCTGCATGCTTTCAATGCTGTCCACCCCGATTTCCCGCAGGATGTCCATGGCTACATTGCGCACCGGCGCTTCGTCGCTACGCAGCAAAGGCAGCAAAGCCTCAATGGCTTGCGGCCCGCGTATTTTGCGCAGGCCGTATTCCGCGGCTTCCTGCACGCCGATGTTTTCGCTTTTGATTCGTTCGCAGAGCAGGGGCACAGCCTCTTCCATGCCCATATCGCCCGCGCTGAAAGCCGCGCTGCGGGCGTTGTCGTTGTCACCGGATCGAAGGGCTTCGAGAATCTGCGCCGCGCTGTATTGCGAATTTTCCATGCTCATAGTGGGGTATCCTGATGAAATACGGGTCAGCCTTTGACCGTAGAGATAATGGCTTGAGCTATATCGTCGGCATCCAGAATCAGATTGGCGAGTCTGGCGTCCACCACGGCCTTGGGCATGCCGTAGACCACGCAGGATGCCTCATTCTGGGCAATGAGGCAGCCACCCTTTTCCTTGAGAATACGGGCCCCTTCGCAGCCGTCGGAACCCATGCCCGTGAGCATGACCCCCATGGTACGGCGCCCAAGACAGCGCCCCGCCGTTTCCATGAGCACGTTGACTGTGGGCTTGTACAGCGCGTCGCGCGGCTCATCGGTCACGGCCACTTCGGGCAGGGGGCCGCGCATGCGCACGCCGATATGCTTGCCGCCCGGGCAGACATAGGCGTGGCCGTTTTTAAATTTGTCGCCGTTGACCGCCTCGGAAACCGAGATGTTGCATACGCTGTCCAGGCGCTTGGCAAAAGGACCGGTAAAGGTGGCCGGCATATGCTGGGCGATGAGGATGCAGGCCGGAAGATCAGCGGGCAGGGCGGAAAGAACTTTCTGCACGACCGGCGGTCCGCCCGTGGAAACGCCGATGACCACCAGATCGCGCGGTCCGTGGCAGGGCGTCTGGACATAGTCCGCGGGTTGCGAAGGTTGGCTGCGATGGGCAAGAGGTTGCACGATATGGTTGATGCGGCGGTATTTCAGCTTGACGATGGTTTTTTTACGGGCAATCGCCTTGACCTTGCGACGCAACTCGTCCCCGAAACAATCGCGGTCGTTGCTCATGGTTTTGAGAATAAAATCCAGAGCCCCGTATTCCATGGCTTTCAAGGTGCTTTCAGCGCCGCTTTCCGTGAGCGAACTGACCATCAGCACCGGCATGGGGTGCGTTTTCATAAGTTCCTGAAGGGTCGCCAAGCCGTCAAGACGCGGCATTTCCACATCCAGAGTCATGACGTCGGCGTCCAGCTCTCCGGCTTTCTGCAGAGCCTCCTGGCCGTCGCGTGCCGTACCGGCCACTTTGATTTCCGGATCCTGCTCCAAGAGGGAAACCAGGGCATGGCGCATGAAAGTTGAATCATCCACAACAAGGACACGGATCATAAAAACGCTCGCTCCGGAATGAAGTTTTCCCGCGTTCCGAGAATACATCGGCCATGTTACGCCAGGAGGGTTGATTTGACAAACAAAAAAAAGCCTTGCCAAATATATTCGTCCGGCGTAAAGTGCTTTTCTTAACGGGATGTGGCTCAGCTTGGCTAGAGCGCAGCGTTCGGGACGCTGAGGCCGCGCGTTCAAATCGCGCCATCCCGACCAGGAAATTCAGGGGGTTACGCATAAGCGTAGCCCCCTTTCCTTTTGTGGTGCTAACAAATTGCTAACCTGACGCGCGGATGCTACGGCTAATGTCATCAGCAAAGGTCAATCAAAGTGGGGTTGGCATGCCGCAGAAGCGTATCCGCTCAAGCCGTTTTCCCGGCGTCTACTACAGGGACACAACCGATCCGCGCAGAAGGCATAATGGCCGCCCGGACAGGTGCTATGACTTCTGCTACCGAATCGGGGGCAAACTGAAATGGGTGACTGTGGGCTGGATTTCAGAGGGATTCAGCGAACAAAAAGCCGCCAATATGAGACGCGAACTGCTTGAGCGACTGGCACAAGGGGAGGAAGTTCACACGGCCAAGCAGGCGGATATTACATTGGACATGCTGGCCGATGACTATTTTTCCTGGCTCAGGGATGAAGGCAAGTACGCTGAGCAGGAAAGTCTGCGTTACAATGCCCACATCAGAGAAGAAATCGGGTTCTTGCCGTTGCGGATTCTGGCGCAACAGGATTCGGACCATGTACGGATATTGAAAAGGCGGCTTCTTGAACGCATGGCCCCCGCCTCTGCCAGGCGCATTCTAGGCGATTGCCGCGCCATGATAAACCGGGGAATCAAAAAAGGACGATGGAGCGGCATCAATCCGTTCGGCAAGGAGCGGCTGGAAATGCCGCGGCTGCAGAACAAGGGCGAACGGTTTCTCTCCCGCGACGAAGCAAAGTCGCTTCTTGCCGCCCTTGCGCGGCGCAGCCCGCAACTGCATGACATGGCGTGGCTGTCGTTGCGCACCGGCCTGCGCAGCACGGAAATTTTTCGTCTGACAGGAGCAGACCTGGACGAAGAGCACCTGACCATCTGGGTCACCGAAAAGGGCCGCAGCAGAGTGCCCATCCGTGTGGATGCGGATGTGATGCACATGCTTCGGGCCTACCGGAGCGAACCCTGTGACTATGTGTTCAAAGCCCGGGGCGGCGGCAAGATAACGGCTATCAGCGATACGTTCGATAGGGCCTGCGTTGAAGTCGGCCTTATGCCGTCTCCGGGAGAACGCAAGGATATGGACACCCGGAAGAAGGTCTGGTTCCATACTCTACGCCACACCTTCGCATCTTGGCTGGCTCAATCCGGCAAGGTGACAATCCACGAGCTGCGGGAGATCATGCGGCATAAGTCGGTGGATATGACGGAACGCTACGCGCACTTAATCCCCGGACAGGTACAGGAAAAAACGGCGCTGATCGGCACGATCTTGCGTGGCGACTGAAAAACCGCCCCCCTTTTGGGGGAGGCGGTTTCCATCATGCCGTTTGGACAGCCTGCTTTGCTTCCCATTCTCTGACAGCTTCGGGAAGATAGGCGGGCCTGCGCCCCAGCTTGAGATAGGCAGGCCCCTTCTTCAAGCTGCGCCATTTCTGCCATGTCGTTTTCGGAATGCCGGTGATGCGCACAAGGTCATCGGTGAACAGGTACTTGCGGCCAGCCGGAGGGGTGTAATCCCTGATTTCCAATGATTGGTCCATATCTCTCTCCATTTTTTGTCTTATAGCGTCTACGCCGTCTCCTCATAAATTCGTCGCTGGCGGCGATGTGGGCGGCGTCCGATTCAAAATCTGTGGACGCAATGCGTAACGGTACTTGGTGCCCGTTATCAGTGCCAACGGCGGTCTCAAACATCTTTTCCCACAGCCCCGGCGTCCCTTCTCGACAATCTCCCGGCGGACCAGTAGGGCTTCGGTGGATAGGTCAGTTTTGGTCATGGCGTGTCTCCGTGGCGGCGTAGGCCGATTTGATGGCGATCTGTCCATGGCGACAATCAATGCAGTTCCCAAGACAGCCGACGCGCATGTCCTCTGGACAGTACCCACTCAAGAGCTCCTGCCGCTGCGCCGCCAGCCACCGCACCATGCCTACCAGTCGGAGGACGGTGGCGGGGTTGGCGGCAGAAATAAAGTCGCCGTCCCACTGGCGTTGGGCGTGTCCTATTGTTTTATCCTTTAACCCACCACGCCCGATTGAATATATCGGATATACCCCATCCATAACCCACGGCCCTGGCGTCGCCGCTTTGGCCTTTGCCTCCAGGTCGGCCAGCCATTGTTCAGCGGTCATGTCGGCCCATTCGATTTTGGTGGTCATGAAACCTCCATAGCGTTATCAACCGAGTCGCATCCTTCCCCGATAAGCCATGGCCACAATCGCTGTTTCCGCTTTTGCCGGGGCGATGCCCAAGACCTCGTCCCGCATGCTTGAAACGCAGAATGCCAGCAAATGCGTGAATTGCGATCTCGGCAGCGGCTCCTTGCGGGCCTTGCGGGCACCCGCGCATGAACAGGACCTGGACTCGGCAGCCGCCACGCTGTTCAAGCACGACGTGGATGGTTGGCTGACCTGGGACAAGGCCGTGAATGTGGTCAAAAGCGCGGTGCTGGACGCCAACGGCGAAAAGCCTTTGGGGCAACTGCTGATCACCGGCGATCGCGAATACCCGACCATGTATCTGGCAGGCGGCGAAGTATGCCGCCTGGGCATCCCGCGCCCGGCAGAAGCCTTGAAGGTCAACGCGGTAGCCGACGCCATGCTGCTGGATACAGAGGGACGGGCATGGTCCGCAACGGATATTTCAGCGGCGCCAGCGCGTTACGGTGAAGATGGGCTTGATCTGTGCGGCATTCTTCAGGACGGAGAGACGGCCTCAGTTGATATCCTTTCCCGCGCCGCGCTGGAGGAAGAAGGCGAGGAGTCCGGCGGAAATGAGAACGAGGACATCACGGACAGCGGCATTCAACGCAGCACGGCATACCTCTACACCTACGTGCAGCAGCTTGCGGGCGGCGCTATCCAGTACGAAAGCGCGCCTTCTCCTGCCTCTGAAGTCATCGACGTCCAGGACAACGCGGGCGTGACGCTGACGGGCTTTGCTCTTCCGGATAAGGAAGGACTCAAGATCACACATATCCGTATTTACCGCACTGTTTCCGGCACACAAGCCTCGGACTTTCATCTTTTGGTTGAACTTTCCATGGAAGAACTGGAGGCGGCCGGTTGGTCGTACACAGACATCGAGCACGACATGAACGTCTCCGGAGAGATTCTGCAAACCTCCACCTGGGACGCCATTCCGGACAACGCCAAAGGGCTGATTAAAGCCGACAACGGCCTCTATGCCTGCTTTCGCGGTAACGAACTGCTGGTGTCGGAACCGTTCATTCCCTATGCCTACCCGGCGGCATACCGAAACACCGTGGAGAACAGCATTGTGGCCCTGGCTCATGTGGACGGAACCATTGTGGTGCTCACCACGGGCCGCCCCTATTTGGCCCAGGGAACCGCGCCGGAAAGTCTGGCCCTTGTCCATCTGCCTATTGAACAGTCCTGCGTCTCGGCTCAAAGCGTGGCGACGCTGCCCGGCGGCGTCATCTATGCGAGTCCTGACGGTCTCATGCTGTTCACCAGCAACGAGCAAAGCCTGATTACGGGTCAGACCCTCAGCCGTGAACAGTGGCAGGAGCTTGGACCGGAACGCCTCATGGGCAGCGTTCACGACGGCCGCTATGTGGCTTTTTTTAAAGGGACGAATGAAGGATTGCTCTTCCACATAGGCAGGGCCGATATGGTGCGCCTGGAACTGCCGGAGGGATGGAAGGCCCATGCCTTATATCACCACAGCGAAGACGACGCCTTGTATCTTAGTGTGGAAACGGCAGATGGCTGCGGCATCTGGAAGTTCGAGGGCGGAGATTCCCCCTTGCCTTACCGCTGGCGCAGCAAGGAATTCTTCACATCCGCCCTGTACGGCATGACGGCGGCGCGGGTGCAGGGGGAACAGGGCGCGCGCAATCCCGTGCGCATGGACATTTTCGGGCCGGACGGAGAGCGACCCAGGGCCACGCTGCGCCTGACAAACGGCAAAACCGTGCGCATCCGCCCAACGCGGGCCGAACGGCTCTGGAGCTTTGAACTGTCCGGTACGGCTGACGTGTATGAAGCCCGTCTGGGCGGCAACGTGGAGGGCGTGGAAAATGACGTCCAGTAGTTTTGAGCGCGGCATACAAGCCGTGCCGCGCGGTCTTTCGGCGGGTCTGACCTCCTATCTGAACAGCCTTGACTCTGTGGTGCGTCGCCTGGCTGGCCTGGCTCGCGGCTCGGATTCATCCCAGGCAGTTCGGCGCAGTGAAGCAGCGAGCCTCGGCGGCAGCGCTCAGACCGCCGTCACCACGGCCAAAATCGTAGACGGGGCCATTACCGCCTCCAAGCTGGCCGACAGCGCGGTTACGGCGGACAAAATCGCGGATGCGTCCATCATTGGCGGCAAGCTGCGGATAGGAGCCATAACGGACCGGGAACTGGCCGCGCAGTGTGTAGGAAAGGAAGAGTTGAAGCCCCGTTCGGTGAGCGCCGACAAACTGGCCGCCGATGTTTTGCCGGTCAGCCTGGAAGGCGCGGCGGCGCATGGCGAGACTGTGGACCTGGGCTCGTGGCTGGAACGGCCAAACGTGGCGGTGACGGGCTTCGCACTGAACGTGCAACCGGGCGGCATCCTGCGGACAGGCATTGAAAATTTGCGCCTGGACGGCGACTCATGGCTGTTTGATGCCGTGTCCTGCTGCGATGTGGGCGAGGATGAAAACGGCGCGCAGAGGGTGAATCAGGGGCAAATGACGTGGAGCGCCACGGGCAGGAGGGCGGACAATGAGTGAAGGGTTCGCGGCTCTGTATATCAACAAGACGCTTCCTGTTGCGCCCGGCCTCCTCCGGCACGTTTTCGACAGAATTGTCGAGGACGGTTTGCTTACCAGCCTCTTCTATGACGGGAGCGTCCGGACCAGGGATGAATTCCTGGATGAGATGTCGAAGCCGGGAACTCTGCCCTTTGTCGTCATGCGCGGCAAGGATGTTGCTGCGTTCTCCTGGCTCAATTGCATTCTAGGCAGATCGGCCCGCGCCCACTTTGCCATTTTTCGTGAATTCTGGGGCCGTAAAATCCGCGTGTCTTTGGGGAGGAACTTCTACAGGTATGTGCTTTCGCGCAAGGATGCCGAGGGCTACCTGTTCGACTGCGTATACGGCATCACGCCTGAAAACAATCCCCTGGCATGGAAGGCCGCCCTGCAAAGCGGATGGCGGCTGATCGGAACAATACCGAGCTGTGTCTTTCTTGCGGACGCGAAAATGAGCGTGGGCGGCGTGGTGACCGCCGCGACGCGGGAGATTCTCGGCATTGCCGAGGGAGAAGTTGTGGAGGCGACATGGGACGCATGATTTATACCCGTCTGGTGCTTGATATGGCCTCCGGCGAAATGCTTGAGGCGCAGGGTTTTGAATACGATGGTCCTGTGACCGAATGCATGGGCGGCAGCGGTGGGGGCAGCAGCACGACCAATACGGTCGACTATGCCTACAACGCGCGCATGGCGGCGCTCAGCGAAGAGCAGCAAGGTTGGGCGCGCGATTATTACAATATGTGGCAGCAGTATCAGAAGCCGTATGAAATTGCGCAGACGCAGGCCAATATGGAAATGCTGCCGCTGGAAACAGAGCTTTACAAGCAGCAGTTGACGGCGGCCAAGGATTTGCTGCCGCAGCAGACGGCGGCCGCCCAGAAGTTTCTGACCTCGGCCAACCCGGAGCGCGTAAGCTGTCTGGCGCGGAAGCAATGGGCAAGGTCCTGGGCTTCCAGCCCACGAGCAGTGCAAAAAGCTATGAAGCCTACCGGGCGGGAAAGAGGCAGGACGCGGTACGCTCTGACAAAGTCAACGATTTGGCCGTGCTGGTTCTCAAATCCATCGACACCGGCAAGCCGGACGGGCGCATTGCCATGATGAAGGAGCTCCGGGCCTGGAACAAAAGAATGCAGGAAGAGGGCAAGCCGCATATGCTCATTCAGCCCAAGGATGTGTTGCGCCGGGTGAAATCCCGCAGGAGAGAAAATCGGGCGACGCCGAAACAGCGTCAGAAAGGAGCCGCGCAGATGGCGACGTGGGGAGTGTAGGGGAGATCGAGGAGGCCGGAATTCCCGACCTCCAAAATCCTGCTTGGCTTCGCTGCAGGGAATGGATATATTTAAATCATGGACACGGCAAGCCCTGAAAAGCGCAGTTGGATTATGCGCCAAGTGAAGGGCCGGGACACCAGCCCGGAAAAGATCGTACGTTCTTTGCTTCATCGCAGGGGCTATCGTTTCCGACTTCAGCGCGACGATCTCCCTGGGAAGCCGGATATTGTCCTACCCCGTTTCAAGACTGTCGTTTTTGTCAATGGGTGCTTTTGGCATCGCCACTCTGGATGCAAACGAGCTACGACGCCAGCGACCAACGTCGACTACTGGCAAACCAAATTTGCGCGCAACGTGGCGCGCGACGCCCGCAATCAGGCTGAACTTGAAAAGATGGGTTGGCGTGTCGTAATCGTTTGGGAGTGCGAGCTGAAAGACAAAACTACCTTGGAAAAACGATTAGACGATTATCTCAAGAGCAGTTACGTATGAGCCTTGCTTGCGCCATAGAACGCCGCGCGGACGCTCTGCCGATGCCGGAGCACCCCAACCGCCCCTCCCTTTTAGACTTCTTCGCTGGAAGCGGGCTTGTGGGCCATGCATTGTTCCCTTTTTTCGACACCGTTTGGGCCAACGACATCTGTGCCAAAAAGGCAGCCGTCTTTGCGGCCAATCATGATGCGCCGTTTGAGTTGGGTTCTGTGACTGACGTACATGGCGCTGCGCTTCCATCCGCCATACTGGCTTGGGCCAGCTTTCCCTGCCAGGACTTGTCTCTCGCGGGCAAAATGGGAGGCATACGGGCAAAAAGGAGCGGTTTGGTTTGGGAGTGGCTTAGGGTCATAGACGAAATGCCGCAGCGGCCAAGCATCCTAGCAGTCGAAAACGTTGTTGGACTCATATCCAGTCATGGCGGTGCGCACTACCGGGAATTGCACGCCGCCCTTACGAAGCGCGGCTATAAAGCCGGCGCGCTCTTGCTTGACGCCGTGCATTGGCTCCCACAGTCTAGACCACGCATCTTCGTCGTTGCGGCGGAAGCTTCCCTGCCTATCCCTTTGAATCTCACTGTCGATGGTCCTACATGGGCGCATTCCGAGGCCATTCAAAAGGCTGCATCTGGTTTGCCCGGATGGCTATGGTGGAAGCTTCCCGAACCGCCTAAACGCGCGCTGACGCTCTCGCAGATCGTAGATTTTAGTTTGCCGTGCCATGATGCTGCAACGAGCCGTAGAAACATTGACATGATACCTTTAGAGCATAGGCGTCGTCTTGAAGAATCCGGCTTGCGCGTCGTTCCTGGCTACAAACGTATGCGGAGCGGCGTACAGGTTTTAGAATTGCGCTTCGACGACGTCGCTGGTTGCCTTCGCACTCCTTGTGGCGGCAGCAGTCGCCAGTATCTTGTGCTTCGAAAAGGCAGAGAGTGGCGAACGCGCATTCTTAGCCCCAGAGAGGCGGCCCGCCTCATGGGAGCGCCCGACAGCTATCGTCTTCCCGGAGCGTTCAACGACGGCTACAAGGCGATGGGCGACGCCGTGGCCGTTCCTGTGGCAGCTTTCTTGGCCGAGCACCTTCTCGCTCCACTTGTGGCGGTTTGTCATGGCAAATCTTGAACAGCGTCTTCACGAGTACAAAGAGCAAAAAAAGTTCAGAGGCAAAGGCCAACTGGCAGTCATGCTGCACATCACTCGTCTTGCGGCGGAACATGGTCTGCCCTTGGACGCAGCATCCTTGCGCACTCAGAAAGAAGGCCAAGTAGCTGGGCTGAGCAAGAGCAGAATTCAGACAATTCTTAAAGATCATGGCATAGAACGCATCCTTGCGGAAGAAGGCGGCAGGACAAGTCGCGGCAGTCTCGGCAACGCTGCGGACTATGTGGATTTTTTGAATGCTCTTCATGCGGATGGATGCGCAGATCTGCCTGCAATTGAAGCATGGTGGGCAGACCGAGTGCGGGACTATTTCTGCGGAAAGCCCTTCACGCTAAAGTTCGACCCCAGCAAATCGTTGCGCGCCATTGTGGAAGATCTGCTTGCCCAGGCCGCTAAACGCCAGAAAGACAATCCCGGAACGACATATGCTGGGACGGTTCTACAACACCTTGTCGGCGCGAAGCTGGATTTGATCTTGCCGGAGGAAAAGCGTCCCGCACATCATGGAGCCAGCGTCGCAGACGCCTCCACAGCTCGGACGGGCGACTTCGTTTTCGACGACTCCGTCGTTCACGTTACAACTGCATCGACCGAAGCGCTTTTGCGAAAATGCAAGGATAATCTTGATGTAGGGCTGCATCCCATCATAGTGACTATTGCCGAAAGCCAACCAGGGTTGGTTTCCAACGCAAAGACGTTCAAGATTGACGGACGCATCGACATTATTGAGGCGGAACAATTTATTGCGACGAACCTCATGGAATGGAGCCACTTTGCGGGGAATGCGCAACGAACTGAGATCAGGCGTCTCATTGCCCGCTATAATGAAATCGTCAACGAAGTCGAAACGGATCCTTCGTTATTGATTGAAATGTAGTCCTGCATCGAGCCCTTCGCAAAGCTATCAGGCGGGAGCTAACAGGGTGCTAACCTGCCGCGTCAGTGAAAGTTTTTTGGGGCAAGATTCGCAAATTTAAATTTCAACGTATGTATCTGAAAAAGCATGTCTTCTGCATTTTTCAATAGACTGTTTTTGCGTTCGGGACGCTGAGGCCGCGCGTTCAAATCGC
>OIXH01000779.1_pt1 | contig 38408 bp, 33 predicted proteins | sample 1587741 | NCBI WGS metagenome assembly OIXH01 (sample SAMEA3888916, study PRJEB22519) | human gut metagenome | biome: human gut; feature: human-associated habitat; material: faeces | place: Denmark | collected 2011 | reverse complement strand
AAAGCCCTTTGGTGGGGCGATGGGGCAAAGCCCCATATCCAAAAATGCTTAGATACTTGTTTCTTGAAATGTTCGGTTTAAGCTTGGCAGTCCCTTCCCGTGTATTTCATTTCGCGCGGCCTTTCGCGCGAAGCGAAATGGACGGGGCGACGCATAAGCGAGGAAAATATGAATTATCAAACGCTGGAGCGGACGATCGGCCATTCCTTTGCCGATATCGCCCTGCTCGATCTGGCGATGACCCATCCGTCCTATGCGCTTCAGCATAAGTGTCAGGATAATCAGCGCCTTGAATTTTTGGGCGACGCGGTGCTGGAAATCTGCGTCAGCCGCGTGCTGTATCATAAATACCCCAAGCTGCGCGAGGGGCAGCTGACCCGCAAGCGCGCCGCGCTGGTCTGCGAGGCGAATCTGGCCAGAGCCGCGACGCGGCTGGGGCTGGGCAGCTACCTCAAGCTCGACCGGGGCGAGGAGGTCGTCGGCGGGCGAGAAAACCCGTCCATCCTCGCCGATACGATGGAGGCGGTGATCGCCGCCGTCTATCTGGACGCGGGCATGGAGGAGGCCGCCAAGCTGGTCGATCTGGCGATGGACGGCTATGAAACCAGCGAAAAGAACGACCGCGACGCCAAGAGCGCCTTGCAGGAGTATTTGCAGGCGCTCGGCGAGGAAACCCCGACCTACGAGATTATCGGGCAGGACGGCCCGCCGCATGCCCGCGTGTTCACCGCCAGGGTGCTCCGCGCGGACGGCAGCGAGCTGGGCACGGGCGTGGGCGCGCGCAAGCAGCGCGCCGAGGAGGCCGCCGCGCAGATGGCGCTGCAAAAGCTGAACAAGGCACAATGACGCCCGCATGCGGGTTGACGGAAAGGAGTCGCACAGGTGCGGCTAAAGAGACTGGAAATATACGGCTTTAAGTCGTTTGCGGATCGCACGGTCGTGGTCTTTGACGAGGGCATCACCGGCATTGTCGGCCCGAACGGCAGCGGCAAATCCAACTTATCCGACGCGGTGCGCTGGGTGCTCGGCGAGCAGAGCGCCAAGGCGCTGCGCGGCGGCAAGATGGAGGACGTCATCTTCAACGGCACGCAGAAGCGCAAGCGCATGGGCTATTGCGAGGTTTCCCTCGTCTTTGAAAACGAGGATCACGCGTTGAGCGTGGATTACACCGAGGTGATGATTACCAGGCGCGTGTATCGCAGCGGCGAGGGCGAATACTACATCAACAAATCCGCGTGCAGGCTCAAGGATATCGTCGAGCTTTTCCGCGATACGGGCGTGGGCAAGGAGGGCTATTCGATCATCGGCCAGGGCCGAATTGACGAAATCCTCTCCCAAAAGAGCGAGGACAGGCGCGGCGTTTTTGAAGAGGCGGCGGGCATTGTCAAATACCGCACGCGCAAGGAGGAGAGCGAAAAGCGCCTTTCCAACATGCGCGACAACCTCTCCCGCGTGGAGGATATCATCGCCGAGCTGGAAAGCCAGCTCGAGCCGCTGGAAAAGGCCAGCGAAACCGCGCGGCGCTACCTGAATCTGCGCGACGAGCTGCGCGTTTTGGAATGTTCCGCGTTCGTTCTGCGCAGCGACCGGGCGAAGGAGCGAATCGCCGAGGCCGAGCAGCTTCTGACCGGCCTGAAGGAGGCCATCGCCAGCGAGGAAAAGCGCGCCGACGCGCTGAGCGAGCAGCGCGAAAAGGCCAACGAAGGCGCGCAGAAGCTCGAAAATGAGGTGACCGCCGCCCACGACGCGGTGCTGGAGCTGACCCGCGAGACGGAGGCGCGCGAGGGCGAATTGGGCGTTCTGCGCGCGGAAATCAACCGCATGGAAAAAGACGTGCTTGCCCTCGGTCAGGAGGAGGACGTGAAGCGCGCCCGGAGCGCCGCGCTCGACGAGGAAATTGCAAAAAACGAGCGGGACGCGCTTGCCAACCGCACGAGGATCATCGGCCTGACGCGCGAGCTCGGCCAGAAAGAAGAAGCCCTGCAAAACGCGCAGGAAGAAGCGCGGCAGGCGGAGGAAAAGCTGGAGGCGCACAAGAGCGCCATCATCGACGCGATGAACCGCCTGAGCGACGTGCGCACCAGCGAGGCGCGGCTTTCCACCATGCGCAGGGAGCTGGAGCGCCGCGGCGAGGAAGCCGACGCGCAGAAGGAAGAACTCGAACTGGCGGCCGACCGCATGGACGAGCAGCTCGCGCAGGCGGCGCAGGAGCTGGAGCAGGCCAAGCGCGGCGAGGCCGAAAAGGTTGAAGCCGAACAGAAGATCGAACAGGAATCGCAGGAGACGGCGCAGAAGATTGCCGTCGTCCAGCAGGCGCTCGGCGACGCGAACGGCCAGAAGCAGGCCGCGTCCAGCCGCCTGCGCGTGCTGCGCGAAATGGAGCGCGACTACGCGGGCTATCAGCAGGCGGTCAAGCAGGTTCTGCTGCACGCGCGCGGGAACGCGGGCGTTCGCGGCGTGGTGGCAACGCTGATGCGTGTGCCCAAGCGGCTTGAGCGCGCGACGGAGGCCGTGCTGGGCGGCGCGCTGCAAAACGTCGTCACGACGGACGAATACATCGCCAGAGACATGATCGCGTATCTGCGCCAGAACAAGCTGGGGCGCGCGACCTTCCTGCCGATGACGACCATCAGCGGCAGGACGCTCAGCCAGCAGGAGCGGCAGGTGCTGACCATGCCGGGCTGCGTGGGCGTGGCCAGCGAGCTGATCGAGTTTGACGAGCAATACCGCGGCATTGTGGAAAACCTGCTCGGCCGAACCGTCATCGCGGAAAACCTCGACGCGGGCATTGAAATCATGCGCAGGGGGCGGCATGCGTTCCGCTTGGTGACGCTGGAGGGCGACGTCATGCACTCCGGCGGCTCGATGACGGGCGGATCGAGCGCCTCCCGCATGACCAGCCTGCTCTCCCGCGAGCGCGAGATCAAGGAGCACGAGAAGCTGCTGGCCGAGCTGGAGGAGAAGGTCGCCGATTACGGCCGCCGCATCGAGCGGGGCGAGGCCATCCGTCAGGAGATCAAGCAGCGCCGCGCGCAGGCGTTTGAGGCGATTCGGCAGGCGCAGATCGACGTTTCCGTTGCGCAGGAGCGCGTTCGCACGCTGACCGCGCAGCGCGAGGAGCACCGCGTCCAGCAGGATCGGTGCGCGCTGCTGCGGACGCAGATCGCGCAGAACCTCGCGCAGATCGACAGCCAGCTGGCGGGCGCGCGCGATACGCAGGCGGGCGAGCAGAAGACCAACGAGGAAATGAACAGGCAGACGGCCGCGCTCAGCGACGCGCTGTATGAAAAGCGCGAGGCGCTGGACGCCCTGCGCGAGGAGGCGCAGAACCTGCGCGTGACGCTGGCGGCCTGCGAACGCGACGCGAACGCGCTCAATCAGGACGGCGCGCGCATGCGCCGGGAGCAGAGCGCCGTCGGCGTCCAGATTGGCGAGGCGCACGAAAACCGCGAGGCGCTGACCCTGCGCCATCAGCAGAGCATGCAGCAGCTCGCGCGCGACGCCGCCGAGCAGCAGACCTGCGCCGGACGGCTTGAGGCGGCTCAGCAGAATTTGGCGGCGCGGCAGAGCGCGCGCAACGAGGAACAGGAGACGATCCGCCAGCTGACGCAGGAGATCGACAGCCTGCGCGAGACGCTGGCCATGGATATGGACAAGTGCCACAAGGCCGAGCTGGTGCTCGGGCGCACCCAAAGCGAGCTGGAGCAGATGCAGCAGCGGATATGGGACGATTACGAGCTGACCTACGCGGGCGCGAAGGAATACCTCGTCGAGCCGTTTGACATGGCGGGGAGCGACAAGCGCGCGGGCGACATCCGCAGGGAGATCCGCGCCATGGGGCCGGTCAACGTCACGGCGATGGAGGATTATCGCGCCTGCCGCGAACGTTACGACGATCTGGCCGGTCAGCGCGACGATCTGGTGAAGGCGCAGGACGACCTGCTGGGCATCATCGAATCGCTGCAAAAACAGATGGAAAAGCAGTTTTTGGAAAACTTCCGGCTGCTTCAGCAATACCTGAGCGAAACCTTCGTCAAGCTCTTCGGCGGCGGAAAGGCCGAACTGCGGCTGATGGATGAAAAGGACGTGCTCGGCTGCGGCATTGAGATTGTCGCCCAGCCGCCGGGAAAGAAGCTGCAAATGCTTTCGCTGCTCTCCGGCGGCGAGCGCGCGCTGACGGCGATTGCGATTCTGTTCGCGATGCTGCGGCTCAAGCCGACGCCGTTCTGCTTCCTCGACGAGATCGAGGCGGCGCTGGACGACGGCAACATCTCCACCTTCGCGGATTATCTGCGCGATTTTTCAAAAGACACGCAGTTCGTCGTTGTCACCCACAGAAAGGGCACGATGGAGCGCTGCGACGGCCTTTACGGCGTGGCGATGGAGGAGAAGGGCGTTTCCAAGATGCTCAGCGTCGAGCTGAAGGACGTGAGCGCAGAGGCGATGGAATAAAAGCGCCTCAAAAGGACGACAAAGAAAGGGTCTTGAAACATGGGATTCTTCGGATTTGGCAAAAAGAAAGAGAAAGAGCAGCAGTCCGCTCAGGCGGAAGAAACCCGGCTCGAGGCGCAGGCCGACGAGACGAGCGGGGCGGAAAACGCGCAGACCCCGGCGGGCGATGCGGAGCAGGCCGTGCAGGATGAAAAGAAGCAGGGGCTTTTCAGCCGCCTGTGGCAGGGTCTCTCCAAGACGCGCGGAAACGTGGCCGGCCGCGTGGATGAGCTGATCGAGGCGACGGAGACGATCGACGAGGATTTCTACGAGGATCTGGTGGATATCCTGATTATGAGCGACATGGGCGTTCGCACCAGCGACAAGGTGATTCAGGAGCTCAAAACGCGCGTGGCGCGCGAGCGGATCACCGACGCGAAGAAGGCGCGCGAAATCCTCAAGGATATCCTCAAGGAGATCATGGGCATGCCGCGCAAGCCGCTCAAATGGCCGATGGTGATGCTGGTCGTCGGCGTGAACGGCGTGGGCAAGACGACGACCATCGGCAAGCTGGCGATGCGCTTCAAGGATGCGCGCCACAGCGTCGTGCTGGCGGCGGCGGACACGTTCCGCGCGGCGGCGGGCGATCAGCTCCAAATCTGGGCGGATCGCGCGCAGGTGCCGATTGTGCGCCACGCGGAGGGCGCCGACCCGGCGGCGGTGGTGTTCGACGGCGTTCAGAAGGCGAAGGCCAGCGAGGCCGACCTGCTGATCGTCGATACGGCCGGCCGCCTGCACAACAAGAAGAACCTGATGGAGGAGCTGCGCAAGATCTCCCGCGTCATCACCCGCGAATACGAGGAGGCCGAGGTGCGCACGCTGCTGGTGATCGACGCGACGACCGGCCAGAACGGCTTGCAGCAGGCGCGCGAGTTTTCCGAGGTGGCGGACGTTTCCGGCATCGTGCTGACCAAGCTGGACGGCACGGCCAAGGGCGGCATCGCCGTTGCGATCATGGACGAGCTGAAGCTGCCGGTGCTCTACATCGGCGTGGGCGAGGGCATCGAGGATTTGCAGGCGTTTGACGCGAATGCGTTTGTGGACGCGATTTTCTAATTTGAATCGGACGGATAAACAGGGAGGCGCCGCCATGCGGATTCTCAAACGGATGCTGGATTTCATTGCCTCGCGGATGCTCATGGTCACGGTGGCATGCGCGCTGCTGATTATCTCGTTTTATCTGGCGATGAATACGGCGAACATCTGGGTGCTGATCGACGACGGCTTGGACGCGCGCGCGAGCGTCGTGCTCATGGGCGAGGACGCGGGTAAGCTGACCAGCTATTTCAGGCCGGAATTTATCGCGCAGGACCCGGTTTTGCAGGTGGGCATGAGCGACACGTCGCCCTATCGGGATTACGAGATCCGCGGGTACGACCATCGGGTGAAGATGGTTTCCGTCTGGTCGTGGCCGTGGGAGAACGTGGCGCGCGCCGAGGTGGTCGAAAGCATACCGGCCATTGACGGCACGATTCGCTCCGCCAAGCGGGAGGCGGCGCTGGCCGAGGGCGGCGAGGAGCGGCTTTCCCCGCCCGCGTGGACGACGACGCGCTACCGCGTGACGCTGGTGCGCACGGCGGGCCGGTGGCTGATTTCCAACCTACAGTCGATTGCGGAGTAACATGAACTTTGATTTTCTCAACCGGGGCGCGATGCTCGCCCCGATGGCTGGTGTGACGGATATGCCCTTCCGCGTGCTCTGCCATGAAATGGGCTGCCCGATGGCGGTCAGCGAAATGGTCAGCGCGAAGGGTTATCTGCTTGCGCCGAAGGATAACCGCGCGACGCGCGAGCTGCTGAGCGTGGACGAGCGCGAACGCGGCGCGGTGGCCTTGCAGCTTTTCGGCCACGAGCCGGAAATCATGGCGCGCGCGGCGGAGGAATTGACGCGCGACGGGCGCTATGCGCTGCTGGATATCAACATGGGCTGTCCTGTGCCCAAAATCGTCGGCAACGGCGAGGGCAGCGCGCTGATGAAGGAGCCGGTGCGCGCGGCGGAAATCGTCGCGGCGGTCGCGAAGGCTTCGCATGTGCCGGTGACGGTCAAGATGCGGCTGGGGTTTGAAGCGGGGAGCGAAACCTATCTGCTGCTGGGGCAGTTGGCGCAGGAGAGCGGCGCGCAGATGATTACGCTGCACGCGCGCACGAGAAGCCAGTTTTACGAAGGCCGCGCCGATTGGAGCGCCATCGGGAAGCTCAAGCGGCGCGTGTCCATCCCCGTGGTCGGCAACGGCGACGTGACCTGCTGGCAGGACGCGCTGCGGATGCGCGAGGAGACGGGCTGCGACGGCGTGGCGGTCGGCCGCGCGGCGCAGGGCAACCCGTGGATTTTCCGGCAGATTGCCGACGCGATGGCCGGAAAGGCCGCTGTCGAGCCGACGAACGAGGAAAAGTTTGACGTGCTCAGGCGGCACTTGCACGCGCTGGCGCAGCTCAAGGGCGAGGCGGTCGCCGTGCGCGAGATGCGGCGGCACATCGTCTGCTATGTGCGCGGGATGCGCGACGCGGCGAGGCTTCGCGTCAAGGTCAACGCCATCACGGATATCGGCGAGATGGAAGAAGCGCTGAAAGCGTTTATGCTGGAAGGAAAGGCGTAAAGCCTTCCGCCACAGAAGGTGAGCGAATGATTCAAAACGTTGATGAATCGGATTTTGCTGAGTTTTTTCAAGCGCGCCCGGTTTATATTGGCGATTGTCAGGGCGGGGAAATGCTTTTCTCCAAAGCGTATGATGACGGACTGGTTTTGACGGTATATTTGGATATCTATGGAGAGAAAATCGAGCTTGCAGTTCTATATCTAGAGCAAAATATGACTGTATTTTCATTGCATGTTGAAAGAATAGAAATCGAATCCAATGCGATACATTTTATCCGTCAGGATAAGCGATTAGCCGAGCTGCAACTGGAGCCGCATCTCTTTTTTAAGGTCTATGGATGTTAGATATAAAAAGCTTGATATTCGTTTCAATTTGTGGATTAAGGATGATATCTTAAATTTGACGAAAATTTATACGCGCCAAGAATTAGAGAATTGTACAAAGCTGAGTTTGATTGGCATCGAATATGAAGGCTGACTTGATAAGGAGTATTGACGTACTTTCTGAAATGCATGAATTGAGATTCCTGTATCTGGCTGGAAATCCGATTGAGGATGATTCAGCGATTTATCAGTTGGAACATATAACGCCGGAATTCACGAAGGAAGAACCTTAAAGCGTTAAAGCGCGAATGGGTTAAAATGAAACGGCAAAAGCCCGAACGATTCAAGACCGTTCGGGCTTTTGCTATGGAGAAAGGAATGAAGAAAAGGGCAAATCAGGCGGCGGTCTTCGGCGCATAACGCTTGCGCAGGCTGGTCTCCACCGACGCGATGAGCAGGATGACCGCAACCACCTCAAACAGGCCGATGACGACGGTGAACACATACAGGCTGACGACAGACTCGACCGGCGCGGCCTTGATGAGCAGCAGCGCGGCAATTCCCATCACGATGCCGCCAAGGATGTAGCGCTTGCTGCAAAGCTGCTGGGCGAAATCCCACGCTTCCTGCGAGGCCATGGAAAGCTGGGTGCGGTAGCCGCGCCCGGCGCCGAGCGCCGCGCACTTTTTGCGGCGGAGCAGACCGGCCTCCACGGTCAGATACGGCGCGATCATCAGCAGAAACAAACAGAGAATCCAAGTGGCAAACATGAAATCAATCTCCTTTATGCAACAAATCTGATGGATATATTATCCCGCGCAGCGTCAAAAACGTCAAGGGAGCACGTCGTCAAGAAGCTGTAAAGAACATCAGACCATTGTTAATCTGCGTTTATAAAGAGAAATTAACGGATAAAAGGCAGGATTTTACCTCCATATAGCGTATATAGACATGTCACAAAAAAACAACCCAACGCAGAAAGGATGATTTATACAATGTTTATGGATAAAATGGCGCCGGGCATTGTTCGCCTGAGCGTGATGGATAACGATCTTGATTTGTTCGAGGGGCAGTATCCCGTGCCGCAGGGCGTGAGCTATAACAGCTACCTGATCGAGGACGATCGGCTCTGCCTGCTCGATACGGTGGACGCGCGCAAGCAGGAGGAATGGCTGGCCGGGCTTGACGAGGTTCTGGCCGGGCGCAAGCTGGATTATCTGGTAATTTCGCACATGGAGCCGGATCACGCCGGGTCGATTGCGGCGCTCTGCGCGCGCCAGCCGCAGTTGAAGCTGATCGCCAACGCCAGAACGTTTGCGATTCTGGATCAATTCAGCGGCGACAATCCGCTCGCGCAGGAGCGCGTCACGGTGGCGGATGGCGGCACGCTGGCGCTCGGCAGTCATACGCTGCATTTCGTGCTTGCGCCGATGGTGCATTGGCCGGAGGTCATGGCCGTCTATGAGGACAGAGAGAAGGTGCTCTTTTCCGCGGACGGATTCGGCAATTTCGGCTCGCTGACCGATACCGACGCATGGGCGGACGAGGCGCGGCGCTATTACGGCAACATCGTCGGCAAATACGGCGTGCAGGTGCAGGGGCTGCTGAAAAAGGCCGCCGCGCTGGAGATCCGGACGATCTGCCCGCTGCACGGCCCGCAGCTCAGCGGCGAGGCGCTCGACCGCGCGCTGACGCTTTACGGCCTCTGGGCGGCGTGGAAGCCGGAGCAGAGCGGCGTGCTGGTGGCGTATGCGAGCTTCCACGGCCACACGGCTGAAGCGGCCAAGCTGCTGGCCGAAAAGCTGCATGCGCAGGGCGAGACGGTTGAGGTGATCGACCTGAACCGCGTACACAAGAGCTACGCCGTCTCCGCCGCATTCAAATATGACCGCATGGCGCTGTGCGCGACGACGTATGACAGCGCGTATGCCCCGGCGATGGAGGCGTTCCTGTCCTCGCTCAAGCTCAAGGGCATGCAGGGGCGCAAGGTGGCGCTGGTGGAAAACGGCACGTGGGCGCCGATGGCCGCCAAGCACATGCGCGCCGTGCTCGACACGATGAAGAACATGCAGACGCTTGACCGGCAGGTGACGATCCGCTCGGCGATGAACGCGAAGAACCGCGAGGAGCTGGCGGAGCTGGCGCAGGCGCTGGCGCTGTGAGGGCGCGCGCCTTTTAATGCAGCGCCGCCGCGGCGATATTCAGCAGCGACGTGAACAGGCTCAGGCGCAAAAGGAGCGTGCTCAGGCTGCTTCGCCCGCGCCGCACGGCCGGCCAAAGCGCCAGCAGCGCCCCGATTACCGCGCCCGGAAGCAGCCAGAGCATCACGTCCGCATCCGGCAGAACCAGCCGCTGGCGGATCAGCAGCACGAGCAGCTTGCCGACCATGGCGAAGAGCGAAACTGTCAGCGCCGCGAACGCGCCTTCGTCCCCGTCCGCGCCGAACAGGAGGAAATAGAGCGTCAGCGTCAGCGGCTCCGCGCCGAAGGCGAGGAACGAGCCGAGCAGCCCGACAAGTAGCGCGACCGCAAAGCTCAGCAGCCGCGACAGGCGCATCGGCGCGACCGTGCGGCTCAGCGGGCCGAAATAGAGCGACGGCAGCGCAATCAGCGTGAACAGCAGCGCGTTTTGCAGCAGCATGGCGGATTCGCGCGTAATCATGGCGAAAAAACGTGCGCTCGCCAAATCGCCCAGCACGCCGCCCAGCGCCGCGCCGACCGCCAGCAGCAGCAGCTCGTCCGGGTGCAGCGGCAGGGCGTGATTCAGCGCGAAAAACGCCGCGACCAGCGCCGCGCAGAGCGTTGCCATCGTGCACAGCGCCGCGACGGAGGCGGGCGCGAGCGGCGAAACCGCATCCAGCAGGGGGCGGAGCAGCGTCGTCGCCCCGACGCCGGAAAGCAGGCCGAAAAACGCGCTGACGCCGCCTAAAATCAGATAAATCATAGGCGCAGCGCATCCAGCATGGCTGCGCTGCCGAGCGCGTCCTCGATGCGGAGCAGGCGGTTGTATTTGCATACCCGCTCGCTTCGGCAGGGCGCGCCCGTTTTGATTTGCCCCGCGCCGAGCGCCACGGCGAGGTCGGCGATGGTCGTGTCCTCCGTTTCGCCCGAACGGTGGGAGATGATGGTGCGGTAGCCGCTCCTGTGCGCCAGCGAAAGCGCCTGCATGGTCTCCGTCAGCGTGCCGATCTGGTTCGGCTTGAGCAGAATCGCGTTCGCGCAGCCCATCAGGATGCCGCGCTGCAAACGCTCCTCGTTGGTCACAAAGAGATCGTCTCCGACGAGCTGGCAGCGGCTGCCCAATTCCCGCGTCAGCGCCTGCCACGCGGGCCAATCCTCCTCACCCAGCGGATCTTCGATGGAGCGGATGGGGTATTGGTCGCACAGGCCGCGCCAATGCTCGGTCAGCTCGTGTGCGGTGAAGCTGCGGCCGGATTTGGGCAGCACATAGCGCCCCTTCTGCGCCCATTCGCTGGCCGCCGCGTCCAGCGCGAGGACGATATCCGTGCCCGGCGCATAGCCCGCGCGGGAAACGGCTTCCAAAATCAGGTCGAGCGCCTGTTTTTCCTCGGCAATCTCCGGCGCAAAGCCGCCCTCGTCGCCCACGCCTGTGGAAAGCCCCTTCTTTTTGAGCAGCGCTGCCAGCGCGCGATAGGTTTCCGCGCCCATCCGCAGCGCCGAACGGAAATCCTTCGCGCCGACGGGCACGATCATAAATTCCTGCACGTCCAGCCCGTTTCCCGCGTGCACGCCGCCGTTGAGAATGTTCATCATCGGCATGGGCGTCAGGTGCGCCTGCGCGCCGCCCAGAAAGCGGAACAGCGCCACGCCCTGCGCGCAGGCAGCCGCCTTGGCGCAGGCCATCGACACGGCCAGCGTCGCGTTCGCGCCGAGAACGGCTTTGTTTTTCGTGCCGTCCAGCGCAATCAGCGCCTGATCGACGGCGAACAGGTTGTCCGCGTCCATGCCGCGCAGGGCGTTGTGGATGGCGCCGGAGATGTTTTTGCAGGCTTGCAGCACGCTTTTGCCGCCGTAAAGCTGCATATCGCCGTCGCGCAGTTCCAGCGCCTCGTATTTGCCGGTAGATGCGCCGCTGGGCGAAATGGCCGTGCAGGCCACGCCGCCGGATAGCTGCACCTCCGCTTCGACGGTCGGGTTTCCGCGCGAATCGAGCACCTGCCGCCCGATGACGCTGACGATTTCCGTTCTGCTCATAATGGATGCCTCCCGATGCGCTTTTGCCTTAGCTTGAGCAAAGCGGGGAAGTTTATACGCCTTATCACGCATCCTTCGATGAGAAATACTGAACTTGCTGCCGCCTGCGGAAAAAACCCATCGATGCGATGAAAAAAGCGCCTGCCCGATTGAGCAAGCGCTTTTTGAGGGAGGAGAGCGGGAATCAGAATTTGAGGAACCAGGTGGAGATATAGCCGGTCTTGCCGTTTACCTCGACCTTCGTCCAATCGGTCGTCTTTTCAAGCACCTTGACCGTCGTGCCGACCGGAACCGTGCCGATCACGTTCGCGGAGAGGCTCGCGCGGCTGCGGAAATTGACGTAGCTGCCGCCGTTGGCGTTGAACACGCGCGCCGTGCCGTTGTGCATGTCGGCCGTGACCTTCAGGTACTTGGCCATCATGTAGCCGGTCTTGCCGTCCACGCTGACCTTGTACCAGTCGCCCTGACGCGCCAGCAGCGTCACGGTCTTGCCGTTGCGATAGTAGCCCAGCGATTCGCTGCTCACGTTGGCTTCACGGCGCAGGAAGAGCACCTGCGTGTCGCGCGGGTTGTTGACCACGGCCGTGCCGGCAGCCGGAGAGACGGCGGAGGAGCCGCCGCTGACGGCCTTGCCGGAGAGCCAGCGGCTCTGCATATAGCCGGTCTTGCCATCCACGCTGACCTTGCTCCATTCGCCGGTGGTGGCGAGCACGGTCACCTTCGTGCCGCGCGGATAAGAGCCGAGGATGTTGCCGTTCGGCTCGGCGCGCAGGTTCAGGCCGCGGTTGTTCGTCTTGACATACGCGGTGGAGTTGGTCGTGCCCTCGCGCCCCAGATACTTGGCATACATGTAGCCGCTCTGGCCGCCGACATCCACGCTCGCCCAGTCGCCGTTGACGCCCTTGACGAGCACCTCGGAGCCCCAGCCGTATTTGCCCAGAATTTTGGAAGATGCGCTCTCCTCGGCGCGCAGGTTCAGCGTGCCGCAGGTGATGACGCGGGTTTCGTTTTCGGCGAAGGCCGCCAGCGGGGCGACCATGGCCATGCTCAGCATCGCGGCGCAAGCCGCTTTTTTCTTGCCGGTAAACATATAGGAATTCCTCCTTTGTCATTGCGAAGGCGCCCAAGCGGCCGCTCTTGATCGTCTTCTGCATATCTGACGAAGGAGGCTGTTCTTTTATTGCCGCATCATCGTTTCCAAGTTCTGGAAAAGGCCGGTGGGGAAAAGCAAAAAAGCGAGCGCAGACAAGAAAAAACGCCGCGGTCGAGCCTGCGGCACAAGGAAGGTGGAAGATATTCACAGCGGCGCGATATCGACGCTGAAATCGGGCGGGCAGGCGATTTGAAGCGGCCTGCCCGTGACGGGGTGGATCAGCGAGAGCCTGACCGCGCTGAGCTGATGATACGGCGCGCGGTATTTTTCGGCCAGCCGGGTGGATTCCGCCGTGCAGTAGCGCGTGTCGCCGAGCATCGGATGGCCGATATGCGCCGCGTGAACGCGGAGCTGATGCGTCCGCCCGGTGACGGGGAAAAAGCGAACGAGCGACACGTCGCCGCAAATATGCTCGACCCGGTAGCGCGTCACGGCGCGCTGGCCGCCGGGCAGAACCGCGCGGGTGAAGCTGTCGGGGGCGATGCGGTCAATCGGCGCGTCGATCGCGCCCTCCGGGGCGGCGGGAACGCCGCAGACCCATGCGAGATATTCCTTGCGGAAAGCGTCTGTCTGCATCTGCCGCTGAATGTGCGCCTGCGCGTAGGGCAGCTTGGCGAAAAGCACGATGCCCGTCGTCTCCGCGTCGAGCCGGTGAACGGGGTGCGCGCCGCTGTGCAGATAGCGCTGCACGCGCCCCTCGAGCGTGTCCGCGCCGCGCGGGGCGGAGGGAGAGGGGTGAACCTGCAGGGGCGCGGGTTTGCGCACGGCCAGCAGCGCGTCGTCCTCGTAGAGAACGGCGACGTCGCCGGACGCGGAGAAATCCTCCGGCTTGTCGTATTCCGCCAGCGGGATGCGGATCGTTCTGCCCGCGCCGACGCGCTGGTTGGCGAAAAACGGCGCGCCGTCCACCGTCAAGCCCAGCCGCTTGGCCTCCCGCGCCTCCCTGGCGGAAAGCGAGAGCGGCCCGCGCAGAAGCTGATCGAGGGTCAGCGCGCCGTCGGATTCGGTTGTGATGTACGAAAGGAACATTACAGAACCTTGCTCAGGAAATCCTGCGTGCGCGGGTTCTGCGGGTGGTCGAACACCTGATGCGGGTCGCCCTGCTCCATGATGACGCCCTCATCCATGAACAGCACGCGGTTGCAGACCTCGCGCGCAAAGCCCATCTCGTGGGTGACGATCACGCAGGTCATGTTGTTCTTCGCCAGCGACTTGATGACCTCGAGCACCTCGCCGACCATCTCCGGGTCGAGGGCACTGGTCGGCTCGTCAAAGAGCATGACCTCCGGCTCCATCGCCAGCGCGCGCACGATGGCAAGCCGCTGCTTCTGGCCGCCGGAGAGGCGGGAGGGCTTGTTGTCGCGCTTATCGGAGAGGCCGACGCGCGCGAGCAGCGATTCCGCCTTGACCACGGCCTCGTCCTTGCTCATTTTGCCGAGCAGGACGGGCGCGAGGGTGATGTTGTCGATGACGGACATATGCGGGAAGATGTTGAAATGCTGGAAGACCATGCCCATCTTCTGGCGGTGCTTGTCGATGTTGACGCTCTTATCCGCGATATCCACGCCGTCAAACCAGATGTGGCCGCCGGTCGGTTCCTCGAGCCGGTTGAGGCAGCGCAGGAAGGTCGATTTGCCGGAGCCGGACGGGCCGATCAGGGAGACGACCTCGCCCTTGTGGATGGTTTCGGTAATGCCGTTTAAGACGTTGAGGCCGCCGAAGCTCTTGTGCAGATCCTCCACGCGGATCAGCTCGGGCGCGTTTTCAAACGAATCAATCATCGTTCTTCAGCCTCCTTTCAAGGACGGTAATCAGCTTGCTCATGGAGAAGGTTACGACGAAATAGATGACGCCGATGATGACCAGCGGCTCGATGACCAGATAGGTCTTGCCGGAGATCGTCTGATACTGAGTCATCAGGTCGCCGACGTAGAAGGTCGAGGCCAGCGACGTTTCCTTCGTCACCGCGACGAACTCGTTGCACATGGCCGGAAGCACGTTTTTGAACGCCTGCGGCAGGATGATGCGCATCATGGTCTGGCGGGCGGAGAGACCCAGCGAACGCGCCGCCTCGGTCTGGCCGCGGTCGATGGATTGGATGCCCGAACGGAAGACCTCGGACATATACGCGCCGGAGTTGATGACCAGCGCGATGGTGATGCAGGCGAATTTGGAGAGCTTGAGCGCCGGGAGAATATCCGGCAGCAGGAAATAAAAGAAATAGAGCTGGAGCAGCAGCGGCGTGTCGCGGATGACCTCGGTGTAGACCGTCGCGACGGCGCGAAGCACTTTCGATTTGCCAAGACGCAGGATGGCGACCAGCGCGCCGATGACACAGCCGATGGATACGGAGATCAGCGCCAGCAGCAGCGTCGTGCCAAGGCCGTTCAGAAAGTTGACGCCGTATTTTTGCAGCAGCTTCATAATGTTCTGAGCCAGCAAGGGAATCCCTCCTTCTTATGATAGCATGGATGAACGATGTGAAAACGGATCAGAGCGTTTCGACGCGCTGCATGGCGTCAAACACCATGTCCTGCGTGACGGGGTAGGGGATATGCGCCATGTCCGGCCCGGTGGTGGCCTCGATCAGCGCGTCGTGCAGCGCGGTCTTTTCCAGCGGCACGCGCATTTGGGCGAGCGTCACCGGCGTGCCCAGCGAAATGAGGAAAGCGCGAAGCTCGCGCGCCTTGTCGAGCTGGCCGTCCACCGCGAGCTGAACCAGCGCGCCGTAGGCCACCAGATCGCCGTGCAGATATTCCCGCTCGACGTGCTCGAAGTGCTGAAGGCCGTAGCAGACCGCGTGCGCCAGCGCGCAGTTGTAGTTGTCGTCTGCCATCAGCGAGACAAGCCCCGCCGAGAGGATGACGCTCCGGGCACACATTTCCATGGCCGGGCCGGCCTCGCGATGCTCCACCTCGCTGAGCGCCTGACGGCCGAACCGGATGATCGGGTCGTAGCAGGTGCTCGACAGGCTCACGCCGATGGCCGACATGTGATCCAGCGCCCCGCCCAGCTCGTCGCCGCGGGCGCTGAACGTCGATTCGAGGTATTTGGCCAGTGTGTCGCCCAGCCCCGCGCGGAAGAACCGCGCCGGAGCGTTGGCCGCGAGGGTCAGATCGACCAGCGTGAGCGCGGGCGGCGCATCGTAAAAGAGAAAGCGGTCAAACGGCCCGTCCTCGCGGTAGACGACGGAGAGCGCGGTGATCGGTGCGCAGTTGGAAACCAGCGTGGGCAGGCTGACCAACGGAATCCCCAACTGATGCGCGACGCCCTTCGCGGTATCAATGGCCTTGCCGCCGCCCATGCCGACCAGAAAATCCGGCTGCATCGGCGCAATTTCGGCGCTGAGCCTGTCCATGGCGGCCTGCGTACACGCGCCGCCGAAGGGGAGCGCGCAGAGCATCTGCATGGCGCCGGATTCAAGCCCCGCCTTGAGCGCGGGAAGCCCCTTTTCCATCGCGGTGCGGCCGCCGACGAGGGCGAAACGCGCGCCGAGATTCCCGCAAAGCTCGGGGAAACGCTTGTATACGCCGCGGCCGAAACAGAAGCGCGGCAGGGTGACGACGTCCGTGAGATACATATTACACCAGCTTCGGCAGTTTTGCCAGGCGCTCCAGCGCCTCGTTCAGGGTTTCCTCGCTGCGGGCGAAGTGCAGGCGGATCAGGTGGTTGACCGGCTCGCGGAAGAAGCTGGAGCCCGGCACGGCCGCCACGCCGATGGTGCGGATCATCCATTCGCAGAACTCCATGTCGCTCTTGCCGTGGAAGCGCATGCCCGGCTTCTGGAAATTGCTGATATCGACCATCACGAAATAGCTGCCCTGCGGCACGGTGTGCTTGAGGCCGATGCGATCCAGCCCGTCGAGGAACACCTGACGCTTGCGGGTATACAGCTCGGTCAGCCCGTCGTAATAGCTCTGCGGGAAGTTCAGGCCGACGACCGCCGCCTCCTGAAGCGGCGCCGCCGCGCCGACGGTCAGGAAGTCATGCACCTTTTTCGCGCCCTCGATCACGTTTTTCGGCCCGATGAGGTAGCCGAGGCGCCAGCCGGTGATCGAGTACGTCTTGGAAAGGGATGAGCAGCAGATCACGCGGTCGGCGATCTCCGGCAGAGAACCCGCGTATACATGATGATACGGCGCAAAGACGATGTGCTCGTATACCTCGTCGGTAATCATGTATGCGTCGTACCGGTTGCACAGGCCGCCGATGAACAGCAGCTCGTCCTTGGTGAAGACCTTGCCGCACGGGTTCGACGGGTTGCAGACGATGATCGCCTTGGGGTGCTGGCGGAATGCGTCTTCCAGCACGTTGCGGTCAAAGTCGAACGTCGGAGGGACGAGCGGCACGAAGATCGGGTCTGCGCCGGAGAGAATCGCGTCCGCGCCGTAGTTTTCATAGAAGGGGGAGAACACGATCACCTTGTCGCCGGGGTTGCAGACGGCCATCATGGCGCTCATCATGGCCTCCGTGCCGCCGCAGGTGACGAGAATCTCGGTATCCGGGTTGATTTCGCGGCCGTATGCGCGCCCCTGCTTGCGGGCGAGCGCCTCGCGGAAGTTCTCCGCGCCGAAGGTCACGGAATACTGATGCGGGCCTTCGTCCGCCACCTCGCGCAGACGGTCGGTGATCGCCTTGGGCGGCGGAAAATCCGGGAAACCCTGGGAAAGATTGATGGCATCCACTTCGTCGCTGATGCGGGTCATGCGGCGGATGACGGAATCGGTAAACGTCTGAACGCGGCGGCTCAGCTCTGGCATAAATATTCACACCTTTCTATTTGAGGCAGACTTGCATATTCTTGCGCGAACGCAATGGCCATATTCTAGCACAACAAATGAAAATAAACAACAGGTAAACCGAAATTTCTTGGCGGACGGCGAGATTTTTTTCAAACTGACCGAAAAATAAAGTATTTTTATGCAGAATATACACTTGACATATGCATAAACTCGTCGTAGAATAACATCATCGTTTTCGCGGGAAGCTCCCGCAGAAGAAAACGCCATAAGAAAAAGGAGGAAATCCGATTATGAAAAAGATTCTTGCGTTCGCTCTTGCCTTGGCGATGATCCTCACCTGCTCCCTCGCGCTGGCCGATCGTCTGGATGACATCAAGGCCGCCGGCAAGCTGACCGTTGCGACCAGCCCGGATTGGCCGCCGTATGAGTACATCGACGACGACGGCAACATCGTCGGCACCGATATCCTCATGTGCCAGTGGATGGCTGAACAGCTTGGCGTTGAGCTGGAGGTTCAGCCGATGGCGTTTGACGCCTGCCTTGCGGCTGTCGGCCAGGGCGACGTGGACATGATGGTGGCCGGCCTGACCTATGACGAGGCGCGTCTCAACCGCATGGAGCTGACCGGCATCTATTGGAACGAGGGCGATCAGGGTCTGCTCGTCAAGAAGGGCACGGGCTCTTCCTACAACTCCGCCGAGTCCTTCGCGGGCAAGAATGTCGCCGCGCAGAACGGCACCAACCAGCAGATCATGGTTGAGGAGCAGCTTCCGGATGCGAACCTCGAATTGGTTACCAAGATTCCGGACGGCGTGAACATGGTCAAGAATGGCCGCGTGGATGCGCTGGCCGTGCCGAAGACCGTTTACGACAGCGTGCTCGCCGAGAACGACGATCTTGAGGTTGCGGACTTCGCGTTTGACTTCGAGGGCGGCAACTACATCGCCAGCGTCAAGGGCGAGGATACGCTCACCGCGAAGATTCAGGAAATGATCGACACCATCAACGCCGAGGGTCTCTACCAGCAGTGGGTGGACGAGATCCAGAAGTAATTTCAAAGCAGCATGAATAGTGAAAGCCGTCGGGTTCGCGCCCGACGGCTTTTTGAGATGATGACATTACATCCAAATCGGATTGGACCATGCGGTACGACCTTCGCGGTCGATACATTCCACACGCACATAGGTTTCGGCGCCTTTAAGGGGGTAATCCAGCTCGGTGAGCGGTTTATCGAGTGCATAGACGGCCTTGCCGCGCGGGGGATAGGTGATAATGTGGATTTCCTCACAGGGGGTACATTCGATGTGCAGGTGGTCGTCCTCTACATAGCATTCGCTGAATGCGGGACCTTGCGAGGCGTAAAAATCGCCCGCACATAGAGCGCGTAAAATGGCTTCTCGCGTGAGCGCCTCGGCGCGAACCATCACCCAGCCGAAAAAACGATCGCTTTTAGCGGTTTTTCCGTGGGTGTCGTCGCAGGCAATGCCGGTCACATGCCGTCCTTCGCGCAGGAGCATATCCCAATAGACCTCGGCATGGCCTGCATGACAAAGACGTTCAGTGCCGGTGTTAAAAATTTCGATGGCGTTGAATCCTTGAAGCGCGCGTAGTTCTTCCGGCTCCATGCGTGACCAGATAGGATGCGCGATTTCAACAAACACGTTTTCGCTGCGCATCTGATCAATGAGCTGCTGTTGACTCATCACATCCGGATTGCCGCGTGGTCGGGTGATGACTGAATCGTCCGGCGTGTCGGACGGAAACAGGCCGACCACGTGCAGACATTTGGTTGTGCCATAGGGGATATCGCGTTCCCAACCGGGAATCATCAGAAAATCATCGCTGTTGAATTGCACGTGGGTTTTCATAATGTTGTGGTCGGTTAACGCCAGAAAATCATAGCCCTGAGCACGATAATCCGCGGCCTGTTGTTCAGGGGAAAGCATGCCGTCGGAAACGGTGGTATGGCTGTGTATGTTTCCTTTATACCATGTTCCCTTTTCGGGAAAAGCCGAACGTTTAATATCGGGTCACCTGCTTTCTGTTGTGGATTTCACATTTCTCAGCGTTCCGTCAGGCGGCTGCTTTTTTGAAAAAGTATTCGGAAGCCAGCGCGGCACCGCCGATTACAAAACCGATTGCGCTCCACAGATAGCTTGGCACAACCAGCAGCACGCCGCCGATCAGCAGCAATCCGCGCAGCGGAAGCGGAACGGGCTTGCGAATATAGCCGACGAGCGAAATGTCAATAAAGACAACGCCGATTATTCCCGTCAGGAGTGCGATGATGATTTCCACCAGCGCGCCATCCAGAATCAACGCGGGATTGTAGCAGAACGTGAAGGGGATGATAAAGGCCGGGAGCGCAATCATGCAGCTAATAACGCCGACGCGGAACCAGCGTGCTTTAGCGAGACCGCTGGCCATGAATACGGCGACGCAGACGGGCGGCGTAATGGCGGACAGGCAGGCATAATACATCACGAACAGGTGCGCAACCAGCGGGGACAAGCCGAGGGTAATCAGCGGCGGCGCGAGCACGGCGGCGCCGAGCACATAGGCGGCAGTCGTCGGCAGACCCATGCCCAGAATGATACAGACGAGCATGGAACATAGGAGACACAGGAACATATTGCCTTGGCCGATAGAAACGATGACGTCGGAAAGCTTCACGCCGAAACCCGTCAGGTTAATCAGGGAAACCGTGATTTGCGAACCGGCCAGAATGCCGCACATATCAATAATGCTGTTGGTGCCGTTGATGACGGTGTTGTAGCAAACCTTTCCGGTATCTTTGGCAACAGCCTTCACATCGCCCTTGGTGGAAACGATGAAGCGCACCACATACATCGCCAGCGCGCCGATGGTAGCGTAGAAAGCGCCGATCAGCACCGTGTAGCCCGCGAGCAGGAAGCCGATAAAGATGACCAGCGGGACGAGAATGATGAGGTAATCGCCGACCTTGATGGTGGGTTTCTCATTCGATCCCTTGATTCCGTCGCGAACAGAAACCAGATGGATGGAAAGGAATGTGCTCAGATAGTACAGCAGCGCCGGCACAATCGCGGCTTTGGCAATCTGAATGTAGTTTACGCCGATGAGCTGCGCCATGATAAACGCGGCTGCGCCCATGATCGGCGGCATGATTTGACCGCCTGTGGACGAGACTGCTTCGACGGTGGCCGCCCATTCGTTGGTATATCCGGCTTTTTTCATGGATGGGATGGTAAATACACCGGTGGCGACGACGTTGCCGATGGCGCTTCCGGAGATCATGCCAAACAGGGAAGAAGCGACGACGGATACCTTGCCTGAGCCGCCGGTAAACCGGCCGGTGAAGCGCTGACCCATCTTGATGAAGGTTTCTGCTCCGCCGGTTCCGGAAAGGATCGCGCCGAAAATGCCGAACATGGAGAGCATTGTGGCGGAAAGCCCCAACATCGTTCCCCAAATGCCGCGCGTGCTGTGATAAAAGTTCTGGAAAACCATGTTGAAGGTGAAGTTTTGGTGTCCCCAAACGCCGGGGAACATTTCGCCGTAGAAGGCGTAGATGAGGAAAGCAATGCCCAGAATTGGGAACGTCCAACCAACCGAGCGACGGCTGGCCTCTAAGATCAGAATCACCAGAATGACGGAGGCTGCTTTGTCAAACCAGGAGAGCCATTGGAGCGGGTCGTAAAGGATACGGCCGGAAATTGAGACCAGATAGACACAGGTTGCGCAGGAAAGACCGGCCAGAACCACGTCATACCATGGGACGAAATCCTGTACTTCGCCTTCTTTCAGCTTTCGGGCAGGTTTGAGAAGAAACAGCAGTGTCAGGACGAAGGAAAGATGGACGCCGCGCTGGATGATGTCCGAATAAGGACCTCGGCCTGTTGTGTAGAGTTGGAACGCAATCAAAGCGAAGGAAAGCACTTTGACGATGATTGCCCATCCGCCTTTCAACTTACGCATGGAGGAACCACCCTTTCAAATGTTGGTTTTGGAAGAAGAAAAGGGGACGCTGCGGCCAGGAGCAGCAGCGCCCCCTTCAGGGGGAAATGACGTATGAAGACGATTAAAATTTACTGAACGGGAACATACTCCGGCGGAATCAGGTTTTCAGGCACATCGTAGCCCTTTTCCACCAGATACTGGACGGTACCGGCCTGAAGCGGAGTCGCCGCGCCCTGAAGCGTCATCGCCAGCACGTCGTTATCTTTGCCAACGGGATAAGCGTTCTGCCAGAGCTCTTTGCCGTCTTCCCACATGGCCTTGATCATGCGGTAGCCGTCTTCCTGGCTGAAGCTCAGATCACATTGAATGCCCTGATAGGCGGAGAGGCACTGCGCGTCATAGTCGATGCCCTCGTAAGAGCCGCCCTTGACGGTTGCGAATTTGATGGAGGGAATCGCTTCCAGAATCTTGGCCAGATCCTCGTCAGAGATGGAGAGAATCTTCACCGGACGGCTGGAATTGAGCTGCATCACATAGCTGTCGGGGGCGGGGCCGGTCTTTACAGCGCCGACGATCTGGCGATTGGCGTAAGCATCGGCGGCATCGGCCTGACTGGCTTCGAAGTAGTTGGGATGGATGCCCAGAAGATCAAATGCCTGATGGATGACGAGGGAGGCCACAGTGCCCGTTCCACCCGGATTGAAGGACTTGCCTTCAAGATCATAGATGGAATCCACGCCGGCGTCGGCCGCTACGCAGATTTGAATCGGGCTCTGCTCGTAATACCACATGATGCGGAAATCCTCGAACGGATTTCCCTCGAACGTGGTGCCCGTGCCGGTATAGCTCTCATAGTCCGTGTTGGACATCGAATTCGCGATTTTCACTTCGCCGTTACGTAGGCGCTTGGTGTTATCGGAATTGCCGCCGGATTCGGAAACCGTGATATTGAAATCCGGGCAATAGGTGTTGATGACCTTGCCGATAGAGACGCAATACGGGAACAGACCCGAAGAAGAGGCGACGGCAGCCAGAGTCAGATACTGGGCGGCGCTCGCACACTGCACGGTGCCTGTTAAGATCAACATGGTAACGAGCAGCACGGCGGTCAGACGCTTGGTGAAACGCTTCATGGAACAAAACCCCTTTCTTTCTGTGTAACGAACCAAATGGGCGGATGTGACGCCGGGCGTATGTCCGTTTCCCCCTTTTTCAGACAAAACGCCTGAATCATCCACGCTATTCTATTTATATTTAACCATAAATGGTTGCCAAAAGTCCAATACCGATGTACAATAAACTTATAACTTCAACTTATGGAACATTGGAGGGCGTCCATGACATTCAAAACCATTGAGTATATGCTGGCGATTCTGGAAGAAGGCGGCTTCTCCCGCGCGGCGCAGCGCCTCTATATCAGCCAGCCCGCGCTGAGTCAGGCTATTCGGAAGGCAGAGGAAGAAATTGGAACGCCGCTGTTTGTGCGGGATACGCGGTCGATCCATCTGACGGCAGCCGGGGAACTGCTTGTGCGTGAAGGGCGAGAGCTCATCAAGCAGCGAGATGATTTGGTGCACCATCTTGCCGGTATGTCCAGCAGCCAACGCGAAACGATCCGTTTCGGCATATCGCCCTTTTATTCCAAATATTATCTGCCGGTGGTGCTTCCGTATTTTTCCGATAACTTCCCGGCCAGCCGCCTGAAAGTCACGGAAGAAATATCTGTGACGCTTGAGCAAATGGTGATTGATGGCGAGCTGGATTTGTGTTTCGTGCCGCTCGAACCGCAAAATCCGCGATTGAACTATGAAATCATCCATGTCGAGGAAATCCTGTTGGCCGTGCCTCCGCAGCATCTGCTTTATGCACATGCGACGGTTTCGACAGGAGCCACGCCGTATATCGATCTGAGCCTGTTTGCGCAGGAACCGTTTATCGCGCTTAAACCGGTGCAGAAATTCAACAGCATGAACGAGCGATTGTGCAGCGCGGCGGGCTTTACGCCACACGTCGTCTATGAGACGCTGAATTGGGATACGGTGAACATTCTGGCGGCAAACGGCATTGGCGTGGGCTTTGTACCGGATATTCTGCGCGCCGCGTCGATGTATAACAGACGCCCTAAGTATTATCGTCTGATGGGGATGGACACATCGCGGGCTTACGCGGTGGCGTATAAGAAGGGAATGGAATTATCCTCGCTGGAGCGTCAGCTTGTGGAAGTGTTTCGAACACACATTAAACGCCTTGTTGAGTGACAGGAATATAGATAAAAGGGATATATTTATTCCTGAAAGTTATAGATTATGCGTCCATACAGCGTTGAGACGAACGCAGAATCCCCTGAGCATATACAGCAGGGCCGCCCTTCCGTTTGGAAAGACGGCCCTGTTTGTTATGAAGATGAAGAAGCCGAATTACTTGGCCTTCATGGCAGCCTTGTGAGCCGCCTCGCGCTTATTGATCTTGCTCTGGTTGTAGATGGAGAAGAGGATCGTGCCCACCGCGACAATCAGGAACACCATCGCGATCGGAGAAGTGAAGATCGCGAAGAAGTTGCCGCGCTGAATGTTCATGTAGCGCACGAAGTTCTTTTCGCACATCGGTCCAAGGATCAGCGCCAGCAGGATCGGGCTGAGCGGGAACTCATACTTGTTCATCAGCCAGCCAATCACGCCGAAGACCACGCACACGCCCACGTCGAACACGTTCTTGTTGATGGAGAACGCGCCCAGCAGGGAGATGACCAGAATGATCGGGTAGAGCATCTTCTTTTCGACCGAGACGATCTTCGCGAAGAAGCGGACGCCCAGGCAGCCGACAACCAGCATCGCCAGGTTCGCCAGCATCAGCGCCGCAAAGACCTTGTAGACGGTCGGCAGTTCGCTGATGTACATCATCGGACCCGGCTGAATACCCTTCATAATGAAGGCGCCCAGCAGGATGGCGGTAACGGAGTCGCCCGGCACACCGAGGGACAGCAGCGGGATCATCGCGCCGCCGGAGCAGCCGTTGTTCGCGGACTCGGTGGAGGCCACGCCGTTCGGGATGCCCGTGCCCCAGAGCTCCGGATGCTTGCTCAGGCTCTTGTTGAAGCCGTAGGAGACGAACACCGCGATGTCGCCGCCCGCGCCCGGAATCGCGCCGATGAAGGTGCCGATGATGCCGCCGGAGAGGATGTTCGGCCAGATGGCCTTGATGGTCTGCCAATCCGGCAGCACGTTGGTGATCTTTTCGTGAGAGCTTTCCTGCTTTTCCTCGCCGCGGATGATGCGCTCGACGCCCGCGATGACCTCGGCCACCGCGAACAGACCGATCAGCGTCGGGATGAACTGGAAGCCTTCCAGCAGGCCGGTCTGCTTATAGGTGATGAAGCGCGGGATGCCGTTGGTCGGGTCGAGGCCGACGGTGCACAGCAGCATGCCGAAGAAGGCGCTCACAAGACCCTTGGCGATGGACTTGCCAGAGATGGCGACGATCACGGAGAGGCCGAAGACCGCCAGCATGAACATTTCGCCGGGGCCGAAGTTCATGGCCATATCCGCAATGATCGGGGAGAGGAAGGTCATAATCAGCGCGCCGATGACGCCGCCGACGAAGGACGCGAACATGGCGACGGAAAGCGCCCTGCCCGCCTGACCCTTCTGGCACATCGGGTAGCCGTCCAGCAGCGTGGCCGCCGCGGCCGGGGTGCCCGGCGCATGAATCAGGATGGCGGAAATCGAGCCGCCGTACATGCCGCCGCAGTAGATGCCCAGCAGCAGGCCGATGGACGGAATCAGATCCATGCCGAAGGAGAAGGGGATCAGCAGCGCCACGCCCATCGTGGCGGTCATGCCCGGAATCGCACCGAGCAGAACGCCGCCCAGCGCGCCGAGGAAGGTCATCAGAAGCACCTGAACATTGCCAAAGACGGCGCCGTAGCTGCTAGCCAGTAAACTCCAATTCATACGTGCGCCTCCTTAAATCATGTCTACCAGATCGCGCAGGAACTGCAGCGGTCCCATCGGGATGTTGACCGTCAGCACCTTGTAGAAAACCAGCCACATGCCCAGCGGCACGAGGATGGAAACCAGAACCATCTGCAGCCAGTTGCGCTTGCCGATCAGCACCATGATGACGAAGCAGAGCACGGCGCCGCAGACCACGTAGCCCAGCGGCTTGAAGAACACGACGAACAGCGCGCACAGCAGCATCACAAACAGCGCGGCCAGAACGCCCTTATCCTTGATGAAATTGATGCTCGCAGCCGGTTCGGCCAGCGGATCGTTTTCATCCATGGTCATCAGCTTGATGATCGACTGGATCAGCAGGATGACAGCAAAAATCAACATACCGACGCACATGATCTGCGGGAACACCGCAGCCTGCACGTAGGTGTTCTTCACCTCTTGGAAGGAGTAGGTCTGAATCAAGGCCCACACGCCCACGGCGATGAAGATCAGGGAGCCAATCAGATTGGCAAACGCCTGCGTTTTGGTTTTCTTCATGTCGGTTCCATCCTTTTTACGTTAAGATGTCTTTATCTTCTGCGATTCACCGAAAAATGGGCAGGCACGTCGCCTGCCCACTTCAGGGAAAATCTTCAGATCGGATTACAGGCCCAGGGACTCCATCGCCTCGCCGACGTCGGTCAGGCTCTGCGCCAGGAACGCGGTGTACTCCTCGGCGTTCTGGTAAGCGATGGTGTAGCCGCCGTTGTTCATGAAGGTCACGAAGTCCGGATCTTCAACCGCGGCAGCGCAGGCCGCCTGCAGGCGCTCCTTGATGGCCGGGTCGATGCCCTTCGGCACCGCCATGCCGCGCTGGGTCGCGTAGGCGATATCGTAGCCCTGCTCCTTGCAGGTCGGGACATCCGGGAACAGGCTGTTGCGCTGATCGTCCATGACGCCCAGGCAAATGAGGTGGCCGGACTCGATGAAGTTGCGCGCCTCGCCCAGAGACACGGTCACGCCCTGAATGAAGCCGGAGGCCGCATTCTGAACGGCGGTCGCAGCGCCTTCCTGATAGGTGACCATCTGCAGCTCGATGCCCGCAGCGTTCATCAGGTAGCCGCCGGCGATGTGCCAAACGGAAGCGTTGGAAGAGCCGCCCATCTGAACCTCGCCCGGATGCGCCTTGCAGTAGTCGATGAAGCCGGCCAGATCGGTGATGTTGTTGGCCTTGGCCCACTCGGCGTTGACGGTGATGGCCGCAGCGTCGGTGTTGACGCGGCAGAGCGGCTCATAATCCTCGTAGGTCAGCTCGGACGTGCCGAGGTGCTTGTAGGTGGAGAGCTCGAAGGTGATCATGCCGATGGTGTAGCCGTCCGCCTCAGCGTCCGCGATGGCCTGATGGCCGATGATTCCGCCGCCGCCGGTGCGGTTGTCAACCGTCAGCGTAACGCCCAGATCCTTGCCCATCGCCTCGCAGAAGGCGCGGAGAACAGCATCCGTTCCGCCGCCGGCACCCCACGGGCAGATGACAGAAATACCCTTGGACGGGTACTCCGCAGCGGACGCGACGGAAGCCAGACCCAGAACCATGGTCAGGGCAACCATCAAAGCAACAAGCTTCTTCATAACAGGTTCCTCCTAAATATATGTGGTCGGGACGAACAAAACGCTCGTCTCAACACTTTATAGCCAGTATAACATTTCATTCAAAATCTGTCAAGAATGTCAAAGTCGTCTGATGATATATGCCATATAATAAAAAACTACACAAAGCAAGAAAATACATAAATTACAAAAGTTACAATAATGTGCCAGACGTTCAAAAATTGTAAAAAAAGAAGGTGCATCCCGTTCAAAAAGCGCAAAGATGGCGAAGGGACGGGCGGCGGGGGAAACGGAATTTGCGCAGAATCTCGGACGTGCTCATTTCCGGCAAATAAAAAAACAGAACACAATCGTTCTGTTTGGTGGCACCTCCAATGGGAATCGAACCCATGATTTTGCCTTGAGAGGGCAACGTCTTAACCGCTTGACCATGGAGGCAGATGGCTGGGGAACTAGGATTCGAACCTAGACAATACGAGTCAGAGTCGTAGGTGCTGCCGTTACACAATTCCCCAATATGAAGTTGTAGCTGCTCTGCGTCAGCCGCAGCTTTTGAACGACTGATAGTATATCGTATTCGCCGCCGTCTGTCAACCTCTTTTTCAAAAAAATTTTTCCAGCGCGAGCAAGGCGAGCAGGTGCGCCGGGTAAAACCCGTAGGAAAGCCATTTGGGCGTTCGGGTCTTGCGGCGAATCGGCAGGCTGGCGAGCATGACTGCGGGCGTGGCGAATATGCGCATGCCGAACTCCATACCGAAGAACGGGTAGCCGTGCCCATCTGCCGACCAGACGAGCATATACGCCGTTGAGGCGGCAAAGCACAGCGCCGGGTGTTCCAGAAAGAGGTAAAAGACCACCATCAGGCCGATGCCGCTCACACCGTAATCCAGCTCGGCGGAGAAGCGCGCGCAGAGCACATAGATCAAAAGCGCGGGCACATATTGCTTTTCGCGCAGGCACAGCAGCAGAAGGAGCCCCAGCAGCAGCGCAAGCAGGATGCTCGGTTTTTCCCAGCTCTCCATATAAAAGGTGCAGAGCGCGCGCAGGGGATGCTGCGCGAAGGGGACGGCGTACATCGCCTCGTTTGTATGCCCGAGCGCCACGGCGTAAAGCGGCTGGCTGACGAGCGCCAGCGCGGCCACGCGGGCGATATACTGCCTCGGGTGGCGGGTCATCGCCGCGCCCACCGCAATGCCGTAGGCGAACAGCGGAAAGGCGAGCCGCCCGACCATCCGCATCCACGTCAGTTGAGGAAAGAGCATCTTGCCCGCGTGGTCGATGAACATGCAGACGCAGGCGATCAGCCGGAGCAGGCCGCCATCCTGATTGGTTTTGATTTGCGTCGGGCGAAGAAAGGAATCGAGCATGTTCAGGCCTCCTTGGCGGGCGGAAAACGGACGGGTGATCGAAAACGACGCTACAAAGATAATCGCTTTTTGCCCAAAAGTCAAGCGCGCGAATAAAAACGCGCCGCTGTAACAAATTCGAAACAGTTTACTGGTATACTGAAACCGATCAATGAACGGATGCAGCGGAAAGCGCCCCAAATCCCGGCTTTTCGATGCTGCGAGGGAGGATTAACATGGTTCGTGTGCTCGTTGTGGAAGATGACGCCCGCTTGAATCAAATCGTCTGCGCCAGCCTGCGCGCCGCCGGTTACGAGGCGATCGGCTGCGCAAACGCCGCGCAGGCGACCGACGCGCTGCACGGCGACGGCGCGGATATCATCATTTCCGATATTATGATGCCCGGCGTCGATGGGTTTGAGTTCGTGAGCGAGGTTCGCAGCGTCAACCGGCATATTCCGATTCTGCTGATGACCGCGCTGGATGACATGAGCGCCAAGCGGAAGGGCTTCGGCGCGGGGATCGACGACTACATGGTGAAGCCCATCGACGTGGACGAGCTGCTGCTTCGCATCGAAGCGCTGCTGCGCCGCGCGCGCATCGAGGCGGAAAAGCGACTGGTGGTCGGTTCGACGGTTCTCGACGCGGAGGAGCGCAGCGTCTACGTCGGCGGAAAGGAAATCACGCTGACCGTGCGCGAGTTTGATCTGCTCTACAAGCTGCTGTCCTATCCGAGGCGGACGTTCTCCCGCGCACAGCTGATGGATGAATTCTGGGATGGGGAGACGAGCGCCAGCCTGCGCGCGGTGGACGTCTACATCACCCGAATCCGCGACAAGATGTCCGTCAGCGACGATTTCAAAATCACAACGGTGCACGGGCTGGGCTATAAGGCGGTGCCGGGCGCATGAACAAACTTCGGTCTGTTTTGAAAAAAAGGCGCGCGAAGGAGGACCCGCGCGTCCGCCGCCGCCTGTTTTCGTGGCGCATGTTTGCGATAATCCTGTTGGTGGTCAGCGTGCTCAGCGCGGGCAACGTGTTCGCGCTGGAGAAGCTGCTGAAGATGCAGGTGTTCAGCGTCGTGGCGAGCATGGGCGTGGGCTCGTACTGGGTTGCGATGGCGTTTCTGGCGGCAATCGTGCTGCATCTGTATACCTGCCGCCGGTTTGATCGGCCGATGCGCGCGCTCAGCCGCGCGATGCGGCAGGTGACGGAAGGCGATTTCACCGTCCGCGTCAAGCCGTTTCACAACGCGAACAAGTTTGATTATATGGATATCATGTGCGAGGATTTCAACCGCATGGTGCAGGAGCTGGGCAGCACGGAGACGATGAAAAACGATTTCATCGCCAACGTGTCCCACGAAATCCGAACGCCGCTGACCGTTATGAACAGCTATGCCTCCGCGCTGGCGCGCGGCGGTCTGAGCGAGGCGGAGCAGCGGGAATACGCCGCGACCATCGCCGCCGCCAGCGAAAGCCTGAGCACGATGGTTTCCAACATCCTGCGGCTCAACAAGCTGGAAAATCAGGAGATCACGCCCAACGCTGCGCCCTACGACCTGACGCGGCAGCTCTGCGACTGCGCGCTGACGCACGAGGCGCGGTGGGAAGCCAAGAACATTGATTTCGACGCCCAGCTCGAGGAGCGCGTCATGGTGCTGGCCGACGAAGCGATGATGGAAATCGTGTTCAACAACCTGATTTCAAACGCGATCAAGTTCACCGAGGCGGGCGGGCGCATCCTCCTGCGGCAGGTCAAGGACGGGGATCAGGTGGTTGTCACCGTGGCGGATACCGGCTGCGGTATGGACGAGGCGACGCTTGGCCGCATCTTCGATAAGTTCTATCAGGGCGATACCTCCCACAGCAAGGAGGGGAACGGCCTCGGCCTCGCGCTGGTGCGCCGCGTGCTGGAGATTTCCGGCGGCTCGATCAGCGTGACCAGCGCGCCGGGCGAGGGATCGGAATTTACCGTCCGCCTGCCCCGGATGCCGGAAACGGCCTGAAACGGCGAAAAAACGGGGAAATTCATATTTCAGCAACATTTTGCCAATGTTTTTGCAACGCGGGGGCGATATACTAGGTTCCACTTGCGGCGCTTTACCGCTTGATCTGGAAAAAAAGAGGAGTTGTTCCCGTGAGCAAAATGATCCTTGTTGCCGAATCCGGCAGCGATATCACGCCCGAAATGGCGCAGGAAAACGGCATTGTGATCGTGCCGATGCACGTCTCCTTCGGCGGCAAAACCTATGACGACGGCGCGTTCCCCACGACGGAGATGTTCGATTATTATAAAAAGCACCGCGAGCTGCCGCGCACCAGCGGCTGCACGCCGCATGATTTTGAGGCGACGTTTGAGCGCCTTGACCGCGATTTTCCCGGCGCGCCGATCCTCTATCTGGCGTATTCGGCCAGCACGACCTGCTCCATGCAGAGCGCGCTGATTGCGAGCGAGGGGCGCGAAAACTTTCTGGCGATTGATACCAAGAGCGTCGCGGCGGGGCAGGCGGCGGTCGTGCTGACCACGGCGCGCTACCTGCGCGAGCACCCGGAGGCGACCCTTGACGAGGTCGGCGCGTTTGTTCACGGCCTGATTGAGAAAATCCGCATGGGCTTTATCCCCGGCGATCTGGATTATCTGCGCGCGGGTGGCCGCGTCAGCAACGCCGCGTACCTCGGCGCGAAAATCCTCGGCCTGCATCCGGTGATCGAGATTCTGGACGGCAAGCTGCTCTCGACGAAGAAATACCGAGGCACGATGGGGCGCGTCGTCCGTCAGTTGACGAAGGAATTTCCGCAGGCGCAGGGGCTTGAAACCGACGCGCTGTGGCTGATCTACGGCGAGGGGCTGAGCGGCGAGATCATGCGCGAGGTGGAGGAGCTTCTGCATGCGCAGGGTTATCGGAACCTCACGTGGGTGAAGACGGGCTGCGTCATTGCGGCGCACAGCGGCCCCGGCGCGTTCGGCATCGTGGGCTTCGCCAAGTAAATCATTTCGGGAAATAACAGTAATTGAGCAAAAACGGGTTTTGCACAAACTGCGGGCGCGCGATGCGCGCCCCTACGGGCACAGCAACATAATGTGCGGTTGCTTTTTCCTGCAACGTTGTAGGGGCGCGCATTGCGCGCCCGTTATCGGAATTTGTACAAAATTTCGGATTTATCCATTTATTGGGATTAAAAAAGTTCTTCTTCCCAGACGGCGGGAAGAAGAACTTTTTTGTAGGTGTACTCAGGCGAAAAAACGGTCAGCTGGCGAGGAAGCCCTTGCCGACGATCTCCGTTGAGGCGGTGATGACCATGAAAGCGTGCGGGTCGTTCGCGTGAATGAAGCGGCGAAGCGCCAGCGCCTGCGCGCGGGTGAGAACGGTGATGATCATCGTTTTGCGCTCGTGGTGGAACGCGCCGTAGACGTCCTCAAGCGTCGCGCCGCGGTGCAGATTGACAGTGATGAAGTCGATGATCGGATCCGGGTTCGTCGTGATGATCTGGAAACACTTTTTCATGCGGAAGCTGTCGGTCACATAATCGACCAGAACGGATTTCATCAGCAGGCCGAGGATGCAGAACAGGCCGGACTGAATACCGAAGCAGAAAAGCGCCGCCAGCGTAATCAGCGCGTCGGCAACCATCAGCGCCATGCCGATGTTCAGGCTCGTATATTTGCGCACGATCATGGCGACGATGTCCGTTCCGCCGCTGGAGGCGTCCAGATGGAACAAAATCGCCGAACCGATGGCCGGAAGCAGCACCGCGAAGCACAATTCCAGCAGCGGCTGGTTCGTCAGCGGGTGGTCAAGCGGCCAGAAGCGCTCCATGACGTTGACCGCCAGAGACAACACGACCGAGCAATACACCGTGCTGAACGCGAAACCGCGCCCCAGAAAGATGAACCCCACCACCAGCAACGCCATGTTGATGATGAACACAAAGGCGCTCGGCGTCAGCACCGGGGAGGGGAAAACGCGCCCCAGAATCAGCGAAAGGCCGCTGACGCCGCCGGTGGAAAAGTTGTTCGGAAATTTGAAGAAGTAAACGCCGACGGCGGTGAGCAACACGCCGAAGGTCAGCAGAATATACCGTTCAATTTGGCTCATCGGCTTGGCCGCTGTGGTTTTCATGGGAGATCTGTTCCTTTCACTTGATCGCTAAAAAACGGAATTGAATGTGATCCTTATTATAGCGCCGCGCGCGAAGAATGTCGAGAGGAAAACGCGGGAAAAGCGCGGAAAAGAAAACGGGGGAAAAGAAAACCTCCGTCGCAAACCGACGGAGGGGATGCGCCGGAGCGCGGAAAATCAGTTTTTCAGGAACGTGCGCAGCAGCTTGACGCTCTGCTCGGCCGCCATGCCCACGAAGGTCGGATAATCCATGTGGGAAGAGCCGTCCGCGCTGTCGGAAATCGCGCGCAGCACGCAGAAGGGAACGCGGTTGACGTAGCAGACCTGACCGATGGCCGCGCCTTCCATTTCGCAGGCGATCGCGCCGAAGGTCTTGACGATCGCGTCCTTCCGCTCGGCGGAAGAGATGAACTGGTCGCCGGAGGCGATCACGCCGGTTTCGGTGCGGATGCCCAGCACCGTCGCGCAGGCGCTCAATTGGCCGCAGAGATCCGAATCGGCCGGGAGCTGCACCTTGTTGACGCCGGAAATCAGGCCGAGCGGGTCGCCGAGGGCGCTGGTGTCCATGTCGTGCTGCACGACGGCGGAGGAAATCGCCACCGAGCCGATGCTCAGCTTGTCCGAAAGCGCGCCCGCCACGCCGGTGTTGACGATGCACTCCGGCTGATAGCGCAGGATCATCGTCTGGGCGCACATCGCCGCGAACACCTTGCCGATGCCGCAGACCGCCGTGACGACCAGCTTGCCCTCGAGCGTGCCGCTGACAAAGGTGATGCCGCTGACGGTCTCGGTCTTCGTGTCCGTCATAAACGAACGCAGGGACTTCATCTCCACGTCCATGGCTGCAATAATACCGATCATGTTTGATTACTCCTCATACTTAAACGTTACCGGGCGCGCATCCAGCTCGGAGAGGTAGCGCTGCGCCTCTGTCTTGGCCGAAGCGAGGCTCAGGCTGCGATAGTTGCCGCATTCGCGGCTGCTCGCGCCGAACACCGGCCCCTCGTGCGCCAGAATTTTCATCAGCGTCAGGCGAACCTGACGCAGCACCTCGGCGTTATCGGCGTTGCGCACCAGCAGATAGAAGCCCGTCTGGCAGCCCATCGGCCCGAAATAGACGATGGAATCCTTCAAGTCGCCGTTGCGGATATAGGTTGCGAACATGTGCTCCAGAGAATGCATGGTGCTGTTATCCATCAAATCGCCGGTGTTGGGGCGGCGGGTGCGCATGTCATACGTCGTTACGTCGCCATCGACCCGGCTGACATACAACCCCGGAAGTAGAATATCGTGGTTGATGGAGAAGCTGGTGATGCGCGTTACTTCCTGTTCCATAACGAATACCTCCTGAAAAAGCGATGCGTCAAAAGCCGTAAACGTCGCCATTATAGCGCATTACCGCCGGAATTGCAAGCATCTTACAGCCGAATCCCACGGATGAAGCGCCGCGCGAAGAGCCGGAGCTTCTGCCGCGGGGTCATTTGCGCGAAAAGCGCGGCGTAGACCTTCTGCGCGCGTTCTGGCTGGGTGCGCTTGAGCGTGCGGCCGCTGTATTGCGCGACGCAGAGCGCCCTGCCCAGTCCGGTCAGCTTCACCGTGTCGTGCAGTTCGCCTTGCGCGCGCCAGAGGAACGAGGCGGGCGCTTCGCCGGGCAGGGGCGCGATGCCCATGCACAGCAGCGCGTCCTCCGCGGCGCGATACCACACCAGCAGCGCGTCGTTGGCGTTTTTCTGCCGCCCGGCGACCTGCGCGGGGGCGCAGAGATACAGCCTCAGCGCGGCCAGAAGCGCGAGGAGCAGCAGAAGCAGCAGCGGCCAGAGCCGGTGGGGCGGGTCGCGCGGCGGCTCGTCGTCGCTTGGCGGCGGGGTTGGGGTCGGGGTATCGGAAGGCGTGTCCGGCTCGGGCGTGGGGGTGCTGTCCGGCTCGGGCGAAGGGGATGGCGTGGGGCTGGGCGATGCGTCCGGCGCAGGCGAGGGGGAAGGCGTCGGTGTGGCCGTCGGCGAGGGGGACGGCGTGGGCGAATCGCCCTCCGGATCGTCGGAGGGGAGCGTGCCGCCCGCGTCGTTTGTGCCGGGGGTCGGATCAAACGGCAGCCAGCCGAAGCCTGAAAAATAGATTTCCACCCATGCGTGCGCCTGCTGCTGCGTGACGCGCGCCACGCTGTCGCTGTCCGGAACGGCGGCGTAGCCCTCGATGTAACGGGCGGGGAGGCCGACCATGCGCGCCATCACCGCCATGGCCGTCGCAAAGGAGGTGCAGTAGCCCTGCCGCTCGTCCAGCAGAAACCAGGAGACGAAATCCCGGCCGGCGGGCGGCACGTTCTGCGCGAGGGTATACGGGTAGGCGCTGCGCAGATAGGCGCAGAGCGCGGCCGCGCGGTCAAAATCCGTCTGCGCGTCCTGCGTGATCTGCCCGGCCAGCGCGTAAACGCCGGTTTCAACGCCGTCCGGCAGTGCCAGATAGTCGGCGCGCACCGTGTCGGCGTAAGCGTCGCTGTGGTGCGCGGCGGCCAGCACAGCCTCGCGGATTCCGGGGGTATCGCCGCTCAGACGAAGCCCCGTGAACGTGTAGCTGTCGCCGAAGGCGAGGCTGCGCGTGCCGAAGACCTCGCTGGCCGGGGAAAAATACGGCACGATTTCATGCCCTGAGAGCGCCGAAAAGCGCTGGGTGAGGTAGAGCGTGCTGGCCGCGTCGGCGCGCATGAGCACGGTGATGGTTTCCTCGGCGGGGAGCTGCGCGCGAATCGCATCGCTCGGGCGTTTTTGATCGAACAGATCGCGGCGGAGCGCGTAAAAGCGCGGATTGACATACAGATAGCGCCTGCCGGACGTCGAATCCGCCCAAGCGTGGCCGTCGTATTCGTTTTTGATCGTGCCGCGAAGCAGCGTGCGCCCCGAGGTGCGGACCTGCATCACCGGGGTATCCTCCGGGTTGGCCGGGCCGCCGAGTTGAGAGACGCCGAGCGGCTGGTAGCCCGTCGCGCTGAGCGAAAAGGTCGTGCGCGCGTCGGTGAAAAAGAGGTAGTCGTCGAGCATCCGGCGGACGCGCTGGGCAAGCTGATTCAGTTCCGGCGAAACCTGCGCGGAAAGCGGCATGAGCAGCGCCGTCGCGGCCAGAATGGCGGCGCACAGCGGCACGATGCGCCGCGCCCGAACGCCGGGCGCGCGGCCGCTGAGCAGCAGCGCGAGAATCAGCGGCAGCAGCGACGCGGCGCCGATCTGCGCGCCGAGAAACGAGACGATGAACAGCAGCGCGATTTCAAGCAGCGCCAACGGGAAAAACGCCTGCTCGCTTCGGGAGAGCGACGCGCCAATGCCCGTAAAGACGAGCGAGAGCAGCAGTGAAAGCTCCTGCGAATAGGCGGCGAGCGCGAGGGGCTGGCCGTGCACCATCAGCGTCAGCGCCGCCCCGACGGCGGAAAACTGCCCGCGCAGGGAGAGTGCCGACCCGCCGATGGCGAGCAGCAGCAGCGGATAGGCCAGCGCGCGCAGGCGGGGCATGCAATCCAGCAGGGCAAAGAGCAGCGTCACCGCGCCGCAGGCCGTCAGGCACAGCGAAAGCGGCGCGGTCAGCCCCAGCGACAGCGAAAGCGGCCAGACGCAGCCCACGCCGATCAAAAACGTCGTCAGCGCGTGAAGGGGAAGCGTGCGCGGCACGGAAAAGAACGATTTTTTCATGCAAAGATTCGCCTTTCTGGCGTGGAATAATCAGGCGCGGACATGCAGCGCCTCCAGCCCGCTGACGCGCAGCAGATCCAGCAGCTTGCCCTGCTCCTCGCTCGGCGCTTCCGCCGTGACCAGCGTATAGCGCATGCGCGCCCCCATGCGGGAAAGTGCGATGGCCGCATCCGCAATCGCGGGCGTGAGCCGGGTGGAGAAGACGGCGGCCGATCCGGCCGTGCGCAGGCGGGGGGCGGCCATCAGCAGTACGCGGGCGAAGTCATCCTGCCGGTGATACCCGGCGCAGGCGAGCGCGCGGCGCATCGCGTCAAACGCCTCCATGCCCTGCCCGGACAGATCGCCCTGCCCGGCGGCTTCGAGCGGGAGGCGCGTCATGCGCCCGGCCTGCAAAAGCGCCTCGACGGTTCCGGCGCAGGCCTCCGTCAGCGCGTCGATGAGCGCGGCTCTGGGCGCGCCCTGCGGCTGGGACGTATCCAGCAGAATCAGCGCGTCCGGGCGCTGCGGGGTTTCGTAGGTGTGCACCATCAGGCTCTGGCGGCGCATGGAGAGCTTCCAATGCACGCGCTTGAGCTCGTCGCCCTCCTGCCACGCGCGGATATCCTCCGGGACGCTGTGATCGGAGAGCGCGCGCTGGGTCGCCGTGCTCTCGCCCTCGCCGGGGCTGACGGGCAGCGGGTCGGCGGGGATGGAACCCGGCAGAACGGCGACGCTTTGGAGCGCGCCGCGCGGCCTGCGCCGAAAGGCGAACAGGCCGAAGCAATCCGAAAACGTGATCTGCGAAACGCCGACCGGGAACACGCCGACATGCGGACAGGCGAATGAATGGTCGCTCTCTGTCAGGCCGAGCAGTCCGGCGGAAAGCGAAAAATCGCTCTCCCTGCCGCTGGGCAGTTCGACCCTCAGCGACAGCGGCGCGATGGGCGCGGGCAGGGCGAAGCGGACGCGCAGGATCAGGCGGCACGTGCCGCCGCGCTGCGTCTGCCCGCCCTCGAGCTGCTGCTCCGCGCGGCAGGAGAGGGCGGCGGCGCACACGCACAGCAGCGACAGCGCCCAGCACAGCAGCGCCGCCGTGCCCAGCAGAAAAGCGCCCGCACTGCCGACGGACAGCGCGGTAAAGAGCATCAGCGCGCCGAAGAGCAGCGTGTAAAACCCGCGCGCGGTCATTTGAGCCTCACCGGGATGCGCACGGCGGAGAGCACCTCCGCAAACGCCTGCTCGTTCGTGTAGCCGCGCATGCGCGCCTCGGCGGACAGGGAAAGGCGGTGGCAGAGCACGCTTGGCGCAAGATGCTGCACATCCTCGGGAATGATATAATCGCGGCCGCAGAGCATCGCGTTGGCCTGCGCCGCGTGGATGAGCGCGATGGCGGCGCGGGTGCTCGCGCCGAGGCTGAGCAGCGGCGTGTTTCTCGTGGCGGCGCAGATGGCGGCGATGTACGCGCGCACCTCCTTGGAGCAGTAAACCGTCTTGACCGTCTGCTGCATGGCGATCACGTCCTCCGCCGAGCAGACCGGCACGACGGATTCCATCGGCTTCTGTTCGCCGCAGTAGCGGTCGAGGATGTCTATTTCATCCTGCAAGGAAGGATAGCCGATGGAAACGCGCATGAAGAAGCGGTCCATCTGCGCCTCCGGCAGGGGATACGTGCCGACGAAATCCACCGGGTTCTGCGTCGCCAGCACCATGAAGGGGCGCGGCAGCGGATGCGTAACGCCGTCCACCGTCACCTGCCCCTCCTCCATCACCTCCAGCAGGCTGGACTGGGTCTTGGGCGAGGTGCGGTTGATTTCGTCCGCCAGCACAAGCTGGCTCATTATAAGGCCCTGCTTGTACTCCAGTTCGCCGGTCTTGAAGTTGACTATGGAAAATCCGGTTATGTCCGAGGGCGTTATGTCCGGCGTGAACTGTATGCGCTTGAACGAGCAGTCAAGCGAGCGCGCCATCGCCGATACCAGCGTGGTCTTGCCCACGCCGGGCACGTCCTCAATAAGCACATGGCCGCGGCAGAGCAGCGCGATGAAGAGCAGCTCCACCGCGTCCTGCTTGCCGACCACCACGCGGCCCACGTTCTGCTGCAATGCGCCTATGACGCGCCGAGGTTCTTGCATAAGACGATCTCTCCTATATTATATGTATTATTTCGCGAAAAACCGGCCGTGCGAAACTGCCGGCCGTTTATCCGCGGCCGCACCCGATGCGGCGCGGCAGATATTTTGATAGATACAGTATACCGAATAATCGCGCTCATTACAAGCATGGT
>OIXH01000776.1_pt1 | contig 38491 bp, 36 predicted proteins | sample 1587741 | NCBI WGS metagenome assembly OIXH01 (sample SAMEA3888916, study PRJEB22519) | human gut metagenome | biome: human gut; feature: human-associated habitat; material: faeces | place: Denmark | collected 2011 | reverse complement strand
CCTACCGCAGTTTGCATTACCGCCCATTGCATGGGCGGTGTCCGGCTGCAAGCTTTGCTTACAATGTTTATACACATAAACTACAATTTACACTATAAAAACAAGGGCTGCTGCAATTATTTGCAACAGCCTTATATTCTGTATTAAATTTAAATTTAATCAAAAATCGTATTTACAAAAGCTATGTAATGACATAACTTCGCCGGTCACGAAAAAACCGATATGCTTACAGATTAAACGGCTCTGTTTACCTTGCCTGATCTTATGCATCTGGTACAAGCATATACCTTCTTAGGAGTACCATCGACAATAGCTCTGACACGTCTAACGTTTGGTTTCCAAACCTTATTTGCTCTGCGGTGTGAGTGAGACACTTTGATACCAAAGCTTACGCCTTTTCCGCAAATTTCGCACTTTGCCATATATATACACCTCCTTAATTATCTAAAAATTAACTCAACTCGAAACATTATAACAGAAAGCTTTACATAATGCAAGCATTTTTTTAAAAAAATTTTTATTTTTTCCGCTAAAGTTTTGTTGCAAATTATTGATTATAATAGTATAATTGTTATAATAGTACTTTTGCGGATATGAATGGCCGCAGTTTTTAATAATTAATATAAAGATTATTTATTTAAAGTCAGAGGAAATGTATATGGAATTGATTACAGTTGATTTAAAAAAGGTAATACGCGAAATGAAGCTTGACAAGCTTTATTATCCGGATAAGGATATTATGATAACAACTGCGGATCTTAACAGACCGGGACTTCAAATAACAGGGTTCTTTGATTATTTTGATCCGAGCCGTATTCAGATATTTGGTATGGTCGAGAACACTTACCTCTCCGGTCTTTCGTCAGAGGAGAGATACAACAGCTTGAAGCGGTTGTTTGAAAAGAATATTTCGGCTGTTATTCTGACCCGAAACAGCAATGCTTCTGCGGAAATGCTCAAGCTTGCCGAGGAATACGAAACGCCGGTGCTTCGTACCTCTCAGCCCACCTCGCAGTTTACAAGCGCATTAATCGCATATCTGAATATTGAGCTTGCTCCCAGGATTACCCGTCACGGCGTCCTTGTAGAGGTTTACGGTCAGGGTGTGCTTATCCTGGGCGAAAGCGGCGTCGGAAAAAGCGAGGCGGCGGTGGAGCTTATAAAGAGAGGGCATCGTCTTGTTGCCGATGATGCTGTGGAGATTAAGAAGGTGTCGTCAAAGTCGCTTGTCGGCTCATCGCCCGATATTATCCGGCACTTTATCGAAATCCGAGGTATCGGAATTGTCGATGTTAAGAATATCTTCGGTATGGGTGCCGTAAAAGAGTCGGAAAAGATTGATATGATTATTCATCTTGAGGAATGGGAAAAGGGCAAGCAGTATGACAGACTTGGGCTTGTAGACGAGTATACAAATATTCTGGGTCTTGATATTCCGTCGCTTACAATTCCGGTCAAGCCCGGACGTAACCTTGCCGTTATTTTTGAGGTTGCCGCAATGAACAACCGTCAGAAGCGCATGGGATACAACGCGGCTGAGGAGCTGAACCGCAGAATTACCGATCAGATAAACCAACACAGCAATTAATGCAAGGAGTTTTTAGATGAGTAATAAGATAAATATACAAGTTGACACACATACGCACACAAATTGCAGTGACCACGCCTTTGGCAGCTTATGCGAGAATATTCACTATGGAAAGCTTAACGGTATGCAGATGGTTTGCATGACAAATCATGCCCCGGCTATTCCTGACAGCGCGCATATCTGGCATTTTATAACAATGCGTGAGCTTCCGGATTACGTTGAGGGAGTAAGGCTGCTCTGCGGCTGTGAGGCGAATATACTGGACAATGATGGAAATCTTGATATGGACGCGGAGCAGCTTAAAACGATGGACGTGGTTATTGCTTCAATTCACAGACCGTGTTATGATTCCTGTGATATTCCCGACCACACCCGGACTTGGCTTAAGGTGATTGAAAACCCTTATGTGAATATATTGGGTCACAGCGGAAATCCGCTTTTCCCGTACGACATTGATGTCGTTATTCGTGCAGCGAAGGAGAATAACAAGTGCGTTGAAATCAACAATCATTCGTATTCAGTCCGTGAGGGAAGCCGTGAGAACTGCCGGGCGATAGCGAAAAAGTGTATGGAACTCGGTTGTAAAATCGTTGTGGGCTCTGATGCACATACGCCGTTTGACGTAGGTAATTTTGACAAGGCGGTCGCTATGCTCGAGGAAATAAACTTTCCTGAGGAGCTTATTATGAATACAACGCCTGATAAGTTTTTAGAGTATCTTAGGTCAGTCGGCAAAAATATTTAGTTAAATCAGATTTCAGATAAATCGGGAGGTTATATGAATAAAACAATCATAACACTTGCGGCGGATATTGTCGGAAACGAGAACTGCAGAACAGACGAACCTATGAGCCGGCATACAACTTTCAGAGTTGGCGGTACGGCTGATTTGTATTTGACGCCGGACAGTATAGAACAGCTCATTTCTCTGATTGAGCTTTTCAAGCAGCATAAAACCGAATATTATATAATAGGCAACGGCTCTAATATCCTGGTCGGCGACAGAGGAATAAGGGGCGCTGTTATAGAAATAGGAAAAGAAATTGGAGAAATCAGCATAGACGGCGATATAATAACCGCAGAGGCAGGCGTTCTTTTGTCGAAGCTGGCAGCGGCCGCCGCAAAAAACGGACTTTCAGGTCTTGAGTTTGCGTCCGGTATACCGGGTTCTCTCGGCGGTGCGGTGTATATGAATGCAGGCGCATACGGCGGTGAAATGAAGGATATTGTCCGGGAGGTCAGATACCTTGATGAATCGGGCAGAGTTTGCACTGTTTCGGGCGCGGATTGTGAGTTTGCTTACAGACGCAGCTGCTTTACAGACACCGATAAAATTATTCTTTCGGCAAAATTAAAGCTTACACATGATAATCCTGACGAAATACGCATGAGAATAAACGAGCTTACAGCAAAACGTGTTGCAAAGCAGCCGGTTGACAAGGCGAGCGCAGGTAGTACGTTTAAAAGACCGGAGGGTTATTTTGCGGCGGCACTCATTGAGGAATGCGGGCTTAAGGGCTACACTGCCGGAGGCGCGTCCGTATCGGAGAAACATTCGGGGTTTGTCGTAAACAACGGAGGCGCAACCGCAAAGGACGTATGTGATGTTATAAGTCACGTAAAGGAAACGGTTAAGGCAATGAAGAATGTAAATCTTGAAACTGAGGTCAAATTCCTCGGTGAATTTGAATAGAATTAATTTCATAATAAAAACAAAATTTGTTTGGCGAAGGAGGCATATACATAATGAAGATATTGATTGTGACCGGACTCAGCGGAGCGGGAAAGACTCAGGTTATTAAGGCGCTTGAGGATATAGGATTTTACTGTGTTGACAATATGCCGCCGGAGCTTATGCCGAAGTTTGCGGAGATATGTCACCGCGCCTCTGAAAAAATGGAAAAAATAGCGGTTGTGACCGACATAAGGGGCGGAGACCTGTTCGGCGAGCTTTCATCGGCAATAGATGAGCTTGAAGAGCTCGGTTATGAAACCGAGGTGCTGTTCTTAGAAGCGTCAAACGAAACGCTGATTAAGCGTTATAAAGAAACAAGACGCCTCCACCCGAGCGCGGGCGGCGGACGAATAATCGACGGAATAGAAAAAGAACGCGAGCTTCTGAGCGGAGCCAAAGCGAAAGCCGGACATATCATTGATACAAGCAATATGACTGCGGCGATGCTGAAGGCATCAATAAAGGCGCTTTACGGAACCAGAACGCAGGACGGTCTGATGATAAATGTGATGTCGTTCGGGTTTAAATACGGCTTGCCGCTTGACGGCGACTTAGTTTTTGATGTCAGGTTTTTGCCGAACCCGTTTTATATTCCGGAGCTTAAAGAAAAGACCGGGCTTGAAACCTGTGTGCACGATTATGTTATGGAGTTTGAGGAGAGCAAAAAATTCCTCAAAATGCTGACGGATATGATTGAGTTTTTGATACCCGAATATATTAAAGAGGGGAAAAACCAGCTTGTTATCGCAGTTGGCTGCACGGGCGGTCACCACAGAAGCGTAACGCTTGCCGAGGAGCTGTATAAGTTTTTGAAGAAAAACAAGCACAATGTGACAATAACCCACAGAGATATAAATAAAGGAATATAAGCTATGTCAGGTTCAAGGTATGAGAAGTTAAAAAGTCACGGCGGATTCAGACCAAAGATAGTGTCTATCGGCGGCGGAACCGGTCTTTCGACTATGCTCAGAGGCATAAAGAGATATACCTCTGATATATCGGCGGTTGTAACGGTCGCAGATGACGGAGGCGGGAGCGGAGTTTTGCGTGAGGACTTAAAAATGCCGCCGCCCGGCGATATACGCAACTGCATACTTGCACTATCGCAGGTTGAACCTGTGATGGAAAGCCTGCTGAGCTACAGATTTGACAGCGGCGTGCTTGACGGACAGAGCTTTGGCAATTTGTTCCTTGCCGCTATGACGGGTATTTTTGACGGCGATTTTGTTACCGCTGTGCGAAATGTATGCCGTGTTCTTAATATCACCGGTAAGGTTTTCCCCGTTACTGCGTCGGACGTTGAGCTGGTGGCGACGCTTGAAAACGGAGATACGGTTATCGGAGAGTCGCGTATAGGAACTTCGGTAAGGGAACATAACAGCCCGATAAAAAAGGTGCGGCTGCGCTGCAAAACGGACGAGCTTATGCCGATTGAACCGCTGAGAGAAATTCTTGACGAAATTGAACGTGCGGATCTGATTACGCTTGGCCCGGGAAGCCTGTACACAAGCGTTCTTCCAAACCTGGTCATTCCCGGACTTAAAGACGCAATCATGCGGGCTAAGGCGCCGGTTGTGTATATCAATAATATCATGACCCAGCCGGGCGAAACCGATAATTATACTGCATTTGACCATGCTCTTGCAATACTTGACCATACTTATGACGGACTGATTAATTATTGTATAGTCAACAGCAGTGAAATAAGCGGAGAGCTTTTAGAGAAGTATAAAGCCGACGGTGCGGAACCGGTAGTTTATGACCCGACCAGATTTGCATCGACTAATATTGTGGCGATAGAACGACCGCTTGTCTCGGTTGACCGCAACGGTCATGTGCGTCACGATACAGATGTTTTAACCGATACCCTGCTCGATATAATAAATATAAACAGAAATGAACAGGGTCTTGAGGTAAGTTCTGAGGGAGTAGTGCTTTATAAGCCGAGAAACCACGGCAGAAAATAGATTGAGATGAACCGGAGGGGAGTGTCATGGAAAATAACCTTGATAACAGACAGGGCTCGGATTCTGTCACAGGGAGCGGGGTTAAGTCTGAATTAAATTCAGACACAAAGTCGTTCTCGCGCATGGTTAAAGAAGAGATTTTTCGTGCAGGTGCAGACGATATGTGCTGTGTAAAGGCTGAGTTTTCAGGACTTTTGCTTTTCGGAACGCAGTGGATACAAAAGGACGGCATTACGATAACGACCGAAAACCCCGATGTTGTCGGATGCTTTGCTGAGCTTGCGCGTATGCTTGGGCTTGAAGCCGAGGTGCGTCAGAATACGGAAAAATCAGTTAAATACACAGCGCAGATTTCAGATACAGTTAAGGTTGCGCAGCTGCTTTATGATTTAAATCTTCTTGACGAGACTGACGGCTGTATTAAATACCATGTCAGCCGGGATATTACGCAAAAGATGTGCTGCAAGCGTGCGTTTGTCCGCGGAGCGTTCGTGGGAGCGGGAACAATAAGCGATCCAAGCAAGAACTATAATATGGAAATTATAACGCCGAGAAAGCAGCTTTGTGAGGAAACGGCAGAGCTTATGCGCAGTCTTGATTTTGAGTGTAAAGTGATAACTCGTAAGAATAAATATGTTATCTACATCAAAAACAGCGATCGTATTGCGGATATACTTTCATTCCTCGGAGCGTACAAATCCCAAATGGAGCTTTTGAATATAAAAATCGAAAAGGAAATCCGAAACGACTTAAACCGAACGGCAAACAGTGAGACCTCGAATTTGATTAAGACGATAAATGCGTCTGTCGAGCAGATACAGGCTATTCAGAAGATAGATAAGCTTATCGGACTTGACAGTCTGCCTGATGAGCTTCGCGAAATTGCGCTGCTCAGACTCAAAAATAAGGATCTGAGCCTGAGTGAGCTCGGTGGTTTGTTAAATCCGCCGCTTACAAAGTCGGGTGTAAATCACAGAATGAAGAAGATACTCAACTATGTTGAATAGCAAAACGGGATTGTGCCATAACACGCGGCACAATCCCATTTAGATTTTAAAACACAAACACTTTTATATCGAACAGCCGAGAATAATAAAGTTAATTCCCTGTATAAGCAGTGAAATCCCGATTGCAAGACCTATTGAGATAACGCCGATAAGCGGATGGAACATAAGGAATATTCCGCAAACGGTTATCAGTATCCCGAAAAACAGAGTCCAGCCCCACGGCGAACCGAGCTTATGGCTGTTATATGCCGAAACAATTTTTAAAATTCCGGAGATTACGATTAATAATATCAATATTTCAGCTAACACAATGTTTGTCATAACCGGCCAAATGATCATAAGAACGCCTGAAATACAACTGATAATTCCGTAAGCCAACGTCCATCCGCTGTGCAGGCTGATTCCGAAATTATCTCTGCTTGTGAAATACGAAACGATCATCCAAATACCGGATACGATAAAAGCAAAGGCAATTATGTATGCGAGAATTCCCGCAGTAAATGCCGGTCTGGAAATACACAATATTCCTATAATAGCATAGAGAATTCCCATTACTATAGACAGAGCTTTCATATGAATCCCTCCTTTCGATAAATATATTATAATTATTATAACATATTATAAGCAGAAATTCAATACATAAAAGTTAAGTTTTGTCAGGTTACTTGTTATCAAAATAAAGATTGTCTGATATTTCCTTCGGAGGAATACCGCTCAGGATAAGCAGGGTTACAGCTTCGAGGTATGGATATATGTTTTCGGCTTTGCTTGTCCAGCTTACATTGAATTCCTGAGGCAGAACAAGCTTCCCGTCATGCCTGAAAAACCCGCGCTGAATACAGTATACAAAGCCGTTGTCATCTATGCTTGACGCGGTTACGGTTGATTTAAGCGACAGGCCACAGGTCAGCATCGCATTGCTGAAGTTTCTGGATTTTTCCAGTTCGTCTGTGTTTTCAGCATTGACAATTAAGTTTTTGTCGAATATTATCATAAGCTCCTCCAGATAAATCAAATAATAACGGATTTTTATTTATTATGTGTGAGCGGCAGATTTAAATACATAAAAAATTTTTTGAAATTTTAATATTATTTTAAATTTTTTATTGCTATTTTACAAAAAGTCTGATAATATGTAAAGAAGCAGTATAAATTTGATGTTTTACAAGAGTGAGAGGAGGAAAGTTATGGATTGGCTTACTGAAATCGGACGGTCAATATATTCAACTTTCATATTGGATAACCGCTGGCAGTGGTTTGTGAGCGGTTTGGGGTATACGCTTCTGATATCGTTTTTCGCCGTTCTTTTGGGACTTGTTATAGGCGTTATCATGGCGTTCGGCAGACTGTCAAAGCATAAGCTGTTCCGCGGTATTGCCGGATTATATATTGATATTATCAGAGGAACTCCGACTATGGTTCAGCTTTTGATAATTTACTTTATTATTTTTGCAAATGTTAATATCGACAGATGGCTTGTCGGTGTTATAGCCTTCGGAATTAACAGCGGTGCATACATCGCAGAGATTGTCAGGGGCGGATTGCTGTCCGTTGATAAGGGACAAACTGAGGCGGGCAGATCTCTCGGCCTTAATCACAGACAGACAATGACGTATATCGTCATACCGCAGGCGATGAAGAATATTTTGCCGGCTCTTGGCAATGAGTTCGTTGTACTTATCAAAGAAACCGCTGTTATAGGTATGATTGCAAATATTGACCTTGTCGGTGCGGCAAGAAAGGTGCAGAGCCTTACATATGACTATGTTGTGCCTATGCTGTCTATTGCGGTTATTTACTATGTTGTTATCAAAATTGTCAGCACTGCGCTTAAAGCGTTTGAAAACAGATTGAGAAAATCTGATAACAGGTAGAGAGGAGGACGACAGAGTGATTAATGTAAGCGGTCTTAAAAAGAGCTTTGGAAGTCTGGAAGTCTTAAAGGGAATTGACCAGCACGTAAACAAGGGTGAGAAAATCGTTCTTATCGGACCGTCAGGTTCAGGAAAGTCTACCTTTCTGCGTTGTCTCAATCTCCTTGAAACTCCGACAGAAGGAGAAATTCTGATAGAGGGCGAAAGCATAACCGACCCGAAAACAAATGTGAACAGGCTCCGTGAAAAAATGGGAATGGTGTTCCAGCACTTTAATTTGTTCCCGCATCTCAGCGTTATGGACAATATCACACTTGCCCCGATAAAGGTTAAGAAGAAGAGCCAGGCAGAGGCAAGAGAAAAGGGACTGGAACTTCTTAAAACGGTCGGACTTTATGACAAGGCGGACGCATATCCGGGTCAGCTCTCCGGCGGACAGAAACAGAGAATCGCAATAGCCAGAGCTCTTGCGATGGAGCCTGATATCATGCTGTTCGACGAGCCTACTTCAGCGCTTGACCCTGAGATGGTCGGCGAGGTGCTTGAGGTTATGAAGAACCTGGCGAACGCAGGTATGACGATGGTTGTTGTAACTCACGAGATGGGATTTGCGCGTGAGGTTGCATCACGCGTTCTGTTTATGGACGACGGAATCGTTGTTGAAGAGGGTAGACCAAACGACTTGTTCGGGAACCCCAAGAATCAGAGAACGCGGGAGTTCCTGAGTAAGGTGCTGTAAGCCGGACTTGATAAAACAGTAAAAAATAAATAATTAAAATAAAAAGGCGTAGGAGGAAAATCATGAAAAAGTTTTGGAAGAAGGCGGCGGCAGCAGCCGTTGCAGCAGTAATGGCAGTGGGAGTTCTTGCAGCGTGTCAGAGCGGCAGCGAATCAAAGGAGCTGGTTCTCGGTACAAATGCGGCATTCCCTCCGTTTGAATTTACTACTACAAACGGCACAGTAGGCAACTATGACGGTATTGACATCTGCATAGGCAAGGAAATCGCAGACAGTATGGGCAAGGAGCTCAAGGTAGAGGACATGGAGTTTGACGGCCTTATTGCCGCTGTTAAGTCGGGCAAGGTTGACATGGCAGTTGCAGGTATGACTGTTACAGAAGAGAGAAAGCAGAGCGTTGACTTTTCTGATACATACTATACAGCTTCTCAGGTAATCATCACAAGCGCTGACAACACTGATATCAACAGCGCTAAGGATCTCAAGAACGATAAGTCTGTCGGCGTTGTTCTCGGATACACAGGCGACGCTATAGTTACAGAGGATCTTGCGGTTGATGAGAGCAAAATCACAAGAGCCAACAGAGGCATCGATATTGTACAGGACGTAAAGAACGGTAAGCTTGACGCTGTTGTAATCGATAAGGAAACAGGCGTTGCACTGGCTGAGAAGGAAGGTCTCAGATTTGTTGAGGATCCGGAGGTCTTTGAGACAGAGGAATATGCAATCGCAGTAAAGAAGGGCAATACAGAACTTCTTGACCAGATTAACAAGGTTCTGGCTGAGCTGAAGGAAAGCGGAAGAATCGACGAGATTGCAAGCAAGTATAATCAGTAATTTTTTGAAAATTTTACTTGACAATACTTGCTGAATGTGATAGTATAAATTTTGGTAAAAACCTATTGCTTAAGTTTGGGGATATGGATTCACCGCCCTCTACTAAGCTTTATGGGGTTAATAATTTTATGGAGGTGACACATCAATGGATAAGGACGTAAAGCAGGAGATTATCGAAAAGTACGCTATACACGAGGGTGATACAGGTTCTCCGGAGGTTCAGGTTGCTCTGCTCACATACAGAATCAACCACCTCAATGAGCATCTTAAGACTCATAAGAAGGATCATCACTCAAGACGTGGCTTGCTTAAGATGGTCGGTGTCAGACGTAGCTTCCTCAAGTACCTTGAGAAGAAGGACATCAACAGATACCGTGCTATCGTTGAAAAGTTAGGTCTCAGACACTAAGAATCATTGGCAGCCTATGCGGCTTTATGTTTCCCGCATGGGCTGCCTTTTAACTTTTTTGTTGTTTTTAAGTCAATTTCAAAAATAATTAATTTAAAAAAGAAATATAATATAAGAAGTATGTTACGGAAGATAGGGAAGAGGAATTAGGAATAAAAGATTATAAATTAAAGCTGTGCCTTAATCTCTTGTTCCTAATCCCTAATCCCTAAGTCAGGAGGATAATTTATGTCAAAGATTTATGAAACAGAGGTTGCCGGAAGAAAGCTTTCGCTTGAGTTCGGCAAGGTTGCGGGACTGGCAAACGGTTCCGTTATAGTAAGATACGGTGATACGGTTGTTATTTCGTGCGCTACAGCGTCGGACAAGCCCAGAGACGGGATTGATTTCTTCCCGCTCAGCATTGATTATGAAGAAAAGATGTATGCTGTCGGCAAAATCCCCGGCGGATTTACCAGACGTGAGGGCAAGCCTTCGGAGCATGCTATTCTTACATCGCGTGTTATCGACAGACCTATGCGTCCGCTGTTCCCGAAGGATCTCAGAAATGATGTTTCTATCGTTTCAACGGTTGTATCTGTCGAGCAGGATAACTCGCCCGAGTTCTGCGCAATGATTGGTTCTTCAATTGCGGTATGTGTCTCGGACATTCCGTTTAACGGACCTGTTGCAGCTGTTTATGTCGGCATGATTGACGGTGAGTTTATTATTAATCCGACAGAGGAAGAAAGAGAAAAGAGCGACTTAAACCTTATTGTTTCCGGCAGCGCCAAAAAGGTTGTTATGATTGAAGCCGGTGCAAATGAGGTTTCTGAGTCGGATATGTTTGACGCAATCATGTTTGCACATGAGGAGATTAAGAAGATTTGTGCATTCCTTCAGAAGATTACTGATGAAATAGGAAAGCCTAAGTTTGAATATGAGCATATGGTTGTTGATGAAGAGCTGTTCAGCGACATCAGAGAATATGCTGAGGAAAATGTTAAGCAGGCGCTTGATACAGACGACAAGACGGTCAGAGACGCAAGACTTCTGGTCGTTTATGAGGATGTTTATATCCACTTCGAGGACAAGTATCCGCAGGAGGAGTATCAGGCTCAGATTGACGAGGCTCTTTATAAGCTCCAGAAAACAGTTGTAAGAAACTGGCTCATGTATGACAAGAAGCGTGTTGACGGACGCGGTATTCTTGAACTCAGACCGCTCAGCGCCGAGGTCGGACTGCTTCCGAGAACTCACGGCAGCGGCTTGTTCAGCAGAGGTCAGACCCAGTGTCTGTCTGTTGCAACTCTCGCGTCAGTCGGTGAAGCGCAGACTATAGACGGACTCGGAACAGAGGACTCAAAGAGATATATGCACCAGTACAACTTCCCGTCATACAGCGTTGGCGAGACAAGACCGTCACGCGGACCGGGCAGACGTGAAATCGGTCACGGTGCTCTGGCAGAGCGTGCGCTTGTGCCTGTTCTGCCTTCAGTTGAAGAGTTCCCATATGCAATCCGTGTTGTATCCGAGGTGCTCAGCTCAAATGGTTCAACCTCACAGGGCAGTATCTGCGGTTCGACCCTGGCGCTCATGGACGCCGGTGTTCCGATCAAGGCTCCGGTTGCCGGTATTTCTGTTGGTCTTATCACAGACCCGGAGAATGACGACAACTTTATGACAATGGTAGATATTCAGGGGCTTGAGGACTTCTTCGGCGATATGGACTTTAAGGTTGCCGGAACAAAGAAGGGTATCACAGCAATCCAGATGGATCTTAAGGTTGACGGCCTCACTCCTGCAATTATCAAGCAGGCGCTTGAACAGACAAGAAACGCAAGATTTTATATTCTTGACGAGGTTATGCTCAAGGCTATTTCAGAGCCGAGAGCGGATATTTCAAAGTACGCTCCGAAGATTATCAATCTGACAATCCCGGTTGACAAAATCCGCGAGGTTATTGGAAGCGGCGGAAAGACAATTCAGGGTATAATTGCCGAGACCGGCGCAAAGATTGATATTGAAGACGACGGCAGTGTGTTTATCGCAGCTGTTGACAGTGAGGGCGGCGAAAAGGCGAAGAAGATGATAGAGGATATAGTTAAGGATCCTGAAGTCGGTGAGATTTACGAGGGTAAGGTCGTAAAGATTATGGACTTCGGCGCTTTTGTTGAAATCCTCCCCGGAACTGACGGTCTGATCCATATTTCTAAGCTCGCCAAGGGCAGAGTTGAAAAGGTTACGGACGTTGTTCATGAGGGCGATACCGTAAAGGTAGAGATTATCGAAATCCAGCCGAACGGCAAGATTAACTTAAGAAAGATTGACTAATAAATAAAATTATAAAAAATCGGGACAGCCTTGAGCGGTTGTCCCGATTTTTGGTATTTGTGATAATCTTACTCAGCCATTGCGCGGAGTGCTTCGGCTTCCGGGTTGTTTGCGACAGTTACCGGATAGCTCAGAATAAGCAAATCCGTGAAGTTGGTTTGCTCCCAAAATTCGCTTATCTTAAATATGTTTGAGAACTCGGAATTACCGCCGTAATTGTTGAACTTGCGGTAATCTACTATGTACACCCGCTCAAAGTTGTTAAGTGCCCATGTCGCAAATGAGTTGCCGTATGACTCCTTGACAATCACAAGTGACTTACCGTTGTCAACATCTGTGTCAAACACAGTCAGCGGATAGTCGCCCTCTATAAAGCAGTCGTAATTTTTAAAGCCGGGATTTATTGCGACCATGTCTTTTATAAAATCCGTCATCTCCATATCACTGTATGACTTACCTGTGTATGAAACCTTGGGGCTGTAAAGTGTCAGTGTGTCGGGCGTCTCTCTGAGCAGATCTGCTCCGTCCGTACCATTGGTAAAAGTGATGAGCGAGCCGTTATAACCTTTGATAGTCTGATTGTCGAAGGTATAGTATGGGTCAATATCTTCACCAAATGAATTTACAAATGCCTCGTATGCGTAGTATGCTCCTACCTGCGTCCAGTGATGGTCGGTATGGAAATATATGTTTTCGTCAGCGTGATTCATGAGGTTAGAAACGACGTTTACGCCGGTTACGGAATCGTCAAGCTGAGAATATATTTTGTGGATTGCCGGAGTATAGTGCGTTCTGTATTCGTCTTTGGCATAGAATTCGGCAGATGTGGGAGCGATTATGTTATATACTCTCGCCTCGGGTACGGCAGCGGCAAAACGGTTTATTGTGTCTGCATACCTTATACCCTGCTCATCGCTTATACTCAGAAGCTCCATGCCAAAGTAATCGGTTTGGTCTTTGTCAAAGACGCTGATTGAGTTAAATGTGCCGTTATAATTCGGGTATCTGTAATCATCTGTGACAACCGTCCCCTGCATCGGATTTTGGCGGCTGTCAACAAATACTGTCTTTGAAGGCTCGTCCCAGTCAACAAAGCTGTCAAATGCCTCGGATATTGCGCGTACAGGAACAAGAGTTCTGTCACCGAACATTCTTGCCGGAACGTCCAGCGGAATTTCCTCTGAATTTTTCAGCATTACGCTGTCGTTAACAGTAAGTGCAACCGTTGTGCCGTCCATGACAGCGGTTGCGGTATTTGTGACGCCGTCCCAGTCTACATCAGCGCCGAGCGCCTCAAATATAGCGCGCATAGGAACAAGAGTTCTGCCGCTTTCAATGCGTATATCCTCGTCAAAGGTGATTTTCAGACCGTTTACATATACAGTGATGTCAGGATTGATTACCGCATTGGCAGCTTCGTCATAACCTTCATCAATAAAAGTGTATATATCGGAATCTTCGGACAGAGTGTTATCCGGAGACGGGGTTTGGGTTGACGCAGGTATTTCGGAATTGTCGTCATCTATTGCGGGGAACGCAAATGCAGGCGCAGCTGAAACACTTGCGGCAAGTGCGGCTGAGAGCATAATTCCGATAAGCTTTTTCTTGAAATTCATAGTTTTCCTCTCCATATGTCATATATATCATAAATTTGATTACATCGGATATTATTTTTTATAGTAATTCATAAAAGCAATATAGCCGTCTCTGTTGGCTGGAAGACGACTATATTATATAAATTGTATTTTCGGCTAACCGCTAAGTGGTTATATTTTTCTAAGCTTTATTATATCTTAATTTTCTTTGTATGTCAACATCATTTGCATAAGTATTTATATGAACCGTTTGATTTGCAGATTGACATTATAAAGATAATATGCTAAAATAACTTAAAACTAAAAATATTTCTTTGCCGCCGGGTAAAGAGTTGAGCGTCAGATTTTCTATCGTTAGGCCTTTGAAGATAGAAATTTGCCGCTTTATTTTTGTATAAAAAGGAGCATTTATGAACAATCAGTCTTGTTTGAAGGAATTTGCAAGGTATTCATCGCTCAGTGTTCTTGGTATGCTGGGAGTTTCGTGTTATATTCTGGCAGATACATTCTTTATTTCAAAGGGTTTGGGAACGAATGGATTGGCATCTTTAAATCTGGCAATTCCGGTTTATAACTTTATTCATGGCTGCGGGCTGATGCTTGGAATGGGCGGTGCGACTAAGTTTTCGATTTTCAAAAGCCAAAGGGATTTTAAGAACATGAATATAGTATTCTCAAATACTGTATATTTGTCAGCCATTTTTGCTTTTGTGTTTGTGATGATCGGGCTGTTTTTTTCAAAAACGCTCACTGCACTTTTGGGGGCGGATATCGAAATTTTTACAATGACTAATACGTATTTGAAATGGCTTCTTATATTCGCACCGGCGTTTATACTGAACAATGTATTACTATGTTTTGTCAGAAACGAAGGAAACCCAAGATTGTCCATGCTTGCAATGATTATCGGAAGTATGTCAAACATTTTGCTTGATTATATATTTATATTTTCGCTTAATATGGGAATATTCGGCGCTGTTTTTGCAACCGGACTTTCGCCTGTTATCAGTATTGCAGTTATGCTACCGTATTCATGCAATAAGAAAAGTGATATTAATCTGGTAAAAACAAAAATGTATTCAGATATAGTAAAGTCGAATTTTGCAATTGGATTTCCTTCATTTGTTGCACAGCTGTCAACTGGTATTGTTATTATTACTTTCAATACTATTATTCTTAAGCTGAGGGGGAATACAGGAGTTGCTGCTTACGGAGTTGTAGCGAATATAGCGCTTGTTGTTGAGGCAATATATACGGGTATTTCACAGGGAACTCAGCCGCTTATCAGCAGTTATTACGGAATCAATAACACGAAAAATATCCGAAATGTATTGCGTTATGCCATGATAACCATGCTGATTATCTCATGCGTGATTTATCTGAGCATGTTCATATTTGCGGAGCAGATTACGGAGATATTCAACAGTGAAAGTAATCCGCAGCTGCAATATATGGCTACCGTTGGAATAAAACTATATTTTACGTCTACAGTATTTACAGGGTTTAATGTTATAATCGCAATATTCTTTACATCAATAGAGAAAGTGCTTCCGGCACATATTATATCACTGCTGAGGGGCTTAATACTTATTGTGCCGATGACGATTCTGCTGTCGGTTTTATGGGGAATGACAGGTGTGTGGCTGACATATCCCGTTACTGAATTATTGGTTGCAGTAATAGGTATGGTACTGTATAGACGTTACAGAAAAGAATTGTATTACAGAAAATAATAAAAGCGAAGCCGTAAAAAGGCTTCGCTTTGCGACCTAAAATGCTGGATCGTTCAGATAATCCAAATGTTGGAGGTAATGCTTGGGAATATCAATAGGGATAGTACTTTCATCTGCGAATAATTTGTATTATAGTACCAAAACAGTACCACGAGCAAAAAATAAAAATCTTAGATGTTTCTATCTTTCTTTTTTCAATAATTCTTTCAAATTCTTTTGTATAATCCATAATTACCTCCATGCCTTTCTTGTAAACCTTCTTATGCAGCAGCGTTCATATTAATACTTTCGATAACTTTGCGTATTCCTGCCCAGACAGATAAATCGGTAAATACCTCTACCACACTACCTTTATCCGTGAACGGAGCATCTTGCAGCACAGACAAATCCTTCATCACTCCGTTATGAACAATATATTCTACAATCTGATTTACAAAGTATATCTGTCTGCTATCTAAATTTGTATTGCCTAAAAATTCTGCAAAAGCTTCTTTTGCGGCATTCATATCAAGACCTACAATTTCACGAACAAACTCGCCAAGCGGTTTTTCTCCATACTCGGCAGTATATTCATCCCTTGTGCCGACTTCGCTCCAAAGAATTTTTTCAAGCTCCGCAATATCGTTCTTTGTAAGCGGTACATTGCTTTTAAGCTTTGCAATGGCCGGCGTATCCTGATGCTGTCTTACATAAAACTCTGCCTTTGCCTTATAATTTTTAAGATCGTCGTTTTCAAGCTCAGACTCATTCCATTCGGTTGAAAGAATATCATCACCGAAATTGGTGTCATATCTTAAAACATTTTGCGGAATATACTTTATCAAATTACGAAGTGATTCACGAATATATTCAAAATCATTTACTCCGCAATTATCCAAATAATCCGTATGCAAAATTTTATTGATAAGTTCAGACTTTGCTGATATTTCCGGGATATTGGCAACGCTCGCAATTCCGCTTACTTTTTTGAACAAATCGCTTCTGTGCCTGCCATAACCCTTACCTGCGAGATAGGCAAGTTCAATTCCATACATAAGTGCATCAAAACGAACAGCACTTGCCTCGTCTTCATCCGGAATTATAAGGGGTGCAAGTTCCTCTTTGATGATAAGCGTGTCTTCATATGTAAGCGATACATAATTTTCTTCACTTGAATATAATTCAACATACTTTAAATGTTGCTTTACCGCAAAATTATCTTTGTTGAGTTCTCGAACTTTTGTTACCATTTCGCCAACCAAACTCTTACGAAAAGCAATTAAATCCTCAGTCTGATAAGCAATATCTTGGAGTTTAAAGATAATTTGCGATTTCAGGTTAAATATTGCTCCCTGAAGTGCCATCTGATTTGCAGTAGGCTTTCCTTGATTCATTCTGAAAAACTCAAAGTTGCCGCAAAAATCAAAAATGTAGAATTTATTTTTGTCTTCACCATCCAAAAGTCCGGGGCAAAGACGAGTGCCACGCCCTATCATCTGCCAGAACTTTGCTTTGCTCATAACTTTCTTAAAGAATACAAGATTTAAAACCTCTGGCACATCTATACCGGTATCGAGCATATCCACGGAAATTGCAATTTGCGGCAGTTTCTTCGGGTCAGAAAATTCATCAATAAGGCTCTGAGCATAATTGATTTTATTGTCAATTACCTTTGCAAATCCGTTAAGATGCGGATATTCACTATTAAATACTTCAAGAATTTTTTCTGCGTGCCTGTGATTTTTTGCAAATATAATTGTCTTTCCGAGTTTCTCTCCGTATTCAATTTTGATACCGTCTTTCATAAGAACATTAAGCACCTGACGAATGGTGTCACGGTTAAAAATCCATTCATTCAGCGCAGATGAATTAATTCTTTCGGGCAGTTCGCCGTTCTCGTCTTCAAATAAGTTTTCGTATTCCTCTTTTTCTTCATCTGTTAAATCGACATATGTAATACCCTGCTCAATAAATTTAAGCTTAGATTCGACCGACATATAATCTACCAAATAACCGTCTCTTACCGCTTGGCTAAGCTCATATCCGTAGGTAGGAACACCGCTTTCAAGCTCAAAGATTTCATAAGTGTTCTTGTCAATTTCGTCTTTTGGCGTAGCGGTAAGTCCCACCAAAGGCGCATCAAAGTAATTGAAAATATCTTTGTATTTGTTGTAAATAGAACGGTGCGCCTCGTCACAAATCAAAAGATCAAAGTGTCCGCTTGTAAATAATTTTCCCTCATCGTCTTTAACTTCATCTATACAGTTATACATGGTCTGATAGGTTGAAAACACGCAATGAGCCGCAAAGTTATCCTTTTCTTCACACAAATTTGTAACCGAAAAATCGGGAAGGAGATTGACAAAAGAACGTTTTGCCTGCGTTACAAGCGAAGTTCTGTCAGCTAAAAACAGAATATTTTTTACCCATCCGTGCTCTAAAAGCACTTTGCAAAGCGCAATGACCGTTCTTGTTTTTCCGGAGCCTGTCGCCATAACAAGAAGTGCTTTTCTGCGGTTTTTAGCATCCAAAGCATCGCAAACTGCTTTGATAGCACCTTCCTGATAATAACGACCTGCAATATTTTTATCAACCATCACATTTTTAAGACTTGTCCTCATTCTGCGAAGGTTGAATATCTTTTCCAAGTCACGTTTTGAATAAATAGTTGCAACTTTTCTTTCGGGATACTGACCATCATCAATTCTTGTTTCAAAACCATTGGTTAAGAATATAACCGGTCTTCTTCCGTGTTGCTTTTCTAAAATATCTGCATAAAGTTTTGCCTGTTGTCTGCCAACTGCCACATCTTTACAAGTGCGTTTTGCTTCAACAACCGCCAGTGGCTTATGAGTATCGTCATATAATACATAATCTGCATATCCAACTTCAGATTTGTTAGGCATGCCCGAAAGTTCAACTTCATTTATCCAAGTTTCGTTTTCAATCCAACCTGCTTCTTGGAGCATAGTATCTATGTATATCTTTCTTGTCTTAAACTCAGATAAATCAAGAGGTTTTGGAACATAAGTCTGCTGCTGCTCGGCACGTCTGGCGGTAAGTTCGTCTTTAAGTGCCTTATTTTCAGCCATCAGTTTTTCAAGATCAACGGTCTTGTCGGTAACAAATGAAAATGCTTCTTCTGTGGTAAGCTCCAAAAGACTTGCATCAAACTGACCTTCTACATAATCCATGCCATAGCAATATGCAACATAGTCAAGGAAATAAAAGAGGTTTTCAATACAAAGCTTTGCCTGCTCCATTGATATTTTCTTTCCGCCATGAGCAGCAATATTACCAGCCTTGCGGATGAAATCCATTCTTTTGTATATGTCATTTCCTACAACATCACGAAATTCTTCACTGCTCATCAAAGTAATGAGGGTTGTATCGTATGGCATTTCCAAATCCTTATCAACGGAATACATCCACTTGACCGCAAATTCCATCGCCCTGCGGCAATTTAATACAGATGCCGCCGCATCAATATTTAAAATCTTTTCAGCAGAAATAGCCACATCGGAAAATGTGGCAAATTGCGGATCGGATTTTAAGAAATCAAAGTTTGTCATAGGTTTCACCTCTTCCTATCAAAAAGGATTATTTTAATATTTCCTCCGCATGTTGAAATCCTAAAGGAGAAATCATACAATCCGGTGCAGCATATTCAATTAACCGTTTAGTATGTAGCATCCTTAGAATTCTTTTAAACTCAGTAAAATTTTTGTATTCAACAGATTTCTGAAGTTCTGAATCCGTCTGAGAATCTCTCATATACAGTAAACACAACACCTTGTCTGAGCTACTCATTTTGGGATCTAACACCCTTAAAACAGATCCTGTATCCCATATTAGCGTGTTTTCTTTGCACATGATAGAATCTATGATACTTTGTGTTTCTTCAAAGGACAATGTCGAAGACAGTCTGAAGAATTCTGCCAAAATCCATTTTGCGTCATTTAACAGAATAGTTGCGTCCATTTTATTAGGGTCTATATGATTCTTATGTATCATCCCTCGCTTGTTTCGTATGCAATACATAGCATAAAGGCATCTTGGAATTATAATTCTATAAACTTCGTCATATGTTGAGCCGTAATTCTCCCACGTAGTTAAAATGTGCTCATTAAAATTGGGAAGTTTCTTGGCTATGGGAGTGTACTTTGCCGTAAGTTGAAACTCAATCATTCTATATGAAACTTCTATAAACTGACCGATTTCATTCCCAAAATATCTCCAGCTCCCCTTTTTAAACTCCCTTAATGCATTTTCATAATTGGTAAGCAATGATTCCGCAAGCTCATGTGGATATACAGACTCAAAAACGGTTTGAATATCACTTCTTGTCATTCGCCATTTCCTCCAATAAAGCTTGAGCTGCCGATTCCCCCGGTTGTGTTAGTTCCAGTGTCCAAGTTTGGCCAGTACCTTTTTTGATCATGTTAGTTTTTTCATTTTTAAATGTTGTAGAAAAATTTGTGCTATCATAACATGCATGCTTCTCGCATATTGGAATAAGCTCCTTCCCTTGAATTTTTCCTTTCTTAATGTATAAAACTATCATTGCGATGTTCTTCATCTTTTCCGCTTTGCTATTCCCCGGGATTTTCTTAAGTATAGAAATAGTTTCATCCTCTGAATCAATGTGGTATACCCCTGCTTTGATATATTTGTCTTCAATTTCAGTGTCATCTTTCTCTACCGGACTTACGACAACATCTTTGATTTCTGGTGCTTTGCTTTTGATTCCTTTTTTTGGGATATTTGTGTTTTCAATGCTTTCTTTAACAAACGAAAAAACTGTTTCCATATTTTTTTCTACAAACTCCTCTGAACCAGAGATGTTTACGTTTCCTTCATTGAGGTTAATAGATATACTTGCGTTTTTAATTTCTTCCATAATAAACATCCTTTCATTATTAAATCTTTTGTATTTTTACAATACCAATTACATTAATGCTACCCATTGTTCAAGCGAGTAGTATTTGGTAAGCTTATAATGAGCTTCCGCTACAGCACTAAACATTTGATAATCTACTCTGTGATTTACTGGAACTGTAAATCCCCAAGCAGACGCTTCACGAATGCTGGGTGAAAAATACCCCATATATAGTTGACTACCATCTTGGTTTCTAACCAAATCCAAGTAATCCGCATCTTCACGCAGTTCGGCTTTTAACCGTCTATATTCATCTTTAATTCTATCTGGTTGAATGTTTCCATGGTTAGCGTTATCAATATACCCAGCAATAAGTTCCTTAAGATGTCCGACTCTGTTAATATAGTTTACCATTATCGAAGCAAGTTCAGAATCGCTTAAATTTTTATAATTCATATACACTCTCCTTTATCCAAAATATTTTTGCATTAGTGCTTTTTTAAGAAGTTCCAATTTTTCAAGACTTTTTCGTACTTCCAATTTTGATTTGTCGATTTGTTTTGCAAACTCAACGAAAGATTTTTGTTGCTCTATTGGCGGTACTATAAGAGTTACCTCTCTCAAATCTTCCATATTAAGTTGGATAAGAGTAATGCCCTTTGCAAGTGCTTTGATATTATCATTGAGATGCTTTGAATCAATCTGGTATTTCAAAAACTCCAAAATCATCTCATCTTCTTTTGTTCTGATTGGAACAATACCTCTACCGACATTACAACCAGAAAACTCCTCGCCAACAATACATGTATCCGCAATATTGGCTCGAACCGTAATAAGCATTTCACGCCCTTTAAGTATGGTTCGCTTATATTTATTAGATATTTCTTCTGTAGTCTTTTTAAGTTCAGACCTTACTGGGATGTGGTTTACAATATCAACAGGTCGGAATACAGGAACACCATCTTCTTGGTCATCACCCGTCTGTACAATTCCGTAGGAAATTGTACAATCGTCAGTTACAAGGTCCTGTAATTGCTTAGTGGACCACCCCTTTGGATTATCAACAGGGTCACCAAAGAGTTCGACAAATCGGGCTTTGACAAGCTCGTCCAATTTTGAAAGTTGTTCTTTTCTGTTATTGATAATGGCATTTACCTTGTCCAGTATAGATACAACGGATTTTTGCTCTTCGATAGTGGGTATATTAATTTTTACATCTGTCAAATTGCTAAGTTTTATATATTTTATCACTCCGCCAATAGCCTGTTTGCGCAATGTTTCAACATATTTATCAAGAAAGCAATACAAATACGGCACTGATAGCATTTCTTTATTTTTGCTTTCAATTATATATGTTCTTTGGTAGGCATCAAATTTACCATTGTAATACTTTACATTTAAATCTCCATTTCCTGCAACAAGAACACATTCACAGTCATAGCTATATGTATCAATCTTCAAAGGAGTAACAGAGCATGTGAAAAACGGATACTGCCCATTCTCCGATGACGCATTCGCATCAAGTTTACCTGTTCTTATGTTGACATAATCGCCTAATCTCATCACAGCATTTCCTCCAATTCAGCCAATCCTTTTGTTATTTCCATTTCAAGTTCGTGGAGGTCTGCCATAATTTCTGCTGTGGACGGGTATTCCACAGGCACATATTCGGCTTCTTTATATTTGTTGATAGATAGGTCATAATCATTATTTACAATATCCTGCTTGTCCACAAGGAAAGACTGCTCGGTTCTCGCTCTGTTGGTTTCTTTGTCAAGATTATGGAATCTTTCGATAATATCGGGAATATCGTTTTCGGAAACAGCGGTTCTCTTATCGTCAAGAGAATAACCGTCTGCTTTCATATCATAAAACCATACCTTATCCGTTCCGCCATGGCCAGTTTTAGTAAATACAAGGATAGCAGTAGAAACGCCAGCATAGGGTTTAAACACACCTGATGGCATAGAAATGATAGCCTCAAGGCGGTTATTTTCTATAATCTCCTTGCGGATTGCCTTGTGTGCAGTTGATGAACCGAAGAGCACACCGTCAGGAACGATGCAGGCACATCTTCCGCCAATTTTGAGCATACGAAGAAACAGTGCCAAGAATAAAAGTTCTGTTTTCTTTGTCTTGCACATTTTAAGCAAATCAGCAGAAACTATGTCGTAATCAAGGCTACCTTTGAACGGTGGGTTTGCTAAAACAAGAGAATACTTATCTCTGTCTGTATTCTGGTCGGACAAGCTGTCGCGGTACTCAATAAACGGTCTGTCAATTCCGTGGGTCATCATATTCATGGCGCCGATACGGAGCATAGTTCTGTCCATATCGTAGCCGAAGAACATTGAATTCATATAGTGGTCTTTTTTCTGCTTATTAAAAAATATTTCTTCCTTGTAGTTATCTTTTAAGTATTCACCGGCAGACACCAAGAATCCACTTGTGCCACAGGCGGGATCACAAATAACATCATCCGGCTTTGGCTGCATCATAGCAACCATCATTTTTATAATGTGTCTTGGCGTTCTGAATTGACCATTCAGTCCTGACTGTGCTATCTTGTTAAGAAGGTATTCATATACATCTCCTCTAACATCGCTATCAGAAGAATTTTTCATAAGTTCATAAATATCATCAAGGCTTGTTACCACCTTATCAAGCAAAAGCGGTGTAGGAATCTTAAAGATTGCATCATCCATATATTTTGAATATGCACTGTCCTTGTCTGCGTGCAAATTCTTGATAAATGGAAACACCCACTCTTGCATAATTGTATACATTCTACCTGCAGGGAAGTCACGGAATGTTGACCATTTCAATTGATAACCATCTATACTGCGTTCACCAATTGTAACTTCATCTGCAAATATGCTTTTATGCGGAAGACCGAGCATAGCGCTTTCTTTTGCACGAAGATTATCCGTATCGTCAAGGTCATGAATAAACATAAGATATGTAATCTGTTCAATTACATCAAGAGGATTTACAAGTCCTCCTGATGCAAATATATCCCATAGACCATCTATTTTATTTTTAAGTTCACCTGTAATCATCTGTTATTCGTCCTCTCTGTTCCAAGTATATGAAGTATATCTTCCTCCACTGATTTTAATAATTTTATGCTTTTTTAATAAATCCGCCAATGTTCTCTGCACCGTTGTTTCACTTATATCAGGGCATTTGTCCAAAACATCCTGCTTTGTTACTTTTCCAAGTGTATCTTCGATTATTTTTGCAACCCTTTCAGGTTTGGAAAGCTTGCTTTCAATCATAATCTGCACACGAGATGCAAACTCTCTATACGCCGCCAGAATAACAGAAAGCATATATTTTACAAACGGGGCATAGTCATTATTATTTTCATGCCATCCTAATGAACTCTTTTGCAAGGCATCATAATAGCTATCTTTTGTTGTTTCAATCATTTTTTCAATACTAATATATTTTCCGACAATATACCCACTACGATAAAGTAATAAAAGTGTAAGAAGTCTTGACATTCTTCCGTTTCCATCATTAAACGGATGTATACACAAAAAATCAAGTATAAACATCGGGATTGCAAGAAGCGGATTAATTGCTTCTAATGCAATAGCCTCGTTAAATGCCGAGCAAAGATTTTCCATACTCTCAGGAACTTCCCATGCTTCTATTGGCTGGAATCGAACAAACTTATTTCCGCTTTCGTCCTCTTCAGCTATAACATTGTCCACATTCTTGTATTGACCGCCATAAGTTACAGTATTAAATCTGTATAAATCTCTGTGAAGTTGCAATATAATATTAGGCTTGAGTGGAATACCATCATGATTAGAGTGGATTGTATTCAAAACGTCTCTATATCCTGCAATTTCTTCTTCAGCTCTGTTTTTGGGGCTCGTTTTAGCCAAAGCAAGTTTTTTAATTCTTTCATCAGATGTATATATACCCTCAATTTTATTAGAGGCTTCTGTACTCTGTATTTTAGCAATTTCAACAAGCCCGGTAAGTGCATCTGCACTTGATTCAATAAACAAATTCTGTTTTCCTTTGAATTCGTGAATTTGTGTAAGCATAGATACAATTTCAGGTGTTAAAAATTGCTCCCATTTATTTTTATAGTTATATATTCTCATATCCTCACCTTTTAATTTGGTCATTTGCTTATATTATGACTTAATTAAATTGTATTATACAATTTTACTTTTGTCAAGATAATTTAGTCATTTTTTTAATTTTGATAAAATTAATTTGATTAAAGCAGCACTTCTATATCTTTAAAAAATACAGAAGTATGCTTGACGGTTCACGGTTCCTCTGAACAAAATCAAATATCATGTTTTAGTCTTATTCTTATATGGCGAATAGAAAACAAGCCTGAATTCAAGTCAATTCTTGGTATATAAGCTAAAACACAAAAGAGCTAACTGACGAAAAAATCAGTTAGCTCTTAATTTTTATGAATAATTTTCTGTTGGCAAAGTGTTGCCATTTTCGTTACTATCATTCAAGAAATGGCTTACCTATGCGGTTTGTGACGTTTTTTATGTTGCAGGGCAATGTCTTTTATCATTTTTTGGGCAAAGTCATTTTTAATTTGCTGTTTTTAATGACAATAAAACTCTGATTTTATCGACAAAAACCGCCGTATTTTCAAGGCTTTTTAAATAAAAAGACCTTAAAGGATTTTTTGCCTCTAAGGTCATATTATATTTGGGTTTGCCTTTATTTTTATATTTGGGTTTGTCTTAAAACAAGATATGTTATTCCCACTCGCTCCTGATAAAGAAATCTTAAACAATTCTGTTTAGAGATTTTATCACGAGGTATTGTAGTTATCTGTATTATCCACAACCTATGGACTATCCGATTTTTTGTTGCCATATTGTTGCCATTGGACAGTTCATATTATACATCAAAGCCACAATAAAATCAATGCTTTTGCAAAAATTAGTTATATAAATTTTGCCTACATAATTTTTAACTTAGTATGTGGAACAATAGCTGTGCGAAATCGCCCTTTATATACGGTTTTCAAAAACCAAAATTTACAAGGTAAGGATTTTATATTTCCACCCTCAAAAATAGGTTTCTATCGTTCTACTTTTGTCACGCAATAGAGGTTAAAAACGCTCATTTTATGCGGTTAAAATATGCAAAAAACATAAAGGTAATGGTTTTATATTCAAAGCCTCAAAAATGAGCTTCTATTGCGTTACACAGTATGCAAATAAAATCGTGATACCTTTTACTCATTAAGCAAATTGTACCACGATTTTTTCGGTTACATATTTACAACTTTGGTTGCGATTTTTTCTCTGAATGAAATATCGTGTTCGACAAATATCAGCGTTGGCTTATACTCCAAAATCACATTTTCGATTTGTATTCTCGAAAAAATATCAATAAAGTTTAACGGTTCGTCCCATATATACAAATGTGCCTTTTCACATAAACTTTTTGCAATCAAGACTTTCTTTTTCTGTCCGCCGCTGAAATCGGATATATCCTTGTCAAACTGTTCCCTTGAAAAGTCGAGTTTCCTCAAAATTGCTTTGAGTAAGCTTTCATCAATTCCGTTGTTTTTTGCAAACACTGAAAGGTTGCCCTGTAATGTATCGGTGTTTTGCGAAACATAGGAAAATTTAAGCCCATTGCCTATACACACATCACCTGTGTATTTGATTTTTTCACCACATAGCAGTTTCAAAACACTTGATTTTCCGCAACCGTTTTTTCCGCATAAAGCAATCCTATCACCATTTTTAATTTCAAAACTGATATTTTCACAAATTTTATTATTATCATAGTATAAAGAAAGATTGCTTACATCTGCCAGCCTATCTTTTGTATAGATTGCAGGAGCTAACGCAAGTGCTTCGTATTCCTCTATGTTGTGTAACAATTTTGACTTTTCCGAAATAGCTTTTTCTTGTCTTGCTTCAATGCTTTTTGAGCGTTTCATTGCTTTAGCAGCCTTATGACCTACATAACCCTTATCTAATTTTAAGCCGGAATTGTTAGTATTGTATTTGCTCATTTCTGCCATATCAGACCACGATGCACTACGCTTTGCCGCCTGTGATAGTTTTGAAATTTCTTTTTGTAATTTTTTGTTTTCATTCATTTCAAAATTATCTTGCAGGGTTTTGTTTTCAAACCAAGTAGAAAAATTGCCTTTTCGTACTTCTATATTTGTTTTATTTACAGATAAAATATGGTCTGTGCAAGTATCGAGCAATTTTCTGTCATGCGAAACTAATATAAACCCCTTTTTTCTGCATAGATAATCGCCTACAATTTTTCTCGCATTTTCGTCTAAATGATTTGTAGGCTCATCTATAAGCAAGAAGCTGTTTGAAACAAGAAATAGTGCTGCAAGTAAAACCTTCGTCTGCTCTCCGTTTGATAGTGTGAAAAAAGGTCTGTATAAAACATCAAAATCAACTTCGAGCAAAGATATTTCACGCATAAATTCCCAATCCTCGCAATTAGGGCAAATATCATAGAAAATTTCTATTGTGTTTTTGGTTTTATCCTCAACTTCATACGGGAAATATTCAAAGCTAACAGATGCAGTTATATTTCCGCTATATTTGTATTTACCCAACAGAATATTCAGAAATGTGGTTTTACCTCTGCCGTTTCTGCCAACAAAACCTAATTTCCAATCTGTATCAATCTGAAAACTTGTGTTTTCAAATACATTCTCATAACTTCCGTCATAAGCAAAAGTTAAATCTTTTACATTTATTAAAGACATTATTATCACTCCTCTAAAACTGTATTTCCAAATGTTTTGAGTTGATATTACCGGCAGTAATGATACTTCAAGCAACCACTGCCAAAACAAATCAACCTTGCTTGAAGATAAATATGTGTAATAGATATTTTATCGTTCATTAAAACACCTCCCAATGCAAAAGAAAAGAGCCATAAGAAAGCATTTTCCTATGACTCAAATAAACAGTATAATATTATTTATACAGCGGAGTTATAGATATAGCTTTCCTGCTTTCACGAAAACAAAATAACGGCTCTTTAGCCCTATAATGTTAAACATAAATTAGCAAGAAAAGTTAATCATTTGTCCGCCTCCAAATCTTTTCTTAAATTATACTACATATTACTCCAAAAATCAATAGTTAGAATATATAAATTTTATAATGTTTTGTCATTTTTATTATGCTAACCACCCACACAGGAATGTGGCACATTCCTGTACCAGTGATTAAAGGGATATTTTATCTTTCAATTTCCTTGCTGCTTTTACTTCTGTTTTTGCCAAGCCTTGTTATTTCTTTCAGCCATTGGTTTATTGTTTCTTTGCCGAAATGATTTCGTATTCTGTCAAAATCTCTGACCTTAACCTCTGCTTTTGATAGTGCCATATTTTTATACCACAGCCGATTTTCAAGCTCTTTATTTTTCTGTTCTAACGGTCTGATTTTTGCTTCTGCCTGTTCAGCAAGTTTTTCCGCCCTATAACACCGCCTTGCAAGGTTTTCAATTATTTTCATAATACGCTTTATGAACGGCTCTATAAATTTTGTTTTATATGTCTTTGCCGTCATCAATGACGGAGGCTCCGGTATATCAAAATCGTCATTGTTTTTGATTTTTTGTACTGTAAGATGTGCATATTCTTCTGCCTGCTTATATGCTGACATTGTTTGCAACAAGTCTTTCTTTTGTTCTTGCAGATTTTCGACTTCCTCTATGAGCTTATCTCTCTTAAATTCGCTAACGGATTTATGCTTTTCGTGAGTTCCTTTCTGCTCCCATTCAATGCCGTGTGTAAGCATTATTTTTGATAAAACTTCCTTTTCGGAATCACGCCATTGATTAAGCTCCGTATCACTCCGACCTGTTCCGCTAAACCCTTGCTGCTTTAATGCACCTTTCATTGATACCCTTGTGTCAAGTCCTCGTTTGCTGTCCGTAGTGAACGGAACAAAATCAATATGTAAATGCGGTGTTGCTTCATCCATATGTAAGTGAGCAGAGAATACATATAGGTTTGGATTTCTTTCTTGAAAGCCTTTCATATAGTCGTCAAGGATTTTCTTTGCAAGTTGTCCGTTTTCCGTTTCAGCACCCATATTATCCTTATCGCCGATTTGAATTATTATCTCCGTAAAAGGTTTTTCCTGTTTGCTCTCTTGACTTATCTTTTTATAATAATTTTTGATAATTCTATCCGAGCGAGTTTGTTTTGCATTGTATCTTTTTACGGCATCATCAAATAATTTATGATATACTGTTCTGATGTTTTCATTGCAGTACACAACATTATTTTTTGTCCGTTCCTTGTCAACATTTTGTGCCGTAAATTTTCGGTCATTATGATTAACCGAGCCTTTACCTGTCATTATGGATATTGTTCTTTGCATATTCATTTTCACCTCAATTCTGTTAGAGTGGGTACTCTTTTATAGTAATTTTTCTTTTGTTACTTTTGTCAAAAGTAACGCAAATGCACTTTTGTCAGCAGAGCCAACAAAAATGCGGCAATCTACGATTGTTTGCGCTCTTGCAGAGGGCTTGTTCGGCTACCGCCGAAGTGTGTGCTGCTTGTGGCTACACACACCGCAAACGGCAGATATTTTTCAACAAAAATTCCGCCGTCTGCAATGGTGGAGAACGCTCAAAATTTTCTCGTTCTCACCTATCTGCAATCCGTCACTTTCGTTCCTTAATTGCCTACACGGGAATGTGGCACATTCCCGTAAATATCTCTTAAAGAGGAATCACCACCTGAAGCTCTCAGGTACACCTCTTTCATCGAGATATTTTTTGCGTGCTTCCTCACGCTCCTGCTCTGTGGGAGCAGTTTTATATGTGGTGTAATACTCACGCATTACCATTAAATTTAATTTGTTTTCAAGCTCATTTTTTATATCTTCCTCAAGCTCATACATTTCTGCAAAATGATAGCGAATCAGATTTAGAAAAAGCTCTCTTGAAATTTGTACTTTCTTCATATCCTATCCAATCCTTTCCTATCCAAAAATCCGTGTCGGTCTGTGACGGTGGTGACGGTGTTTTTAGTACCGCCACCACTATCAAAATCATCGACACGACCGACGCACACCGTCACGCAAAATTCAATTTTCTATAAGTGAAAATTTCACTCTGCGACCTGCGTGATACCTGCCATACTCATATCGTATGCCGTACTCATTGAGTAACCGCCCTGCGTTTACATTGAGCTTTAATGTCAAAACATTTGCAGCCATATCAACCTGTAATTTTTCTACAAGCTCGGTAGGACTTCCCGACCATTGCGGATTGTTGGAGGTTATAAACTTTGCAACCGCTTCCAATATCGGCTCTGGTGGTTCTTTCCATAACTCCGTTTCTAACCTTTCCAAATCCCACAACAGCTTTTCCGTATCTCTTACAAGATACAGCTTTTGGTCTTGCTGATCCCTGCCGGATATTTCAAGAACCGCATTGTTTGAAGTGCGTTTTTCCTTTTGTAGCATAAACGCTCCGTCTGCTGCTCCGAGCAATCCGTTTGTGCCTGAAATCATATCAAATTTATCGTCTGCCTGCTGCTTTCTTGTGTGATGAACAAGGAGCAGACAAACACCGAAATTATCAGCAAATTTTTTCAGCCTTGTTATGACCTCGTAATCATTGGAATAGCTATACTTATCACCGCCGAACTCTCTGACCTTTTGCAAGGTGTCAATGATAATCAGCTTTGTGTTAGTATGCTCATTTACAAATCTGTTAAGCTGTTCATCAAGTCCGTTTCCAAGCTGACCTGCATTTACGGCTATAAACAAATCGTCTGTGCTTTCATCACCGAACATTCGATAAAAACGCTCCTGCAATCTTCGGTAATCATCTTCAAGAGCAAGATATAAAACCGTGCCTTGTTTGACATCAAATCCCCATAGGCTTTTACCCGTGCTTATGTGGTATGCAAACTGCGCCATTAAGAAGCTCTTTCCAAGTTTAGGTGCTCCTACAAAAAGATATGTTCCCGGATAGAGCAAGCCGTCAATAATCGGCGGCCTGCTCCTGTAAACTGTGTCATAAAGTTTATCCATAGAAACTGTTTTCAAATATGACGGCTCCAAACTTCTTTGAAATTCTTCTTGCATTTCTTGAAAAATATCATCAGAAGCATTGCAATTTTCGTCATAATCGGTTATAATAGTGTTGGTTTTAATACTATTTGACTGTTCTTCATCTGCGCCAACAGATGTAATCGGAGCAGTCATTTCTTTTTTTGTGTTCATTACTCGTCCTCCTTTAAGCCTTGCAGAGTTAAGGTAATCAACTGAATTGTTTGCAGTAATTCCTCTGTCACATTCTCGTTTTCGATACGCTTTAACTCGGTTAATACATTCTGCAATTCATCTTTGAGTGCCTTATATACTCTCGGATTTCCCACTACAACAATGTCCTGACCTAAACATCTGCGGTAGCAATATTCTTGTTTCGGTAGTCCCGATAACTTTACTGCCTTGTTTATTAGTTCGTTTTCTTCGGCAGAAACCCGAAACCCTACTGTGATATTTCTCCATCGTTTGTGGCTGTCTAAATTTTTAGCTGACATTTTCTTCATCTCCTTTTCTGATTGTGCTTAATTTATCTGCCATTTCCGTTTGTGTTGTCGGAAACAGATGTGCATATCGGTATGTTATATCAATGCTTTCGTGTCCTACTCGGTCAGCAATGGCAACCGCTGAAAATCCCATTTCTATTAAAAGGGAAATATGCGAATGACGAATATCGTGTATCCTTATGCGTTTAACCCCTGCTGCCTTTGCTCCCCTTGTCATTTCGTGATGAAGATAACTTTTTGTTATTTCAAACATTCTTTCATCAGGCTTGATGTGGTAAAGCTGTTTGATATAATCTTGTATTTCTTCACCGAGAAAATCGGGCATTTTGACAACTCGATTGCTCTTTGGTGTTTTCGGGTCTGTTATCACATCTCGTCTGTCAAAACGCTGATATGATTTTGTAATTGCAACCGTACATTTTTCAAAATCGAAGTCTGACGGTGTTAATGCCAATAACTCACCCTCACGAATACCGCACCAATATAACATCTCAAAGGCATAATATGAAACAGGCTTATCCATAACCGCCTCTGCAAACTTTTTATATTCCTCTTGTGTCCAAAACTGCATTTCTTTGTTCTTTTCCTTACCCATATTACCGACTTTTGCTGCCGGATTTGAAGATAATCCGTAAAACCTTACTGCGTGATTGAAAATTGCACTTAATTGATTGTGAAGCGTTTTAAGATATACAGGGGAATATTTTTTGTTATCGCTCTTAACGGAATTTATCATTTCGTTTTGCCAAGCAATAATATCCTTTGGCTCAATTTCACACATCTTTCTGTTCTTGAAATATGGTAAAATCTTTGTTCGCATTATATGCTCCTTTGTGTGCCAAGTGTTTTCTTTAATACGGCTTTTCATATCTTCCGTATATGTATCAACGAAGCTCGCAAAGGTCATATCCAAATCAGCCTTTGTTTTATTAAGCTGCTCCCGTTCCCAAGCCTGTGCTTCTCGCTTTGTAGCAAAGCCACGCTTTTGTGATTGCCTGCGTTCACCTTTCCAATCGGTGTAGCGATATATAACTCGCCAAGTATTTGTTTTTTCTTCCTTGTAAACTGCCATATTTTACTCATTCCTTTCATCATATTTATCTGTGCCATAGCACGCTTTTTCTAAAAAATATCTTCTGTTGATACGCCCTGAAACCACCAAAAAGCCTTTTTCCTTTAACTCTGCGTTAAGGCTTCTGACAATTTTATATGCGTATGATTTTGATACGCCGAGAATTTCGGCAACATCTTCTACTTTAAGAAAAGTGTTATTTGCCATATTTTTCACCTCCTTGTGCGATAAATTAAACTTATATGTTTAAGTCCAATATCATTATACTAAACATTTTTGTTTATGTCAAGTGGTTTTTGAAAAAATATTAAACTTTTTTGTTTATATTATCTTGACAAACACTAAACATATATGTTATACTACCTATAAGAAATTAAAAAGGAGCAGTAAATTATGGCAATAGGTGAAAGAATACGCTTTTTACGCAATCTTAAAGGTATGACACAAAAATGGTTAGGTATGGCAGTCGGCTTTGATGAAAAGACTGCTGATATTCGTATGGCACAATATGAATCGGGCACAAGAACACCGAAAGAGAATTTAACAAATGACCTTGCCAAAGTGTTAGAAGTTTCTCCTGCTGCCTTAAATGTTCCCAACATTGACAGCTATGTTGGCTTAATGCACACTCTCTTTGCATTGGAAGATATATACGGCGTAAAAATTGAAGAAACAGACGGAGATGTTTGTTTGCGTGTTGATACATCAAAAGGCAACTCTGCCGCTAATCTTCATAAAATGCTTTTTGCTTGGCTTGAAACCGCCAAAAAGTTTTATGACGGCAATATCACCAAAGAAGAATATGACGAATGGCGTTATCATTACCCCGAATTTGATACAACACAAAAATGGGTTAAAGTTCCGTCACAACAAATCAGCGATATTTTCACCGAAGCAAAAAAATCTTCTAAAAGCAAATAATCTGTGTCATTTTCAATAAATTAAAAATGACAAGACAAAAAGAGCTAACCGATTTTACAAAAAATCAGTTAGCTCTTAATTATTATGAATAATACAGATGTTGCCAAATCGTTGCCAAAACACCTTTTAATTTTCGAAAAACCCAGTATTTATGCGGTGTTCAGCCGTTTCGTACATCATTCCCACTCGATGGTGGCGGGGGGTTTTGAGGTTATGTCGTAGACAATGCGGTTTACGTGAGGGACTTCGTTGACTATTCGGCGGCTTACTGTGTCGAGAACTTCATACGGAATTCTTGCCCACTCGCCGGTCATGAAGTCGGTTGTTGTAACGCCTCTTAGGGCTACTGTATAGTCATAAGTGCGCTCGTCGCCCATTACGCCGACGCTTCTCATGTTTGTCAGAACGGCAAAATATTGGTTTATGTCACGGTCAAGACCGGCTTTCGCAATTTCTTCGCGGAATATTGCGTCTGCATCTTTGAGAATATCGAGTCTGTCTTTCGTAATCTCACCGATACATCTTATTGCAAGGCCGGGACCCGGGAACGGCTGGCGCCATACCAGATATTCCGGAATACCAAGCTCAATTCCGAGCTGTCGTACTTCATCCTTAAACAGACTTCTGAGCGGCTCAATTATTTCCTTAAAGTCAACATAGTCAGGCAGACCGCCTACGTTATGGTGGCTCTTTATTACAGCTGCATCGCCAGTGCCGCTTTCAATAACGTCAGGATATATTGTGCCCTGAACAAGATAGTCAACAGTGCCGATTTTTTTAGCTTCCTGTTCAAAAACTCTGATAAATTCTTCACCGATTATCTTACGTTTCTTCTCGGGTTCGGTTTCGCCTGAGAGCTTTGACAAAAATCTGTCCTCACAGTTAACGCGAACCAGATTTATGTCGAACTGATTAGTGAAAATATCTTCGACCTGGTCGCCTTCGTCTTTCCTGAGCAGACCGTGGTCAACAAATATACATGTCAGCTGTTTACCGATTGCCTTATACAGAAGAACTGCGGCAACACTGCTGTCAACGCCGCCTGAAAGGGCACAGAGGACTTTTTTGTCACCAATCTTTTTCTTGGCGAATTCAATGTAATTCTTCGCATAGTCCGACATTGTCCAGTCACCGCTGACCTTGCAGACTTTGTATAAGAAGTTTCTTATCATCTCTTTGCCGAATGGAGTATGATTAACTTCGGGGTGGAACTGCACAGCGAAGAAGTTTCTGCTTACATCTTCAAACGCTGCTACCGGGCAGTCGTCCGTTTTTGCAACAACTTTAAATCCGTCGGGAAGTGAGATAACTCTGTCGGTGTGGCTCATGAGGCAGCGGTTGTTTGAGTCGAGGCCTTCAAAGAGAACACCGTTTGTGTCGAGTTCAATATCGGTAACTCCGTATTCACGGGTGTCTGCGTGGTGAACAACGCCGCCGAGAGAAATACTCATAAGCTGAGCGCCGTAGCAAATGCCGAGGATAGGAATACCGAGATTAAAAATCTCAGGGTCAACTTTCGGTGCCTTTTCATCGAAAACGCTGTTTGGTCCGCCGGTGAATATGATTCCCTTGGGGTTCATTGCCTTGATATCTTCAATCGGTTTTGAATACGGTACAACCTCGCAGTATACGTTTGCTTCACGTACACGTCTTGCAATAAGTTGGTTGTATTGTCCGCCGAAGTCGATTACGATAATTATTTCATTATTTATATTCTTTGCTTGTATCTGATTTGCGTCTTGCATATAATTATACCTCGTTTGAGAATTTTGTAAGTATGTCAGTTATTGTATTAATATAAGCGTTGTTTGTATCTCATATAAACCGGTATTGACCGGCGTAAGAGGAGGAAGATGCTATCTGTTATCCTCTTGAGGGACATAGACGGGATATTTGCCGGTAAAGCATGCGTCGCACTTGCCGCAGTTTGAGCCTTCGGCAATTTTTCCGAGAGCATTAAGCGAAAGATAGGCGAGCGAGTCAGCGCCGATATGCTTGCAGGTTTCCTCGACAGACATTTTGCATGCGATAAGCGAATCCCTGTCTGAAATATCCGTTCCGAAATAGCAGGGATTCAGAAACGGCGGTGAGGAAATTCTGACATGAACCTCTGTTGCTCCGGCATCACGAAGAAGCTTAACTATCCTGCCTGAGGTAGTACCTCTGACAATTGAATCGTCTATCATTATTACGCGCTTGCCTTCAACCGCTTCGCGCATAGCGTTCAATTTAATTCTGAGTGCGGCTTCGCGTTCCTCCTGTGTGGGCTGGATAAACGTCCTGCCTATATATCTGTTCTTTATAAAGCCAACGCCGTAGGGGATTTTGGATTCTCTGGAATATCCCAGAGCGGCGTCCAGACCGGAGTCAGGAACGCCGATAACAACATCGGCGTCAACGGGACTCTCCTGAGCAAGGTATTTGCCGGCATTAAGTCTTGCGGCGTGTACGCTTGCGCCGTCGATTATACTGTCTGGACGTGCAAAATATATATATTCAAATATGCAGAGTGAGGTAGGCTGTCCGCATCTTTCTTTAAATGACGACAGACCGTTTTCGTCAACAACAATGACCTCGCCCGGTTCGACCTCGCGCATAAATTCTGCACCGACAGAATCAAGCGCGCATGTTTCTGAAGCAAAAACATAAGAGTTCTTAAGTTTTCCGATACAGAGCGGTCGAAATCCCTGAGGATCGCGTGCAACAACCATTCTCTTCGGAGTCAGAATTATAAGTGAATATGCACCGCTGATTTCGCCCATAAGCTTAAGAATAGCTTCAGCTGTTGAATTCGTCTTAATTCTTTCTTTCGCCATTAAGTGGGCGATTATTTCACTGTCATTATTAGTTTGGAAGATTGCGCCTTGATCTTCAAGCTCCTTGCGAATCCTGTCAACGTCAACGAGGTTTCCGTTATGCGCCAGGGCAAATGTACCTTTTTGATATTTGGAAACAAGAGGCTGAGCGTTTTCGCGGCTGCTTGAGCCGGCGGTCGTGTAACGAACATGTCCGACTGCGGCATGTCCTTTAAGCTCGTTCAAAACCAGGCTGTTGAAAACCTCTTGAACAAGACCCATATCCTTATATTGGAGAATTTGAATTTTACCGTTTTCGTCAACGCTGTTAACTGCGATGCCGCAGCTTTCCTGACCTCTGTGCTGAAGCGCATAAAGACCGTAATAGGTAAGTCTTGCCACATCGAGGTTGTCGCCCATATCATATACACCGAAAACTCCGCACTCTTCGTGCAATGAATCGGCTCCGAAAATATCTGAATGCTTGCTCACAAATAATCCTCCTAACAATATAATCGTTTTGTAGTCTATAGCAGTGGAAGAAGAGGCGGATTAAACAGTTTCACCCATGAGACGCTTCATTATTTCTTCATATGCGTCCTCGACATTACCCATGTCACGTCTGAATCTGTCTTTGTCGAGTTTTTCGTTTGTGTCCTTATCCCAGAAACGGCATGTATCCGGAGAAATTTCGTCAGCGAGAACGATTGTTCCGTCGCTTGTCTTTCCGAATTCGAGCTTAAAGTCAATAAGCTTAATGCCTAAGTCAAGAAGATACTGCTTTAAGATTTCGTTAACCTTGAATGCGTACTTTGCAATTGTATCTATATCCTCTTGGGTAGCGAGTCCGAGTGCGAGCACATGATATGAATTGATAAGCGGATCGCCGAGGTCGTCGTTCTTATAGCTGAACTCAAGCGTCGGGGCGAGGAGTTCTCTGCCTTCTTCAACGCCGTATCTCTTAGAGAATGAGCCTGCGGCAACGTTGCGGATTATGACCTCAAGAGGTACGATGGTTACCTTTTTAACAAGAGTTTCTCTGTCTGAAACTTCTTCGATAAGATGTGTCGGTATGCCCTGTTCTTCAAGCATTTTCATCAGATGATTGGTAACACGGTTATTAATGATACCCTTTGACTGAATTGTACCCTTTTTTTCACCGTTGAATGCAGTTGCGTCATCTTTGTAATCAACCATCAATACTTCCGGGTCATCAGTTTTAAATACTTTCTTTGCCTTACCTTCATAAAGCTGCTCGAGTTTTTGCATTACAAAAAACCTCCATAAAATATATATTAAAAATTTATTAACTAAAATATAAATAAAAATACAGTACTATTTTATTACATAAAGGGACAAATTTCAAGTGTAAAATCCAAGAAAAGATTAAAAAGTTATCCAAAGTTTTATTTTTGCCAAAAATAAAAATGTATAAACTTAACATAATCAAGGATTATTAAAGAGTATTTATTTTGGTATTTCGTGAGATAATAAAAATATTACAGTATAAGCGGAGGTCGGGGATATGAAGCTGAAATTATCCGTCTTAAACAGCAAGAGAGCGCAAAACACTTTATCGATTATCGTCGGCGGATTTATTATGGGATTTGCTCTGATATTCTTTCTTGTGCCGTCGGAGATTGCAGCCGGAGGCGTCAGCGGCGTTGCCACAGTGCTTTATCATCTGTTCAATCTCCCTGTCGGCGTTATGGTTCTTGTGCTTAATATACCCATTTTCATTCTCGGCTTCGTGAATTTTGACGCAAGGTTTTTGGCGGCGTCAATAATAGGAACCCTTTCGCTTTCAATATCCACTCAGTTTTTTGAGTCAAAGCTCTTTCAAGCGTTTCTGCCGGTATCTAATGATATGTTTTTGTGTTCTGTTCTGGGCGGTGTATTATATGGCTTCGGACTTGGTCTTGCTTTGCGTGCCGGCGGAACAACGGGCGGAACTGATATTTTGTCGCTTGTACTTAAAAAATGGTTTCCGCGGTTCTCGGTCGGACAATTTATAATTGTGATAGACGGCATAATTATCACAGCGGCAGGACTGGCTTTCGGGAGATTGGATACTATTTTATACTCAGCGGTTATGCTTTTTGCGAGCTCATACCTCGCTGATATGATGATAGCCGGTGTAGATTTCGCAAAGATGGTATATGTGATTTCGGAGAAAGACCGTGATATTTCGCGTAAGATAGCGGAGGAGCTGAACCGCGGTTCTACTGCTCTGTCCGGATTTTCGATGTACTCCGGAAAGACCAGAAATGTTCTGATGTGCGTAATGCGCAAGTATCAACTGCCAAAGCTCAAAGAGATTGTTCTTGAAACAGATGAGGACGCATTTGTTATAGTGAGTGATGTAAAGGAAGTAATCGGATTTGGGTTTAAACGAAACAGGCTGTGATTTGACTAAGCTAAAGAGAAGTAAATTATAGTTTATTAGCCCCCTCAGTCGCCTGCGGCGACAGCTCCCCCGGAG
>OIXH01000771.1_pt1 | contig 38611 bp, 22 predicted proteins | sample 1587741 | NCBI WGS metagenome assembly OIXH01 (sample SAMEA3888916, study PRJEB22519) | human gut metagenome | biome: human gut; feature: human-associated habitat; material: faeces | place: Denmark | collected 2011 | reverse complement strand
CGTTGCAGACGTAGAGCACCGGTTTGTCGGTCAGCAGGTTGAGGTCGGCGACCAGCTTGCGGTCTTCCTTCTCCAGTTCCACCGTGCGGGCGCTGTTCCCCTGTTCGAGTGCGGCTTTGTATTGCAGGAGCAGCTCCACGGCACGCCTGGCGTTCTTGTCGCCGCCCGAGGTGGCCTGCTTCTGCGTCTTGGCGAGGCGGTTTTCGATGGTTTCGAGGTCTTTGAGCTGCAACTCCGTGTCGATGATGCCCTTGTCGCGCACGGGGTCGATCGACCCGTCCACATGGGTGATGTTGCCGTTGTCGAAGCAGCGCAATACATGGATGATGGCATGCGTGTTGCGGATGTTGGCCAGGAATTTGTTGCCGAGCCCTTCGCCTTTCGACGCCCCTTTCACCAGCCCGGCGATGTCCACGATCTCGATCGTGGTCGGGATCACCCGTTTGGGATTGTCGATCTCCGCCAGTTTGACAAGCCGCTGGTCGGGAACCGTGATGACGCCCACATTGGGCTCGATGGTACAGAAAGGAAAGTTCGCCGCCTGCGCCTTCGCATTGGACAGGCAGTTGAAAAGGGTCGATTTACCCACGTTGGGCAAACCTACGATGCCGCATTGTAAAGCCATTCTATTTATTTGTCGTTAGATTTCAATAACGCCTGCAAAGATACGAAATTCTTTTCATATTGTCATCGCAGGCAGGGGGTTTCGCACGGTTCCGCCTGCGATTTCCCGCTTTGCAGGGCATCGCCGGACGGATCGCCCGCAATGAAAAGGCAGCGGCCTGCGCAGGCCGCTGCCTTTTGGGGACAGGCTGGTTTATCGTGCGTAGATGCGGGCTGCATAGCCCCCGCCCGGGGCCATCCGGATCTTCAGCCTGCGATCCTGCGGCAGCTCCGATACGGTCTTCCTGAAGTCGCGGGCTGCCCGGTCGGCGTTGATGCCGTCGGCGAAACTCTCGACGTCGTAGTTGCCGTTGCCGATGAACGACAGATCCAGCTCCAGTTCGCGGGGTGTCCAGTCGGTCATGGCGCCGATGTACCACGTGTCGCCCGAGCGGCGGGCGATGGCGATATATTCGCCCACCGAACCCGTGAGGGCCACCGTTTCATCCCATACGGTCGGGACTGAGGCCATGAAAGCGAAGCACTCGGGTTCCTTCATGTAGTTCGACGGCGAATCGCAGAGCATCGTGATCGGCGACTCGAAGACCACGTACTCGGCCAGCTGGCGGCAGCGGGTGCCCTGGCTCATGGGTTCGCTGTGCACCGGGCGGTAGTTGCCGCGCGAGGCATTGCGCATGGCTCCCTGCGTATAGTCCATCGGCCCGGCGACCATGCGGATGAACGGCATCGTGACGTCGTATTTCACCATGTCGGTCGATTCGGCCGACCATTTCAGCTGTTCGAGGCCGAACACGCCCTCGTAATTGAGTACGTTGGGCCATGTGCGGTTGAGCCCCGTGGGCTTGAATACGCCGTGGAAATCGAGCAGCATCTTATGTTCGGCGCAGACTTCGGCGGCGCGGTGCAGGAAATCGACCATCCGTTGGTCGTCACGATCCATGAAATCGACCTTGAAACCCTTGACGCCCATGTCGGCATAATGTTTCACGACGCGTTCCATGTCGCGCTCGAAGGCGTAGTAGCCCGCCCAGAGGATGATGCCCACATTGCGCTCGCGGCCATATTCGACCAGTTCTTCCAGGTCGATCTCCGGCACTACCTGCATCAGGTCTGCCTGTTTGTTCACGGCCCATCCCTCGTCGAGGATCACGTATTCGATCCCGTGCTGCGAGGCGAACCAGATATAATACTTATAGGTTTCGTTGTTGATGCCCGCCTTGAAATCGACGTCGTAGAGGTTCCATGCATTCCACCACTCCCAGGCCACTTTTCCGGGTTTGATCCACGAGGTGTCGGCGATCTTCGAGGCCGGGGCGAGGCGGTAGACCAGATCGTTGTCGAGCAACTGGCTGTCGTCCTTCGATACGGCCATTACGCGCCACGGGAACGACCGGGTGCCTTCGGTCGCGGCGATGTAAGGTTCGCGCTCCGTGACCAGCATCTGCAACTGGTTGTGGCCGCCCTGTTCCTCTTTTTTGGGATAGGGGGCGAACACGCCCTTCAGCACGGGGGCCTCCGTCGAGTTGTTGAGGAAGAGGCCCGGATAACCCTGCAGGTCGGCCTCGGTGATGACCATCTTGCGGCCGCCGGGAAGTTCCACCAGCACGGGCAGGAAGATCAGTTTGCGGGGGTCGAGCTGCGTCAGCGGGAGACGGGTGTAGGTGTTCTCGAACGAATTGCGGAACTGCCCTTCGAAATCGAGCAGCCGCTTGTGCCCGACATAGGGGGCGTACGCCGTATAATCGCCCGGGAAGGTATAGGCGACCTGCTCGTTCTCGACCAGGATGCCGTCCTTTTTCCGGGTCGTGAAACGGTAGGCCAGCCCGTCGTCGTAAAGGCGGACTACCAGCCCGTAATCGCCGTGCATCGTAAGCTCGAGTTCGTTGTAGTGGTCGCGGACGCTGCCCTTCTTGTAGAACGGCGAGGCGATCCGTGCGTCGGCCGTATTTTTCCTGGCCCTGGTGACTTTGGGGTTGCTGCCCAGCACTTCGCCGCCGCCGAGCGTCATCGAGACGGGCGACGGGGCGAGCAGCGTTTCGCCGTCGGCCGAGAGCGAGATCCGGAGGTCGGAGCCGGTGGCGACGGTGGCCTGCAGCGTGCCGTCGGGCGAGGTGAGCGTGTAGTTTTTCTGTGCCATGAGCGGCAGCGCGCACAGGGTGCATGCGAATAGGAATAGCGGTTTTAAGGACATAAATTCAGTTTGAACGGTTAATTTGCCCCGAAGATAGTAAATCCTCCGCAAAAAACGGCCGATATGCCTGAATTTTGATCTCCGTGCGCAATGCCCGGGGCGGGACACCTGTTTGCGGGACGGTGCTAACGCCTTTTCGGGGCGACCTGGCTGCGGTATTCCGACGGGGTGAGGCCTTTGAGCTGGCGGAACGTGCGCGAGACGTTCTTGATGTCGGAGAAACCCAGCTCGGCGGCCGCCTCGGATACGCTCAGCCCTTCGCACAGCAGCTGCATCATCTTTTCGATGCGTGTCTGGATGATGTAATCGTAGATCGAGGTGCCCATGCCCTTCTTGAAGCGGGTTTCGAGCAGGCGGCGCGACAGGGGCACCAGTTTCACCAGGTCGTCCACCGTGATCTTCTGGCTGATATTCTCATGGATGTAGCGCAATACTTCGGCGATGTGCGGGTCGTTGTTGGCATAGATGTCCGTCGATTGCCGGGTGATGATGTTGAGCGGCATCACCATGACGTCTTCCCATTCCGCTTCGGGGTTGCGGATCAGCCGGTCGATCAGCCGTGCCACGTCGTAGCCGCCCTGCTCGACGCCCTGGCTGAGCGACGAAAGGTTCGGGGCGGAGAGCTTGCAGATCGTCTCGTCGTTGTCTACCCCCAGGATGGCTATGTCGTTGGGGATGCGCGAATTTCCCCCCCCCCTCGATCTGGAGGCACGCTTCGGTGATATGGTACGCCTGGTTGTCGTCACAGGCCATGATAGCCACCGGTTTGGGCAGCGATTGCAGCCACGTGATGAGCTGCGCCGTGTCATAGTACCACAGGTCGTTCTGGGCTCCGCTGCGCAGCGACGAGAAGGTGAAATCGGGGTTCGCCTGCTCGATGGTCTCGCGGAAACCCTGGCAGCGTTCGTCCGAGAAGTCGATGCCCCGCGTCCCGTAGAAGGCGAAGTTGCGGAACCCCTTTTTCAGGAAATACTCCGCGGCCATGCGGCCGGCAAGGTGGTGCGGCCCGGTGATGTTGGGGATCGTCGTGAAACGCTTCTTGAAATCCTGAGCGATGGCGATGATGCCGTTTTCGCGGAACAGACCGACGTTGTCCGTGTTGTAGAACTGCCCGATCACGGCGTCGGCCTTCATTCGCACGGCCCATTCGACCACCGCCTCTATGCCGAACTTGTCGCGTATCGACAACGGCAGCCGGCAAAGGCTCCACGCCTGCGCCGTGTCGTGCGCATAGCGGGCCATGCCGAGCAGCAGTTCGCGGGCATAGGCTTCGGAAAAATCGGTCAGGAAAATTACGCGTGCCATGGTCTGGTTGGGTCTCTTCGAGGGTAAAGATAGCTTTTTTTCGGGAATTTTCTGCCCCAGGACGGAATTTCGGGCGAAAAGGCACTCCTGCCGGGGTTTCGGCGCCGGATAGGAAGGTTCTGCGCGATGTGAGGATGTAAAAGCGCAAATAGCCACGGACGGGACGCTTCTCTTCTCTTATATTTGTATAACCTAAACTGCGACCGGTTCCGATGCTGCGCAGATACGGCTGCCGGGGTTTGCAATACCGCCCCGGAATCCTTATCTTTGATGGAACGCTTTACGGACGGGGCGCATACACCGAAACTGCCATGACCAAAAAACTTACCTTCGCCTTGCTGGCCCTCGGGCTCCTTGCGTGCGCGCCGCGGCCGGCCGGCCCGGTCGATTATGTAGACCCGTTCATCGGCACGGGCTACCACGGGCATACCTACCCTGGCGCAACGACGCCGTTCGGCATGGTGCAGCTCAGCCCCGACACGCGTGCCGGGGACTGGGACGCCTGCGCCGGATACCATTACGACGATACGACCATCGACGGTTTTTCGCATACGCACCTCAGCGGTACGGGGTGTGCCGACCTGGCCGACATCCTGTTCCATCCCACCACGCGCGAAATCGTGTTGCACGACGGCGCCTGCGTCCTGCAGCCCTATTTCTTTTCGCACGGGGACGAGAAGGCCTCCTGCGGCTATTATGCCGTGGAGTTACCCGGTGAAAATATCCGGGTGGAGCTTACGGCGGCGCCCCGTACGGGCGTGCACCGCTATACCTTTACGGGCAAGGGGCCGCGGCAGGTGGTCGTCGACCTGATGCACACGATCGCCGAGGAGCAGGTCGACATGCGTGAATTGCGGACGACGGCGCCCGATGAGATCGCCGGGATGCGCCGCACGCAGGGGTGGGTGCCCGACCAGTATGTCTTTTTCTCCGCCCGTTTTTCGGAGCCTTTCGCCGACGTGCGGCTGCTGGGCGACAAACAGGCCGTGCTGACCTTTGCGCCGGACACCGAAACGCTTACGATAGCCGTCGGGTTGTCGTCGGTCAGCGCAGCGAATGCCCGTCTCAACAGCGTCGCCGAGGTGCCGGAGCTGGATTTCGATGCCGTGCATGCGCGTGCCGCCGCGCTGTGGCGCGAAGCGCTGGGCGACATCGTCGTCGAGGGCGGTTCGCGCGACGAAATGGTCAATTTCTATACGGCGCAGTACCATACCAAGCTGACGCCCAATCTGATGAGCGATGTCAACGGCGAGTACCGCCGTCACGACCAGCGCATCGCGCGTATGCCGCAGGGCGGTGCCTACTATTCGACATTCTCGCTGTGGGACACTTTCCGCGCGTGGAATCCGTTGCAGACGCTGGTGGATACGACGTTAGTCAACGACATGATCCGCAGTATGCTCGACATGTACGACATAACGGGCGAGCTTCCGATCTGGCCGCTCGCGTCGGGCGAGACGGGGACGATGATCGGCTACCATGCCGCGTCGGTCATTGCCGACGCCTACCTGAAAGGTATCCGCGGATACGATGCCGAAAAGGCGCTCGATGCGATGATCCGCTCGTCGAACATCAATAAGAAAGGTTCCGATTACTATGTGGTACAGGGGTTTATACCCTCCAATATCAAGCGCGAGTCGGTCTCCTGCACGCTGGAATATGCTTACGACGACTGGGCGATCTCCCGCATGGCCGGGGCCATGGGCCGGGACGACGTCGCCCGGGAGTATGCGCAGCGGGCGCTCAACTACGCCAATGTCTTCGACGGATCGACCTGTTTCTTCCGCGGCCGTGGGACGGACGGCAACTGGTCTGAGCCGTTCGAGGAGTTCGCCACGGGGCGCGACTATACCGAGGCCACGCCGTGGCACTACCGTTTCTTCGTGCCGCACGACGTGAACGGGCTCGCCGGGCTTTTCGGCAGCCGCGAGGCGTTCGTCCGTGAACTGGATCGGCTCTTTACGCTCGAATCGGACGAGATGCAGCTCGACGTAAGCGACGTGACGGGGCTCATGGGGCAGTATGCCCACGGCAACGAACCCAGCCATCACATGGCCTACCTCTACAATTATGTCGGGCAGCCGTGGCGGACACAGGAGCTCACGCGCAGCCTGCTGCACGGGATGTACGCCCCGACGCCCGCGGGGATCATCGGCAACGAGGACTGCGGCCAGATGTCGGCGTGGTACATCTTCTCCAGCCTGGGCTTCTATCCCGTCTGCCCCGGCTCGAACCAGTTTGCGCTGACCGCACCCCAATTCCCGAAGGCCGTCGTGCGCCTGGCCAACGGCCGCACGCTGACCGTTACGGCAAACAACCCCCGCCGCAATACCTATATCGCTTCGGTGACGCTCGACGGAGTGCCCGTGACCGAAAATTTCATCACCTACGAACAACTGATGCAGGGTGGGGAACTGCATTTCGAACTCCGTACGGAACCCGATTACGCCCGTGGAACGGATGCCGCAGCAGAGCCCTATTCGCTTACGCGCGGCCAGGTCGTTTCGATTCCCTATACCACGCAGAACGTGAGCCTCTTCACCGAGCCTGTGGCCGTCGCCCTGGCCACGACGACGGCCGGAGCCGAAATCCGCTATACGCTCGACGGCTCGGAGCCGGACGAAACCTCGGTGCTCTATGCCGGGCCCGTCGTTGTCGACCGCTCGCTGACGCTCAAAGCGCGGGGATTCAAACCCGGAGCCGCACCGAGCCGTACGCTGACGCTCCAAGCCGAGAAGGCCGTATTCCGCAAGGGACTGCCCGGAGCGGGCGCGGCCATGCGTCCGGGTGTCGCCTATGCCTGTTACGAAGGCGTGTTCTCGCATGTGGACGAGATTCGCCGGGGGAAGCTCGTAGCGTCCGGGACAATGCCCGAGCCGTCGATTGCCGATGCCCCGCAGGAAGACCATTTCGGATATATTTTCAACGGCTGGATCCGCATTCCCGAACGGGGCGTGTGGGAGTTCATGACCAAGAGCGATGACGGCAGCGTGCTCGTGATCGGCGACCGGAAGGTGGTCGACAACGATGGGTCGCACGCTTCGGTCATGGCGACCGGGCGCGTGGCGCTCGAAGCGGGTCTGCATCCCTATACGCTCATGTATTTCGAGGATTACGAGGGGCAGGATCTCTCCTGGGGCTGGAGGGCGCCCGGAGCGGCTGGCTTCGAGCAGATCCCCGCGGAGCGTTTGTACGTTGAATTTCCCGATTGTCCCGCTGATTTTAAATAAAAGTTATGAAACGATTGTTCTATCTTCTGGCGGCAGCGGCGTTCACTGCCTGCGGTTCGGCCACGACGCTCAGCGTCATGACCTTCAACATGCGTTACGACAACCCCGAAGACGGGGCGGACAACTGGCGTTTCCGCCGCGGGCGGGTCGCCGAGGTGATCGCTTCGCACGGCGTCGACGTTTTCGGCACGCAGGAGCTGCTTGCCAACCAGCTCGGCGACCTGAAGCGTTTGCTGCCCGGCTATGCTGCGGTGGGCGTCGGCCGTGAGGACGGTGCCGAGGCGGGCGAGTTCAGTGCCGTATTTTACCGGCGGGATCGTTTTACGCCCCTCGAATCCGGGACTTTCTGGCTGAGCGAAACCCCCGACGTCGCAGGCTCGAAAGGGTGGGACGGCGCCTGCGAGCGCGTGGCAACCTGGGTCGTACTGCATGACAGGGAAGGGGGCCGGGAGTTCCTCTTCGTCAACACCCACCTCGACCATGTAGGGCAGGTCGCCCGCGACGAAGGCGTGAACCTGCTCAGGGAGCGCATCGAAGCGCTGCGCGGGGATCGGCCTGTGATCCTGACGGGCGATTTCAATTCCGAGCCCGGCTCGTCGGTCGTGGCGCACGTGCAGAAAGACGGCGTACTGCATGACGTGAAGCAGGTCGCCGCCCGTAAATCCGGCACGGAGTGGAGCTTTTCCGACTTCGGGCAGATACTCGAGGCCGAACGCCCGTTGCTCGACTACATCTTCGTGAGCGACGGCATCGCCGCCGACCTTTACGAGGTGCTGCCCGATACGCTCGGTGGCGGTTATGTCTCCGACCATGCCCCCGTGATGGCCATTGTCAAATTCGAAAAATAACATCCCGCAATGAAAAAGATACTCAAAAGCTGGCTGCTGTTCGCAGCTCTGTGCACCTGCGCCACGGCTGTGGCCGAGCGCCCCATCCTGATCCATTCGCACAACGATTATTGCCGCCGTGCCCCCTTCTGGCAGGCGTACGCCCAGCAGGTCTATTCCATCGAGGCCGACGTGTTCCTGCACGGCGGCAAGCTGCTCGTGGGGCACGAGGTCGAAGACCTTTCGCCCGGCATGACCTTCGAGGCGCTCTACGTCGAACCGCTGGTGACGCTCTTCGGGCGTAACGGCGGGCGGGCATGGAAGGATTCCGGCGAACACCTTCAACTGATGGTCGAGCTCAAGTCTGCTACCGAACCGACTTTACAGGCCGTTGCGGCATTGCTGGGCCGCTATCCCGAGGTGTTCGACCCGGCGGTGAACCCCGAGGCCGTGCGGATCGTTGTCACGGGGCGTGTCCCGGCACCGGCCGATTTCGGCAAATATCCCTCCTATATCCGTTTCGACGGGGTGTGGGATGCCGACTATACGCCCGCGCAACTGGAGCGCATCGCCCTGATAAGCGCCGATTTCAGCGACTATTCGCAGTGGAACGGCAAGGGCTCGATCATCCCGGCCGAGCGTGCGGAACTGGAGACGGTCATCGACCGCGCACATGCCTGGGGAAAACCCGTGCGTTTCTGGGGCGCCCCCGAAGGGACGACGGTTTACTATACCTTTTATGATATGGGTATCGACTACCTCAATACCGACCACCCCGAGGTGTGCGCCGCGTTCTTCGATGATTTCGGCAACAAGAATTTCCAGATCGGCGAACGCCGCACGGCCGCCGAAGGCGTGACGGGCACCAAGCGCCTGGACAAGACCACGCGCGATTTCCGGGGCTTCCAGAACGACAAACTGCAACTCTCCAAGGGCATCGACGTCTACACCCCGACTTACCGCAACGACGGGGGCCGGGGACGGGTTCGCAACGTGATCTACCTGATCTGCGACGGCATGGGGCTGTCGCAGATCGTGGCGGCTTTCTATGCCAACAAGGGGCTGTCGACCCTGCAGATGAAATATATCGGCCTGCAACAGAACAATGCGCTGGATGCCTTCACGACCGACTCGGCTGCCGGCGGCAGCGCCCTGGCCACGGGCGAACGCCACGATAACCGCCATATCTCGATGAGCCCGGAGGGCGTGCCCTATCCCTCGCTGAGCGATTTCTTCCACGACAGGGGGCTGCCCGTGGGCGTCGTGACGCTGGGTAACATTGCCGATGCCACGCCGACGGCCTTCTACGGGCATTCGGTCGAGCGCGACAATGCCGACGAGCTGACCCGCTGCCTCATGGACGGGCGCATCGACCTGCTCTGCGGCAGCGGCATCCGTGAATTTACACGCCGCAAGGACGGGATCGACCTGGTCGGGGAACTGGAGAAACAATACGATTTCGTGCGTTCGGTCGATGGGATCGATGCCGCGAAGGGCAAGGTCATCTGCATCGACGAGGCGATGGACGATGCGGCCGAGGAGGCCAACCTGACACTGCTGGCCGATGCCACGCGCGCTTCGATCGCCAAATTGCAGGAACGCGGCGGCGACGGGTTTTTCCTGATGGTCGAGGGCGCCAAGATCGACTATGCGGGGCATTCGCGCTGCCTGCCCGGTTCTATTATCGAAATGTTGAGCTTCGACCTGGCCGTTGCCGAGGCGCTGAAATTCGCCGACACGAACGGCGAGACGCTCGTCATCGTCACGGCCGACCATGAAACCGGCGGCCTGGTGGTGGTCGACGGCGACGAGCATACGGGGCGTGTGACGGGCGTCTATGTTTCCGACGACCATACGCCCGCCATGCTTCCGGTATTCGCCTACGGCCCGGGCGCCGACAAGTTCTGCGGCACCTACATGAATACCGAGATTGCACGCAGGATAAAATCACTGATAAAATAACCGCATACTATGACGCTACGCAAACAAATCGCGGCATTCATGTCGCTGGTCTTCGCAGCGGGCACGGCAGGGGCGCAAGACCTCAAATCGGGGCCCTACAAGCTGCCCTACAAAAACACCTATGTAAAGGAGGTATTCGTGGCCGAGAACGAGTTCCGCACGGCCAAACCCGAACACATCAAACCCCGGACGTTCGCCGAGGCGCGCAAGATCCTGCCCTCGCCCGTGTGGGAAGGGCATGAAAAGGAGGTCGAGATGTACTGGCACGCCTGGCAGATCGCCGTGGGCAACATCCGCCAGCCGCAGGAGGACTCGGGGTTCGTGTCGCCTTACCTCGATATTGCCTACAACGGCAATATCTTCATGTGGGACGCTTCGTTCATGATGATGTTCGCCCGCTACGGTTACCGCTTTTTCCCGTTCCAGCGCACGCTGGACAACTTCTACGCCAAGCAGCATCCCGACGGGTTCATCTGCCGCGAGATCCGTGCCGACGGCTCCGACTGCTTCGAGCGCTACGATCCCACCTCGACGGGGCCCAACCTGCTGCCGTGGGTCGAACTGATGTATTACCGCCAGTTCGGCGACATCGACCGCCTGCACAAGGTTTTCCCCGCCCTGTGCGCCTATGCCAAGTGGTGGCGGCTCAACCGCACGTGGCCCGACGGCACCTACTGGTCGAGCGGATGGGGGACGGGCATGGACAACATGCCCCGCGTGAAGCCCGAATACAACCCGATCTTCTCGCACGGCCACATGGTATGGCTTGACACCAACCTGCAGCAGATGCTGGTCGACGAGTCGCTGCTCAACATCGGTTTCCACATCGAACGCTGGCAGGAGATCGAGGACATGGAGGACGAGATGAAACGGCTGCGCGCCTATGTCAACGAACACCTGTGGGACGATGCGACGGGTTTCCTCTACGACCGCTACGGCGACGGGTCGCTCTGCACGACCAAGGGGATCGGCGCCTTCTGGGCCCTGCAGGCCGACGCGCTGGACAAGGGGCGGATGGATCGCATGGTGGCGCACCTGGCGGACACGGCCGAATTCGACCGTCCGCACCGCGTGCCGTCGCTCTCGGCCGACCACCCGAAATACAACCCGACGGGCCGTTACTGGCAGGGCGGCGTATGGCCGGGTGCCAATTACATGGTCATCGACGGCCTCTACCGCAAGGGCTACCATGACCTTGCGCTGGAGGTGGCCGAAAACCATTTCAACGCCGTATTCGAAGTGTGGAAGAATACCGGGACTTTCTGGGAGTACTATGCCCCGGAGAAGATCGAACCCGGGTTCATGGCCCGCAAGGACTTCGTGGGCTGGGCGGGGCTGCCGCCGATCGCGGTGTTCATCGAGTATATCCTCGGCATCAAATCCGACTATTCCGAGGGGCGTATCGTGTGGGACATCAACCATACCGAGGCCCACGGCATCGACCGCTATCCCTATGGCCCCGAGGGTGTCGTGGGGCTGAAGGTCAAGGGCCGCAATTCAGCCGGGGACGTGCCTGCGGTGAGCGTTACGACCAACGTGCCGTTCGACCTGACGGTGACGTGGGGCGACGGGCAGAGCCGCACCGTCCGCGTGGAGAAGAGCGGCAGTGTGAAACTGAATTAAGGAACCTAACCTACCTATGAAAAAGATAACGACTCTTATGTGTGCCGTCGCCTTGTGGTGTTCGGCACAGGCACAGGCGCCCGCCCTGCATTTCGGCCGGGACGGCAAATTCCGGATCGCACAGTTCACCGACGTGCATCTCGACCTCGGTACGCCTTACCGCCGGGCGCAGGCGGAAAAAACTATCGCTCAGATGCGCTACATCCTCGATGCGGAGCATCCCGACCTGGTGGTCTTCACGGGCGACGTGGTGACGGGCAAGCCCGCAGCCGAAGCGTGGCACCGCGTGTTGGAGCCCGTCGCGGAACGCAACCTGCCGTTTTGCGTGGTGCTGGGGAACCACGACGCCGAGCAGGATCTCACACGCGCGGAGATCGGCCGCATCGTCACCTCGTATGCCGGCACGCTCAATACGCTCGGCGCCGGGGGCGAACTGGCCGACGTGGTGCTGGAGATCGCCGGGACGACGCAACCTGCGGCGTTGCTCTACTGCCTCGATTCGCACGATTATTCAACAATCCCGTCTATCGACGGCTACGGCTGGTTCACGCAGGAGCAGGTGGGCTGGTACCGCGCCCGCAGCGCCGCCTATACCGCGGCCAACGGCGGGAAGCCGCTGCCGGCGCTGGCGTTTTTCCATATCGCCCTGCCCGAATACGTCGCTGCATGGCGGAACCCCGACAATACGCATGTCGGCCGTGCCGCCGAGGATGAATGCCCCGGGGCGCTGAACCCCGGCATGTTCGCCGCGATGGCCGAGTGCGGCGATGTGATGGGCACTTTCGTCGGGCATGACCACGACATCGACTATGTGGTGGCCGAGAAGGGTATCGCCCTCGGTTACGGCCGTTTTTCGGGCGACGATACGACCTACAACAACCTGCGGCCGGGGGTGCGCATCCTCGTGCTGACCGAGGGCGAACGAGGCTTCGAGACGTGGATACACGAGCGCGACGGCCGGATTGCAGACCATGTGGAATTCCGCGGCGGGAAAGTTGCGAAAGTCAAAAATAACAACTGATTGCACGATGAGGATTGGTGTGGATTTAGGCGGCACGAACGTGCGCGCCGGCCTGGTGAAGGATGGCCGCATCGTGCGGTTGCTCTCCGAACCCTGCAAAGCCGACCGCCCCGAAGGGGAGGTCGTGGATCAAATTGCCTCGCTCATCGGGAAGCTCATCACCCCCGACGTCGCCCGCATCGGTATCGGCGTGCCGTCGGTCGTGGATGCGGCGCGCGGGATCGTCTACAATGTCGTAGGCATCCCGTCGTGGCGCGAGGTATACCTCAAAGACCTGCTCGAAAAACGGTTCGGTGTCCCCGTATATGTCAACAACGACTGCAATTGCTTTGCTTTGGGCGTCAGCCGCTTCGGCGAGGCGAGCGCATATAGCGACGTGGTGTGCGTGGCGCTCGGCACGGGTGTCGGCGCAGGGATCGTGATCGGCGGCGAACTCTATTGCGGGCACGATACGGGTGCCGGGGAGATCGGGAGCATTCCGTACCTCGACCGCGATTACGAATACTATTGCAGCAGCCGTTTCTTCGTAGGCCGCGGCACGACGGGCAAGGAAGCCTACGAGCGTGCCCTGGCGGGCGATCCCGCGGCGCTGGCGCTGTGGCACGAATTCGGCGGACATATCGGGCGGCTGGTGATGATGATCCTCTATGCCTACGACCCCGAAGCGATCGTTTTCGGCGGGAGCATCGCCCATGCCTTCGGGTTTTTCCGGGAGGCGATGTACGAGCAGTTGAAACAGTTCCCGTATGCCAAGACGGTCGAACGGCTCCATATCTGCTGTTCGTCGGTCGAACACGTGGGGCTGCTGGGGGCTTCGGCGTGCGAATAACGGGCCGGGGTTTTGATTTGTCCGTTTTTTGCTTTATTTTTACCTTGTGTTCCTGAGCAACCCCATTTAAAACAAGCCCGATATGAAGAGACTTATACCCCTCGTTGTCCTCTGTGCGGCCCTCTGCGGCTGCGGTAAGGTAATCCCCGCCGACGATGAAGTCGCGGTGGTACCGCTCCCCGAACGCGTCGCGAAGGGGCAGGGAACTTTTTTGCTGACCGCTTCGACCGAAGCGGTGCTGCTGTCCGGCGACGACAGTCTGGCCTGTGTGACCGGGGCGCTCGACCAGGTACTGGAACCGGTGTTCGGCAAAGGGTTGCGGGTGCGGCATGCCGACGTGCCCCTCGACGGGGCGCTGAATATCTCGTGCGACGCGGCGATGCCGGCGGATGGCTACCGCCTGGAGATTACGCCCGGGCGTGCGGAGATTGTTGCCGGGAGCGCAGCCGGGGCGTTCTATGCGGTGCAGACCCTCCGCCAGCTGATCCCCGCTGCGGCTTACGGTGCGGCCAACGTGCGGGCCGTGGAGCTGCCCGTCGTGACGATCGAGGACAAACCGTGCCTGGGCTACCGGGGCATGATGCTCGACGTCTGCCGCCATTTCTTCACGGTCGACGAAGTGAAGGAGGCGCTCGATATCATGGCCCTGCATAAGCTCAACGTGTTCCACTGGCACCTGACCGACGACCAGGGATGGCGTATCGAGATTAAGAAATACCCGAAACTGACCGAGGTGGGTTCCGTACGCAGCCGTACGCTGATCGGCCGCGACCCGGGCGGCGAGTACGACGAAAACTGCAAGTTCGACGAAACGCCCTATGGCGGTTACTATACGCAGGACGAGATCCGCGACATCGTGGACTACGCCGCGAAGCGTTTTATCACGGTGATCCCCGAGATCGAATTCCCCGGACATGCCGTGGGCGCGCTGGCCTCCTATCCGTGGCTCGGCTGCACGGGCGAACAATACGAGGTGCGCCAGACCTGGGATATCGACGACAGGGTGTTCTGCATCGGCAAGGAGACGACCTTCGAATTCATCGAGGGGGTGCTGGAAGAGGTCGTCGGCCTTTTCCCGTCGGAATACATCCATATCGGCGGCGACGAATGTCCGACGGTGATGTGGGAGAAGTGCCCGCATTGCAAGGCGCGCATGAAGGCCGAAGGGCTGAGGCGCCCGCGCCAGTTGCAGAATTACGCTACGGCGCGCGTCGAAAAGTTTCTGAACGCCCGCGGACGCCGCCTGATCGGCTGGGATGAGATTCTCGAAGGCGATGTCACCCCGACGGCGACCATCATGTCGTGGCGCGGAGCGAAAGGGGGGATCGAGGCCGCCAGGCAGGGCAACCATGCCATCATGGCGCCGACCACGAACTGCTACCTGGATTACTACCAGACGCGCGATACGGCCCGCGAACCCCTTGCCATCGGCGGGTACCTACCTGTGGAGAAGGTCTACGAACTCGATCCTTACGAGCAGCTGACGCCTGCCGAGCAGGTTTGTATCCTGGGCGTGCAGGCCAACCTGTGGACGGAGTATATCGCGACATGGCCCCATGCCGAATATATGCTTCTGCCGCGCCTGAGCGCGCTGGCCGAAGTGGGGTGGAGCCTCGACCGGAAGGATTATGCCGGCTATCTGCACCGTGTCCGCCGCCTGGCGCGGATCTACGATGCCTGCGGGTATAATTATGCGCGGCATATTTTCGGGGAGTAGACTACTCCCGCATACGAACGGGGATCGGCTGTGTGTCGATCCCCGTTTTTTGTGCCCCGCAGCGGCGCCGCAGGCCCTCGGGGATATTATCTCGGGTTTTGGGCGGCGTGTTCGTAAATTTTTCCTATCTTTGGAGGCAAAAAGTGTGCGGATTATGGATTTGAAATACGTGCGGAGCGAATTGCGCAAGCTCTCGGAAATCGTTGAAGGCTGGAATGCGAACCAGGAGATCGGCTCCCTCGAGCGGGATCTCGTACTCGATAAGTTGCGGACACTCTACGAGGCCGTGCGTTTCGGTGCGGAGGCGGAACCTCCCGCGGCAGATGCCTCCGGACAGGAACCCTTCCCGACGGAGATTCCGGTCAGCTTAGACCTCGGCGAGGTGCTTTCGATCGAGTCGCTGTCCGTGGCGGAACCCGAATTACCGTCGCTCTCCGGATCCGGGCCGGAACCCGAATCAGGGTTCATTGCGCCCCTGGCCGGCCTGCCCGTGGCGGAGTCCGGGGCAGATTTCCCCGATTGCGATACCGCGGCGGCGGAAACGGTGGCCGAATCCGTGCTGGATTCCGTGCCGGCGGACGGACAAGAGCCGGCCGGGGTTGTTGCGGAACCTGCCGAAATCCCGGCTGAACCGGCTGCGGGGCCGATTGCGGAGGCTGAACCCCCGGTTGCCGGGCTGGTTTCCGATCCTGAAACCCCGGCTGCGGAAGAAATTCCTGCGCCCGAATCGACTGGAAATAGCGCCGGCAAGGAAGTGCCGGCTGAAAATATTGCGGCGGCATCCGAATCGCATGGGGATTCCGGTTCGCAGGAGCTTGCCCGTGTGCCGGGGGCATCCGGGCCGCAAGGGGCAACCGCCCCCCGGGACGAGCCCGCACACCGGGAAGCACCCTCGGGGATGCCCGAACCGGAAGCAATTGCCGGATCAGGGGCGGAAACGGGCGTTACCCACCCGGCTCCCGGAGCGGGGACGCATCCTGCGGCAGCGCCGCAGCCGATCGCGCCGACCTTGTTCGGCATCGAAGAGGAGACCCAGCGCCACCGCCATAAACAGCGGGTAATCATGTCGCTTTACAATCCCGAACCCACGGCTGCACGGCCGACGGCCGAAAAGCCTGCTCCGGCACCTGCCGCGGGGGACGCCGCAAGAACCGCGGCCGGGCGGCCGCAGCTTCCAACCGACAGTCCGGCAACCGACAGCCCGGAACCGGTATCCGGCCCTGGCGTTTCTGTCCCGGACACCCAGCGTATGTTCGCCGGGGATGAAGCTCCTGCGGAAGGGGTGTATGCGGCGTCCGTGTCGCAGCGTCCGGCACCCGTGCCCGACACCGGGAATGACGACGAAGAGCCCGATTTCGAGGAGATTACCCTTGCAGGGAACGGGGCGCCGAATAACGGGGCCGTACTGGGCGAAGTGATCAACCATGACAAACAGACGCTGGCCGATACGATTGTGCCGCCGCGCGACATGGCCTCGGAACTGCGCCGCAGCGAGCCCGTCACCGACCTGAGGCGCGCCATCGGCATCAACGACAAGTTCCTGATGATCCGCGACTTGTTCGACGGCGATGCCCGGGCTTACGAAGCGGCGCTCGACAAGCTCGATGCCTTCGGCGATTTCGACGACTGCATGATTTACATTGCCGAGAATTATGTCTGGAATGCCAATTCCGACGGCGCGAAGTTCCTGATGGAACTGCTCGAACGTAAATTCGCATAGCCCCATGGCCAAGCTCTATATCGTACCTACCCCGATCGGGAACCTCGACGATATCACGCTGCGGGCGGTCAATGTGCTGCGCGAGGTGGATTTCATCCTCGCCGAGGATACGCGTACTACGTCGTTCCTGCTCAGACACCTCGGTATCGAGAAAAAACTCCATTCGCACCACAAGTTCAACGAACACGCCACGGTCAAGATGGTGGCCGGGTCGATTGCCGCCGGACGCAATGCCGCGCTGGTCTCGGACGCCGGGACGCCCGGGATCTCCGATCCGGGGTTTCTGCTGGTCAGGACGTGTGTCGAGGCCGGCATCGAGGTCGAGACGCTCCCCGGTGCCACGGCGCTGGTTCCCGCTCTTGTGCAGAGCGGATTCCCGTGCGACCGGTTTTGTTTCGAGGGGTTTCTGCCCCAGAAAAAGGGGCGGGCGAAGCAGTTGCAGTCGCTTGCCGACGAGGAGCGCACGATGGTATTCTACGAATCGCCCTACCGGGTGGTGAAATGCCTCGAACAGTTCGCCGAAGTTTTCGGATCGGAACGCAGGGTGTCCGTATCGCGTGAGCTGACCAAGAAGTTCGAGCAGACCGTGCGGGGCACTGTCGCCGAAGTGCTGGAACATTTTCGTACGACGGAACCCAAAGGCGAATTTGTGATCGTATTGGCCGGGAAACCCAAACCGAAGAGGGAATTACCGGATGAGGAGACTGAATAAAGGACTGGAAAATGGAAAACAACAACGATACGCATCGGATCAAACGTTCTTCCTCGGCATGGCTGGGAGAGATGCGTGAATTCCTCCGGGGGCGTTTCAGCCTCGACGAAGACAAGGCACAGCGCGACGAGGTCGTGGCGTCGATCTCCAAAGGGGTGGTATTCCGCGGGGTCAACCTGTGGGTGCTGATTTTTGCGACGATGATCGCGTCGCTGGGCCTGAATGTCAATTCGGCCGCCGTGATTATCGGCGCCATGCTCATCTCGCCCATCATGGGGCCGATCATGGGCATCGGCCTTTCGCTGGGTATCAACGATTTCGAACTGCTCAAAAAGTCGCTGCGCAATTATGCGCTGATGTTCGTCGTGGCGATCGTCACCTCGACGGTCTATTTTCTGGTGTCGCCCCTGTCGTCGAACAGCAGCGAGTTGCTGGCACGCACCGTGCCGACGACCTACGACGTGCTGATCGCATTGTTCGGCGGCCTGGCGGGCATCGTGGCGCAGACGCGGCAGGATCGCACGTCGACCGTGATCCCGGGCGTGGCGATCGCTACGGCGCTGATCCCGCCCCTCTGTACCGCGGGCTTCGGCCTTGCCACGGGGCAGATGCGCTTCTTCTTCGGGGCGTTCTACCTCTTTTTCATCAACTCGGTATTCATCGCCCTGGCGACCTATGCCATGGTGCGGTTCCTGAAATACGAGAAAAAGGCGTTCATCGACAAGGTGCGCGAGCGCAACGTGAAGCGGCTGATGATGGTCATCACGCTGGTGACCTTCATCCCGAGCGTCGTCATCGGGTTCCACATGGTCAGGGTGTCGCTTTTCGAAGCGGCGGCCGACAAATATGTCTCGCAGGTCTTCAATTTCCCCCATACGCGCGTGATCGAGTGTAATAAGCGTTACGCGCACCGCGGGCATCCGTCGCAGATCGAACTGCTGCTCCTGGGGGAGCCGCTCGACGACGGGACGATCGAGAACGCCCGCACCCAGATGCGCAGCTTCGGGCTCGACAAGGCCGAGCTGGTCGTCCGCCAGGCGAACACCACGGACAAGATCGACGTGGCGTCGCTGCAACAGAGTTACCTCGAACTCCTGGAAGAGAAGAACAGGCGCATCGGCGAGATGGCTGCGCAGCTGAAACGCTACCGTGTCACGAATGTCGAGGTGGACGACATTTCGCGCGAGGTGGGCGCCATGACCACGAACGTCAGGGCCATATCGCTGATGAAGGGCATTACGTTCGACGTTTCGGGCACGCCGCTCGATACGACGCTCGTCTGCGTGGTCACGCCGAAAGTCCCTTCCGACTCCATCGACCGGACGACACTTGCGAACTGGCTGAGAATCCGCACCAAGGTCGCCAACGTAAAACTTTTCGTCGAACCGTAACCGCTGATTTGCCGGATGAAACGTACAGAGCTGAATTTCGTACAAAAGGTATGGTTGGAGTCCCTGTGGCTCGGGGCGCGGGTGTTTGCCATGATGCCCTACTGGTTCAAATACTACATTGTTGAAAACCTGCTCTTTTTCATCATATATTATTGCCTGCGCTACCGCATGAAGGTCGTGAAGGCCAATTTGCGGAACTCGTTCCCCGAAAAAAGCGAGCAGGAACGGGCGGCCGTCTGCCGCAGTTTTTACCGTACGCTTGCCGAGATTTTCGTCGATACGGTCAATATGGCCCACATGGGCGAGGAAAAAGGCCGTACGGTTCTCACCGTAAAAGGGTTCGAGGAACATTATGCGAAGGTGCACGGCCGCGACTGGATCGCCATGACTGCCCATTTCGGCTGCTGGGAGTATTGCTCCTACTGGGGGCTTTACGAACGCTCGCAGATGCTCGTGGCCGTTTACCACCCGCTGCGCAGCAAAGTGATGGAACGCCTTTACCAGCGCCTGCGCAACTACGAGAATTCGATGACCGTGGCGATGAAGGATTCGCTGCGCTTCTACCTGCGCAACAGGGAACGCGGCATCGAGGGCAAGAACCTCGTGATGGGGCTTATCGCCGACCAGAACCCGCCGCGCCGCCCCGACAGCCATTGGTTCCGCTTTCTCAACCAGGATACGATCTTCTTCGACGGCGGGGAGAAACTGGCGCTGCGCTGTAACCTGCCGGTCTATTTCGTCCGGATGGAGCGCTTGCAGCGGGGACGTTACCAGATGTCGTTCGAACCGATCTACGACGGTGTGGAGGAGGTCGCCGAATACGAAATCACGGAACGCTACGTTAGACGTTTGGAAGCCATGATCCGCGAGCATCCCGAGCTCTGGATGTGGTCGCACCGCCGCTGGAAACACAAACGCACGAATGCCAATCGTTAAAATCGTCATACTCAACTGGAACGGCGCGGAACACCTGCGCCGCTTCCTGCCGAGCGTCGTGGCCGCGGCTTCCGCCGGGGTCGGGGTCGTCGTCGCCGACAACGGTTCGACGGACGGGTCGCTGGCGGTGCTGGCGGAGAAGTTCCCGACCGTCGCTGTGGTGCGCCTCGACCGGAATTACGGTTTCGCGGGCGGTTACAACCGCGCTTTGGCGCAGGTCGAGGCGGATTATTACCTGCTGCTCAATTCCGATGTCGAGACACCCCGGGGATGGCTGGAGCCGATCCTCGGCGTTCTGGAGCGTGAGCCCGACGTGGCGGTCGTTTCGCCCAAGCTGGTTTCGTGGCTCGACCGTACGAAATTCGAGTACGCAGGGGCTTCCGGGGGCTTTATCGACTTCCTGGGCTATCCTTTTTGCCGGGGGCGTATCCTCAAGCGGGTCGAAGCCGACGAGGGGCAGTACGACGATGCCCGCGACGTATTCTGGGTCAGCGGAGCGGCTTTTTGCTGCCGTGCCGACGTGTTCCGCGCATTGGGGGGCTTCGACGACGATTTCTTCGCCCACATGGAGGAGATCGACCTCTGCTGGCGCATGCAGCTCGCGGGTTACCGCGTGCGGGTCGTGCCCGGGAGTACGGTCTACCACCTCGGCGGCGGGACGCTGACGACCGATTCCCCGACCAAGGTGTTCTACAACCATCGCAATAATCTGGCGATGCTCTACAAGTGTGCTTCTCCCGTGCAGCGTGTCGTCGTGGCCGTCGTGCGCCCCGTGCTCGACCTGATGGCTGCATTGTCGTATCTGGCACAGGGGCGGGGCGATAATTTCCGTGCCGTATTCCGCGCCTGGCGCGATTTCCTCCGCTGGCACGCCAGCCTGTCGCGCAAGCGGAAGGAGATTCGGCAGCAGTGCAGGGGAACGGTCGCCGGGAAGGTTTACCGCGGTTCCGTACTCCTGCGTTACCTTTTGGGGCGAAAGACCTTCGGGCGGATGATGTGACCCGGCGGAAAAGCTCAGGACGGAGATCTGCCTTCCGGTGAAATAACCTGAAACAAGACCTCCCGGTTCTGCCGGGAGGTCTTGTTTTTATAAATAGTATTCCGTGTTTTCCTACTTGTTGATTTTCGCCCACGAATCCTTGAGCGTCACCGTGCGGTTGAACACGGGGTGTTCGGGTGTCGAGTCGGTGTCGGGGCAGAAGTAGCCTACGCGCTCGAACTGCACGGCCTGCCCTATGGGTATGTCGCGCAGCGACGGCTCCAGGTAGCCCGTGACCTTGACCATGGATTCGGGGTTGAGGTTGTCCTCCCAGGTCTGTCCTTCCTTCACGTCGTCGGGGTTCTCCTTCGTGAAGAGCGGGTTGAACAGGCGGATTTCGGCCTCCACGGCATCTTTGGCCGATACCCAGTGGATGACACCCTTCACGCGGCGGCCGTCGCTCGACGACCCTCTGCCCGACATCGGGTCATAGGTGCAGCGCAGCTCGGTGATGTTGCCCGCGGCATCCTTGATGACCTCCTCGCACCTGATCAGGTACGAATAGCGCAGGCGCACCTCGCCGCCGGGTGCCAGGCGGAAGAACTTTTTGGGAGGCTCCTCCATGAAATCGTCGCGCTCGATGTAGATGACCTTCGAGAAGGGCACCTGCCGCGTGCCGGCCGATTCGTCCTCGGGGTTGTTGATCGCCGTGAAGAGCTCGGTCTTGCCTTCCTCGTAGTTGGTGATGACCACCTTCAGCGGGTTGAGCACTGCCATGCGGCGCTCTGCGATCTTGTTCAGGTCTTCGCGCACGCAGTATTCGAGCTTGCCCAGGTCGATCACGTTGTCGCGCTTGGCGACGCCCACCATCTCGGCGAAGTTCCGCACCGAGGCCGGGGTATAGCCCTTGCGGCGCAAAGCGCAGATCGTCGGCATGCGGGGGTCGTCCCAGCCCATCACGGCGCCTTCCTGCACGAGTTTGAGCAGCTTGCGCTTCGACATCATCGTGTAGGTGAGGTTCAGCCGGGCGAATTCGTACTGGTGCGAAGGGTAGATCTCCAGCGCCTGGATGAACCAGTCGTAGAGAGGACGGTGCACGTCGAATTCGAGCGTGCAGATCGAGTGGGTGATCTGCTCGATCGAGTCGCTCTGGCCGTGGGCATAGTCGTACATCGGGTAGATGCACCACTTGTTGCCCGTGCGGTGATGCTCGGCATGGATGATGCGGTACATGATCGGGTCGCGGAAGAGCATGTTGGGGTGCGCCATGTCGATCTTGGCGCGCAGCACCTTGGCCCCGTCGGGGAATTCGCCGTTTTTCATGCGGACGAACAGGTCGAGGTTTTCCTCCACGGAGCGGTCGCGCCACGGCGACGGAGTGCCCGGTACGGAAACCGTACCGCGGTTTTCGCGGATCTGCTCCTGTGTCTGGTCGTCGACGTATGCCAACCCTTTTTTAATCAGTACGATCGCCCAGTCGTAGAGCTGGTCGAAATAGTCCGACGCATAGCGTTCGACGGCCCAGTCGAACCCGAGCCACTGGATGTCGCGCTTGATCGAATCGACATACTCTACATCCTCCTTGACGGGGTTCGTATCGTCGAAACGGAGGTTGCACTTGCCACCGTATTTTTTCGCCAGCCCGAAGTTGATGCAGATGCTCTTGGCGTGTCCGATATGCAGGTAGCCGTTCGGTTCGGGCGGGAAACGGGTCTGGACGCGCGTTTCGCCCTTGGCGATCGACTCTTCGATGATCTCTTCGAGGAAGTTCAGCGACTTCTCCCGTGTTTCGTTTGTTTCGCTTGCCATATGTGTATGTTTCGCTTGTTGTATGCTTTATTTCTTTGCCTTGGGGCCGATGTTGAACAGCTTCTGGATGTCCACCGAGAGCTTCACGACCTGCTGGGTGCCCATGCCCGTGCCGTCGTAGTGGAACACCATGCCCGCCTCGACGGCCAGCGTGCCCTTGAAGAATCGGCGGTCGTAGCCGACCCACGTGCGGTTGTAGATGTGCTCCGTCGTGGCATAGAACGGTTCGCCGGCGTACAGTCCGTCCTGTCCGTAGGTAATGGGGATGTCTTCGCCGACCGCGATGTTGCGCAGGGGTTGCAGGTTTTCGCCCAGATAGAGGTTGTTCTCGAGTTTCACGCCCCACTTGGTCAGCACGAAGTCGATCTGTGCACCGCACGGTTTTTTCCAGTTGTGGTCTACGCTGCGGCCGCGCTGCGGGGCGAAGAGGAACCCGGCCTTGATGTCGAAGTCGAAGAAGGCGTTGAATCCCCAGCCCGCATAGGGGTTTACCAGCAGGTTGTCCGTGACGTTCTCGTTGAGCTTCGAACCTGCGAAATGGAACATCGAGAAGGCATAACCGAAGTAGAAGCCCCGCTCGAGCGTGTAGCGTCCCGCCGAGATGATGCGGAACATTTCGCGCGACTGCTCGGAATACATGCCTTCCCAGTCGATCGCCATTTCTACATAGGTATTCTCGCGCTCGGTGGATTTATAATGCCCGAGGAAACCCGACAGGCGGTTGTGGTAGAACGCCGTCGAGTCGCTGAAGAACGCCCTCGAATAATCGCCCAGCAGCTCCTTGCGGTCGAAGATACCGGCGTTGGCCTGTACGTTCTTGCTGTTGAACTGGTAATATATCAGCGGTTTCACGTCGCTCAGGAACGGTTCGCGGGCGCCGTTGTGCTGCCCGAAGTTCTGCAGGAGGTCTACGCCGAAGATCAGCCGGTTTTTCTCCATCCATTCCACGCCGATGCGGGGTGTGAAGCGGGCGCTGAAGAGCGTCTGCGATTCGTTGAAATCGTTGTTGGCGTATTCCCGGTTGTCGAAGCGGGTCGCGAAGTCGGCGCCGACGATCAGATTCTGCGCGCTGAGGCTTCCTCCCGCGGCAAGGGCGGCGAACGATAGCATCAAGACTTTTTTGAGTGACATAATTCTTTTGAATTGAGACCCCAAAAATAGGTAAAATATTTATTATTTGACTACTTTTGACCCCGAAATCACTCATTTGCATACGTTATGCGTAAAATCACCAACGAAGAGCTGAACCGGCCCTCGGCCGGGGAGTTCGCCGCGATGGAGAAAATGCCCGTCGCGGTGGTGCTCGACAACGTCCGTTCGTTGCAGAACGTAGGGGCTTTCTTCCGCACGGGGGATGCTTTCGCCGTGGAACGCATCGCCCTCTGCGGCATCACCGCGACGCCGCCCAACCGCGACATCCACAAGACGGCGCTCGGTGCCGAACTGACCGTGCCGTGGACTTATCACAAGACGACGGAGGAGTGCATTGCCCGCCTGCGCGCCGAAGGCTACCGGGTCTATGCCGTCGAGCAGGTCGAAGGAGCCGTGATGCTCGGCGATTTCCGGGCGGAGCCGGGCGTGAAATATGCGCTCGTGTTCGGCAATGAGGTGATGGGCGTGGGGCAGCAGGCCGTGGACATGTGCCACGGCGCGATCGAGATTCCGCAGGCCGGGACGAAGCATTCGATCAACGTTTCGGTTTCGGGCGGTGTCGTTTTGTGGGATTTTTTTTGCCAAATCCGGCCGAAGCGTTAACTTTGCCGCGCTGAACCTCGGTTTAGCTGCGCCCCGGCAAAACAGATAAATTTGGCTTTGCACCCGGCTTGCGCTATCACCCCGGTTTACAGGTGTTGATAAGTCTCCCTTTTCAAAGGGAGGTTTGGAAGGATTGTCGATATGGAATTGGCGTTTTTGCGCCGTAATACGAATCCGATGGATTCCATACCGGAACCTTGCGAACGAATGAAATGTTGAATAATCCATCGGGTTCGTAGTAAACTATGTCTGTAGAAAGTACTGTCAGGGCAGTGACCACCTACCGTCTGACGGAGATGAAGCAGCGCGGCGAGAAGATCGCCATGCTGACCTCGTACGATTATTCGATGGCCAGGATCGTCGACGCCGCGGGTATCGACGTGATCCTCGTGGGCGACTCGGCGGCCAACGTGATGGCCGGTTACGAAACCACGCTTCCCATTACCCTCGATATGATGATTTACCATGCGCGTTCGGTCGTGCGTGCCGTCAGCCGTGCGCTGGTTGTCGTCGACCTGCCGTTCGGAACCTACCAGGGCAATTCGAAGGTGGCGCTCGACTCGGCCATCCGCATCATGAAGGAGACCGAGGCAGATGCCGTGAAGATCGAGGGCGGCGAAGAGATCCTCGAATCGGTCAACCGCATCCTTTCGGCCGGAATACCCGTCATGGGGCACCTGGGGCTGACGCCGCAGTCGATCCATAAATTCGGGACGTACAGCGTGCGTGCCAAGGAGGAGGCCGAGGCAGCGAAACTCGTCCGCGACGCCCACCTGCTGAGCGATGCGGGGTGCTTCGGCATCGTGCTCGAAAAGATTCCTGCGGCGCTGGCCGCCCGCGTCACCTCCGAAATCTCCGCGCCGACCATCGGTATCGGGGCCGGTAACGGCTGCGACGGGCAGGTGTTGGTGATCCACGACATGCTGGGCATCAACAAGGGTTTCTCGCCGCGCTTCCTGCGCCGCTATGCCGACCTGTATACTGTTATGTCGGACGCCGTGTCGCAGTATATCACGGACGTCAAGTCGTGCGATTTCCCCAACGGGCAGGAGCAGTACTGACCCCGCCGGGTGCGCAGGCCGCCGTGACGGAATAATTTCGATCCCCGACCCTGAGGCCGGGGATTTTTCCTGTCCGGGAAGTCGGCGGCGGGAGGATGCCCCCGATTGCTGTCCGGGGATTCCGGGCGCTGGGTGTTCCCTCTGGCTTGTACGGGACTGCGCGGGCGGCTTCCCGGGACGGGGCGCCGGAGGCTGTCCCGGACGCAGGCGTGTGTATTTACCCGTCGCGGGGCTTGCCGGGCGTTGTCCCGGGGGCTCCGGATTTTGCCCGCACCCGGCGGCTTTGATAAATTGTTGATAAAAAAAATCGTCGCGTTGCCCCGGATATTAGGCCGTTTCGAAAATTATCACTACATTTGCGAGCAACAAAAATCCACGTTCATTATGTCTTTTATCAATGAAAGGGTTCAGCCCGAAGGACTTACGTTCGACGATGTGCTGCTTATACCCGCCTATTCGGAAGTGTTGCCGCGAGAGGTCAGTGTCCAGACCCGTTTCTCGCGAAATATCAAACTTAACATCCCCATTGTGTCCGCTGCCATGGACACCGTTACCGAAGCGCCGATGGCTATTGCGCTGGCTCGTGAAGGCGGGATCGGCGTGATCCACAAGAACATGTCCATCGCCGAGCAGGCCGCCCACGTGCGCCGGGTGAAACGGGCCGAGAACGGCATGATTTACGACCCGGTGACCATCTCGAAAGACCATACGGTCGGCGATGCGCTCAACCTGATGAAAGAGAACAAGATCGGGGGTATTCCGGTCGTGGATGCGGATCGGAAGCTGATCGGTATCGTCACCAACCGCGACCTGCGGTTCCAGCGCGACATGTCGCGCCGTATCGAGGAGGTGATGACCCCCGGCGACCGCCTCATCACGACGCATAGCTCCGAATTGTCCAACGCCTCGGAGGTGTTGCTCAACTGCAAGATCGAAAAGCTCCCCGTGGTCGACGACGAAGGCCATCTGGTGGGGCTTATTACTTATAAGGATATCACGAAGGTGCAGGATCATCCCAACGCCTGCAAGGATGCCAAAGGCCGTCTGCGCGTCGCAGCCGGCGTGGGCATCACGCCCGATGCGCTGGATCGTGTGAAGGCGCTCGTCGAGGAGGATGTGGATGCCGTGGTGCTCGACTCCGCGCACGGGCATTCGATGAATATCGTCAATAAGCTCAAGGAGATCAAGGCCGCCTATCCGTCGCTCGACGTGGTGGTCGGAAATATCGCCACGGCAGGAGCCGCACGGTTCCTGATCGAGAACGGCGCCGACGGCATCAAAGTCGGTATCGGCCCCGGCTCGATCTGCACCACCCGCGTGATCGCGGGCGTGGGCGTTCCCCAGCTGTCGGCCATCTATGCCGCGGCGTCGGCCGCCAAAGATACGGGTGTTCCGGTTATCGCCGACGGCGGCCTGCGTTATTCGGGCGACATCGTCAAGGCGCTGGCTGCGGGCGGCGACTGCGTGATGATCGGCTCGATGTTCGCCGGCACGGAGGAGTCTCCCGGCGAGACGATCATCTACAACGGCCGTAAGTTCAAGACCTACCGCGGCATGGGCTCGATCGACGCCATGAAGGCGGGTTCCGCCGACCGCTATTTCCAGAAGGGCTGCGAGGGCAATATCAACAAGCTCGTTCCCGAAGGGATCGTGGCGCGCGTACCCTTCAAGGGTACGTTGAGCGAGGCTGTCTTCCAGCTTATCGGCGGCATCCGTTCGGGCATGGGTTATTGCGGTGCCAGGGACATCGCGGCTTTGCAGCGTGCGCAGTTCATCCGCATCACCTCGAACGGCGTTACGGAGAACCACCCGCACGACGTGACCATCACGAGTGAAACGCCCAATTATTCCCGCGGTGAATAGTTCCGATCCCGGGATTGCGGCCTGCGGGCTTTTTTGCGGTTCATGCCGGAAATTCCGGAAAGGGAGTTGTCCGGGGTGCCGCGATAACGAAAAGGCCGTGTGGTGCAAGGTTCGTTTCTGCTGCCGGGAGAACGGCTGGCAGAGTTGCGCCGAATGCACGCTGGTGCCGCTGGATGCCTGCGGAAAGTTCAATAATTTCATCGCCGGGGTTTTCCAGGTCGTTTTTCGCTCAGACCGTCGCGGTTGCATAGCACGCATCCGCGAAGTCGGGAACGAGGCTTTCGCCGCGGAGATGCGCCTTTCGGGAAGTTACAACCGTCCGGTAAAAAGAAAATAATAAGGATTCGAGGTCTTCCTTGGCAGCGAGGAAGGCCCGGAGGAATTTTAGGCCTGAAACCGGCGTCGGAGACGCCGTAGAGTGAGTCCGGCGAGTTTCATGGCTTGTAAATCTTCCGAAATTGATGAACCCCGATTCGTCGGACTTACATTATATTATGGAAAAAATCCTGATTCTCGACTTCGGGTCGCAGTATACGCAGCTCATCGCGCGGCGCGTACGCGAACTGAATGTCTATTGCGAGATCCACCCCTTCAACAAGATTCCGGTGCCGGATGCTTCGGTGCGGGGTGTGATTCTCTCGGGCAGTCCCTTTTCCGTGAGGGACGAGCATGCCCCTGCCCCCGACCTTTCGGCCATCAAGGGCAAACTGCCCCTGCTGGGTGTCTGCTACGGCGCGCAGTTCCTCGCATCGGCCTTCGGCGGTGAGGTGCAGCCTGCGCCCAGCCGCGAGTACGGCCGTGCGATGCTTACGGTGGGCGATGCCGGTGACCCGCTGATGCACGGCCTGCCTGCGACCACGCAGGTGTGGATGTCGCACGGCGATACGATCACGTCGGTGCCCGCGAACTATAAGATCGTGGCCAGCACCGAGGACGTGCGCGTGGCTGCGTTCCGCATCGAGGGCGAGCAGACCTGGGGCATCCAGTTCCACCCCGAGGTTTACCATTCGACCGACGGCACGCACCTGCTGAAGAATTTCGTCGTGGGTATCTGCGGCTGCAGGCAGGAGTGGACGTCGGAGAGTTTCGTGGAGGCCACCGTGCGCGAGTTGCAGGAGAAACTGGGCGACGACAAGGTCGTGCTCGGGCTTTCGGGCGGCGTAGACTCGTCGGTGGCCGCCGTGCTGCTGCACAGGGCCATCGGCAAGAACCTCTACTGCATCTTCGTGGATTCGGGCCTGCTGCGCAAGAACGAATTCGAGGACGTGCTCGAGTCGTATAAGAACATGGGCCTGAACGTCAAGGGCGTGAAGGCCGGCGACAAGTTCCTGGGCGATCTGGCTGGCGTGAGCGATCCCGAGACCAAGCGCAAGATCATCGGCCGCGATTTCGTCGAGGTATTCAACGAGGAGGCGATCCGGATCGAGGACGTGCGCTGGCTGGCGCAGGGGACGATCTATCCTGACGTGATCGAGTCGGTGTCGGTCAACGGCCCCTCGGCGACGATCAAGTCGCACCACAACGTCGGCGGGCTGCCCGAGAAGATGCACCTCGGGATCGTCGAGCCGCTGCGCCTGCTCTTCAAGGACGAGGTGCGCCGCGTAGGCCGTTCGCTCGGGATCTCCGAGCAGCTGATCGGGCGCCATCCCTTCCCGGGGCCCGGCCTTGCGATCCGTATCCTGGGCGACATTACGCCCGAAAAGGTCGGAATCCTGCAGGACGTGGACAAAATCTACATCGACGCCCTGCGCGATGCCGGACTTTACGACAAGGTGTGGCAGGCGGGGGCCATCTTGCTCCCGGTGAAGAGCGTCGGCGTGATGGGCGACGAGCGAACCTACGAGAGCTGCGTCGCACTGCGTGCCGTGACCTCGACCGACGGCATGACCGCCGACTGGGTGCACCTGCCCTATGAGTTCCTTGCCAATGTGTCGAACGACATCATCAATAAAGTCAAAGGGGTCAACCGCGTCGTCTACGACATCTCCTCGAAACCGCCTGCAACCATCGAGTGGGAATAGGGTATGATCCCTGCGCGGCCGCTGTGTGAGGCAGGCCGCCGCCGTATTGCAATCGTTGCCGAACCCGTTATTCGGCATGGCCTGCCCGGACGTTTACAGTCCGGGCAGGCTGCTTTTGTGGCCGGGTGGTGTGGCCGAGCGGCTTTGCCGGCTGCTGCAACGTGCGTGCAATGCCATATTCCCGGGATTGTAACGGGACTGTCGCAACGATGAAATAGCCGCAGGGTAATTTTGCAGCATCGGAAACGATGCCGGTTTATGACCCCTGCCGATGCAATCCGCCAACCAGCCTTGAAACTTCGCCCGTCCCGGGTTTCCGGGGCGGAATTTTTTTTGCCTGGCCGAAGGTGCGCCAGGGGGGCGGTTCCGGACGGAAGCCTCCGCCGATGCCTTGATTTGGGTGCTTGCGAGGCTGTATGCCGCACGGGTTGTCCTTTCCGAGGCAGCATGGAACGTTTTTTTGCTATGTAACGGAACCTTAACAGTAAATATATGCCGAAATCCTTTTGTATTTTTGAAATAAAAGTTATCTTTGTAATAGTTTCCCCTTTAAAAAACGGAAGAATCGTAAGTTATTTTTGCAAACGGATATTAGTTTATAATCACCTAATTAAAACTATTTTTATGAGTAAACATCTTTTTAGGTTGGTCTTCGGTGCATTTTTCCTTGTGGCTGCCACGGCATTTACGGGATGCTCCGACGACGATGACAAGTCGCTGACGCCGAAGTTGACGGCGGATCCGACGGCGCTCGATTTCACCGATGAAACGGCGACGACGCAGACCGTAGCTATCACGGCGAACTGCGAATGGACGGTTACTGCAAGTAACCTGGATTGGGCTACTATTTCCCCGATGAGCGGCAAAGGCAACGGAACGATCTCCGTTACGGTTTCCGAGCTGCCCGCCGGTACGAACCTGCGCGAAGGTAAGATCTCCTTCACGCTTATCCACCCCGAATTCGGCAAATGGGGTCAGGCCGAGTCGTCCGTAGCCGTAAAACAGTACGGCAGCGGGGTTACACCCCCCCCCACGGGCGATCCTATCTATGCTAACGATTTCGACAAGGAGCAGGCTACGGAAGGCAGCAGCGGCTGGCCTTTTGCCGACCAGTTCGAGGGCTGGAAGAACCAGACCGGTACGGGTGCCGATAATGTGACTTATGTGGCCAACAGTATATCTGTTCGTGCGAATTCCGCTTCCAACGGCAGCTATTCGAAATATAAGGACGATGCATCCGGCGTCAACAACATGCTGTTCCGTGCCGGTGCCGAGTTCGAGATCCACAAAATCGCACTCGATCCTGCTCAGAAGAACCTTTGCCTGACATTCGGTTCGTATAAAAGCCTTTATGGTGCAGCGGATAATGCGTTCGTGACTTCGGAGTTCCATGTATACCTGAGCAAGGACGGCGAAAACTGGGCGGAAATCGCCTATGACCGCCCTGTCGAGGCCGACGAACACTCCAACTACGGCACCTGGGCTTTGGCAACGGCCAACTTTACGCTGAAAGAGGTTCCCTCTGAACTTTATATCCGTTTCATTTCCGATCTTTCATCCGCGCACCGTGTCGACGACGTGAAACTTTTCGAGGGCATCGGTGGTACGGAGGTCGACCTGGGCAACGTAACTCCCCCGACCCCGGGCGAGGCTGTGGTTATCACGATTCCCGAGATCATCGCCAAACTTACGACGTCGCAGGTAGCCCTCGATACGAATAACGACCGTTATTTCGAGGCCGTCGTCGTAACCGACAAGGAAGGCGGGAACTTCAACGGCCAGAACCTTCAGGTGATGACCCCGGGGGCGACTACCGCCAAGAACGGTATCACGCTCTACGGCAGCGGTAAGTATACCGATCCCTATGACGATGGCTTTACGTTTGTCAAGGGTGACAAGGTGAAGGTGACGCTGAAAAAGGGCGAAGCGCGTATCGTTAGTTACAACGGCCTGTACGAGGTTACCGGCAGCAAGGGTGCCGACTGGGTCGAGATCGAAAAGATCGGTACCGAGACCATCACGCCTGTCGTGGCCGATCCCGCTAAGCTGGCCGAATACCAGGGTATGGTCGTGACGGTCAAGGGTGTGACCGCCCCCGCTACGGCTGCCGACTGGACTACGAACGAAGCTTTCGGAAAGCATACGTTTACGACCTCGGCCGGTAACATGACGGTATTCGTGCAGAAGGCCATGCCCGGGCTCGTAGGGACGCAGTTCGTGGCCGGTTCCACCGGGGATATTACCGGTTACGCTTCGGTGAACAGCAATGCCGCGCAGGTTTGTCCGCAGCGTCCCGAGGATGTGGCCGCTTTCATGGGCGAGCCTTCGACCGACCCGGCCATCACCAAGCTCGACCCGACGTCGCTTTCTTTCGCGGCGACGGACAATGCCAAGACCGTGACGGTGACCGCTGCCAATGCCGACGGCTGCACGATCGAAGCCGCTACGGATAAATCGGAGCAGTTCACGACCTCCGTAAACGGGATGGTTGTAACTGTGACGCCCAAGGAAAACACGACGGAGCAGGCTATCACCGCCACGCTGACCATCAAACTGATGAAGGCCGGTGCCGCTGTGGATACCAAGACCGTTGCGATTTCGCAGGCCGGCAAATCCGTGCCGGGCGGTAGCGGCTATACGCGAGTCAATGCGGTAACTGCCGGTAAGAAGTATTTAATTGTAGCAGAAACCGGAGAAAAGAATTATGTTTTCGAAGCTGCACAACTTGCCGGCGGGGCTGGACGTCCTAACGGTGTTGAAATTGCTGTAAGTAATAGCAAGATTGATTCCAACACTACAAATGATGCATATGCTGTGACGATTGAGGCAAGTGGGGATGGTTATGTTATTAAAACGGCAGATGGTAAATTTGTCGAGTATAATGGCTCCAGTACAACTTTGAAACTTTCTGATACGGCAGGTCGAATTTGGATAGCAACTGCTGTTCAGGCAAAGAATACGATTAAGTTTACAGATAAGGAGACGATGTCTGCATCGACTGTGCGTTGCCTGCTGTTCCAAAACACATCAGCATACCAGCGTTTTGGTGGTTATGCAGAACAGAATGCTGATACTAGCGACTATGTTACTGTCGCCCTTTATGAATTGAGCGAATAGCAACTCTCTGATTCCGATAATCCATCCCCGGCGGATTGGCTTCCGCCGGGGATGATTGTCGGATTTTCTACCTGACATTTTTTATTTGCAAATTCCCACATGATTTTGACAAAAGGGTTATTGAAACTTTTCGGACGGGCTATGGTGCTCGGGACGCTCCTGCTGGTTTTCGGGCGGTGCGGTTCCTCCGACGACGGCACCCCGGCGAATATTTCCGCGCTGTTCCTCGATACGGAGACGACCACGCTCGCGGCCAAAGGTTATGCGACCGACCCCCGGCTCGTGCTGACGGGGCCCGTGGGTACGGCTTATACCGTCACCGTGACCGAAGGCGGCAGTTGGTGCTGGACGTCGCGCAGGACGCAAGCCACGACCAAATCGGCGCAGCTGGTCGCCGCAAGCGAGGTCATTTACCTCTACCTGGACGATAATGAAACGGGGGCGTCCCGCCGTGCCGCGGTCGATGTCGTCTTCGACGGCGGACACGAATTCACGTTGACGATCGACCAGGCGGACTACTCGGTTCCGGCATCGATGGATCACGCGTGGGCGGAATTGCCCGCCTATGTCGAAGCCTCCGACTACTGTTACGTAACGCATTATGCGCCCCTTTCGGAAGGGAAGACGGCCCGCAACTTTACGATCTGCTACGACACGAAGAAACGTATCGCCAACTGGGTTGCCTATCCGATCCATTCCTGTTACCGGGTAGGAAAATATGAGCGTTCTAATGCATGGAAATACGATCCTGAAGTGCCGGAGGAATTTCAGGTCGATTTGAGCCGCGGTTCATATAATGGGCGGCCTATCCGCGGGCATCAGTGTATGTCCTACCATCGTTATGTCAGCTATTCTTCGCTATTGAATGAGCAGACGTTCTATTCGACCAATATTATGCCTCAGGATCCTGATTTTAATAGCGGGTCGTGGGGGGATTTGGAAGATCTTACCCTGAAATATATTTCATATCCCGATACCTTGTACAATGTTACGGGAACTTATGGGGTACAGGGATATACGACGGATAAAGGGGGGAATCGGGTCGCGATTCCACAGTATTGCTGGAAGGTGCTGCTACGTACCAAAAGCGGCAGGACGGGGAAGCGGATCGACCAGATTACCGATGCATCGCAATTGGCGGCAATCGGTTATTGGGCTGAAAATTCCTCAACCACGACCGGGAATATAAAACAATATATCACGAGCGTTGCCGACATCGAAGAGAAAACGGGTTATAAATTCTTTACGATGCTCGACGAGGCTATTGCCGCCGACGTGAAGGCACAGAACAATCCCTCGGACTGGGGTATAAATTAATCTGAACAATATGAAGAAACTGCTTTTTACCGGGCTTTTCGCAGCGCTGATCGTCGCCTGCTTCGCCCAGAAACCCTACAAGGTCGTTTTCTACAACTTCGAAAACCTCTTCGATACGATCCGCAACCCGGAGATTTACGACGAGGAGTTTACGCCCGAGGGGCCCAAGAAGTGGAATACGCCCAAGTACACCAAAAAGATCAATAACCTTTCGCGCGTGTTGTTCGACATCGCCGCCATCAACAAGGACTACCCGGTGGTGATCGGTGTTTCGGAGATCGAGAACCGCAATGTCATGGAGGACGTGATCGCTACGCCCAAACTCGCCCCGGCCAATTACCGCATCGTGCACTACGATTCGCCCGATGCCCGCGGCGTGGACGTGGCGTTCTACTACCGTCCCGACGTGTTCAAGCTCGAAGGCAGCGCCCCGATCCCGTATACGATGGAGAGCCTGCCGAATTTCCGCACGCGCGACGTGGTGACGATGTGGGGGACGATCGACGGGGAACCGTTCTATTTCATGGTGGCCCACTGGCCTTCGCGCCTGGGCGGCAAGGAGGCTTCGGCACCCAAGCGCGAGCGCGCCGCCGAGATCATGCGCCATGCCGCCGACTCGGTGCTGGCGATCAACCCCGCGACCAAGGTCGTGATGATGGGTGACTTCAACGACGACGCCACCGACAAGAGTATCACCGAGGTGCTCGGCGCCGAAGGCAACATCCGCAAGCTCCAACCGGGCGGATACTACAATCCCTTTATCGACATGCTGAAGGCGGGCATCGGTTCGCTTGCCTACCGCGACCAGTGGAACCTGTTCGACAATATCGTCGTGTCGGAGAACCTCGCTACCGGCTCGACGGGTTCGCTCAAGCTGGAGCGTGCCCCCAAGGGGAAATATTACGGCAATATTTTCCGTGTCCCCTATCTGTTCCAGCAGGAAGGCCAGTACAAGGGCTACCCGCTGCGTACGTTCGTGGGCAACAATTTCCAGGGGGGATACAGCGACCACCTTCCCGTATTCATTTACATCGGTAAATAACCCAACAAAGTAATTATGAAGATCAGAGCTTTACTTGTTATCCTGCTCACGCTGGCCTGTGCCGGGGCGTATGCCCAGGACGGGGGCGTCAAAGGCAAGGTCGTCTCGCGTGACGGCCGTGTCGCACTGAGCAATGTCAAGGTGGTCGTCGAACCGCTCGGCGTCACCGTCATGACCGACAACCACGGTAATTTCAATATCGACCAGCTGCCCAAAGGGGAATACCAGTTGAAATTCGAAGCCCCCGAGTTCGAGAACCTCGACCTGGCGATCCGTGTCGACAAGATGGTCAAGAACCTCAATTCGGTGGTGATGGCCCCCGATGTGCAGTATGTCATCGACGACGCCGTGTTCGCGGAGTTCGACTCCGATACGGCGGCCGACGGGCAGTCGCTGCCTTCGTCGCTTTCGTCGTCGAAGGATGTCTTCAACAACATTGCCTCGTATAAATTCAGCGAGATGCGTTTCAACGTGCGCGGTTACGATTCGCAGTATTCGAGCATCTACCTGAACGGCATCCGGTTCAACGACGCCATGACGGGCTATGGCCCCTGGTCGTTGTGGAGCGGCCTGAACGATGCCACGCGTAACCAGGAGAATACCGCCGGGCTGCGCTCGTCGGGCTACGGCATCGACGGCATCGGCGGTACGACCAATGTCAATGCGCGCGCTTCGCAGATGCGCAAGGGCTTCCGTGCCAGCGTCGTGAACGGCAACTCGATGTACCGCTTCCGCGCGATGGTTTCCTACGCTTCGGGCCTGCTCGACAACGGATGGTCGTACGCCTTCTCGTTCTCGACCCGCCAGGGCGGCAACTCCTATGTCGACGGGGTGTACTACAATGCCTACGGTTACTTCGCATCGGTCGAAAAGCGTTTCGGCGGCGACCGCCACAACCTGGCGCTGACCATCCTGGGCGCACCGACCGAGCGCGGAGCGCAGCAGGCGTCGACGCAGGAAGCCTACGACCTGTTGAGTAACAACTATTACAACCCCAATGTGGGCAAGCAGGACGGCAAGCTGCGCAACTCGCGCGTGCGCGATTACCACGAGCCGATTGTGATGCTCAACTACGGGTTCGACATTTCGTCGAATACCAAACTTGCCGCCGCGGCTTCGTTCCGCTTCGGCAAGAACGGTTATTCGGCCCTGACGTGGACGGACGGCCCCGACCCGCGCCCCGACTACTACCGTTACCTGCCCAGCTTCTACACGAACCGTATCCTCCAGTTGTCCGAGGGCATCGAGAGTTCGGATCTGGGGACGTACAACGACCTTGCGCTGCGTTCGATGCGTGAGTGGATCACCGACCCCAGCAAGAGCCAGATGGATTACGACAACATGTTCCGCATGAACTACAACCGCAACAAGTCCGGGGCTTCGGGCATCTACATGATCGAAGAACGCCATACCGACCAGCGCGATTTCAACTTCGCGGCCAACATCGCCCATACGTTCCGCAACCAGTCCGTGCTGCGCGGAGGCCTGACGGCGCGTATCAACCGCACGGAGTACTACGACCAGGTGAAAGACCTGCTCGGCGCCGACTACTGGCTCGACGTGGATAAGTTCGCCCTGCGCGACAACGGCAACTACAACCCGCTGCTTTCGCAGAACGACCTGGATTATTACCTCAAGCACGGCGAGGCCCGCCGCGTCGGGGAAGGCGACAAGTTCAGCTACGATTACTACGCCAACCTGCGCCAGGCACAGGTCTGGGCGCAGTATTACGCCTCGTTCGGCGGTTTCACGATGAGCCTCGGCGGCGAGGTCGGCTATACGGCCATGTGGCGCGACGGCCGGCTGCGCAAGGGACTCTTCGCGAACAACTCGCTCGGTAAATCGAAGACGCTCGACTACCTGACCTACAAGCTCAAGGGCGAGTTCTCGTACCGTTTCTCGGGTGCGCATGCCATCGACGCCAATGTGGCCTACATGGTCAATCCCCCGCAGTTCCGCGACGCTTTCGTTTCGGCGCGTACCCGCAATACGACTACGCCGGGCCTCGATTCCGAGAAGGTACTCGGCGTCGACCTGTCGTACAACCTCAACCTGCCGTGGATCACGGCGCGCGTTTCGGGTTACTATACCTCGGTCGCCGACCAGTCGAAGGTCATCTCGTACTATGACGATACGCAGTCGTCGTTCACCAACTTCGCCATGAGCGGCATCGACAAGCGTTACTACGGCCTCGAAGTGGGCGTCGTGGTTCCCATCTGGGGCGGCATCTCGTTCAACGGCGCCCTGAGCCTGGGCGACTACCGCTATACGTCGGACGCCAACTTCACACAGACGCGCGACAACAGCGAGGAGGTGCTCCGCGGCGACAAGGTGCTCTGGGACGACCTCTACGTCGAAAGCACGCCCCAGACGGCGCTCAACCTCGGCCTGAGCTACCGCGGCCCGCGCAACTGGTTCGCCTCGGTCGATTTCAACTATTACGACCGTATCTACCTCTCGATGAACCCCGCGCGCCGTACCCGTGCCGCTTATGCCACGGTACTGCGCCCCGACGAGGCGGCACAGCTCCCCGGCGCCGTGAAATACACGGCGCTGATGAACCTGCGCGATCAGGAGAAATTCGACTCGGCCTATACGCTCAACCTGAGCGTCGGCAAGAACTGGTACATCCACCGCATCTACCAGCTGGGCTTCAGCCTCGAGGTGAAGAATATCCTCAACGACCAGACGATCCGCACGGGCGGTTACGAACAGATGCGCCTTTCGCGCCGTACCTATGTGAACAAGGAGGGTGCGGCCGCCCAGCCGATCCAGTACTACGTGCCGTTCGATTCGAAGTACTTTTACCTGCTGGGGACGACCTATTACCTGAATGTATATTTCCGCTTCTAATACGATATGACGATTATGAAAAAGATATTTCAGTTATGTGCCGTGCTGGCCGTGATGTTTGCGGTTACGGGGTGCTATAATGATTTCGATGCGCCGAAGCCTGCCAAAGTCTATACCGACGAGGATTTCGCGGGGATGAAGCATATCTCCATCGCCGATGTGAAACAGATGTTCCTCGATGAGCACAAGTCGCTCGGCGGTACGGGCAGCAACTCGAGCTGGGGCGATACGAAGTACGTACAGATCGGCCAGTCGCCCGACGGGCTGGATTACTACATCAAGGGCAAGGTGCAGTCGAGCGACGAGGAGGGTAACGTCTACAAGTCGCTCTACCTGGTGGACGATTCGGGTGCCATCGAGGTGAAGCTCACTACGGGGCTCTATTTTACCTATCCGATGGGGCGTTTCGACAAGGCCACGGGTACGATCCCCTCGAACTGGGTCTATGTCAAGGTCTCGGGCCTCTATATCGGCAACTACCGCATGATGCTGTCGCTGGGCGAGGGGCCTACCGATTCCTACAACAAGGTGGGCGAACATAAATTCTATGCCAACTCGAACATCGAAGACCCGACGGAGATCCGCAAGCGCGTGTTCCTCGGCGAGGAGACGCAGCTGGAGCTGGGCAAGGAGATCCTCGAGGTCACCGAGGCCAACTGCGACGATTTCTTCGGCCAGAACGGGCAGCAGTATTTCGGGCGTCTGG
>OIXH01000770.1_pt1 | contig 38624 bp, 31 predicted proteins | sample 1587741 | NCBI WGS metagenome assembly OIXH01 (sample SAMEA3888916, study PRJEB22519) | human gut metagenome | biome: human gut; feature: human-associated habitat; material: faeces | place: Denmark | collected 2011 | reverse complement strand
ACGAGACTGCGCCGAAGCCCATTTTTTATTTTCGGAGCCGAAAAATAGCTAAAAAATCCGCTGTACTTTTTGTAAGTTTTAGCTCCGTAATGACTTATCGGTTACGAGGAAGTGAGCGGATTTGAACTATGAAACGCCCTGAGCGTGGGCAAAATTTGCTAACCGACGCAGAATTGGCGAGGTAAAATCTTGTGATTTGACAAAGAGCGTGCTATACTTTTAACTGTGTAATTATAGTTAGCGGAGGCCAGCTATGCCGGAGGAGAACTACCAGAAAATCAAGCTCCTGAAGATCATGGAGATATTACGCCAAGAGACGGACGAAGAGCACCCGATGACCAAGGTGGAGTTGGCTGCCCGGCTGGTGGCCATGAATGTATCCTGCAGCCCCCGGTCGCTGATCCGAGACATCAAGCTACTGAACGAACAGGGCTATGAGATTATGGATCGACTGATCGGCCACGAAAAAGCTTACTTCGTGTGTGACCGGAGCTTCAGTGTCCCGGAGCTCAAGATCCTGATCGATGCCGTGCAGGCGGCCAGCTTCGTGACCGAGAAGAAGACCGGCGAGCTGGTGGACAAGATTGCTGCCTTGGGAGGCAGCCATAGAGCGGCTATACTCAAGGGCAATATGGTGAAATTCAACGCCCGAAAGCACCGGAATGAAACCGTGTATTACACCGTGGGCTATTTGGAAGACGCTATCAAGCAGAATCGGAAAGTGGCCTTCAAATACTTCGACGTGACCGAGACCGGCCAGCGGGCATTCCGCAGGGACGGAGCCGAATACGTCATGGAGCCCGTGGCGCTGGTGTTCAACGAAGACAACTACTACCTCATTACCTATAACGAAAAGCATGAGGCCACCACCAACTACCGCGTGGACAGAATTGACAGCGTGAGGATCCTCGACGATCCCATATCGGAAACGGCTCGCTCCCTCCGCAGGAAGGTCGCCCGCTACACCGAGGAAGCATTCAAAATGTTCAACGGTCAGCAAGAGACCGTCACCCTCCGCTTCGCGGATAAGCTGATCGGGCCCGTGCTCGACAAGTTTGGTGAAGACACGAAGATGACCCGCGTCGACGATCACACCATAGAGGCCGCTGTGCAGGTACGGATCGCACCGACATTCTGGGGCTGGCTATTCCAGTTTGGAACGGAAATGAACATTGTGGAGCCGGAGACCCTGAAGGAAGAATACTTAAATAAAGCAGCGGAATTACTGAAAAAAGGAGCGGATAAATAATGCTCGGAGCTATCATAGGAGATATTGTTGGTTCCCGGTTTGAGTGGAACAACATAAAAACGAAGGAGTTCGATTTCCTTACATATAGGTGCTTCCCGACAGACGATTCCATCATGTCCCTTGCCGTGGCAAAAGCGATCCTACAATGCAACGGCGAATATGCATCGTTACCGGAGCAGACGGTTTGCTGCATGCAGGAAGTTGGCAGGCCCTACCCCGATTGCGGGTATGGCGGTTCTTTCCGGCGCTGGATGTATTCAGATCATCCACAGCCGTACAATAGTTATGGAAACGGGGCGGCCATGCGCGTCAGTGCTTGTGGTTTTGCTGCTGCTGACATGGAGCAGGCTAAAGATCTCTCATACAGGGTGACCGCTGTAACCCATAACCACCCGGAAGGGATCAAAGGTGCCGAGGCTACCGCAGTAGCTATATTCCTCGCTCGTGAAGGAAAAAGCATTTTCGAGATCAGAGATTATATCAATGAGCACTACTACCCTATGAACTTCACGCTGGACGGAATACGCGATTCCTATCAGTTTAATGAAACGTGCCAAGATACCGTACCGCAGGCACTGATGGCTTTCTTTGAATCGGAGAGTTTTGAAGACGCGATCCGTAACGCCATCTCTATTGGCGGCGACAGCGATACCCTTGCAGCGATTACAGGTGGCATCGCTGAAGCTTATTACGGCATCCCGGAAAGCATAAGAAAACATGCACTGACCTTCCTCGATGAACGCTTACTGGCCATTCTAAATCAGTTTGAGAGCAAATACGGAGTGATCGCAGAAAAAGAAACATCCGGCGGGAAAAAGACTGTGCGCTACGTCCCGAAGGAATCCAAAACACCGGTAGCGACGATAGAAACCGATGCCCGCGAGCAAGCAATGCTGGACGCCGTCACCAATGCAGACATCGTAGATAAGGACACAGCAGAATGGCGGAAGACCACAAGCAACATGCTTTTCAACCACCTTTTTGAAGCATGCAATATCCTCCGTGGCCCGATCAATCAGGACGAATTTAAGACCTACGTTATTCCGCTCCTGTTTTTCAAGCGAGTGTCCGACACTTACGACGAAGAAACGCAATTAGCCATCGAGGAATATGGTGACGATGTTGCGGATTTCGATGAGGATGAAATCCATAAATTTATCATCCCGGAGGGCTGCCATTGGGAGGATGTGCGCATCCACACCGAAAACGTCGGAGCAGCTATAGTGAATGCCATGGTCGGCATTGAACGTGCCAATCCAGACACATTGAGCGGCCTGTTTTCCAGCTTCGATGATGCGAACTGGACAGATAAAAACAAGCTGTCGGATGAAAGACTTCGTGACCTTGTGGAGCACATGTCAAAGCTCAAAGTCGGCAATAAGAACTATTCTGCCGACGTAATGGGTGACGCATATGAATTCCTTCTCAAAAAATTCGCAGACCTGTCCAAAAAGAACGCAGGCGAATTCTACACTCCCCGCTCCGTGGTGAAGCTCCTTGTGAAAATCCTTGCCCCGAAGGCCGGAGAAACCGTGTATGAAATAAAGACTCCGTTTTTGATACAAATAGCCACCCCTCAGACAAAAGGTGTCCAGGGGTGGCTAAATAACGCTTAGGGGTGTCAAGGGGTGTCTGCATGCTGGCGTGGATGCCGGCATTTTTGCTGTAGAAAGAATGATTCTGCGTGTTGAAAAATTTTTTCAATTAAGTGTTGATAAAATTATTCAACAGAGTTATACTCATCTTCGCTAAGACAGAGAGGAGTGATCACATGGGAGAGACATCGCTTGGGACCCTGGTCAAGCAGGCCAAGGGAGATGATCGGTCGCTGCGTGAGTACGCAAAGGACTCTGGCGTCGATGCCGCGATCATTTCCAAGATCATCAACGGGTCCTATGCCCCCAAGAAGCCGGACATCTACTTGCGGTTGACGAGCCCTCAGGCGGCTCCGCGCGGAGGTGTCACATCCGAGCAACTGATAGAGGCATCTAGCGCAGCTAACTCGCCCCAATCGTTCCAGGCTGGTCTGGCCGCCGGGATGACGGCAACCGCATCGATCCTGGCTGCGGTTGGTGGGGTGCCCATCACTGCAGTGGCTACTAGCCTAACAGGTCTGTTCGCCGCAAAGTCCGCGTTCGACGCAGCTGCAAAAGTTGGAGCCAAGAAGAACAGCCCGAAGGAAGTGCTGACCTACAACAACGACCGCCTTCTTGAGTTTGAGAAGACACAGAAGAGGTTTAGGGCCGCGGCGCTTGGGATGATCATCACTTCTTTGGCCAAACAGGGTGTCGCCTGCAAAGTTGAGGATGTCGCCAAGCTTGACCTGGGAAGCGCACGGCCGGATGAATGCCTTACGATTTCAGGCAGCCCCATCTCATCCTGGTGGTTTTCGTTCTGGGCTAAGGACGAGGAACTTGATGAGCGGGCGCTTGTCTTCAGGGAGGATCGCGCACTTGTAATGCTGTCCCGTTATACACCGGTTCCTGCCGACCCTGAACGGAAGGTATCGCTTGTGGTAGATGATGCCGCGCTGTATGACGAGCTGGCCAAGTACAAGGACCAGAATTCCTATCGCGGAGAAATGTCCATTATCCTAGTAGACCAAAGCAGCTTCGAAGTTATCCGGGAAGAGTACGTAGCCCACTATGATGCGGATACGACGCGGGAACTGCACGTCGTATAAAAAAGGAAAGGAGTACGCCTACGTTGAACGAAACCGCCATCCATAGCGAGACCAATCAGGACCAGGGGGTCAAGGCCTGGTGGAAGAGGAACTGGAAGAAGGTCGTTGCCGGTGTTGTCGTCGTTGGAGGAACCATCCTGGTTATCAAAAACTGGGACGAGATCGTGGTAGTTGCTGAGAAGCTTGTGGCTACACTGAAGCCGGAAGCAAAGATACCGACCCCTGTGGCCGTTTCTAAAGTGGTCGAGGAAATCGATGTTGCTCCGGTTGTGGAGCTGGCAAAGGAGGCTGTCCGGAAATCTCCAGAGGCTCCGTTCGATGTGATCGCCCACATCCGCACTCTGCCGGAAGGCTGGCATGCGTCCCCGGAGAAGATCGCTGAGGCTGCGGAGCTTCAGATAGTTCTGCTGCCGAACCAGACCCTCGTTGATGCTTATACCAAAGGCGTCAAAATAGCTTGAGCAAGGAGGAGAAAAACTATGGATGAGATGGTAAACCCGAACGGCATGAACTGGGCCGGGCTGTTTTCCGGAATGGCAAGCGGCGACAAGACCTTCTTAGGCTTCCTCGGCATTATGGGGTTGTCCTACCTCGCGAAGCTTTACTTCGACAGCGTTGACAAAGCCATGGAGCATGGCTACGATGCGACTATAACCTCCCCCAAGAATGGCAGCCTTCGCTTCACGCGAGGGAATGCGGAAATCGAAGAGGCGGCCGAGGAAGAGACAGAGGAAGAAGCGGAGGCCAGTGATGCCAACGATCTCGAAGAGACAATATGATGAATACCTGCGGCTTTGCCGGCAGCGAGATGAGGGCAGAATCCTGACACCGGATGGCTTGCACTTCATCTGCGAGGCAAATGGGTATGATCCCGAAAAGATAGGCAAGCACTTCCTGGAAGTCCTGCCACGGATCTACCAGCCGCCCGTGCCGACAGGAGAAAACGAATAAAAGGAGCAGCGCCTCATCACTGGTCAATATGCCAGGGTGGGGCGCTGTTTGATAATGTTGCAGATAAAGAAAAACGGGACCGGCGCAGGCACCAGTCCCTGAAAAGAATTGCTTCTTTTGTGCTTCGTTAATAGTATATGCGGAGAACTTGCATTTGATGCTATGCCCTAAAAGCGGTGACACTTCGGATCAGAAAAGCAATAATAAAAAGAAAAACGGGACCGGTGCAGGCACCAGCCCCTGAAAAGAATTACTTCTTTTGTGCTACACGCATATTATAATCAGCCGGACCCTAGTTGTCAATCACTTTCTGCAAATTTTTTTATAACTTTGAGGACGAATTCGTAGTTAGACACAAGAGTCATGTTCTTTTCAAAATACTCTTTGTGCTTGAGAAAGCGATTTTCAAACAAGTCCAAGACATGCTCTAATTGCCGCTTCTTTGAAGACGGGCTGGCCAAAAGGGAAAATACATAAAGGAGCACAATAAAGTCATGAACTGTGCGATTCCCCATTTTCTTTGCACGGACTTTTTCTGAGATACCGTCAATGGAGGCTACGATCCGATTTGCTTCACGGTTTTGGGTGAAAGAACCACTGCTGTTATCTTTCAGGTTGTTTATAAGGCAATTGTTGTGGGCGGCTGCGTTTCTTATGAACTTTACGATACGAACGGTGCCAATTTTGATGTCTCTCGCAGGATATTTTCCGTAATAATAGTCACAGAGATTGATGAAATCTCCAAAGGAAAGCACCTCTACAAAAATCCATAAAGAAAACCGATCTGAGTATTTGTCGATCAAATGCTCACAGTATGAGTTCTTGGCCTTTTCCTTTATCTTATCAAGGACATTCGGGTGGTATGACAAAAACTCGTCTACAAGCGAATAACCATCCTCGGCCTCATTCTCCGAGACATCTTTAAGGAGTCGTACCTTCAGAAAATGCTCTACGCCCAAAGACAATTCCAAGACACATTGACGTAAATACATATCGAGGGAAGAAAGTTCTTGAAGATAAGCAAACTCTAAATCAGAGTACTGGCCGAACTTCTCATGGCCTTGTTTGCTATATACTTCATAGTTCTTTTCAAACGCCTTAAGCTTAAAGTAATAATTACTTGTCTGCAAAAAAGAAGCGGCCTCTTCTTCAGAGACGATATTAAATTGAATGCCGCGTTTATCCCGCATATAAGCGATTTGGCCCTCTACGCTCAGTTTCGGCCTATCCAATTTTTGCGGGGTCTCTTCTACTGCGATCATAGGCATCTCAATCTCCCTATTTTTACAGGGAAATTATAAGGTACTACAGGGGAAAATGCAATGTTTTGTTGGAAAAAAGAAGATATGTTCAGAGATGCCAATATTGCCCCTGGGAGCATCCTATAATGACTCCGTATTTGATACAAATAACTATCCCCACAAGCAAAAGGTGTCTTCGGGTAACTAAAATGTACTTAGGGGTGTCTGCGTACCGGTGAAGCTGAATGGCGGCTTTTTGCTTAACACTTAAAGCTTATCCGAGCAAGTCAGTTTTTTGCGACACCCTTGATGTTATAATCAAGCCAGAGCGAAACTTGCAGCAGTTGTAATGAGCACTCTGCTGTGATAAAATAATACATAATTTGACATGCTGTTAGGTCTGCTGTGGCAATATAGACAAGCTATGATGGCATTGCTTTTCGCCTTACTGGAGTTGACGTGATTGATTAACGCGTCAGGGGTGACTTTTATGGGTGCCACCTATAACGGCTCCATGTGGCGGCGCAGTAACGAGAAAGCAAAGAGTGGGAGATGAGAAATCTATGTCAGACAATGAAAAGAAAATAATTCAATGGGCCGACTTGGATTCTTATAAAAAACGATTTTTTGAATTGATGGAGGATGGATTAGGGCGCACATGGCTCTGGATGTACTTCTCCGGCTTCTCTGTTGAGGATATAGCAGCCGAATACTCCTGCTCAAAGACACGAGTTTATGTTTCGCTAAAAACAAATATTGAAAAGTATAATCAGTTTATACGCGAAGAGAAAGAAAAGGCAGCAGCCCAAAAAGCCGCCCAAATTCAAACCAAGAATACAGCGTCAAAACAAGCTATCCACAAACAAACTGGAGGCAGCACAAAAACTGCTCATGAACAGACTGCTTCTCGGCCGGTGACATATCGCCCTAAAAAACAATCTCAACGCATTTACTCAAAACTTAGAAAACGCATAGATGCCCAGTTTGATAAGAAGTTCTATATTGGAGATATCCAAGTTTCTCAAGAAGAATACGCCGAACTGCTAGAATATGTCCGTGTACAACTTCGTAATGTTACTGCTAGCTCTTCGGCGTTAGGAGATGCTCCAATTCTTGCTGTGGCGATGGTACAGATTGGAATCCGTTGCTATAATGGTAATTATTGGGGCAACGCGCTAAAACAAGAACTCAAGATGGAAAACTCCCAGGTATATCAGCGGTTCCTGGGAGAATCATTCATACAGACACTTAAAAAACATAATAAATATATTTTGGACGAGTCCGAGAAAGTTCAAACCATACTGTTCCATTCTTTTGTTACAGACTATTATTCCAAGGGCTTATTTGAGTTGCTATTCCAGTATTATGCTAAGGATCTTGAGCGCGATATAAATCGTAATGATAAATTCCAGATGCAAGCCCTGATGGAAACAATTCAACTCCGGGCAGAAATGTCAGAAGAAGAAAGCGAAGCTTTCACTGGTCAGTTTACTGGCCGCGGCTCAAGAGCATACAAACTGCGTCAGCATACATTGCAAGCGATCACTGCCAATCCGACACACAGCAGTATGCGGCTCCGGAGAATCCTCCGGTTAATGGATAAGGCTTTCTGGAAAGATTCTGTTCCGCAAAAGCCCGTTAGCCGCTTGACGATACTCTTTAAGGAGTGGTTGAAAGAATCTCCTTCGTTCAATAGTGAATATAAGCTGTACAAGAGCGGAGTAATCCGCAACCGTGGCAAAAAGCATTTCTCCTCTCCATATCTTTTCGCTGATATTAAGAACACGAGATTCACCCTCGTCCTACCGCCACAGATTGTCCGCCAAGATCAGTCTGAAAACTTAAGCTGGCATGTCTCCGTAGCCGGGAGAACTTTTGACACTCCGGCAAGCACATATCCTGTTCTGACAGGCTTCAAGACGGAAGAAGTTCGGCTCCCGATCCCTACGGACCTTCTGTTTTCAGAAATCAACTGCTCTTTGCGTACTGATAATTCCCTTGCTCGTAGTTTTCCTGCGCTACCCCAAGCAAATGCAAGAATGTTTGACATGGAAGGAGATTACGCTGCACGGCTATTCAAGATTCCCATGTGCGTGTACACTCGCAATGATTTTAGCGTGAAATCACCAGCCCTTTTGGACGTGATTCGGCTAGGTAACCTCACAAGATGGGATTTGGAATTTGTAGAAGGCGACGTACTAATCTTTTCAGACGGGAAAAGCTTGGTGGCAGGTGAACGATATGTTGAAGGCCTTACAAAACGCGGTATAGTTAGTGAAGCTGTTCACCATGATAATGATGGCAAAAATGTTCCAGTTTATAACCGGGTTCCTGATCTTTTGCTAACGCTTTCAAAAGAGCGGGTGTCTGGAACTGTCATCGATATCAATGGCAGCAGATATCGCCTGAGTGAATGTGATAATGATGACTTTGAAGCGGGTGACGCACGAGGCGTTCGAGCATTCCTTATCCCCCTCGCGCAATTTCCAGAGTGCTCTGAAGGCACTGTAAACCGAATTATAATCGACGCACCTGGGAGCACGTACGCAAGAGAATACTTGTTCGTGTACGTCCAAGACCTCAAAACAAGATTTGATGGTGCTCCATACGTGTTTGAAGAGCGAGGTACGCTCGTATTCCCTGAGAATATCCGTGTTGCCTGCAACAACCCAGATGCCGAGCGCCTTCACGGGGAAAATGGTTTCCAATTCTTGCTCTCACAGGAACTCCGAACCATACCGATCCAAATCAACAACTCCATAACAGTCAATTTTGAAGTCCCCATGTTTCTCTGGAGTAGCGACGAGAAAGAGTGGAAAACTGAGCCCATGGGGGACGTATGGCATTCGGATTTCAAAGCTTTGCGGAAGCTGTATTTTCATTCGCCAAATGATCGTCTCGAATTCAGCATGGATGATGACTACGATGATAGTGATGATCAGTCCGAGCAGCATGTGGTGTCATGTGAGAAACGTAGTGACGGTGTGTTTGTTCTAGATTTGACCAGATTTCATTCTTGGATAACTCGGGATAAGATTGCTCATGGAATTACAATGCGGCTGGGTTCCAGCAACTATGACTTTGCGAGGGTCTATGCTCGAAGCTTCGTCAGTAGTTGTGATTTGTCCGCTGACTACCAAACAGGGCAGCTTACTTGTTCAGGAGAATTCATTGGTCGAAGCGACTATTACGTTGATATAACGCATCTCCAGACGGACATCAAAATTGTTGAGAAGGGCCATATTACCGATGGGGAGTTCAAATTGACAACCCGCCTGCGTAATGGCGACTATCAGGTTGATTATTATGAGACCGAAGAAGACGACGATGATTTCTTCGATGAGGTGTCCTACCTGCCAATCCACAGCTTCAAAAAGCATTTGATAAACCACAATGATCTGTCTGGGTACAATATCAAAATGCTAAGCTACAGGCAGAAGATGCATTCCCTGATCCACACCCGTTTTGCTCATGCTTTGTGGATTTCTAACCTTGAGTATATAGAGCCGCAAACATATGAGGGACACATGAAAACCCCCGACGGCGAAGAACTCTTGGTCAAAGTTGTGCTTGAAAATTCTAAAGATCTCCGCTATTTTGAACTTTACTTCTGGGATGAATACGACGAAACATTTGTCGAGTTTTTGTTTGACAATCAGGAAAAGACAATCGTCCGCGAAGAAGAGCCAGGATTGCGGCCGAGTGTCCGCTATCGTCGGTATAAAGTCCTTTTTGATAGCGATTATATGTATTACGGATCAGTGGAGGAACGCATAGAAGCGGATTCATCTGATTGACAGAGAAATGAGGGATAGTGATGGCCTTTTCGCCGGTTAGAGCATCAAAAGAAATTGCCTTGGAATACTCGCGGTATCTATCTAGCATTTTCTCTTTGAACGACCCAGTTTATCAACAGCAGTTCTCTGCTCGGCTGAAAGAAATGCCCTTTTCATCTGGGCCGTATCTTGAGGTAACAGATGCCTTCGAAACCGGGAAAACTGTTCGTGAGATGATGGAAGCAGGTGATTTGCCCGCTAATTACGATCGCTTGGGATTCCATCTAGACCGTCCGCTATACAAGCATCAGGTCGACGCTCTTTTCCAGATTTCTTCCGGGCGCAACGCTGTCGTTTCTACCGGTACGGGCTCTGGTAAAACGGAGAGCTTTCTTTTCCCGATAACAAAGCACCTTGTTGAAGAGGCAAACGCCGGGACGCTTGGTCGCGGCGTCCGCGCAATGCTGATCTATCCGATGAATGCGCTAGCTAATGATCAGGTTGAGCGCCTTCGAGAGCTTCTTGCCGATTTTCCGGAAATTACGTTCGGTTGCTATACTGGACAAACCGCGGAAAAATATGATGCTGCTCTGGCAAACTATAAGCAGTTGAACAATGGAAGTCTCCCCCTCAAAAATGAGTTAATCAGCCGCGAGCAAATGAAGGCGTATCCACCGAATATTCTGATCACAAACTACGCGATGCTTGAGTATTTGATGGTCAGACCGGATGACAGCGTTTTCTTTTCGGAGGCCTACGCTGATAAGTGGAAATACATTGTTCTTGACGAAGCTCACGTTTATCGCGGGTCAACAGGTATTGAAGTGGCAATGCTGCTTCGCAGGTTAAACACGCGTCTGCATAGGAAGGATATCCAGTACATTTTGACCAGCGCCACGTTGGGTGGAGAAAATGATAACGATGCTGTTGCAGCCTTCGCAGAAAACCTGTGCAACAGTCGTTTTACTGCGGGCGATGTGATAAGGGCCCGGAGGGTTAAACTTACTCCTCCCGCGGTTTCCAAAGAGCCTCCTGCGTTTTTCTACAAAGAAGTTGCGGCCATGATTGAGGGCGATAAAGATCCGGCCGATATTCTAGCAAGAATACATGACTTCGACCCAAATCTCCCTGATGATGAGATGGAGGCCTTATACCAGGTCATTTATCGGGATCCGTTCTACTGGCAATTAAGAAGAGTGCTGCAGGCACCCAAAACGCTTCGTGACCTTGTCCGGGAGATGGGCATTGCCGAGGATGAACTCACGGCTTTTGTCACGGTTGCTACCCGTGCGGTTCATGACGGCGGGAAACTCTTTGATGCAAGGTACCATCTGTTCCTCAGAGCTGCCGACAGTGTTTATTTGACTTTAGCACCTTGCAAGAGACTCTTCTTGGAGGCGCGGAAAGTTTACTATGAGAACGGCCAAGAATATAAGGTGTTTGAAGCAGCAACCTGCAACAATTGCCATGCAATCTTTCTTTTAGGCCGGGAATCTGCAGAAGGCATTTTGGAGCAGGCGTCTTTCGTCCCGGAAGAAGAGCCCCGTTGCGTCTACCTGCTCTCTAATTCCGTTAGTGATAGCGACGACGAGCACACTCTTGATGAAGCAGGCGAAACTGTTGATGCTTTCGAATTATGCCCTGTCTGCGGAAAGCTGACCCGTGTCGGAGCTAAGCGGGGCTGCGAACATACGGAGGTTTCGACTGTTCCGGTCCAGCGGATAAAGCTTAAAGAGGGCCGTCATGCGCTAACCAAATGCCCTAAATGTGAAAACACCTCGTCAAGCATTTTACGCTCCTTTTTTGTTGGACAAGAAGCTGTTACAAGTGTCGTAGGAACCTCTCTTTTTGAAGAACTGCCTTCCTATACTGTTGAGCGGAAAGAATCTGATGGTGCAGCTGATGATTTTGGCTTTGACGATGAAGAGCCCGAAATCACAAAGAAAGACGTCGGCGCTAAGCAGTTCATTGCATTCTCGGACAGCCGACAAGCCGCAGCATTCTATTCAACATATCTCGACCAAACGTATACGGGGATCGTTTATAAACGTCTGGTCGTTGAAACACTGAAAAAACGTGAATATGCCGGAGCTGGTAAGCCCCTGGAGGAGTTTGTAGAAGACCTGATTGCCCAGTTTGAAAACTACTCCATGGCAAAAGGAAAGTCTGTGCGCAAAGAAGCCTGGAAAGCCGCACTGCATGAACTGGTGGACAGCAACGGACAAACATCTCTTTATCGGTTCGGCCTAATTTCCTTTGACATCCCAGATGACCATATGGTCGGATTAAAGAAATACGGCATTTCCAAAGAAGAGATGCATGAAATCTGCGCTCTCTTCCAGGAATGGATAATGAGCGAGGGCGCTATAGACTATCCCGAAGTGATGAACACCGAGGAGCGGAGTTTCTTCGCCCCGAACGGAGTTGAACACGATTACACTCTCTCAGATGCGGATCCCAAGAGCTTTACGCTTTCGTTCATGCCTTCGAAAGCCGGATTCAGCAATAAGCGCATGGATTATATTTCTCGGCTCTTGAAAAAGAAGGGTTTTGAATTGGACGAGCCAGAGCTTGTGCGCCTACTCGAAGCTTTGTGGAAGAAGTTCTTTTCCGCCTCAGAAGGTTTGATGATTCCGCGAAACGGGAAATACCGTGTGCGGTCTGATCAGATTCGGATCCAACGCTCAAAGCCCCTTTACGTCTGCAGAAAATGCCGTCGCGTCACGCAGCACAATATTGACGGTGTATGCCCGGGTTATAAATGTGACGGGACGCTGGAGAAGATGGACGTGGAGTCTGTTTTCAAGGATAACCATTACTACAATCTCTATCAACAGCTTGAAATTCGCCCGCTCCGTGTAGTAGAGCATACAGCGCAGCTCTCGAAAGAAACCGCCTATGAATATCAAAACATGTTCAAGCGGAAAGAAATCGATGTGCTAAGTTGCTCCACAACCTTTGAAATGGGTGTTGATGTTGGTAGCCTGGAGACGGTCTTCATGCGTAATGTGCCGCCCTCTCCTGCAAATTATGCTCAGAGAGCAGGTCGTGCTGGCAGGTCTCTGTATTCAGCGGCCTTTGCACTGACCTTCTGCAACAAAAGCAGCCACGATTTCACTTTTTTCCGTGACCCTGTACGTATGATCCGTGGCCGTATCGATCCGCCTGTATTTGATGTCAGAAATGAGAAAATCGCAATCCGGCATCTATTCGCTTCTGCATTCGGAATGTTCTGGAAAACCCATCCGGAGCTTTTCTCCAGTGTCGATAAGTTTATGGGCGAAAAAGCAGATAATAATGGCATCACTGCGTTTGCCGAATACCTGCGTGAAAAGCCGGAAGATTTGAAAGCGTTTCTAAAAGGCTTCCTACCGCCAGAGTTGTCGCGCACATTTGGCGTTGATTCATTTGAATGGATTGACCGGTTGTTGGGTGATGAAGGACTACTCGTGTTGGCTGAAGAAGTCTACCGGCATGACATTGACGAATTAAAAGAAGCGGCAGCCAGAGCATATTCTGAAGCGCGATGGGGTGTCGATGCTCTCAATCAGCGCATCAGAGTTTATCAGCGAGAAAAAATTCTGACCTATCTGACCCGCAGTAATATCTTCCCCAAATATGGTTTCCCTGTTGATACTGTTGAAATGACAGTTGTTGACAGAAAAAATGTTCTTAAATCTGGTCTTCAACTCCAGCGTGACCTTTCTATGGCCATTTCGGAATACGCACCTGGCTCTCAGATAGTCGCTAATGGGAAGTTGATCACCAGCCGATACATCAAAAAGCGGCCAGATCGAAGCTGGAAGATGTATCGCTACTGCGTCTGTGACGTCTGCCAGGATTTGAATAACAGGTTGTACGTCAATGATGAGGACGCCATCCCAAGCATCTGTGGAAATTGCGGAAACCAACTCAGTCAGAACAAGGGCGGCATTTATCTGATCCCCGAATTCGGGTTTGAAGCGGAAGATACTATTCGTCGACCGGGTTTGCGCAAGCCCGTACGCACCTATCGCGGCGAAGTGTCCTACATTGGAGCTGACACGACGGAAGGCGAAGAAGAGTACCGCGTTGGAAATGCCACCGTGTTTGTCAGAACAGGCAAATTGGAAGAGATGGCTGTTCTGAATCGCAGTAGGTTCTACATCTGCGAGACCTGCGGATACACGGTCGTTGATGAAAAACGTTTTACTAACCACATGAAGAAAAAGCATCAACGACCTGGCGGGCAGCAGTGTAGCAATGAAATTCTCTCCAACATGGCACTGGGGTATCGCTTCAGAACCGATATTTTAACGATGCGGTTCATGCAGCCGGAAATCACTTCTGGGGAAGAAGCTCTTTCAATCCTGTATGGACTGTTGGAAGGCGCAAGCCGAGCGCTGTGTGTGGAGCGGGATGATCTGTCCGGCTGCCTGAAATGGTTCTTCAACGAGGAAACAAAACAGCCGAACTTTGGATTTGTCTTCTACGACAAAACTCCTGGTGGAGCGGGGCATGTTCGGCGAATGGCTGATCCGGAGATCCTAAAAGCTGTTTTTGAAGCCTCATTAACACAGATGCTGGGATGCACGTGTGGTGGCGAGAGCATGGATACATCCTGTTATAGTTGCTTGCGTAACTATTATAACCAAAAGTACCATGACCTTCTTCAGCGTGGGTATGTTGTTCGGTTCTTGAAGTCTGTTCTTACAAAGAATTCCTAACCAAACCTGCGTTTAGCTCAACAACGTTTCTGCGTAATAAGACTAAATTATCCTCGCATTACCAAACAATGCTTGGGGTGAGTATGTATGCCAACGATAACGAAGAAACAGTATAACGAGTACATCCGGCTGTGCCAGCAACGGGACGAGGGCAAGATCCTGACCCCGGACGGACTGCACTTCATTTGCGAGGCGAACGGATACGATCCAGAAAAGATAGGAAAATATTTCCTAGAAGTCCTGCCCAGGGGCTATCAGCGACCTACAATCCCGGAAGAGACCGAATAAAGAAAACGACGCCCCATCTCAGGCCGTTCTGCCGGAGGTGGGGCATTGTATATATCATGCGATCAAAGTGGGTCGTCTTCCAGGACGAGTACATTTATTCTTTTGCTGTGGGCTGTGCATGCGTCAAGGGCTATAACATGCGGCCCATAGTAAGGCGTGAAATCTGCATCCGGGCCAAATTCTGATCCCTTCTGCTCATATTTTGCGTGCCCATAGGAGCAATGCCAGTGCCCGCATAAGATGGTCTTCTCTTCATCGGCTGTCTGGGCGGCATCCATTCCGTTATACCAACGTGCATGTTGCCATGCCACTTCTGATGATTCCCGCCAGTCAGAGCAGTAGCAGTAGCCGAATTTCTCGCGGATGCATGGAATCCAGCCGTGGGTGAACACATAGTTTTGCGTTTCGTAATAGTCCAGCATTGCCGGAATAATGGTTTTGTAATAAGGGGTTTCCTTTGCTGCGTCCGCAAAGTCGTAGTTGTGTATCCGGGCCAGCGTCGGTTCATACCCGGTCAGCTGTAGAGCGGTCATGTACGTCCCGTTGCTGACGTGATGGCGGTACGGCAAGCCAGCATCTTCGGTCAGCATCTCTTCAAAGAGATCTTCATGATTACCTTTGACCAGAATAACCCGGTCCTCCTCCATCAGCTTAAGGATAAACTCCTGCAACTCGGGGGCTTCCATCCCCCTGTCAAAGAGGTCGCCTAGGATTATGAGCTTATGCGGTTGCGTTTCTGCGAAGAAGCCGGCTTCCTCCAACGCGTCATGGAGAATGGAGTAAAAGCCGTGAACATCTGCTGTGACGTAGTACTTCATAATTCAAACTATTTTACTGTGCTGCAACTACAGCGGTGTTGAAAGTATAGGCCGTGTAAACTTGTCCCTGCGCCGAGCTGAACTGGACAACGAAGGCTCCTTCCTCAGTAATGTCGAGTTTCATCTCATATTTGAGATTGTCCACAAGGCGCTGGAATGATTTTGCGTTTGCCTTTATCTCACCCACGAACCGCTCACTTGCTTTGCGGCCAGGATTGTTTTTCAGATACTGATCCAGAAATGCTGTGATTCTTTCTTCCACAAATATGCCGACTCCCTTACAATTTGCTGCGGCCCAATTAAAGGCAGCTCGATCATATTACCAGCTTTGCGGGCAAAAGTAAACTGCCGGCGTCGCCTGGCCTGCGTTTTCCTGCTTGCCAAACGACGCCGGCGTGATTCTTTTGGGCTTAGTAGCCGGCTTTCTTGATCCTCGCCTCACAGCGGGCCATCAGCCATTCTTTTCCGCAAAAGCGGATGTCCTTGAGGTAGCTGTTGGCTGCCTGGCTGAAGCAGCAGCTTCCGTCGTCGTAAACATCCGTCGTTGCCATGCTGTAAAGCTCAGCGACCAGGCCATCGTGATTGGCAAGGGTGGCCTTTGCCCTTTCGTATTCTTCGCTTCCCTCGGGATAGTCGAGCATCGTGTTCTCAAGTCCGCCAAGTAGCCAGTTGCTGGCGTGAAAAATGTTCTTGAAGGCCTTCTTCTGCCGGGCGTTGCATTCTGCGTATTTCATGTTCTTTCCTCCTAAATCTGGGCTCCCTGGCCCTTTGTCGTGTACATATATCACTCTACTCGGCAGAAATAGCAAGTATTATCAGAGCAGTAAAATACACAATTATTCAGGAGGAAAAATGGTCATAATATGGTGGGAGAAGTTGGATTTGAACCAACGTAGACCGAAGCCAACGGATTTACAGTCCGCCCCTTTTGACCAGACTCAGGCATTCTCCCATATATGGTGGGCTCTCCAGGAATCGGACCTGGGACGCGCAGATCTTCAGTCTGCCGCTCTACCAACTGAGCTAAGAACCCATGGGGTGCGTGACCGGTCTCGAACCGGCGACCTCCAGGGCCACAACCTGGCGCTCTAACCATCTGAGCTACACGCAACATAAATGGTTGCAGGGGTGGGAGTTGGACCCACATCGGGCAGCTTATGAAGCTGTTGCATTACCGCTCTGCCACCCTGCAATATGGTGCACGAAGTGAGAGTCGAACTCACAAGCCCATGACGGGCACCAGATCCTTAGGCTGGCGTGTATTCCAGTTCCGCCATTCGTGCATATGGTGCGCCTTGAGGGGATCGAACCCACGACCTTCGGATTAAGAGTCCGCTGCTCTACCAGCTGAGCTAAAAGCGCATATGGCGCGTCCTGCAGGACTTGAACCTGCGGCATACGGATTAACAGTCCGTCGCTCTACCAACTGAGCTAAGAACGCATATGGTACGCCCTGCGGGGCTCGAACCCGCGACCTGCGGTTTAAAAGACCGCTGCTCTACCAACTGAGCTAAGAACGTATATGGTGCACAGAGCGGGACTCGAACCCGCATGCCTGTTGGGCACCAGTTCCTGAAACTGGCTTGTCTACCATTCCAACACCTGTGCATGTGGCGGAGTGAGAGCGACTCAAACGCTCAAACACATTGCTGCGTTGCCTCCTTAGCGGGGAGGTCCCTTACCTGTTAGAGTATCACTCCATATGGCGCAGGACGGAGGTGTCGATCCCCACAACATCTCTGTTGCCCTCGGTTTTCTAGACCGGTGTCAGCGCCGGCTGACATCATCCTGCATATCTGCTTTGGCACCGCACCGAGGTTTCGATCCTCGTCCTCCTGGGTCAAAGCCAGGTGTGCTCCCATTACACCAGTCCGGTATTTGGTGCGCGAGGTGAGATTTGAACTCACAAGCCCATGACGGGCACCAGGGTTTGAGCCTGACACGTATTCCAGTTCCGTCACACGCGCATGTGGTGCCTGCTGAGGGACTCGAACCCCCAATCCTTTCGGCGTCCGATCTTAAGCCGGACGTGTATACCAATTCCACCACGCAGGCAAATTGGTGACCCCTGCGGGATTTGAACCCGGCATTTCCGGCTTGAGAGGCCGGCGTCCTAACCTGTTAGACTAAGGGGCCAAATGGCAACTCCGACGGGACTCGAACCCGCGATCTCCTGATAGACAGTCAGGCGTGATAGCCATCTTCACCACGGAGCTATATGGCACGGGCCTGTGGATTCGAACCACAATGACCGGTTTTGGAGACCGGCATACTACCGTTGTATGAGACCCATATATGGCTCCGGATCATGGATTCGAACCACGGCCTCCTGAGTCAGAGCCAGGCGTGCTACCATTACACCAATCCGGAATATATGGTGATCCCTGCGGGATTTGAACCCAGCATTGCCGCCTTGAAAGGGCGGTGACCTGACCAGTTAGTCGAAGGGACCACGCCAGCCCGATCTTTTGGGCTGGTTTTTGTTTATGCGGAAATCTGGATCACTCCGCATCCCTGAAAAATAAGAATGTCATCGATCTTCACGCCGAACACTGCGGCAAGGACGACAAGGTTGTCAACGGTCGGGAGAGCCGTTCCGCGCTGCCACTTGTAGATAGCCTGCGGGGTGCTGAACCCGAAGATGTCCTGGAGATCCTTCACCGTCAAACCGGCGTTTACGCGAAGGCGGGTGATGTTGATACCCGTTGCGGTCATGTCGATGACCGGTATTCGATTCATTTCATTTACGCTCCTGTTCCGGCGCAGAGCCGGAAAGGAACCGGCTCAGTTGGCCTTAAAGTTATAAATAGGTTTCAGTACTTCAATCACATCGACGCTCTCACTGATCACGTTGATAATGTCAGATAAGGATTTGTATGCCATGGGGGCCTCATCCAGCGTGGCCTCGTTGACCGAGGTGGTGTAGATGCCCTCCATCTCACGGCGGTACTCGTCCAGATCGAGATTCTCCTTTGCCGCGGTGCGGGACATGATTCGGCCGGCACCGTGCGGCGCAGAGAAGTTCCAGTCGGGGTTGCCCTTGCCGATGGCGAGCACGCTGCCGTCACGCATGTTGATCGGGATCAACACCTTCTCACCCTTGTGCGCAGCGATGGCCCCCTTGCGGAGAATCATCTCATCAGTATCGATGTAGTTGTGGATCGTGTGGAAGGCGTCGACAGCCTCGATGCCAAGGCGCTGCAGAATGATCTCAGCCATGAGCTCACGGCTCCGGCGGGCAAAGCGCTGGCAGATCTCCACATCATGGAGGTAGTCTTCCAGATACGGACCGTATACGAAGCAGAGATCCTCCGGGATCGTTGCCTCACGTGCCTCCCACTTGAGAGCTTTCAAAGCGTCCTGGATCTCATTCCTGCGGCCGGCAGCCTTGTACTCTGCGATCAGCGCATCTCGCTTGGCAAAGTACTCCTCCTTGCCCTTGTTCAGATCGATGGCCAGGCACTGGTAGAACTCAGCAACCTGCTTTCCCAGATTGCGGGAGCCGGAGTGGATCACCAGGTACTTCGTTCCGTCAGCGGCCTGGTCGATCTCGATGAAGTGGTTGCCTCCGCCGAGGGTACCAAGGCTGCGCTCAAGACGCTTGGCGTCCTTCAACCCACGGTAGCAGCGCAGGCCCAGCAGGTCGAAGTGCTCTTTCCGGCCGTCCCATACGTTCAGTCCGGAGGGGATGAAGTGCGCGGCGGCATCCATCTGTTCCATGTCGATTTCGACCTGGCCGAGATTCACAGTGTACATGCCGCAGCCGATATCCACGCCGACGATGTTGGGGACCGCCTTGTCCTTGACGGTCATGGTCGTTCCGATCGTGCAGCCCTTGCCCGCGTGGACGTCGGGCATGATGCGGATCTGGCTGCCCGCCGTAAACTCGTAATCACACATCCGGCGGATCTGCTCGATTGCCTCGTCCTCGATGACCTTGGCAAAGCAGACCGCGGTATTCACTTGTCCCTTGATTTCCATCATGTTGTTTTCTCCTATAAATGGACGTGAAAAAGCCGCTCACCTCATACAAGGCAAGCGGCCAGAATCTATCTGATATTCCCCGGGCGGGTTATGAGATCACATTACGATTCTTCTTTGCCTTATATGAGCGTGTGAAATGACGGTCCAGATAATTAAAGCTGGACTGGAGCTGTTCCATGTGCTTTTTCCAAGACAAAGAGAAACGAACTGCAATCATGTCTTTTTTCCTTTCCGGGCGCTGCCCTTGTTTTTACTGACGCCAATATACCACGGTAGGTTCCCGTTGTAAAGAAACCTGTAGTATAAAAAGCCTTTTTGTATGCTTAATCTTCCTCCAAAAGAATACGAAGCATCCTGTCTGGATTGGACAGGAAATCTTTTGTCACCTGAAAGTGCTCTGTATCTTGATAGCTGACGTGCTTAAGGCCTTCATCAGAGAACTGGATAATATCTGCCCCAGGAAGGGTAATAAGAATCGGCGAATGCGTAGAGATAATAAACTGTGCCCCTCGTTTTGCCAGGTCATGAATATCCACCAATAATCTGAGCATGCGCATGGGAGAGATTGCGGCTTCCGGTTCATCTAAAATGAAGAGGCCATCTGCAGAAAAACGGTTTTCGACCAGAGCGAGAAAACTCTCACCATGTGAAAGCTTGTGCAGTGATTCTCCTCCGTAGGAAAGAAGCACCTTGCTATCCATCGTATCCAGGTAGGAGGCTGCATTATAGAAGCTTTCCGCCCGCAGAAAATAACCGTCTGAATGGCGATCAATTCCCCTTACCAAATGAACGTGTTCATGGAGCGATGAATGGGAATCAGCCGTAGAAAAATTATAGTTACGTGTTCCGCCTTCAGGGTTGAAGCCTGCAGCGACAGCAATTGCCTCAATCAGAGTCGATTTACCAATTCCGTTCTCGCCGACAAAGAAAGTGACAGGTTTTGTAAGTGCAATCCCGTGTTCTCGGACTATTTGCTTAACTGCTGGAAGGTCCGTGTAATACTCAGTTTCAGGGATGCCATCGTCGATACGGATTTCTCGGATATCCAATGTGCTGAATCTGTTCTCCATGTTTCTTACCAATCGTCATCTAATAAAGCGGAAAGCCCCTCCGCCTCATCAACCCACGACGGATCATATTTTGTTTTCTTCATCTGCACTTTACAGGCCGGACAGAGTTGGTAAGGCTTTGAGAAGGAAGCTCCGCAGGCTGAGCAGACAAACTCATCGGCCCTGAAAAGATGAGTTTTCTGAATCCAGTGCGCGTTTTTCATGGCGTATATTTACTGGAGCTGGTTTTCAGGAGAAGAGAGGAACGACAATGCCCAGTCCTGATCGATGTAGTATTCTTCATCGCCGGCAGTCAACTGCTTCTGGAACTGCTGAGCGATATTGTTGTACATCTCCATGGTGACCGGTACATATCCAGAACCTTCTTCCAAGGCAACCTCAAACGCAGGCTCGTCCCCGGGAATAAAGTATACGCCCATGAGTTTTTTCCCGTTCAGCTGCTCTTGTAACTGGGCCATTACGATCAGCTTCAGGATCTCAGTCACACGGTCGTCAAGCCCAGCATTGAAGATCGAAGTTTTCTCACGTAACGTGCTCTGGTCCAGCACAATGCGGGTCCGACCCGGATACAACTTTTTCATAGAATCCAGGGCTTCTTCGGTTTCATTTGCATTGTCAGGGATGGCATTGTAAATCATCACCTGGTGGATCATGTCATTAAAGAGGATAGGGTAATTAACATGTGTTTTGTGACCGCATTTTTTGCACTCAACTTCAAAAAGCTTCCCGCTGATAATATCGTCGATTGCATTGGGCATATCCGTGTTTATAGAATGCCAGAGGGTAAACTCGATAGGTTCACCACATTTGGGGCAGGAAACGGTTTGCTTTTCAGGTCTAGACATCTCGAATCCTCCTTTTCGGATTTCTTTTAGTATTATAACGTAATTGCCAGTTACAGACAAGCTATTGGACGATGCCACTCTAAGGATAACATATGGGGTGTGCAAAAAAAGTGACTTGCACCTGAAAAGCCCTCGATTTATAGTAGCATTAGGCATATTTGTATGCTATACTCTGAAAATAGAAGGTTTCGGAAGAATCTGCGTTAAAGAGAAAACTATTGAGAGAAAAGATTATGGAGACAGAGAGCATTCTTTTCTTTGATACCGAGGTCACTTCTGACGGAAGCAAGCTTCTCGATATCGGGGCGGTAAAGGACGACAAGACTGAGCTTCATACGACCAATCGGGGGATGTTCACATCCTTCGCGGCTGGTTGCGCCTTCATGTGCGGGCATAATATCTTTTCCCATGATCTGAAATATGTACAGGCAGACTTGAAAGCAGCGGGACAGGAGCATGACTTTATCGACACGCTCTTCTTATCCCCGCTGCTTTTCCCTAACCGGCCGTACCATCACCTGCTGAAGAACGATAAGCTCCAGACGGAAGAACTGAACAATCCCCTCAACGATGCCAAAAAGGCCCGAGATCTGTTCTACGATGAGGTTACTGCATTTAACCGGCTGCCGGCGCATCTCCAGGCCATTTATTGCTCATTGCTCTCGAAGCGGCCTGAGTTTGCATCCTTCTTCAAATTCGTTCATGCACAGGGAGAACCCAATCTGGTTACGCTTATCAGATTCTCTTTCAACGGGAAAATCTGTGCTCATGCGGACATTGCTGACTTGATCGAGTCATACCCGGTTGAGCTTGCGTACTGCCTTGCGCTTATCAATACCGATGATAAGTATTCCATCATCCCGCCCTGGGTATCCTTTAACTTCCCAGACGTGGATATGGTCATGGATTTCCTGCGCAACATTCCGTGTGACGATGGCTGCGAATATTGCAGATCGAAGCTGGATATACACAAGAATCTCAAGCGGATCTTCAACTACGATTCGTTCCGTACTTACAACGGAGAACCGCTGCAAGAGCAGGCTGCGCAGGCTGCAGTCAACGGGAGCTCCTTGCTGGCTATTTTCCCGACAGGCGGCGGAAAGTCGCTGACGTTCCAGCTGCCGGCGCTGATGTCTGGGGAGACCGTCCGTGGCCTTACGGTTGTTATATCTCCGCTGCAGTCACTGATGAAAGACCAGGTTGACAACCTGGAGCAGAAATTCAATATCACGGAAGCCGCCACGATCAATGGCCTGCTTGATCCCATCCAGCGGAAAAAGGCTATCGATCGTGTGGCAAACGGTGATGTCTCCATCCTGTATATCTCACCGGAGTCCTTGCGCTCTGCTACAATCGAGAAGCTGCTGTTATCCCGGAATGTAGTGCGCTTTGTTGTTGACGAGGCCCATTGCTTCTCTGCATGGGGCCAGGATTTCCGCGTCGATTACCTGTACATTGGCGACTTCATCCGCCAGCTGCAGGAGAAAAAAGGCCTGACGAATCCGATCCCGGTATCCTGCTTTACCGCTACCGCAAAGCAAAAAGTTATCAGCGATATTCGAGAGTATTTCCGTAAGACCCTCAACCTTGAGCTCACTCTATTCTCTACCAATGCGGACAGAGAAAATCTCCATTATGAGGTCCTGTTCCGGGAGAAAGATGAAGACAAATATACGACGCTTCGCAGCCTGATCCAGGCAAAACACTGCCCGACGATCGTTTACGTTTCTCGCACAAAGAGAACGGAGCGACTGGCTGATCGTCTGACCAAGGATGGCTTCTATGCGCTGCCGTTCAATGGCAAAATGGACAGTGCAGATAAAGTTAAGAATCAGGATGCTTTTATGCGAGGCAGCGCTAACGGTGGGACGGACATCATTGTTGCCACGTCTGCCTTTGGCATGGGCGTCGACAAGGATAACGTCGGCCTTGTCATCCATTACGATATTTCGGATTCTCTTGAAAACTACGTGCAGGAAGCTGGTCGCGCCGGCCGGAACCAGAGTATAAATGCTGACTGCTACGTGCTGTTCAACGACGAGGATCTGGATAAGCATTTCTCCCTGCTCTCCCAGACAAAACTCAGTATGAGCGAAATAAACCAGGTTTGGAGGGCAGTCAAGAATCTGACCAAACAACGGCGGCAGTTCACTCGTACACCGCTGGAGATAGCGCGTGCCGCGGGCTGGGATGATAATATCGCCGACGTTGAAACTCGCGTAAAAACTGCAATTGCGGCTTTGGAGCATGCCGGGTATGTGAAGCGCGGCAGAAATGTACCGCGTATTTATGCTACTGGTATCATTCCAACGAACGCGGCTGAAGCCGGCAGAATGATCGACAGCTTCTCCGATATGGATCAGAGCGAGAGGCTCCATGCCCATCGGGTAATGGACTTTCTGATTTCAAGACGCAGCCATGCGAAGGCAAAAACGGATGATGCCGAATCCAGGATCGACTACATTGCAGACCGGCTGGGTCTCCCAAGTGAGAAGGTTATTGATCTAGTAACGAAACTGCGTGATGTGGGTGTGCTTGCCGACTCCGAAGATATGACGGCTCACATTGGTGAAAGCGATACGCAGAAGAAAGCCAGCGACCTTCTGACAAAGATCGATGCGGTCGAAGATTATCTGATCGATCACCTGCCGGAGAGCGGGAGCATTTTCTATAAAGAGATCAACGACGACGCTTTGCACGCAGGCGTAAAAACCGCCACCGTCAAGGATATCAAAACAGTCATAGTGTATTGGCTGATCAACGGATACCTGGACAAGAGCCTGGCTGGCGCGGGCCAGCAGCTGGTGTATCGCCGCACGGTATCTGCCGGAGAGCAGCATATTCAGCATGAGCGCATCTTGGACCTTTCCCGGTTTATTGTTGACTATCTGTACAAGAAAAAGGGCACGGTAAAAGAAGGAAATGAAGTGCCGTTTTCCGTGCTGGCAATTCGGAACGCGTACAACGACAGGGACACGCTTTTCGATAAAGAGTTTGTGGCCAGCACGCAGGATGTCAAAGATGCTCTCCTTTATCTGAACAAAATCAACGCCATTGAGCTCGACGGCGGATTCCTCGTTTTCTATAGTGCGATTCAGGTGGAGCGCATTGCTGCAGGCGGTAACACGCAGTACAAGAAGGAAGATTATAAGCAGCTGAGCGACTTCTACGCACAGCGTATTCAGCAGATCCATATCGTCGGCGAGTACGCACACCTGATGATGAAGAACAAAGACGATGCCCGGATGTTCGTCAGGGACTATTTCGAGCTGGATTATAGTCTCTTCCGGCGTAAGTACTTCAAAGGTGATCGTGCGGCTCAGATCAATCGCAACATCACCCCCGGTAAATACGACAAGCTTTTCGGCGACCTCTCGCCAATGCAAAGGGAAATCATCGACGATGATGCTTCCAAATACATCGTCGTTGCAGCCGGCCCCGGAAGCGGGAAGACGAAAGTCCTCGTCCACAAGCTGGCCTCCCTTTTGCTGCTGGAGGACGTCAAGAGTGAGCAGCTCCTCATGCTTACTTTCTCTCGCTCGGCAGCCACAGAGTTTAAGAAGCGTCTGTATGAGCTAATCGGCGACTCCGCATTTTATGTAGAGATCAAAACCTTCCACTCATATTGCTTTGACCTCCTCGGCCAGATCGGAACGCTAGAAGAATCCAAAGATATCGTCAAGAGAGCCGCAGAGATGATTGAGGCGGAAGAAGTCGATATCGGTCGAATCACAAAGACTGTCCTCGTCCTGGATGAGGCACAGGATATGGACCCGGATGCCTTCAACCTCGTCAAAGCCATCATGAAGCGCAATGAGGATATGCGCGTCATAGCTGTTGGTGATGACGATCAGAACATCTATGAGTTCAACAATGCGGACTCCGGCCATATGCGATCCCTTGTCACAGATTATGGCGCAAGGCAGTACGAACTGCTCGACAATTATCGTAGCGACAGATCTATCGTGGCCTTCGCTAATGCGTTTGCCTCCACGATAAAGAACAGAATGAAGTCCCACCAGATCAATCCGGTCAGCTCTAATGACGGCGTCACGGGCTTATGCAAGTTCAGTACGCCCAACATGGAGATGGCGACATTCAACCTGCTCCGGAGAACCTATAAGGGCGGTACCTGCGGGGTCTTGACACGCACGAACGATGAAGCGCTGCGGATGGTTGGCCTGCTGAAGAAGAATGGGTATCGCGCGAGACTCATTCAGTCAAACGACGGATTTAATCTTTACAACCTGTATGAGATGCGCACGTTCGTTGGAATGCTGGGCGATGCAGACAAAATGCCCGTCATTCCACAGGATGTCTGGGATGCAACTGTAAGCCGGTTCCAGCGGCGGTTCCAAAAGAGCGAATGCTTGACCGAATGCCTTACGTTGCTGCACACGTTCGATAAGACCACGCCCAATAAATACATGTCGGATCTTGTCGAATTCATTTCTGAATCAAAGTTTGAGGACTTCATATCCACGGGCGGCGATGAGATACTGGTTTCTACGGTACATAAATCAAAAGGCAGAGAGTTTGACTACGTATACCTCATGCTGAACCGGTATCTGATCCAGAATGACGCGGACAGAAGAGTTTTCTACGTCGGATTTACGAGAGCAAAAAGGAACCTCTTTGTCTGCTATAACAATTCGGCGTTCGATCGATTTGCCGTTCCTGGGTGCCAGCACTATGCTGATCCGAAGCCATATCCGGAATGTGATGAGCTGATTGAGCAGCTTAGCCACAAAGGGGTTTTCCTTGGGTACTTCCAGGATAAGCAGCAACGGATCGTCCAGATGTATAGTGGCGCTCCACTGACCATGGACGGTGATTATCTGCGGTATGATTTCGGCAGCTATAAGGCTCCCGTGTTGAGATTCTCTAATAGAACGAGAACAGATTTTGCCAAGCACTATTCAGACGGCTATTCTCCGCTTAGCGCAAAAGTCAGGTTCCTTGTGTACTGGAAGCCGGCAGACGATCCAGATGCCGAAGAAACGTTGATCATCCTCCCGGAAGTGAAATTCAAACGCAATCAACAGTAAAAGCAAGAATCCCCACCTTAGGTATCGCATACCGAGGTGGGGATTCTTTTGGCCGAGTTAATCGTATGCGCAGATCTCTTGGCCGTTTTTGAAAGTGACCCGGATATCTTTACGGCCGTAGACTGTGATATGATCCGCCAGACTGTACCAGGCATCCAGCTCAAATTCGGTTACTTGATCTGGAAGCTTTTCAAACGCGGTAAGGAAGGCTTCATAATCTGCCCGCTGCGTTTGCTTCCGATGGATTTCCTGCATAACTGTTTCCAGCCGCGCGTTTGCGGTTTCAAATCTTGCTGTCAGCCCGGCGTAACGCTTTTGGTAATCAGCCTGGTCGAGCGCCACGTGAGCGTTTTCATAGATACACCGCTGCACCAGTTCCGAGACTACCTGGGTTTCTTGCTGCAATTCATCGCGCTCTTTCTCCAAGGCTGATGTCTCATATAGGACAGGAAGCATTTCTCTGCCGCACTGGAGCACTTCTCCTTTATCAGAAAGGAGTTTGTTGAGCGCGGCAATGAAGGCGGCCTGTATTTGATCATCCGTTAAGTGAGGGGTTCCGCAGCGGTTGCCACCGGCGTATTTGTGGTTGCATTGCCAGATCTGGCGGCGGTACTTGTCGGTGGAATGCCAGACCTTTGAACCGTACCAACTGCCGCACTCACCGCACTTGATTCGGCAGGAGAAAACATGGGCGCTGCCGTAGTGGCCATCGGTGGTATCCCTGCGTTCTACTTCGCGTTGGACCATTTCAAACATATCTGGCGGAATAATCGCCTCGTGGTTATCTTCCACGTAATACTGCGGAATCTCACCCTCGTTGACTTTGTATTTCTTGGTAAGGAAGTCTACGCAATAGGTCTTCTGCAGTAGGGCGTCCCCTTTGTATTTTTCGTTCGTCAGGATGCTCTTGACAGTGGATGTACTCCATTTCTGACGACCACCCGGGGTGGGTATGCCGTCCTCGGTTAACACGGTGGCTATTTTGTGGTAGGTACTGCCCTGTAAAAACATGTTGTATATGCGGCGGACAATAACGGCCTGAGCGGGATTGATGACCAGATTCCCGTCCGGACCCTTGTCATAGCCGAGAAATCTGTTATAAGGCAGGGACACCTTACCATCTGCAAAGCGTTTCCTTTGACCCCAGGTACAGTTCTCAGAAATGCTGCGGCTTTCTTCCTGGGCAAGGCTGGACATGATCGTGAGGAGAAGCTCGCCTTTGCCATCAAAGGTCCAGATGTTTTCCTTCTCGAAATAGACCTCAATGCCGTTCTCCTTCAGCTTGCGGATCGTGGTTAGACTGTCGACGGTATTACGGGCAAAGCGGGAAACCGACTTTGTGACGATCAGGTCGATTTTGCCGGCCAATGCATCATCTATCATGTCTGTGAAGCCTTTCCGCTTCTTCGTGCTGGTGCCTGTAATGCCCTCATCCGTATATACCTTGACAAATTCCCAATCATCGCGGTTTTTGATGTAGTTGGTGTAGTAGTCGATTTGAGCTTCATAGCTTGTGAACTGGTCATCGTGATCCGTGGAAACACGAGCGTAGCCGGCGACTTTGCGCTTCTTCTGAGCCGTGATCGGGGCGGCAGTAAACCTACTGATCGTCGCCGGTATAGCGGTTACTTTCTTACCCAATTACTCCCACGCTCCTTCCTGATTTGTTTCATCTTCTCGCTCATGGCCTGCCGTCGTTCTGGCGGGTAGGCCATTTTCGCGGATTCTGAAAACCGCGCGCGTTGCTCGGCAGTCCATGGCTGGCCATGCCTTTTCGTCGAATACTCTGCATGCTCAGTATGTCCGTCAGCAAGGATGATGTCCAACTTCCCCCCAGGGTGCATGGTTATCTGCTTTACCTGTTCTCTAAAAAGCTCGCTATCAAATTCTTCCGTTCCCAGAAGGGCGGTGAGAATCTCCTGGAGATCAGATTCTCGAACTCCGTTGATTCCGCATTTAGGCTGACCGGTTCTGCTGCAGGTCCAGTATGCCGTTGAGCCATTCTTCAGCTTGCGGGTTTGCCGCCGGCAAGAGGAGCCGCAGCAGCCGCATTTGATTCTGGTTGTGAAAACCGTGAATCTTCCTTCACCTTTGGCCATGTAATTTCGCATCCATTCGCGCTGCAAATCTTTCTGCTCTTCGCCCCAGCAGTCCTTCTTTGCTGTACTGTGCCAGGTGCGACTTTCTTCGCGCCCATCGTAGAAGTGAAATATTAGAAGGCAGTTTTCATGGACCGTAATACGCTCAATCTTCTCTGTAAAGGCATCTTCCGAGAAGTCGTCAAGGCCCAGTACGTCAGCACAGACGCTTTCCAGCACACGCTCAGGTATGTCCTTCATGCCGCAGCCATTTTTACCCTTTCGACTATTGCAAGTCCAAGCACCGTACTTTCCACCCAACTCATATGTGGAAGAAAACTTTGCCCGGTTTCTTCGCTGGGTATGAACAAAGCTTTTACCACATTTTGAGCATTTGATTCTGCCTGTGAAGCAACAGGTGTTTAGGCTCTTGTTGGCGAGAGGCCCGAGTTCCTTCCGCCGGGCGATCTCGTCCTGAACAAATTCGAAAACTGAAGGATCGATGATGGCCTCGTGGGTGTCTTCGACAAAGTACTGGGGTAACTCTCCGCGATTCTTTCGGCGGTGTTTTGTAATGGGATCTTCGATGTACTCCTTTTGCAGAAGCATGTTGCCGGTGTAAGTGATGTTGGTGAGGACATTCTTGATTGTGGAATCTTGCCAACGACCGCCGTTCAAACCCGTGATCCCTTCAGCGGCAAGTTCACGCTCTGTTTCCAAGCGGGATTTTCCGTCGAGGAAGTTTTGAAAGATCCGTTTTACAATGGCAGCTTCCTCCGGGAGCACGACAAGTTTATCGCCCTCCCAACGATAACCGAAGATCCGGAAGTGGCCATTCGGTATCCCTTCGGCCATGCGTTTACGGGTGCCCCATTTGACGTTGTTGCTAAGGCTAGTAACTTCCTCTTGGGCAAAAGAGGCAAGGAGTGTCAGCATAACCTCACCATCGCCGCTGAGGGAGTTGATGTGCTCTTTTTCAAACTGAATCTCGATACCCAGTTCCTTCAGTCTCCTGACGACGGCAAGAAGGTCGACAGTGTTTCTTGAAAACCGGGAGATTGACTTGGTGAGTATGATGTCGATCTTTCCATCTTCGCAATCCTGAAGCAGCCGCTCAAACTCGGGCCGCCCGGAAAGCTTTGTCCCCGTAATGCCATTGTCCGCATAAACGCCGACATACTCCCATTCCGGATTGCGCTGAATCAGGTCGCTGTAATAACTGACTTGCGCTGATAATGAATGATTCAAGCGCTCCGTATCGGTAGAAACGCGGGCATAGGCCGCGACCCGTTTGCGCTTCGGGAGAACGGGGCTTGTTTGCTCTATTTTCCGTACATTCCGCACTATATCAGCTCCTTTCCGGTACTATACATCACTCTAAAAGCCAATTAAGTAAAGGGAAATTCGGCAAATAATGTACCCAATAATGGCTGGTATTTCAGCAGCATTTTTGTTCGTATTATGCTGTACTGCTCTTGGCTTATGACGCCCCGGCGGAGCATTGCAGAGAACATGTTCATGGCAGCCTGGTACATTCGCTCACGTTTGAATTGCTCCTCTGTCATGCGGCACCGCCTTTGAATCGTCCCTGGATAAAGCATGCCCGAGAACAATACTTTCGATGGTTATTGCCGTATGCTGTAAATGGTTGCCCGCATGAGGCGCAAACATAAGGGTAAACGGCTTTCTTGTTAACGGCATCCGGATGCGAGTTCCACCAGGTGACACGGCAGGCGGCCGAGCAGAAGACCCGAGTTTTCTGACCAGGAATCTGGATCAGGCCTTTTCCACAGCAGCGGCAAACATCCTGGCTAATCTTTCCCGCGGGCTGCACGACAGAACGGCTACCAGTCAGACCTCGGTTTCGGCAGAAAGAATACACCTGATCCTTGGTCAGCCCGATTGAGGCGGCAATGCGTTTATACCCGTAGCCTTGTTCCCGCAGCAGGATCACGCGTTCTTTTTGAGCTTCTGTCACAGTTCTCACTCCAATCTGAGAGCTTTCTCTCAGGCTTAACTGGACAGAATATCGATTTTGACCGAAAGAATCTGCGGCTATCGTTAAGACGGCCGTAGGCGAAGATATAACTTGCTTTTATGGGGAGACCAGAGTTAATATCCCGACAGCAAAGGTGGGATCAGCTTTGGTAAACCGGGAAGGTGAAATCCTGCGGGAACGCAGGTTGGAGCTTGGTATGTCGCAGCAGGAAGTCGCTGTGGAAGTCGGGCTTCATATCCGTCAGTATCAAAGATTCGAATATGGCGAAAGGCAGCTGTCAAACTGCAGCCTGAAAATGGGGCTGAAGATCTGTGCAGTATTGGAGCTCGACCCTTACGAGTTGCTTTTAACAGATGACCGATAGCAATACTTTTACATGCCACTTGACGTAGGATTTACCCGTCAGGTGGCTTTTTTGCAAATTTATTGCGTGATTACGACCAGCTGGACGTTGATGCCTCCCAATTTTTATGGAAATATGGTAGCGCAAAACTGGCGCTAGATGCGCGGATATAGGAGGTGATGCGCTTGGATCGGGCGCGTAGTGAATGCATGGAGGGGGTGAACGGATGAACGACGTCAGAAAGAATGCGGAAGAGCGGGCATCACGCCCTGAACGCAAGCCGGTAGGAGCCAGCTTCGAATCCGAACGGCAGCGGGCAAAGAACGCCCTGGTAAAACAGCTTGACGCGCTGGATGGTCGGAACATCAGAAAGATCGCTGCGGCGGCTGATGCACCAGAGGAAGAGAAAGTTCTCCGTGTTGCCGCATACTGCCGTGTATCCACGGACGATATCGACCAGGCAATCTCCATCACTTTTCAGATCCGGGAATACAAGAAGAAAATCCTTGCAAACCCAAACTGGAAGTATGTAGGCACCTATGTCGACGACGGCTTTTCAGGCACCAATACCGAGCACCGCCAGGGGTTCCAGAAGCTCATGAAGGATGCAATGGACGGGAAAATCGACATGATTATCACCAAAGCAGTGTCCCGTTTCGCAAGAAACCTGATGGACTGTATCGGGTGGGTTGAGGCATTGCAGAATCATGATCCACCTGTTCGGGTTTTCTTCGAGCAAGAGAATCTGGATACCATGGCACAGACAAGCGGAATAATCTTATTTGTTTTGGCCATGGTGGCGCAGGAAGAAAGTCATATGAAGAGTGAGGCGATTCTTCTTTCGTTGGAGTGGCGCTTTAGCCGAGGGAGATTCTTAACCCCTAAGCTTTTCGGCTTCGACAAGATTGAGGTCCCAGACGGCTTCGGCGGGAAGAAAAAAATCCTTTCCATCAACGAATCCGAGGCCCGCGTCGTTAAGTGGATGTACGCGACGCTTCTCAATGGCGGATCGCCTGAGGAAATCGCCGAAGTGCTGACTGAGATGGCCATCCCAACTGGTGGTCGCCGTAGGGACGGTACGCTAAACACACATTGGACCAGCAACGGCGTGATAGCGACTTTGCGGAATGAAAAGCACTGTGGTGATGTGTTGGCCAGGAAAACCTATACCCCGAACTATAAAGACCACAAGTCGAAAAAGAATAACGGGAAAAAGAATAAGTATTTCCAGCCGGATCACCATGATGCCATTGTGAGCAGGTCAACGTGGAATGCAGCCCAACGTATACTCAACAGCCGGAAGTACGGCCATGAAGGCAGCTACTTACCGCTGCGGATCATCGATCATGGAGCTTTATCCGGGTACATTTCCATGAACAGAGCATGGGCCGGCTTTGATTTTGAAGACTATTATCGGGCTGGCCAAATCGCAATGGGCATGATTGATGAGGACCTTGAAACGGATCTGGAGACTGAGTATTTGCCTGAAGGCGGACACCGCATTGGCGGGCTTATGGATGACCATGGGATCGCCCAGATTGCCCGCGATCTAACAGCAGCAGAGCAAGAGATTAAGGATGAGCTTGAAGGCAGAAGCGTTGAGGCATCGGAAAACAAAGGCAGAGAGGAAGCATCAAAATCGTTCCAAGTTGTAAGCGGTGACATGTTCTCGCGTGTCCGAGACCCTGTAATCCGAATTACGACAAAAGGCATTACATTCAATGCTTGCTGCGTTTCCAGACTTCCTGGCGCATCGTATGTGGAGCTGCTCTTCAATCCTGTCGAGCGCATGCTCATTGTAAGACCGTGCAAAGAGACACACCCAAACGCTATCCCCTGGGATGCCAAATACAAAAGTGCCGCCCCGCTGACCAAGGTTATTTATGACAGCATGGGCTGGGAAGCAGATTATTCTTTCCGCGTGCCATGCCAGACAATTACAAACCCCGACAGGTCGAATGCCGGCAGTGCGGTATTAGCTTTTGACCTTGACAATTACGTAGGTCGAGCAAACAGCAAAAAGAATGAGACCATCATCCCCCAGAAGAATGAATCGGCCGAGGATGAGTCCAAGGAGGAGGCAAAGAGCTTTTTCTACCCGCCGGATGAGGACGAGCCTCAGGAGATCCAGGACATGGAGGAAGCCTTTCAGAAGGCGGTGGAAATCAACAAGAAATTCTTCGGCACACCAGTTTTTGAGCATGACCCGGGCACACGCGGCTTGGATTTGGAAGGCGTTTCTGAAGCATGGGACATGATGGCGGAGGCCCGGCCACTGGATATCAACCATACAATCGACAGTCAGGCGGTAGATGACCTGCTGTTGGAGATTATGGAGGACCCACCTGTACTGGCTCAGCCCAGGGAAGACTATGCGGAAGCCGCAGTTGTGATCGAAGGGCATGGAGGGAGTGAGTAAACGATGCACATTTCAAGAAATCCGGCAAAGAGCAGGCCGCTGTCAGCTAATGTGAAAAGGCTGATGCGGCTGGCAAGGGCATCCCCCCAGAACAGCATGGTCATAAAAGTGGCCAGACAATTCACTGCGAGGGATTTGGCGTACTGTCACAAACAAGGAAACCTGTTTATGGAGGCAGCATCGATGGGCTTCAGCATGGCGGATTTTGCCCCGCTGTATATGACGAGTCAGCTGGCCGGCGTCTTTGATGTGAGCTTTGCAGCTGCAAATGGCATGGAAAATGACGAGCTCTCCAACCTGCTGAGGATACCAATGCTGCTCAAATCGCCGGAGACGATTGTCGAAGCCTTGTATTGGATCGACGATATCATCTCAAACGCAGAGGTTGGGGAAAACAAGAGCCTGCTCCTCTCGCAAGCTTATGAAGCAGATCTCCTCAAGCTTCCGCCGGCCTTGGCGGATCTGCCTGCAGAACCAAACCGGAATGTGGACGAGCTTTCATATGCATATTGGCTTGGGTTCATTTACCGGTGCGAGTGCCTGCTCCACGAAGAATCCAGCAGAATGGTGTATGGAGCATTTAATGAGGAAATCATGCGAAAAGCATATGAGGCCTTAATTCGTAGCCCACTGGGAGAAAGTGATTTGATCGATAGTGCGGTGGAGATCTGCGAAGAGCTGGATAGGCTCCTTGTAGAGAAGATTTGGCCGGCAAAAACAAAACGGCAGAAACTGCGCCAGGAGAAAGAACTGGCGAGACCGAAGGAAGAAAAACTGGATAGTCAGGAGGTATCATAATGGAGTATGTTCAGCCCTGGAGTCAGCAGAGAAATGGATTTCAGACGGGTGTGGGTTATCGGCCTGGCCCTGGAGGTATTCAACGGCCTTCACATGGCGTAAACCCACAGCCAAGCGTACCTGCGCCTCAGCCGGCCCGGAGCACATTGACACGAGAAGAACGGCAAGAGGCAAAGAGACTGGCAGAAGAAGCAAACTTCAGCTTCGACGGTTACCAGGTTGTACGCCGGGAATTCATGTCCCACCGCTTTGATCCGGCGATGACGATTCGCGGCAACAGTATCACGTTTAACAATTCCTGCATCAGCAAGTTGGAGGACGCAACATACATTCAGTTCCTTATCAACCCTGAAGAGCGTAAATTGGCGATCCGCCCCTGCGATGAAGGTGCACGGGATGCTGTGAGATGGTGCGTTATTCGAGGAGACAAAAGAAAAAGTCGAGAAATCTCATGCCGGCCGTTTACGACGAAGCTTTATGAGCTTATGGGTTGGGAATCCATGTATCGTTATAAGCTGCAAGGCATGAGGATAACGTATCAGGGAGAATGCTTGTATCTGTTCGACCTGAGCGCACAGGAGGCATTCTTGCCGCAGTTCAAAGATCCGGAAACTGGGAAGCGTGTCCGCGCCCAGCCTGTTCTCCCCAAAGAATGGATTGAGTCCTTCGGCCTACCATACGACGAGCATATCGCTTCGACACAAATCGACCTTTCCGAAGGCTTTATTAGCCCTGAGATTCCCAGCGGAAAAGAGGAAACCGGAGATGCCCTGGACACACCTGTTGTGTATGAAACAATGGAGGAGAACGATTGAATTCACCTATAATTCTGACGCTGAATCTGCAGGATGATGCAATCCTTCTGAACGAGGGTGTCCTCAACGCCCTCGACTGGCCAAGACAGGTTCAGCTTCTCATAAACCAGGAAAGGAAGTCCTTGCTGCTGAGAGCATGCTCTGTCACAGATGGGCAAGCCCTCGTGGTCCCTGCCGATCATGTGGAGCAATTTGAAATAAGCGGACGGAGCCTGCTTAAGAAGATCCGGAAGCTTGTCGGGTGGGAGGACGATCAGATGCGGATGTGCCTTGGCGAATACCTGCCAACACATCAAGCGGTCTGCTTCGATTTGACTTCTGCCCAAGTGGTCGAATTCGAATAAAGAAGAATACTGCAGGATAGGAGGATCTGAATGGACCGAGAAAAGCTCTTCAGTCATTTGGAAAAACAGTACATCTCAAAACGAGAAATGATTGCCCGTGTTCCTTTGGGCATCCAGCCGGAAGCACTCTGGCAGGAGCTGGTGAGCCGGCGGCGGTCCAAAGGAACCGTGCTGCCCATTATCGGGTGCGGAGGAAGCCCATACTGGTATGTGACGACGGATCGGATGGTAACTGCAAGTGAGAAAATCGTCGCTGCACTCTTCGAAAATGAAAGTGAGTTCGATCCCTATGCAGAAGCTCCTCCGGTGGAAACGCTGGAGGAGGTCTTCTACACCAGTTATGTGGAAGGCTCGACAATAAGCATGCAGGATGCTATGGCATTCCTGCAAAGCGACATGCCACCAAGAGATATAGAAGAACAGCTTATTGCCAACAATCGCATGGCCGGCGGTTTTGCCAGTACGAATCTATATCAGCCAATCGACGAAAGCTTTATTCAACAGCTGGCCTTTATCCTAACCGATGGCATGGATGACGGCGGTGGAGATTATCGCGCAGATGACTGGGTCGAGATTCCTTCCATGGGCGCGGAGGATTATAAATTACCCCCGGCTTTTTCGATACCAGATAGGGTGAATGAACTCGTGTCCTTCCTGGCAGATCCCAAAGTTCATCCGCTCATCAAAGCTGGCGTGGCACAGGCATGGGCGCTGGTCACCAGACCATTCCCGGAAGGAAATGAACGGCTTGGGCGGATCTTGTCAAATGTGATCCTGCTCCGGTCAGGATACGCGTACCTTAGCGATATCAGCATGTCCGCCTTAATTGCTCGGAAAGGCTATGCGTATTACACCGCCATGGCAAATATCATGCGAGAAGAAAACGCCGGTGATTTGACTTTCTTCTTAGAATACTATCTTGAACTGGTAGCAAGGGCAGTCGACGAACGGAACCTGCGTCAGAGCAAGAAAGATGAGATTCTCCACACCGCCGAGGTTGAGATGGCTCATACAGTCCTGGCTCAGCCGATCCAATCAGATAGCGTTGCTATTGTGGCCGAAGAAGTAAACGTACAGAGCGAACCCCAGAATGCCGCGCAAGAAGAGAAATCCGAAAAACCTGAGCTTCCCCAGGAAGGAGGTGAACAGGAGCAGAGCGAGGATCACGACGCGTATGTAATAGCCACTCTTGGGGAATATGCAGGGAACGAGAATACGATCATAGGAAAGCTCTGCAAGCACATCCTAGAAGCAATAAAGGCCGGGAAAAAGACCTTTACAGTCGAAGAGGTCGCCCGGAAGAACAATTTGAAGGCCAGACAGTTTAGTAGCAGCATCCGGAGAATGAAGGATAAGCGCATAATCGAAACGGATTCACTGCATGGGGGCTCAACAATTTATCGAATCCTGTTTGGTAACTACCCCAAGGCTAAGCAGCCTGTTACTGTGCCAGCGGATTGTGAAGATGAATACGATCCCTTCATCATTGAGCAGATAAACAACCTGGCAAGCTCAATCGCGTCAACGAAAGATCGACGGATAGGGACTGTTTTAAAGGCTCGGCTGGCTATGGGAGAAATTGACTTGCAGTTCTATACCTCCTATACAGGCGCTACCGTTAACAACTGGTATGGGGATATGCAATTGGCGCTGCAGATGGGGCTGGTGATCAAAGTCGATACACGCCATTACATGATTGCAAAAACCCCAAGCCCGGAGCTCCCGGTCTTGAGCAAGTCTCAAAGACGTATAGCAAAAGAAATGTATGATAATTTTGGCGATGGCACATTCTCACAGGAAATGGTGATAGCAACGCTAGATTACGCGGGATCTCATGTGAGCGCCATCCTGCATCAATTCACGCTCATCCGCATTTTGGATTGCAGGAAAGAAGATGTGTATAGATATCAGTTCCTGGTCAATCCTGAAGACCATCCGGAGTGCTTCGAAGATGTAGCATAACAAAAAAAGAGGCCCACCAGTATGATTCTGGTGAGCCTCTTATTCTTGAGTGGGGTATTCAGTTGAGGGCGGTAAGAATCGCTGCCCACGTTTTCCGGCCAACAATACCGTCCCATTCTGCCTCCTGCCCGGGGAAGCAACGCTTCTGAAGATAGATGACACCCGCTTTCGTAATGGGGCCAAATTCTCCATCCATTTCAATGCCAGGATTGGCACCAGAAGCACGGATGAGTCGCTGAACCGTTTTGACCTGTGGACCGATGCTGCCGCTGCTGAGTTCCTTCAATTCCACCGAGACAGTGATGGTGCCAGATGTTTCGGCTACGGAGGGTTCTTCATCAATAGCAGGGCCTTCGGCGACAGGAGTTTCTTCATCAGGACGAGCGGTAGCCTGCCCATCATAAAGAGGATGTCCGTACCCTGCAATATAGCCGATGTTGCGGTTGTAGGTGTTCTTTTTCACCTGGTCTCCGGAGTTTCCTTCGACCGTGGTGATCGTAGACGACGTAACAGCGACAACAATACCTGTGTGGCCAATCGTCCCACCGGCATGGAAAAAGACCTGGTCACCGATTCTGGGCGTTTGATCGTAGCGCCCCTTTTGCTGATAATACTGAGCGGAATAGATACAGGCAGCGCCTAGGGGGCCAGTTTGGCATTGAATCCGCTGCCCCTCAACGGCCCCATATGCCTTGAAGAAGCACCAATCAACAAAGCAGTCGCACCAGGCATACCCATTTTTGTTGCCGTTGTAGTAGCCTGCGGCAGCAAGATCACGGGCGTATTTCGTCCAGTTGTTTGCCCCTGCATTGGCGGTTTTGTCATCAAGAGAAGCGTTTGACCGCTTCTCCTGATAACCGACTTCTGCCAATGCGATGTTGATTACATCATCTGGCCTGCTCATCATCGTCCTCCTCATCCGGTGCTTCCTGCTCCTCGGTATCCTTCTCCGCCCGGTCGTGGAGCTGTTCCAGAACAGCCTTTAATTTATCCGGGATAGGCAAACCGAGGTGCGCAGCATTTTCAAGCAGAGATACACCCTCATTGGACAGGTAGAAGAAGATCACAGCGGTACGGAGTACGCCCACGCTGCCGAGCACTTGTACATCCAACAGGTGGCCGACGCCGACAAGGGCAAAAATGAGTACCTTACGAAAGATGCCCTTAAAGCCGATGTGGGAAGATAGCTTGTGGTCCGTGATGGCAC